>Ga0207655_1000281_pt1 | contig 77946 bp, 66 predicted proteins | sample KBSM44metaG_FD_184398 | JGI IMG/M metagenome (GOLD analysis project Ga0207655, IMG submission 184398) | Miscanthus rhizosphere microbial communities from Kellogg Biological Station, Michigan, USA - KBS M4-4 metaG (SPAdes) (version 2) | ecosystem: Host-associated > Plants > Roots > Rhizosphere >... | reverse complement strand
ATGTTGCGACTTCTTTTTCAGACAATAGCCGTGCAGTTGCTGAGTTGGGTTGGCAACCGCAATATAGTTTAGAGGATATGCTCAAGGATAGCTGGAATTGGCAGAAAAAAAATCCTAATGGATATAATTAAATACCAATAAAAAAGGAGCGAATCGCTCCTTTTTTATTATGGATTAGCCTTGAATCAATCCTGTCAATTCATCTACATAATGCTGCATTGGCTGAGCTTGACGGTCTGCACGGCTTTCAATGTTGAGACGTAGTAAAGGCTCCGTGTTTGAAGCACGTACATTAAAACGCCATGCGCCAAAGTCGAGGCTTACACCATCGGTACGGTCAATTTCTGGATTTTGCTCGGCATAGAAATCGAAAATCTTTTGAATAGTGGTCTGTGTATCAGCCACTTTAAAGTTGATTTCACCGCTACAAGGGAACTTGGTAATCATATTTTCAACGAGGGTTGAGAGGGATTGTCCAGTTTCCGAGAGTAGAGCAACGGTGAGTAACCACGGGATCATGCCGCTGTCGCAGTAAGCAAAGTCACGGAAGTAGTGATGAGCACTCATTTCGCCACCATATACTGCATTGTGTTCACGCATGACATCTTTAATGAAGGCATGACCAGACTTTGACTGTACTGCAACACCTTTATATTCATCGACAATATCAAACGTATTCCACACTAAACGTGGGTCATGAACAATTTTTTCGCCAGGTTGTTTAATCAAGAAAGCTTGAGCCAATAGGCCAACAATATAGTAGCCCTCAATGAACTGACCCTTTTCATCAAACAAGAAGCAGCGGTCAAAGTCGCCATCCCAAGCAATACCCATATCTGCTTGATGTTCAAGCACAGCATTACGGGTACTGTCCCGGTTTTCAATTAAAATTGGGTTTGGAATCCCATTTGGGAAGGTACCATCTGCTTCATGGTGAATCTTAATAAATTCAACGGGAATATCGAGGGCTTTAAATTTTGCTTCAACGGCATCAATGACGTGGCCAGCCGCACCATTACCCGCGTTTACCACTAACTTTAACGGGCGAATTTTTGCTGGGTCAATATAAGTGACTAAATGTTCGACAAATTCAGGCAAGATGTTATAGCTTTGAGTAGTACCTTTTTGACTAACTTCTTCAAAGGTATTAGTTTCTGCTAAAGCCTGAATTTCTTTTAAACCCGTATCTGCACTAATTGGACGAGCATTTTCTCGTACCAGTTTCATACCGTTATAGTCCATTGGGTTATGACTAGCTGTAACTTCAATACCACCTTGTACATCTAAATGAAAAGCGGCGAAATAGACCTCTTCAGTACCCGTCATGCCTAAGTCAAGCACATTCACACCAGCATCATTTAGGCCGCGAATGGTCGCTTGTTTTAAAGACTCACTGCTTAGACGAATATCACAACCTACAACTACAGTCTTTGGTTTATAGATTTGTCCGTAAGCGCGGCCAATTTTATAGGCGATTTCTTCATTCAATTCGGTGCCGAGTTTACCTCGAATATCATAGGCTTTAAAACACGTTAAAGTAGTCATTATTCAGTTCAATACAAATGATTTGAGTTTTGAGCATTATTATACATTTATCAATTAATGGTTATGTTTATAGTTTTTATATTCAAGTTCTACGCTTCATTTCTGTAGTTTATATTTAATTTTATAAGAAATTATTTTTACGACTTTAGTCTAATAAATAAATTTATGAATTAGAAATAGCTTGATTTTACTTGGTACTATTGGTCATACCAATTGTGGTGATTATTTAATGCTTGAACTTGCTAATGCTCGTGTTTATGATGTGATCTGTGGTTTAGGGAATAACATTTGCACGTAAATTTTAATTGGTCATACCAATTGTGCTAAATGTTTAAAATTTTAAGGTACAAAAAATTCGCCCCAGCATTTCAAGGAGATGACAATGCTCAATATGTGGCAACAACTTTATGACCCTTTAAATAATATTTGGCTGTCCAGTGCAGTTGCATTAATCCCGATTATTTTCTTCTTTTTGGCCTTGGCGGTTTTTCGTTTAAAAGGCAGTATTGCGGGTACGGGCACAGTCATTATTGCATTGTTGATCGCTCTCTTTTTCTATCAAATGCCGAGTCAAATGGCCTTTGCATCCATTATTTATGGTTTTTTCTACGGTCTATGGCCAATTTCATGGATTATTATTGGGGCAGTCTTTCTATATAAAATTTCGGTAAAAACAGGCCAGTTTGAGGTGATTCGCTCAAGCATTTTGTCAATTACCGAAGATCAGCGCCTACAAATGTTACTGGTTGGCTTTGCTTTTGGTACGTTCCTTGAAGGGGCTGCTGGTTTTGGTGCTCCTGTCGCAATTACGGCTGCATTACTGGTTGGTTTAGGTTTTAAACCACTTTACGCTGCAGGCTTATGTTTGATTGTGAATACTGCGCCAGTTGCATTTGGTGCGATGGGTATTCCAATTATTGTGGCGGGGCAGGTTTCTGGTGTAGATACCATGGAAATTAGCCAGATGGTTGGACGTCAGTTGCCGTTTTTAACGCTGATTGTGCTGTTCTGGATTATGGCGATTATGGATGGCTGGCGTGGTGTTAAGGAAACTTGGCCTGCGGTGTTGGTGGGTGGTGGCGCTTTTGCGATTGCACAATATTTAACATCTAACTTTATTGGTCCTGAATTACCTGATATTACAGCGGCAATTGCTTCATTGGTCAGCCTGACTGTGTTGTTCCGTTTTTGGAAACCAAAACATATTTTCCGTTTTGAACCTGAAGCTGGTCAAACTCTAACTCAACAACCTACAACGATTCAGCGTTATAGCATTGGGAAAATTGCTAAGGCGTGGTCTCCATTTGCCATCTTAACAGTGATGGTAACCATCTGGAGTGTTAAGCCGTTTAAAGCATTATTTGCAAAAGATGGGGCACTGGAACATTTAATTTTTAAACTTGAAGTGCCGTACTTACATAAATTAGTCGAAAAAATGCCGCCGATTGTGTCAGAGATGAAGCCATATGAAGCGATTTATAAGTTTGACTGGTTCTCTGCGACAGGTACTGCAATTTTTATTGCTGCAATCATCACTGCTATTTTCTTGAAAATGAAAGCGGGTGAGGCAGTAACGACCTTTGGTGAAACACTAAATGAGTTAAAAACACCAATTTATTCAATTGGTATGGTGTTGTCTTTTGCTTTTATTGCGAACTATTCAGGTTTATCTGCAACTTTAGCTTTGGCTCTATCGCATACGGGTCATGCTTTTACTTTCTTCTCGCCATTCTTAGGTTGGCTTGGTGTGTTCCTTACGGGCTCAGATACATCTTCAAATGCTTTGTTCTCCGCATTACAAGCGACCACTGCTCAGCAGATTGGTATTCCAGAAGTATTGCTTGTAGCAGCGAATACCAGTGGTGGTGTGACAGGTAAAATGATTTCTCCACAGTCGATTGCAATTGCTTGTGCAGCAGTAAGCTTGGTTGGAAAAGAATCTGACTTGTTCCGTTTCACGGTAAAACATAGCATCATATTCACTGTCTTTGTTGGCATCATTATTACGGTTCAGGCTTATCTGGTTCCGTGGATGATTCCATAACTCCAGTGAAGGAAAAGCGATGAGAATCTCCGATCAAGTGGTCATGAAATTGCAGGCATTAATTGAAGAGCGTCACATGAGAAAAGGTGACCGTTTGCCTGCCGAGCGCCAGCTTGCAATAAGCTTAGGGGTTTCTCGTCCTTCTTTGCGTGAAGCGATTCAACAGCTCAATAGTCAAGGTGTGCTCACCAGCCGTCGGGGTGATGGAACTTATATTCAACAGTTACCTGAACAGTGGCCACAGCAACTCATTGTGAACCCGATTAGCAACTTGATTGAAGAAGACCCGTTATATCGTTTTGATGTACAAGAGGCGCGGTTATTACTTGAGGGCGGTACCGCATGGTATGCCGCATTACGTTCAACGCCTGAAGACCGTGCCAAAATTCATCATTATTTTAATGAAATTAGTCGCCATCAAAATGCGGGTGACTCAGCACAGGCTGCGGTGGCAGATGCAGAATTCCACTTAGCGATTGCAGAAGCATCTCACAATGTGGTGCTGATTCAAATGATGCGTAGCCTGTTTGATCTACTGCAATACAACGTCTTGTTGGGACGTAAAAAAGTTTATAACGATCCAATAAATAGTGACTTGCTGAGTGAACAGCATTTTCAGGTCATGGATGCGATCGATCGTAAAGATCCCGAGGCCGCACGCCAAGCTGTCTGCGGTCATATTGAATTTGTGATTAATCACGTGCGTTCTCTGGATGAAGACGAAGCTCGCCAGAAACGTGCAAACCGTTTAAATAGAGTTGATTCAAAATGATTATTTCTTCTGGCAATGATTATCGTGCTGCGGCACAGCGTCGCTTACCCCCGTTTTTATTTCATTACATTGATGGTGGAGCGTATTCGGAACATACCTTAAAGCGTAACGTACAAGATTTGTCAGAAATTGCATTGCGTCAACGTGTGCTCAATGACATGTCAGCGTTAAGTTTAGAGACAAAACTGTTTAATGAAACGTTGTCGATGCCAGTAGCGTTGGCTCCTGTTGGTTTAACAGGCATGTATGCGCGCCGTGGTGAAGTTCAAGCCGCGATGGCAGCCGATAAAAAGGGTATTCCATTTACGCTTTCAACGGTTTCAGTATGTCCGATTGAAGAAGTTGCACCTGCAATTAGCCGACCAATGTGGTTCCAGCTTTATGTATTACGTGACCGTGGTTTTATGCGTAATGCTTTGGAGCGTGCAAAAGCGGCAGGCTGCTCAACACTGGTATTTACTGTAGATATGCCTGTGCCAGGTGCACGTTACCGTGATGCACATTCGGGAATGAGTGGGCCAAATGCTGCGATGCGCCGTTATATGCAGTCAGTATTTCATCCACACTGGTCGTGGAATGTCGGCTTAATGGGACGTCCGCACGACTTGGGTAATATCTCTAAATATTTAGGTAAACCGACTGGTCTTGAAGATTATATTGGTTGGTTAGGCTCGAACTTTGACCCATCAATTTCATGGAAAGACCTTGAGTGGATTCGTGAATTTTGGGATGGCCCAATGGTAATTAAAGGCATTTTAGACCCTGAAGATGCCAAAGATGCTGTGCGTTTTGGTGCGGATGGTATTGTGGTGTCGAACCATGGTGGTCGTCAGTTAGATGGCGTGATGTCATCTGCTCGTGCATTGCCTGCAATTGCTGATGCAGTTAAAGGTGATTTGGCTATTTTGGCTGACTCAGGTATTCGTAATGGTTTAGATGTGGTACGTATGTTGGCACTTGGTGCTGATACGGTTTTACTGGGTCGCGCATTTGTGTATGCCTTGGCAGCAGCAGGTGGGCAAGGTGTGTCGAACTTACTTGATTTGATTGATAAGGAAATGCGTGTTGCGATGACGCTTACAGGTGCTAAGTCGATTTCGGATATTAATGCGGATTGTTTAGTACAGGCGATGAAGCAAGGTTTTTAAGAAATAAATTTTTAAGTGAAGCAGTAAGCACAGCCTTAAAATTTGGTGATTTGCTAATGTTTTGCGTATAGGCATTTGTCACTTTTGAAAGGTCAAAAGTAACCAAAAACCTTTTGTTGAGCAAACAGTACCTCCTTGTACAGTTGCTCAACAGGCGGCATCCATGCCGCCAACGCGTAGCCAATTTGAATTAAATCTAACACCTAGAGATTAGCTGCTGGTGCTAAGCGTCACTTACAGCCTGCGTAGTATGAGCAAGGTTTTGTTTTTGCAATATAACTTGAAAAATGGATATAGCGAACAGGTTCTGTAAGTGACAATGGTTTTGATTACTTTTGCCAAAACAAAAGTAATGGAATTAGCTACTTTAAATATTAGTTCTAAACGGAAAAACTCCGTCGAGTTTTTCTGATTTAAAAAAACTATGTGGTATGGATGACCAAAAGGAAACCATCATGCAAACATTTTCTCCTCAAGCAGTGATTGAACGTTTACAGAATATTGTAGGGCGCTCACATGTTTTGATCGATGATCAAAGTACACGCCAGTACCGCCAAGGTCGTCGTTTTGGTGAGGGGAAAGTACTAGCTGTGGTGGTGCCGGGCACATTGCTAGAGCAATGGCAAGTTTTGCAGGCTGCAATTGAGGCAGATTGTATTGTGATTATGCAGGCGGCAAATACGGGACTCACTGGTGGTTCAACCCCATATGGCGATGATTATGACCGTCCTGTTTTGGTCATGAGTACGCGCCGATTAAAGGGTATTCAGGTCATTCATGACGGCAAGCAAGTCATTTGTTTACCGGGTGCGACTTTAGACAATTTAGAGCAAATTTTAAAAGGTTATGACCGTGAACCGCATTCGGTGATTGGCTCATCATGTATTGGCGCATCAGTACTCGGCGGTGTTTGTAACAACTCTGGCGGTGCATTGGTACGCCGTGGCCCTGCTTATACTGAACTGGCGTTATATGCTCAGGTGAATGCTGCTGGTCAGTTAGAACTGGTGAATCATTTAGGGGTGAATTTAGGCTCGACTCCTGAAGAAATTTTGACTCGTTTAGAGAAGCAGCAATATCAAGCCGTAGATATTTTAGATGATGGTGAAAAGCAGGCCTCGGACCATCGCTATGCCCACGATGTGACACAAGTCGATGAAGATTCACCTGCTCGTTTTAATGCAGATCCATCACGTTTGTTTGAGGCTTCCGGTTCGGCTGGTAAAGTCTGTGTGTTTGCGGTACGTCTTGATACCTATGAAAAAGTAGAAAGTAATGTCTTTTATATTGGTACTAATGATGCCGATGACTTAACAGCAATTCGCCGTTATTTACTCACCTCTTTGCCAAGCTTGCCGATTGCAGGTGAGTATATTCACCGAGATGCTTACTTGATTGGTGAAAAGTATGGAAAAGATACTTTTTTGTTTATTGAAAAGTTCGGTACAGCCAATGTTCCAAAAGCCTTTGCGATGAAAGATAAAGTCGATGGCTTTTTAGAAAGATTTAAAATTAAAGGCTTAACTGATCATATTCTACAGGCCATTACGTTCTTTTTACCGAGCCACTTGCCAAAGCGTATGACTGAGTATCGAGACCGTTTTGAGCACCATTTAGTGCTGCGTGTTGAAAATAATTCAAAAGCTCAGACCGAGCAGTTTTTAAAAGAATATTTTGCAGTGCATCAGTCAGGTAGCTATTTCGTATGTAGCGAAGAAGAAGGGCGAAAGGCTTTCTTACACCGCTTTGCGATTGCAGGAGCTGCAATTCGTTATCGTGACACGCACCGTAGTGAAGTTGAAGATATTGTTGCGCTAGATATTGCTTTGCGTCGTAATGACCGAGAATGGGTAGAGCAACTGCCAGCCGAGATGGAAAAGAACATCATCCATAAACTCTATTATGGGCATTTCTTTTGCCATGTTTTCCATCAGGACTATATTCTTAAAAAGGGCAATGACCCTTTAGAAATGGAACATCAAATGTGGAAGTTGCTAGATATGCGTCGTGCCGAGTACCCAGCAGAGCATAATGTCGGGCATCTCTATATTGCCAAACCTGCATTAGCGAACTTTTACCAAAAACTCGACCCAACCAATAGCTTTAATGTCGGTATTGGTCATACCTCAAAACTGAAGTATTGGGGCAAAGTAAAATCTTAAGTTAGAGATATAAAAAAGGCGCCGAAGCGCCTTTTCTTTTAAAGCTGTTTTATGCTGCTTCTGTTGATTTAGCAAGCACTTCAGCAACTGCTTTAGCAACAGTGTAAACATTGTTCATGTTTAAACCTGCTACACAAATACGACCACTACGTACTAAGTAGATTGCATATTCTTCACGCAAAATATCAACTTGTTCAGCAGTTAGACCTGTGTAACTGAACATACCTTTTTGGTTTACAAGGTAGCTAAAGTCACGGTCTGGTAATGCTTTAGTAAGTTCATCTTTTAAGATGCTACGCATTTTAATAATACGCTCACGCATCTCTTTCACTTCACCTTGCCATTGTTGGTTAAGTTCAGCGTCATTTAACACTTCATCAACTAACCAAGCACCTGTTGTCGGTGGGCTAGAGTAAATACGGCGTACAGTCGCTTTTAACTGACCGAATGTGCACTGAGCAGCTTCTGCATCGTCACATACGAAAGTTAAGCCGCCAACACGCTCGCCATATAAAGAGAAGATTTTAGAGAATGAGTTGCTCACAATGAAGTTTAGACCCGCTTGGTCTAAAGCACGGATCGCATACGCATCTTCTTCCATACCATCGCCAAAACCTTGGTAAGCGATGTCTAGGAAAGGAATAAGGTTACGATCTTTTAATACCGCAATCACTTGATCCCATTGCGCTGGGTTTAAGTCAGCACCAGTTGGGTTGTGGCAGCATGGGTGCAATAACACAATGCTTTGCTCAGGCAAAGTTTTAAGCGTAGACAACATACCGTCAAAATCTACACCACGCGTTTCGTTATCGAAATATGGGTAGAAATGAGTCTTGATGCCAGCGCCATTGAAAATCGCAACGTGGTTATCCCAAGTTGGTTGGCTTACCCAAACGTCTGAATTTGGGAAATAAGTTTTTAAGAAGTCAGCACCAACTTTCAATGCACCTGAACCACCAAGAGTTTGGATGGTTACAGCACGACCAGCTTTAACTGCTGGGCTGTTTGCACCAAATAAAAGTGCTTGAATTGCTTCACGGTAAGGTTTGAAGCCTTCCATTGGCAAATAAAGTTTGGTTTTACCGTTCTTAGGCTCAATACGCTTTTGCGCCTCAATAATGGTCTCTAACTGAGGAACAATACTGTCTTCGTTATAGTAAAGACCAATACTCAAGTTTACTTTTTCAGAACGAGTATCAGCATTGAACTGTTCCATTAAAGAGAGAATTGGGTCGCCTGCGTATGGGGGGATATGTTGAAACATCAAAAAAGTCCTTTCATTCAACAATATGCATAGAGTTAAGTTTTTTCTGTTTCGAAAAATACATTACATCTATGTCGATGCTCAATAATGTACCAATAAAGCTACTGTGAAGCACCAGATAATTTCACTAATATCGATATTTTCCAGAAGAAACCATAAAAAAGATTTAAAAGAAATTACGGTAAATAGATACTAATTTATAACTCATGATTTCATTCCAACAGATTGTCTACAATCTTACTGTCATACATGGGTTGTAGACTAAAGTTTGAAACAAAAGTTTAGCGCCCAAAAAACACTTGAGAAAGAACCATAAAACTATAGATAAATTTATATTAAATCTTTGTTTTATAAATACTAATAGATAGGCGGCGTAATAGTCTAAATATAAGGTGAAATAAGAGGTCAATCTATAAAAATTGACCTGATGCGTTCTCTGAAGTGTCAACAATCACCTTGATTTTTTTCATTCATACCGCTATAAAAGCCATAATTGATTAAAAATTGTCGACAATATGCAAGATTTGACCTTCGCACCAGAGCCTCTACAAAGTCAGGGTAGAACACTGACCGAGAATGTATTTAAACAAATACAGACGGCTATTGTTTTGGGTCAAATTCCGGCAGGTAGCAAAATATCTGAACCTGAACTGGCACGGACTTATGGCATTAGCCGTGGACCTTTGCGTGAAGCGATTCATCGTCTTGAAGGCCAAAAATTAGTTGAGCGCACTGCACATGTGGGCGCGCGCGTGGTTTCGCTATCGCTGCAACAATTTAAAGAGCTTTACCAGATTCGTGCGTCTTTAGAAGGTTTGGCTTGCAAACTTGCTGCACAGCATATTGATAAAAAGCAAATCTTGGCATTGCGTGATGTATTGCGTATGCATGCTGAAGATGAAAATTTTAAAGCAGGTAAAGGATATTACTTGCAAGAAGGGCAGGACGATTTTCACTACTGCATTATCAAAAGTAGTGGCAATAAAACCCTAGAAAAAATGCTGTGTGATGAGCTCTATCACCTCATCCGTATGTACCGAATTCAGTTTTCAAACACACCCGATCGTCCGAGCAAAGCTTGGGACGAACATATCCGTATTTTAGATGCAATTGCAGAAGGCGATGGTGAACTTGCCGAGCTGCTCATGCATCGACATATCAATGCTTCTTACAAAATTATTGAGCAAACACTGCTACAAGCACAAGGAGAACATAACAATGGCTAAACAATCCGCAGGTCAGCTATTTCGCGATGCCGTAGCCCAAGAAAAGCCCTTACAAGTGGTTGGAACCATCAACGCCAATCATGCACTTTTGGCAAAACGTGCAGGTTATAAAGCGATTTACTTATCAGGTGGTGGTGTAGCCGCTGGTTCTTTAGGCTTACCTGATTTGGGAATTAGTAACCTTGATGATGTGTTGACAGACGTACGCCGTATTACCGATGTATGTGATCTTCCATTATTGGTCGATGCTGACACAGGTTTTGGTGCTTCTGCATTTAACATTGCGCGTACAACAAAAGCACTCATCAAGTTTGGTGCTGCGGCAATGCACATTGAAGACCAAGTGGGCGCAAAACGTTGTGGTCACCGTCCGAACAAAGCCATTGTGACTCAAGAAGAAATGGTTGACCGTATTAAAGCTGCGGTTGATGCGCGTGGTGATGACAGCTTCGTGATTATGGCGCGTACTGATGCCTTGGCTGTAGACGGTTTGCAAGCTGCAATTGACCGTGCAGGTGCCTACATTGAAGCGGGTGCAGACATGTTGTTCCCTGAAGCAATTACTGAGCTTGATATGTACAAGCAATTTGCTCAAACAACTGGCGCACCAATTTTGGCAAACATTACCGAGTTTGGTTCTACACCATTGTTTACCACTGAAGAGTTGGCATCTGCCGATGTAAGCCTTGCGCTTTATCCGCTTTCTGCTTTCCGTGCCATGAACAAAGCTGCCGAAACTGTGTATGAAACCTTACGTAAAGAAGGCACTCAAAAGAACGTGGTTGATATTATGCAAACGCGTAAAGAGTTATATGAACGCATTAACTACTATGCATTTGAAGACTACTTAGACAACGCATTTGCTAAAAAGAAATAAGAAGTAAAACACGGTACATATGCCGTGTTTCCCAAATAATTTAAATAGATAGGAAAGGACAATCTTATGAGCTCAAATGAAACAACAACAGGCTTCAAACCAAAAAAATCAGTTGCACTTAGCGGACAAGTTGCAGGCAACACAGCATTGTGTACTGTAGGACGTAGTGGTAACGACTTGCACTATCGTGGCTATGACATTCTTGACCTTGCAGTGGGTAGCCAGTTTGAAGAAGTTGCTCACTTGCTCGTACATGGCAAACTACCAAACAAAGCTGAACTCAAAGCGTATAAAGCAAAATTAAAAGCACTTCGTGGCTTACCAGCAGCACTTAAAACTGCACTTGAGCAATTACCACCGTCTGCACACCCAATGGACGTCATGCGTACGGGTGTTTCAGTGCTTGGTTGCTTAACACCAGAACACGAAGACCACAACGAAGCGGGCGCAAAAGACATTGCTGATAAATTAATGGCAAGCCTAGGTTCAATGTTGTTGTATTGGTATCACTTCAGCAACAACGGCCGTCGCATTGAAGTTGAAACTGATGACGACTCAATTGCAGCGCATTTCTTACATTTACTTCATGGTGAAAAACCATCTGAAGAGTGGATTGAAGCAATGCATACATCACTCATTTTGTATGCTGAGCACGAATTCAACGCATCTACATTTACGTCACGTGTGGTTGCAGGTACAGGTTCTGACATGTACTCGGCAATTACAGGTGGCATTGGTGCGCTTCGTGGACCTAAACATGGTGGTGCAAACGAAGTTGCATTTGTCATTCAACAACGTTACGACAACGCAGACGAAGCAGAAGCAGACATCCGTAGCCGTGTTGAGAAGAAAGAAGTTGTGATCGGTTTTGGTCACCCAGTCTATACAATCTCTGACCCACGTAACGAAGTCATCAAAAAAGTGGCACATGACTTGGCACAAGCACAAGAGAACACAAAAATGTACTTAATCGCTGAACGCTTAGAAGCAGTGATGAAAGATGCGAAAAACATGTTCCCGAACCTCGACTGGTTCAGTGCTGTGAGCTATCACTTAATGGGCGTTCCAACTGCAATGTTCACACCATTGTTCGTGATTGCACGTACAGCAGGTTGGTCAGCTCACGTGATTGAACAACGCCAAGACGGCAAAATCATTCGCCCAAGCGCGAACTACACAGGCCCTGAAAACCTCAAATTTAAACCATTGGCGGAGCGTGGTTAATGAACACAAAATACCGTAAACCGCTGGCAGGTACCCAGCTTGAATATTACGACGTGCGTCAAGCCGTTGAAGATATTCAGCCAGGCGCATACGAAAAACTGCCTTACACGTCTAAAGTACTTGCAGAGCAATTGGTACGCCGTGCCGATGCCGAGAACTTAACTGCTTATTTAACGCAGTTGATTGAACGCCGTCAGGACTTAGACTTTCCTTGGTACCCTGCACGTGTGGTGTGTCATGACATCTTGGGTCAAACTGCGTTAGTTGACCTTGCAGGCTTACGTGATGCGATTGCTGACAAAGGCGGTGACCCATCTAAAGTCAATCCAGTTGTACCAACACAGCTCATTGTCGACCACTCTTTAGCAGTGGAATTCGGTGGTGCAGACCCAGACGCTTTTGAAAAAAACCGTGCTGTTGAAGACCGTCGTAACGAAGACCGTTTCCACTTTATTGAGTGGACTAAAACAGCATTTAAAAATGTCGATGTGATCCCTGCGGGGAACGGCATCATGCACCAGATTAACCTAGAGAAAATGTCTCCGGTGATTCAGGCGCGTGATGGCGTGGCATATCCAGACACTTGCGTAGGTACAGATTCACACACTCCACATACCGACGCTTTGGGCGTAATTTCTGTAGGCGTTGGTGGTTTAGAAGCTGAAAACGTGATGTTGGGCCGTGCATCTTGGATGCGTCTGCCAGACATTATTGGTGTTGAGTTTATAGGTCAGCGTCAGGCAGGTATTACTGCAACAGATATCGTACTTGCTTTAACTGAATTCTTGCGTAAAGAACGTGTGGTTGGTGCATACCTTGAGTTCTTTGGTGAAGGCGCTGACAGCATGTCTGTGGGTGACCGTGCAACCATTTCGAACATGACACCAGAATATGGCGCTACGGCTGCAATGTTCTACATCGACCAAAACACGATTGACTACTTACGCCTAACAGGTCGTGAAGATGCTCAAGTGGCGTTGGTTGAACAGTACGCAAAAGAAATCGGCCTTTGGGCAACTGACATGACCAAAGCAGAGTACCCACGTGTACTACGTTTTGACCTATCAAAAGTAACACGTAACATTGCTGGGCCATCAAACCCACATGCACGTGTTTCAACTGCGGACCTAAAAGAAAAAGGTATTGCGGGTGTTGTTGAAAACCGCTCTGATGGCTTAATGCCTGATGGCGCAATCATTATTGCCGCAATTACTTCGTGTACCAACACCTCTAACCCGCGTAACACCGTGGCAGCAGGCTTGTTGGCACGTAAAGCAAATGAACTTGGTTTAGTCCGTAAACCTTGGGTGAAATCATCATTTGCACCGGGCTCAAAAGCAGCTGCTCTTTACCTCGAAGAGGCAGGTGTTCTAAAAGACTTAGAACAACTTGGTTTTGGTATTGTGGCTTACGCTTGTACGACTTGTAACGGCATGTCGGGTGCATTAGATCCAGTCATCCAACAAGAAATTATCGACCGTGACTTGTACGCAACAGCAGTACTGTCTGGTAACCGTAACTTCGATGGCCGTATTCACCCATACGCAAAACAAGCGTTCTTGGCATCTCCACCGCTTGTCGTGGCTTATGCAATCGCGGGCACGATTCGTTTTGACATCGAAAAAGATGCTTTGGGTCACGATAAAGACGGTAACCCGATTTACCTGAAAGACATTTGGCCATCTGATGCTGAAATTGATGCATTAGTAAAAGAAGCTGTGAAGCCTGAACAGTTCCGTAAAGTCTACATTCCAATGTTTGACTTAGGCGTAACCGTAGAAGCTGAAAGTCCGCTTTACGACTGGCGTCCACAAAGTACTTACATCCGCCGTCCACCATATTGGGAAGGGGCGTTGGCTGCACCACGTACTTTAGCGAACATGCGTCCGCTTGCGATTTTGGGTGACAACATTACCACCGACCACTTGTCGCCTTCAAACGCGATTTTGATGGACTCGGCTGCGGGTGAATATCTTCATAAAATGGGTTTACCAGAAGAAGACTTCAACTCATATGCAACTCACCGTGGTGACCATTTGACTGCACAACGTGCAACATTTGCTAACCCGAAACTCTATAACGAAATGGTAGTTCGCTCAGACGGCACCATTAAGCAAGGTTCAAAAGCGCGTGTAGAGCCAGAAGGCGAAGTCATGCGTATGTGGGAAGCGATTGAAACCTACATGAACCGTAAGCAGCCATTAATTATTGTTGCGGGTGCTGACTACGGTCAGGGTTCAAGCCGTGACTGGGCTGCGAAAGGTGTACGCCTTGCAGGTGTTGAAGCAATTGTGGCAGAAGGTTTTGAGCGTATTCACCGTACGAATTTGGTGGGTATGGGCGTGTTGCCGCTTGAGTTTAAACCGGGTGTAAACCGCAAGACTTTAAAGCTAGATGGTACAGAGCTTTATAGCGTGATTGGTAATATTGCGCCGCGTTCGACTTTAACTTTAGTGATTGAACGTGCCACAGCGGATGGTAAAGAAGAGATTCTTGAAGTGCCTGTGACTTGCCGTTTAGATACAGAAGAAGAAGTTTCTGTATATGAAGCGGGCGGTGTATTACAGCGTTTTGCGCAAGACTTTTTAGAAGGCCAAGTGGCTTGATAGCTTAGTTAAAAATAATTGATATAGTTTTAAAAGCCCCACTTTAGAGTGGGGTTTCTATTTATCTAAACGTAGCTCATACATTATAAAAAATGACTGCATATATTATATTTTTAAAAATTATTTTATTTTTGTCATCAAATTCTCTTTAACTTACATTAAGATACGCGGCGCTTACACTTAAATATAAATCACAATAGATTTCTTGGAAAATATCAATGCGTAACTTATTAATTATTTCAATTTGCTCACTTATATTAACTGCTTGTGGGACGATGCCTTATGTAAGTACAGAGTACCCTCTACGTGCAGGCTTAATTCAACCTGTGAAGCTCGTTGGCAAGGCTGATGTGACCAATGCTCAAACTTCAGATGAACGAGTGATAGTATATTCTTATATGGGCACAAAACTGGACTCTAGCATCAAGGCTATTACAGAAACGATGGTACAACAGACTCAAAAAGAACTATTGAAAAATGGTCAACCTGTTGATGGTAATGGATCGAAATCGATTGCGATTAAAGTAAATTCGTTACGTAGTACTTACACCAATTTGCTTTTCTGGCGCAGTAAAATTAAATTCGAAGTGACTTTAGGAAATGGACAAACTATTCCATTTACCGTTCCTCATACGAGTGGTGTGTTAGTACAAGATTTAAATGGATGTATTGCAGAAGGGGTAATGACTTTACTCAATGATGCACGTGTAAGAAGCTATTTAGCAGAAAAATAAGAATATAAAAAAAGCCCGACATCCTGTCGGGCTTTTTCGTATTTGGTTGCTAGATATGACTCCTGTCGTATCTCACGCTCCTAGTGCATGAACCTATTATTGTAGTTTTGTGTTCCGGAACATCCTGTTCCTGTATGAACTCATCATAGGAAAAAAGTGGTAATTCGCCAATCCGCAAAATCCCTAAAAGTTTGTAGGTTAAAGCGTACAAAATGAAATTGCGCAAGACTTTTTAGAAGTCCAAATGGCTTGATATTTAGTCTATAACTGATTGAAATTTATTCAAAATAGCCCTACATTTATGTGCGCCTTTGTTAATTGGGAAAGTAATGCAGGAAATTTTTGAATTTATAATGAAAAAAGAGACTTCAAATAAATATCAGTTTTTTGGTAAATTTCAAGAAATAGTAATATCTGATTTTGAGTATTTTTATGATATAGCAATTCCTCAATATAAAAATTATTTATTAGAAGTTGAAAAAATAAATATTATAGAATTATTTAAGAATAATATAAAAAAAGTTGTTTCATCTTTTAATAAAGAGTTGAATAGTAGTGATTTAGAAGATAGTAAGGTCTTTTTTATTCAATCAAAAATAAAGTCAAATATGACCTTATTAGAATATGAAAGTGAAGAAGAAGTTTTTGAATATTATAAAAAAGAATTAAGTTGTTTTTTAGATATTTTTCTAACTGAAAATGCTGAGTTGGAGGAGGAAATTTTATCTAATCTTATATACCTGTGCTTAATGGAAAGTGACTTTGAGGATTATGTGGGAAAAATTAATAGAGAAAATATTATAAAAAACCATTTATATGATGAGATAATTTTAAAATATAAGGAGGTCGAAGTTGATATCTTGGCAGAAGATCATGAATTTCATAAAAATAAATTAAATTCTGTTAATGAGCATACTAATATTATATGTAATCAGGCTAATAGATATTTAGTAGATAAAAGGTTGGGTATATATTTTTGTTTGCCTATTCCTAGGTTTTTATTGGAGGCATTATCAAATTATTATGATTCTGGGCTAATCAAAAAATTAGCTTTTAGAGTAGATAGAATGACAGATAAATTTTACGTTTTTGACTCATTCGATCATGGTGCTAAATTAAGAAATAATATTTCAAGTCTTCCAGATTTATCTAAGTTATTTGATTTAGATAATTATCAAAATGCTTTATTGATAAAGCATAATAGGATTAAAAAGCATTTAACATTTGAAGAAACGTGTGATGATTTTGAATTATTTGGTGATAATATAGTAACACAATTGGTGCACTTAGAATATTCAATTGAAAATGAAGAATATTTTATTGTGCATCTTGATCATGAGCATATTGTTTACTCTTTAGATGAGTATTGTGAACGTTTAACAAATCCTGAAATTAAAGGCCATAAAAAGGTCAAAACATTTAAAATAGATGATTCTCGTATACCTTTTTTTAGTAAATACAAAAATGAGTACTTTTTATTTATTGTGCTCAATAGTTTTTTCGAAAATAAGGATTTATTAAAAGAGTATTTTGAAGATATCACTTAATGATTTTAAATTTTGATGAAAAATGGAGTGGGTGCGAGATTGCTTAAATTTTTTAAGCTATTTGATTTTGGTAGTACTGAATATAAGCACATAAAAAAAGCCCGACATCCTGTCGGGCTTTTTCGTATTTGGTTGCTAGATATGACTCCTGTCGTATCTCACGCTCCTAGTGCATGAACCTATTATTGTTGTTTTGTGTTCCGGAACATCCTGTTCCTGTATGAACTCATCATAGGAAAAAAGTGGTAATTCGCCAATCCGCAAAATCCCTAAAAGTTTGTAAGATAAATCGTACAAATAACATTTTTTGCATTTATGCCATCATCATCGGGCGAAATGGACAATTGACAATCACTCTAACTGGGTTATATTCCTGTTTAATATCTATACGATTATAGGAACGCAATCATGGTAACAGCTGGCGAAAAACCCGGAACAGGCTTCTATTTCTGCGCTCAATGTGGCCAGAGAGTGTTTTTAGAAATTAATACAGATCGTTTACCGCCGTGTACTAAATGCTATTGCACTGAGTTTAAACGTTAAGAATAAAATAATATTTGCGTTCGCATTTAACAAAAAGCCCTGTCACCCGATGGGGCTTTTTGTTAGTTTAAAATAAGACTTACATAACAAGACCCGCGATGGGCATGAAAAAGGAAACCTTATGGAAACAATATTGGGTTTATGTATTGGTGTGGGGCTGAGCGCTGCCTGCGGTTTTCGCGTGTTTGTGCCGCTGTTGGTCATGAGCATTGCAACCATGATGGGATGGTTTGAGCCATCAAAAGGTTTTGAGTGGTTGGCCATGCCATCGGTTTGCTTGGCTTTAGGTGTGGCAACGATGTGCGAAGTTGCGGCCTACTATATTCCATGGGTCGATAATGCTTTAGATACGGTAGCGACGATGGCTGTGAGTAGTGGTGAAATGTCACAATTCGCAGGTTGGGCGGCAGCGATTATTGTAGGCGGTGGTACGGCAGGTGTGGTGCAAATGAGTACAGTTGCTGCACGCGGGGTTTCAACTGCAACCACAGGTGGGGTAGGAAATTTTGTAGTCGCTACAGGGGAGTGGATTGGGGCAATCTTACTTTCGGTTTCAGCTTTGCTAGTTCCCGCGCTTGTCGCAGTTGTGGTGGTTATTGCTGTTATTTTGGCAATACTTTGGATACGCCATAAAAAGCAAGAAAAGATCAGTCATTCAACATCGTGAATTTTTAAATTTGGTTGAATAAGAAAACTTAGACGTAATTTTATAATCTAAGTTTTCTATGTATATCACCACTTCACACGTTTTAATAAAATATCTTTATACATAGTAAAATCGCAGGCGAGGCCAAAGAACGGCTGTTTAAAGGTCGCAGGTTTATTATGCTTATAAAAGATAGGCTTTTCAGTTCAAGTCCATTTCGCCCAAACTTTACGTCGTATGGTGGATTTTGCGCCGTCAATGTTTAGAGCTAATACTAGTTTTATCAGCGGTCGCTCTACAGAAAAATAAACCAAGCATTGAGGCAGTACGGTCAAAGTATTTCTAAGATTCGATGCTAAGCTTTTTATAAGTACTCAAAAGAATTACATATATGAAAATCGTTGCCATTCAGCCTGCATTGCAGTTAGGAAAGGTTGAAGCAAATTTAAAAAAACTTGAACAATTGATTTTAGCTGCACATCAAGAGCATACGCCTGATGTGATCGTACTTCCTGAGTCGATGACTTCTCCAAACGTCTATTCACCACAGGCGTTGCTTACACCACAACCTTTAGAGGGCAAGCCCTTACAGCTTTTAATCCGCTTAGCTAAGCAATTAAATGTGGTGATCACAGGTGGATTTGTAGCGATACGTGATGGGCATACTTATGGCAGTTATGTCATGGTGGAGCGTAATGGCGATTATCATCTGCATGACAAAGATATTCCAACTGCATGGGAGCAAAACTTTTATCGTGGTGGTTCGGACGATGGGCAGGTGGATTCGACAAGCTTAAACTGTAAAGTTGCTTTGCTGTCAGGCTGGGAGTGGGCAAGATTTCGCACAGCCAAACGTGTGCGAAAACAGCAAGCACAGTTGATTTTAGGCGGAATGTGTTGGTACTCCATGCCGATCAATTGGTATGGGCTATTGGGTACATGGATGCGTCGTGAACATGAAATATATAAACATCAAAGTGAAGCACTGCCTGCACAAATGGCACGTTTAACAGGTATTCCAGTGGTACATGCTGCCCATGTCGGAGAAATCCTGAGTGATATGCCGATGTTACCTTACGTCAAATGGTTAACGGAAATGGTGGGTGAAACACAAATCTGTGATGCTACTGGAAATGTGTTGGCACGTATGAGTTTAGCGGATGGTGAAGGCTATATCGCCGCAGAGATTGAATTGGCTGAACCTAAACCTGTCGTACCCTTACAATCTCGTTATTGGATTCCTGATATGACCCTGACTTCAAAATTAGCATGGCATGTCGGCAACCTGCATGGCGGATTGATGTATCGCGTGAGACATCGACTGAAAAAGTTTCCTTGGCAAAATTAGTTGAAGTAAAAATAGATTCCAATTAAACAAATAGCGATTAACAAGTCTTGAAGATGCTCACGTGGTATTGATTGAACAGTACGCTTTAGGGTGATGAGAAGAATAAGAGTTGCTATTGATAACAATATGTTATGTTTAAGTTCGGTTGTAAAAAGAACAATTTTATCGGGAGTAATCAATAAATGACCGTTATGTTGGTAAAACCTCATTTAAGATTTAAAGAGAGCTATAACAACTATATTAATGAATTAGCAGATGAAGAACGTTACCCTTTGACAATGGATTTTGATCATACAAATTTTGATTCGTTTTTGAATAAACTAAAAGAGTATGAAAATGGGGAATCTTTACAGGAAGGACATGTTGCCAATATTACATATTGGTTAGTAGAAGGCAGTGAAATTATTGGTGTATCTAACTTACGACCTAAGCTTAATGAACAGATTCAATATTGTGGCGGGCATATTGGTCTAGGTATTCGCCCTTCTAAACGTAGAAATGATTTTGGTTCAAAATTATTAGAGCTTACGATTCAGGAGGCATGGAAGTTAGGCCTAACGGAATTACATATACATTGTTATAAATCTAATTTAGCGTCCGCAAAAGTAATTCAAGCAAACAATGGCCGTCTTCATTCTGAAATTACTCAAGATCAAGTAGTTCAACGGTATGTTGTGAATAAAACACTATAAGAATTTTCTTTTAGGTTGTTTTTAACGTAAATAAAAAAAGCCCAACATCCTGTTGGGCTTTTTCGTATTTGGTTGCTAGATATGACTCCTGTCGTATCTCACGCTCCTAGTGCATGAACCTATTATTGTAGTTTTGTGTTCCGGAACATCCTGTTCCTGTATGAACTCATCATAGGAAAAAAGCGGGAAGTCGCCAATCCGCAAAATCCCTAAAAGCTTGTAGGTTAAAACGTACATTGAGAAATAATTTAACTTTTCAAAGTGAATATGAATAATAGCCACCTTGTTACTTCAAGAAAAAAATCAAATGCGTATTAGAAAATCTTCAAGACTATTAGTGATTAATGAAAATCATCAAATTTTGTTATTTCAGTTTACTCATACAAATGATGCTTTGGCTGGTCAATCATATTGGGCAACTGTCGGTGGAGGGCTTGAAGAAGGGGAAACCTTCGAGCAGGCAGCTTGTCGAGAGCTTTATGAAGAATTAGGTGTAGTAAGAAGTGAAGTGGGAACTCATGTCGCAACACGAAATTTTGAAATGATGCTACCGAGTGCAGAAGTTGTGATTTCTCATGAAAGGCTCTTTATTGTTTTTATTAAAAATGAAGAAGTGAATACAGCAAACTGGTCAGAACATGAGAAGCTTGTGATTAGTAAAAGTCGTTGGTGGACGTTTGATGAATTAAGTCAAACAGAAGAAATTGTTTATCCAAATAACATTCCTAATATTCTTGTAGATAGCTTGCCTGACATTTGTAAACTCTAAAATTTTCTTAATATTCAGATATAAAAAAAGCCCAACATCCTGTTGGGCTTTTTCGTATTTGGTTGCTAGATATGACTCCTGTCGTATCTCACGTCCTGATGCATGAACCTATTATTGTAGTTTTGTGTTCCGGAACATCCTGTTCCTGTATGAACTCATCATAGGAAAAAAGTAGGGGGCAGCCAATCCGCAAAATCCCTAAAAGCTTGTAGGTTAAAACGTACAAGGCATTTTAGATGGTATGTGTAAGTTTAAGCGTTTAGGCCATTAATAATGTATTTGCACTCTAGTTAAGTTCTATAATATGTCATTAAATTTAAAGAAGAAAATGAACATGTGCTTAATAGAAAAAGTGGTTCCTGTGGTATTTAGGGAAATAAATAATAACTTGGAAATTTTAGTATTTAGACATCCATTAGCAGGAATTCAAATCGTTAAAGGTACTGTGGAGCATCAAGAACAGTTAGAACATGCCGCTTTGCGCGAGCTTTATGAAGAGTCTGGAATAAAGAATGCACAAGTCCATTCATATCTAGGTAAACATATTCCCTCAGAGGCAGGGCCTGACTGGCATGTTTTTGTATGTACTACACATGACGCTTTACACGACACGTGGTCACATTTTTGTGAAGACGATAATGGATTAACTTTCGATTTTTTCTGGCACTCTTTTTTGAGTCCTCCAACAGAAGAATGGCATCCTCTTTTTAAAGAATTATTTGAATTTATTAAATCTAAATACAAGCTCAACTAACCAAACAACTTTAGGCCTCTGTGCCACAACAGACTTTAATTTTTTGCGCTGATTTAAAGTAATAAACCATTGCGACACAGAGATAAAGGGCCAAGCCAAACGCTTAGCCCAGACTACTTTTGTCACACCGTTGCATGACGCTGAAAAAAGTAGGGGCAAAGTCCTGTGGGAGAACAGGACTTTGCAAACTGACATGTTCTAGGTGCTGCATCAGCTTAGGTGAGTAAGCTTTTTCAAGTCGCTGGTAAATACAGTCGCAACTGGCTTGGGTGTGCCCACCAGACAGGCAAATTTTTTCAAACTCCTGCTGGGTGTGTAAGTTACAACCCGAAATACCCAAGCTACCTAGAATGAAACTTAAAGCCAAAATAGGTTTATAAATTGTCATATTATTCTCATAATGATTTATATCTATGAGTAGAATAAAAATATAATTAGTTTTAAGGTTTTAAATAAATTTTAGGTAATAATTAGCTCTCCCATACATATAGGAAAATAAAATAATTTAAGTTTTAAAATAAAAATACTTTATAAATTTAAAAAATAGGCAATAGGAAACCCAAATTTTAAATAAATAAAATAATTAAACTAGAGAGGGAATAAATTTGAAAGTGTCATGGTCAACTCCTTAAAAATGGAGTCCTACCACCAGATCACCGTCAATTGATTATGGTGGTAGAACGAAAGGGGGTTGACAGACTGGACTCGTAGAACCAGCACGCACAGGGCGTCCCCCTCCCGTCCTACCGCAAAGAAAAGGGGACGCAAGGGTCTAACGAATTATAGTAGAACTATAATCCGCTACGAGTTACGGTCTGTCAAAACCGTCTGGCAATGTAGGCCAGCAACGTGATAATAATCGGTGATTTTAATTACGTCAATTTAATATTTAAAATATTTTTGATTTAATAATAAATCTAAACTTATTCTTAAAATAATAGAATTAATGTTTATGTTTAATTAGAAAAAATAAAGAATAAAATAAAACTCCAAAGATGTAGAAAATAATAATCAAATTAGTTTATATTTACTTTCTTTAAATAAAAAATTAATAGAATTATGAAAAAGCTTTTGGTTTTAGTCATGGCTGTCTTAAGTTCACAAGTTGGTTGTGCCCAAAAAACTGAGAATAAAACAGAAATGGGCATTCAAAATTCTAACCCTATTGTTATTCAACAATTAGAAAAGTTTAAAACTCAAGATCATTTTGCTGGAGATGGGCAGCTATACACAGGGGTTCAAGATCCTGCGTTAAGTATGAGTTTGAATCAAAAAGTGGCTGATGCTGCACAAGCTTTTATTGCGCTCTATCAACACAAGAATGAGCCAACTAAGGCAGAACTTTTACATGTTCTTGCTCATGGAATTAGTCAAATCGATCCTGATAAGCTTGATACAGAAGATCGAGAACAAGTGGCAACTACATTTGAAAGTTTTCTAGATATTGTAGGCCTAGAAAGTTCGGAAGGTATTTTAAATAAATGGGTATATGGTGAAGAAATTAGTAAGTTATTGGAGCAAGATAAACATTAAGTTTTAATTCTTTATTCTAAACTTTTAAGCATTTCTTTCGCATCTACATCGCCTGCATCGGCAGCTAGCTGGAACCATTTCTTTGCCAGTTGCAGATTTTTTGGAGTACCTTCACCATTTAAATACATCTGGGCCAAGTTGTACTGGGCATCGCTTTCGTCATGCTCGGCGGCTTTGGTGTACCACTTCAGTGTCTGCTCATCACTTTGGGTGACGCCGTGACCTTTTTTATATAGCTGAGCTAAATTATATTCTGCGGGTGGGTAGCCTTGCTCGGCAGCACGACTAAACCACTCAAACGCATGCACATAATTTTGCGCAGTTCCTTCGCCTTTGTCGTATAACACCCCTAAGTTATATTGCGCTTTAGCATGACCTTTGACCGCAGCCTTAGTAAAATAATCAAAAGCGCGCTTGGCATCTTTTTCGACACCCGTGCCTGTGTAATACATCATGCCTAAACTGTATTTTGCCCCCACGCTTCCATTTTGGTCAGCCGTAGTTAGCCATTTAAAAGCTTGCTCATAATTTTTAACAACGCCTTGTTCGCCACTTAAAAGCATCATGCCCAAATGATATTGAGCAACGGGTTGCCCTTGTTCCGCGCGATATTGAATATCGGCAACACTCGGTTCAGCACATGCTGAAGAATGAAGTGAGAAAATCACCATAAATATATAAAAAGCAGACTTTTTTATTTTCATATCTCATCCTGAATTTTATTAATTTGAAGATTTACTTACTTTTGTATCTATATGAATATAAAAGAAAAGTATCAAATATGTCTCTGTGGCTGATATCACTTTAAAATGATCTGATTTTACGGTTTAAATACCTATTTAATAAGAAATTAACCTAAAACAGCATATTTAGACCAGTTACATTTTGAAAATGAGTATAGATAGACAGGTTAGTCTTTTTTTAATTAAAATGCGGCCTAAATATAAGTTTGATTGATAATAAAAATGCAGATGAGTGTGTCGAGTATATTGGAACATTTAGGCCTTGTTTCACAAAATCGTGCTGTTCATATCCAATTCTCAAATCAGTCTTTAAATCAGCAAGTCTTCTTACAACGCATTGAAGGCGAACATACGCTCAATCAAGGCAGCGTTGCTGAGTTACTGTGTCTGTCGACGAACGCACATATTGCATTAAAACAATTTATTGGCTGTCAGATTGCTGTCGATCAGGTCACTGACATGGGCCAGTTTTTTAGAACGACAGGTATTATTACTGAAGCGAGCCAAGGCCAAAGCGACGGCTCACTCACCATTTATAACTTAACCTTAAAAGACCCAACTGCACTCTGGCATAAACGCCGTAATAGCCGCGTGTTTATGAACAAAAGCGTGCGGGATATTAGCGAAATTCTATTTAAAGAATGGCAGGGTAAAAGCCCGCTGTTTGCTTCAAGCTTAACGCTCGACACGGCAGGCTTAATTAAAGACTACGATGTGCGTCCATTTGTGATGCAGTCAAACGAAAGCGATTATGACTTTTTAACCCGTTTGTGGCGTAGCGAAGGCATTAATTGGTTAGTCGATGAATCTCAGCTTTTGGTCGCTGACCCGAATGCTTCTATTCAGCCACAAGTACTGAGTTTAATTGACGATAATCAAAATTATCAGGCCCTTGAGCGCCGTAGCCTACGTTACCAACGCAGCAGTGCCACAGAACAGTTCGATACTATTACCCAAGTCAAAGCTGAGCGCCGTTTACAGCCAACCTCGGTTCATGTGCAACGCTGGCAAGCCGATGCGCTGCAACAAGAAGAAGGCAGCGGTAGCGTACAAGGTACTCAAAAGCACAGTGAACACTATGACAATGCCAGCCTAAACCTTGAAGATGCATGGCACGTCAGCCCCGCGTGGATGAAGGACTTAAACGGTGAAGACCAAGCCACAGCTTCAGGCAATAGCCAGATTGAACAGCTTAACCAGCATATTAATGCTTACCATCACCTGAGTTCTAAACAATTTACCGTTTCAGGAAACGTTCGGGATGCACAGGTGGGTTACTGGTTTGAACTGAATGATCACCCTGAACTTGACCGCCACGACAGTGCTGATAAAGAATTTTTAATCTTAAGCAAGCACTACTATAACCAGAATAATTTACCGAAAGAATTACAACAGCAACTTGAGCGCCTGTTACCAAAAGACAAGCTCAAGGCGGCCCAACTCGACACTCAAAACCCTGAGCAGCGCCACTTTGCTGAGCTGAATGTTGTTCGACGCAATATTAAAGCTGTGCCTGAATATAGCCCGCTAGAGCATCGCCCTGCGGCTTACCCACAGCGAGCTAGAGTGGTGGGATTAGAGGGTGAAAGCATTCATGTTGATCAATGGGGACGTATTAAAGTCCGTTTCCTATTTACCCGAACTGATGACCATAGCCATGACGGTGGAGCGGGAAGTAACGACAATGACACCGACTCGGCTTGGGTAGATGTGCTGACCCCGTGGGCAGGCGCCGGTTATGGCGCACGCTTCTTGCCACGTGTGGGTGAGATTGTGGTGATCGACTTCTTTGACGGCAATATTGACCGCCCATTTGTGGTGGGCCGCATTCACGAAGCCGAACGTCACCCAACTCAGTTTGACCAGAAAGGCCAATTACCCGACACTAAAAAACTCAGTGGTATTCGTTCAGAAGAAGTGGATGGCAAAGGTTTTAACCAACTCCGTTTTGATGACACCACAGGCCAAATCAGTGCCCAGCTACAAAGTAGCCATGCAGCCAGTCAGCTAAACTTGGGTAACTTAAGCCATCCAAAAGACAAAGCTGAAAGTGACGGTCGTGGTGAAGGCTTCGAGCTAAGAACTGATCAGTGGGGTGCTGTAAGAGCTGGAAGTGGCTTACTTGTTAGTACCCACAAACAGGACCAAGCTCAAGGCGTACACCTCGATGCAAATGAGGCCAAACAACAAATCGAAGGCGGTCTCAACAATGCCAAGGCACTCAGTGAAGTTGCTAAAAATCAACAAACTGACCCTTTAGAAAATTTAGAAAACCTAAAATCCTTTATTGAAAAACTTGAGCAGCAAGACAATGCAAAAGCCAAAACTTTTAAAGATGCAATTATGCTGCTGGCGAGTCCAAATAGCATCGCGCTAAGCAGTAATGAAGACATTCACTTAAGCGCAGATGGGCAGCTAAACCAAACTGCTGGGGACAGCATAAACCTATCTACTCAAAAGAACTTGATTGCACATGCCCAAAATAAAATCAGCCTTTTTGCGGCTCAAGAAGGCGCAAGACTCTATGCAGGCAAAGGTAGAGTTGAGATACAAGCGCAAGGTGATGGCGCAGATTTAATTGCCCGTAAAGCTGTTCAGATTATTTCAGCAGAAGACAAAATTGAAGCGACCGCAGCCAAAGAAATTGTACTCACCGCAGGCGGCTCTCAAGTCAAAATTACCGGTTCAGGCATTTTTATGACCACAAGCGGCAAATTTGAGGTGAAGGCTGGACAGCATTTGTTTATGGGGGGCGGGAGTGCGAATGCGAATGTTCCTGCATTGCCGGTATTAGGAGAAATTAATAAATATAACTTGAGATATTTTTTGCAAGATAAAGATGGCAATAACTTTGCTAATCATAAATATATCGCTTTCTTACCTAATGGGGATATTGTAGAAGGTCGTACGGATGATAAGGGATATACAGATCTATTTAAATCCTACCAACCAGAAGAGATATCACTTCATTTATTTAAAGATGAAAAAATTGATATAGAGTAAAAATAATAATGGCAAAGTATTATCCGTATGTTGTTTTAGAAACAAATGTAAAACCTAGCTTATTAAAGTATAGATTGTACGTTTACAATACCGTAAAAAATAAAGCAGAAACTTCAATACTTTTTACAAGTAATGAATTCAAAAAAGTAGGAAATAATCTTTATCAAACAAGATCTGCTGAGATAGATGGTAGTAAATTAGGTATTGAAGGTATAAGAGATTGTGTAATTATTATTGACTTATATCGATTAAGTATCAGTGGGAAAGAAGCTTTAGTATTAAGTAATTATATTGTGCCAGATAAGATCGAATCTTATCCTTCTGCAAATTTTAGCCAAAAAACTAAGATACCAAAAGTGCAATATAATGAAGTAACTTATGTGACCAAGGTTGTTGAAGAGAGTAAGTCTAAAAATACGTTCCAGCTAAATTTGAGCAGAGAAAGAGTTTTTCAATGCATTGATTCAGGCTGTAGGCCTGGGGAAGCTAAGGATCCATTTTCTAAGATACAGATTGAAGCTGGTTTACAAGCACGTTTAAATGAGCCTTTACCTGACCAATCTGATGCTTCTTTGTGTGGCCCAGCGGCATATTTTTTCTGTCTTATTAATTTAAGCCCGAATAAATATAAGTTCGCAGTTAAACAACTGTGGGAAACAGGAAAGACAAAGATTGGAGATTTAAATATAGAGGCAAATTTAGATGGGTGTCGTCGAGTAAAAAATTATTATAGGAAAAATGGAACTCCTAGGTTACCCCCTATTGATTGGATTACATTAGCTAGTTTACGAGAATCAGAAAATATTGCGCTACGGTTAAAAGATCCTAATCAAGAAGTTGCAGGTATTACATTATGGGGAGAACTAATAAATTGGTTTAAAAAAAGTGGATTTAGTGGGGTGAAAACTTTTCCATTTTATATTAATGGTTATAACCCTAGTTTAATTAGTGAACTTAATCAATATGCTGGAGATGGTTACTATGTGGTTAGTTTGATTTCTGCGAGTTTATTAAGTAGTGGTTCTAGTTCAGGTACGCAAAGTTTTCCCGATCATTGGATTGTTTGGACTGATAAATTAAGACAGACTAATGGTCAACCTGTAACAAATATAACAGATCCATATAAGACGGAAGTTAAATTACAAGCCTTTTCTTGGGGGGAGAATAAACAACAATTAAAATCTAGTCTGTCTCTATATGATTTTGAAAAAGCAGTTTTTTTTGCGTTAATATTAAAAAGGGAATCTTTCTAATGAAATTTAATAAATTAGCTATAATATTTTTAACTTTGAGTATTTGTGGTTGTAGTAAGGATTACAATATTGAGCCGAATAAACTTCCGATAGCACATATTGGCCAAGAATATAATCAGACATTAAAAATTACTGGTGGAAGAGTCATACCACAGTCTTTTGAAGTGAAAGATAATTTTCCAAGTGATATGAATATTTCTGTTGAACCAATAGATCAAAATGAAGCGGATGCTTATAATAATTTAAAAATTTCTGGAGTTCCAAAACATAAGGGAACTTTTACTATTAATATATATGCTGGTTTTTATGCTGGTGGTGATGGGGAGCTGGATAAGACTTATGAATTTGTAGTTAAAGAATAAGAAGACATGTTTAGATATATTTTGTTAGTGCTAATGCTAAGTGGTTGTAGCAACTATGAGGTACGACCAAGAGAGTTGAGTGTTGCTCATGTCAATAAAGTATACTCTGAGAATATAAAAATTACTGGTGGGAAAGTTATAGATAAGTACTTTGAAATAGATACTAATATACCTGATGATTTGGGATTAAAAATTCAGCCAAACAATGATACTAGTGGTTTTAATGACTTTTCAATTAAAGGTATTCCCAAGTATAAAGGTGAGTATACGATAAATATTTCAACAGGATTTTATGGTCGTGGTAGTGACGAGTTGAATAAAAAATATAAATTAATTATTGTGGAATGAATACATGTATAGGTATATTTTATTGAAATAAACTACCTTTTGATTTTGTTTCCCTTAATTAAGAGGATGATGTGAAAAAGAACTTATTAATTACCATACTAACTTTATTTTTCATCATTCAGTCCTTATTAAATTATTACTTCTGGAATCGTACAAAAACACCAGAAATTCATGTTCTAGAAAAACCTTTGCGAATAGCATCAAATTTCGATAACTATGCACCATATACAATCATTCCAGCTGGAACAATTCTATATGATGATAGTGACTCTTTGAACAGAAGGGTTATGGTTTACTTTAATTTGCAAGGTGTGGATTTTAATTTTGAAGAACAAGATCCTGATATTTTAAAGCAACCTAGTGAAGTCAGTGCTATAAGGTCGACGGATTTGCCTGATTTACTAAAAGAAATTCCTCTGACTAAAAAAGATATTTATTTAATTATTAAACATGATGACAGTATAAAAGACTCCGTACGTTCTATTCTCTTTAAAAAATACAAAATTGATCCTTCAGAATATGAGAAATAATCAAATAATTCAGCGCCATACAAACTTAAAATTAAAAAAGTTCAGAGAAGCGTAATTGATTACGCTTCTTCGGTCATAAGAAATAATTTTAAGCAGCTTGGATTGCTTCCCCACAAAGAGAAACAGTTTCTTGTTTGCGTTGGTGTAAGTACCAGAACTGCTCTGCAATGGTTTCGGGATGTACTGTGTAGGTCTTATCTTGTGCGCCTGATGTCCCATCAACAAAACCATTCACAATCACTTGGCTCACGTAAACATTTGAGTCAGCTAGACTATGAGCAAGTAAGTTGGTGGTTTTATATTGGGCGGCAGCAGTAATTGCTAATGATGAATATTCTTTGGCAACTAAATCTATTCCGACCGCATCGAATGCGAAAATTCCATTTGTCGATAAAATGCTGCCATGATTTTTTTCTAAATCACGTAGGCAAGCTTGTACCGTAGCAATATAGCTCGAAACGCGAATATGAAAGCTTTTGGTGAGCTCCAGTGGAGGGGTTTCTAATATGTTGCCTTCAATATCATGGAAAGCATTCCAATGAATATTTTTAATCTCTCCTAATTGATCTTTAATGCATTTAATAAGATTTGGTATGTTCTCAAGAACGGCTAAATCACATGTAAAAGCGTAAGCTTCAATACCATGTGTTTTAAGTTCTAAAATGGCCTTTTCGAGTTTTTCGGCATTTCGTGCCACTAACCCGATTTTATAGCCTTCTTTACCAAATTTATGTGCTACGGCTTTGGAAATACCTGTTCCATAACCAAAGATTATAATATTGTTGTTCATTATAAAGTTCCAAAAACCAATTATTTGGTTAGAAATAGTTTATAATATGTTTTTATAATGTATTCAAGCGAAAAAGTTATCTATAAAAAATAATCCTGAAAGAGCAAAACAAAAAATCTTAAAAGCAGTAATGAGTAAGTTTGGTTTGAATAATCCAGATGGGACAACGATTGATAAAATTTCAACTTCATGAAAAACGTGGAATAATGATTTTCGAATTGAAGAAATGTTTGCTATCTAACTATTCTCTAGTTTTGCTACATAAATTTTGAGTTGGTAAAATAAACCGTAAAATACAAATAAAGTGGAATTTAAATTTAACTAATTATGATGAAATGGGAATAAATTCTTTTTAAATCACTTAATGGCGTAAAAAATTCCAAAAATAATGAAAATTAGCTGTTCTTAGAAAAACAATCCCGCAGGGTACTGGCTAAACTATATCTCAAGGGTGTGATAGGGATCGAAAAGAGTAGCATGCACCAAAACGTATAACGTTAGTGTGTACTCACCCAAAAGGTCTCGATTCGGCTTAGGACGCTATAGATCAAAAGTTTATAGGCATAAGGTTCTAACTTACAAAGTTATAATTGTTGAAGTAAACCATAGATGTTTTCCCTTGACACCCTAAAAAATTCTCTATAATAAAAACGATACTTTACAAGAATATAATTTATGAATAAGCCTTATCTTTCTGCCTTGCCGCATGACAGCCAAATCTCCTCTCAATTAAACAATGCTTACTTCCACGACTCGTGGAGTATTGTGCTTGGCCAACCAGACCTGAATGTATTTCAGCAGCTTATTAAACTGTTCCATCACACGCCTCAATGGATAGAATGGAGCATGAACTTGCGCAATAAAATTACTTCAAAGATTGGGCTTAAAGATTTAGGAAGTTTTAAGCAAATTGATTCGAATAAAAAAGAAAATGAATATGTAGCTGGTGACCGGATTGGAATTTTTACCTTGTTACAGCGTACCGAAAATGAGTTAGTGGTTGGCGATGACGATAAACATTTAAATGTGACTTTATCTATTTATAAAAATGAAAAGACTCAAGTACTGACCATAACCACAGTGGTCCATATTAAAAATTTGTTTGGACGACTTTACATGGTACCAGTGATTCCTGCCCACCGAAAAATAGTACCAGCCACTTTACAGATATTGGGTTAGAGCACTATTTTTATTTACGATGTTATCTGTTGAAATCGTTTATATAATATACGTATTATCAATTGCGAGCTGAATAAATGGACAATAAAAACCAGTGTCGCCAATGCGCCGTTTGTGGAAAGAGCTTTCCCTTAAAAGATCTGGTCTCTGGTGAAGTCATTCGAGATGTCATTGGTGAAGAAATCTTGAAAGATTATCCGGATTGGTCTTTTTCAACCTTTATTTGTCGTGCTGATTTGGCGGACTACCGGATTAAATATGTGCAATCACTATTACGTTCAGAAAAAGGTGAGTTAACAACTTTAGAAAATGAAGTGATTGGCAGTATGCAACGGCATGAGCTGATTAGTCGAAATACAGAGACAGAGTTCGATCAGAATTGGACTTTGGGTGAAAAACTAGCAGATAAAATAGCCTCTTTTGGCGGAAGTTGGGTCTTTTTAACTTGTTTTGGACTATTTTTAGTGGCTTGGATCATTTTAAATACCGTAGTGATGGTTGTACATCCTGTTGATCCTTATCCATTTATTCTGCTTAATCTGGTCTTGTCATGTTTAGCTGCAATTCAGGCACCTGTCATTATGATGAGTCAAAATCGACAAGAGGTAAAAGATCGCTTACGTGCTCAACATGACTATCAAATTAATCTAAAAGCTGAGCTTGAAATTAGACATTTACATGAAAAAATGGATCATCTTTTATCGCATCAATGGGAAAGACTTGCACATATTCAAGAAATTCAGCTCGATCTTTTATCTGAAATGAATAAAAAACGGTAAAAACTGAATCTGAGTTTCACGTGGAACATGGTGAGTTTTATAGAATATTTTGCGGTAAATTGGAAATTTCTTTATGATCTGCCGCCATGCTCCCTTGCTGTTTCTACGACAATGCCTTTAAACGACAACTTTGTTTACGCTCCACCACAAGATCCGCTTTCAATTTTATTTGAAGATGACGATTTGGTCGTGGTTGATAAACCTGCGGGTCTATTGTCGGTTATGGGGAGGTTGCCTGAACATCATGATAGTGCCTATTTACGAGTGCTTGAAAAGTTCCCTTTAGCCAAAGTGACTCATCGTCTAGATATGGCGACTTCGGGTTTACTTATGTTTGCTAAACACCGTGATGCAGAAGTCGCGGTGAGTAAAATGTTTCAGGCCAGAACAGTCAAAAAACACTATGTTGCCGTGGTACAAGGGCGAGTAAATCAAGAGGGGAGCGTCGAGGTTCCGCTCATTACCGATTGGGAAAATCGCCCGAGACAAATTGTGCATTTTGAGTTGGGAAAACATGCTAAAACCTTATTTCAACCTCTTATCTATGATGAAAAAATAGATCAAAGTCGAGTATTGCTTGAACCAGTAACAGGGCGTTCACATCAGCTACGTGTACACATGATGCATATTGGCCATCCGATTATGGGTGACAAGTTATATCACCCTGAACCTAAACGTTTTCACTTAAACCGTATGGCGTTACATGCCGCATATTTGGCTTTCCAGCATCCATTAAATGGAACCGATGTGGTGATTGAATCGAAGGTGCCTTTTTAAAATTTATATAATTAAAAAAATTAATTTGATGCAATTGGGAACGGAATATATACCCAAACTGCAATAAAAGTCGGGTATTCTTAATGCCGAATAATATTAATACGGCAACAACAACAAGGGATCATATTATGACTCGTGATTACGAACAATTTCCAGATGACGATAACGGCAATGTACTTTGGCAAATGGCTGAAGACGGGGATGATTTAACCGATCTACATGAAATTGAATTTTCTATTGCTTTTCAAGATCAGAAAAATGCAGAGCAATGTTCACTCTATTTACTGTACCAAGAACAAAAGGTTTCACTCTTTCAAGACGATTCTGTTGAGCCAAATGAATGGGTGATTACGGTCTTTGTCAACATGGAACCAGAGTATTCAGACATTGTTGACTTAGAGCAGTGGTTTACCAGCATCGCTGAAAAATTTCAGGGCGAATATGATGGATGGGGCTGCATGGCCTATGTCTTTGATGAGGATGAAGAAGATGACCTGTTGCAGTAAGGTCTAAAATAACGGGTAGGAGATAACATGAACTTATCTCAAAAACAAATTGCTGTACGGTTTTTAGAGCTTGCCGCTGCTGGTGAAGTCGATGAAGCCTATAGCAATTATACTGCTCCAAACTTCAAGCATCACAACCCTTATTATGCGGGTGATGCGACTTCTTTGAAGGAAGGAATGCGTGAAAGCGCGGCTGAAACGCCGAACAAAGTCTTTGAAGTTCAACATGTCATTGAAGATGGTGATTTGGTCGCTGTGCATTCTAAACTTGAAATGCAAATGAACGGATTAACCACTTTGGCAGTGGTTCATATTTGTCGTTTCGAAAATGGAAAAATTGCTGAGTTTTGGGATATCGGACAAGTACAGCCTGACCCACTCGTCAATGAAAATGGTATGTTTTAATGAAAAGCCCGAAAGTTTTCGGGCTTTTTTAATTATGGATGAATTAAAATTTCCATTGTGCCGAAATTGAAGCGTTCAGTGGTTCACCCGGTTGGACCCACAAATCGCTATAGCTTGAGACATAGTAAGTTTTATCAAACAGGTTGTTTACATTCAGCTGATAACGTAAGCGGTCAGATGGGGCATAGTAGCCGTTTAAATTGACCAGCGTATAACTTGGTAAGTTAAATCCATTATCTAGGTTATGACCACTGCGCTCACCGACATAGGTGAGGTTGGCACCTACACCTGCCTTTTTCGTGCCTTCTTGCAGAAATTCATAATTGGTGCTGATTGAACCTTGGTGTTTTGGAACATTGCTCAGACGTGCACCTTTAGCTAGGTCTTGGTCTTTTTCAATTTGAGCATCGGTATAACTATAGTTGGCATTGACGAGCCATCGATCATTGATCTGGCTATTTAAGTCAAATTCAATCCCTTTGCTACTCACTTCACCAGCTGCTGTTTGGTAAGCATTGTCGATCGGGTCTGTCGTCAGCACATTCTGTTTTTTCATTTTAAATAGAGCAAGGCTGAGTACACTTTGGTCGTTAATCTTATATTTTGTACCAACCTCATAGCTTTCACCTTTTTCAGGAGCAAAAGTCTGACCATTTCGGTTCATACCACTATTCATCGCAAATGAGCGACCATAGTTTGTATAAAAAGCCCATTGGTCAGAGGCTTTAAAATTTACTCCGAAACGCGGACTATTTTGATGAAGGGTCTGGTTGCTTTCGGTCTGAGTCAGGTGATTTTTAAAGTCTTGTTCGACCTGATCAAAACGGTTGCCGAATAACACACTCCACTGATCATTAAAAAAGATTTGATCTTGTACATTAAGAGCAAAGTAACGTTGCTGTTCTTTGGTGTTGGTGAACGGTGCTAAATCTGGTAAATATTTCCCATATTCAGGTTGGTAAATATCAATTGTATTTGGCATGCCTGAGCTGTGGTTACGACGCAGCTGATATTGTTGATATTCGAGTTGACCAAGTTCAGTTGAAACTAAAATTTCGTGACGAGCCCATGAGGTATCAAGCTTACCAAGCAATTCTGTTTGAGCCAGCACATCTTCACTTTGATAATCACGATAGCGGTGTTGACGCTCTAAAGTACGGCCATCGGCTTGTAGGCGTCGTGGTTCGGTCGAAAAGCCGACCATTTGAGCATCTTTATAACTGACCGCACTATTCAGTTTCCAGTCAGGATTAAACTCGTGATTAAGACGCAACTGGTAAAAGTAATCTTTTACTTTCATATCGCCGTCATCAGGTTCGCCTGTAAAGGTTTTTGGGTCCATCACAAACTGGTGATTGACTGTGCTTACACCACGGTCAAAGGTCCCTTTGTGCTCTGTAAATTCACTGTCAAAGTCGAGTTGCGTCTGGTCTGAAATTTTCCATGTCAGCTGCGGTGAAAAGAACCAGCGTTCACTGATGACGTGATCACGGAAGCTTTGATTATCTTCGTGGGCAACCGCTAACCGATATGCCAGTTGATCGTTAATCGGCGCAGTGTGTTCTAGACTAATTCGATATTGTTCTTGGCTATTGGCGCGTAAGTTAATTTCACTTTCACGTTCCCACTGTGGCTTTTTGCTATTGAGGTTGAGCAAACCACCTGTTTCTCCACGTCCGTAGAGGGCAGCCATTGGTCCTTTTAAAAATTCTAAAGAGTCAATGTTTACGATGTCTTTGGGAGCACTAATCCCTCGGTTTACACTCAAACCATTACGGATCATGGTAGCCCCTAAGTTTGGATCACCACTAAAACCTCGGAAAGAGTAATTATCCCAAAAACCACCACCATAATTATTTTGATGAAAAATCCCACTGACTAAGGTTAATGCATCATCAATGCGCTGAACGTCTTGTTGCTCCATCACCTGCTTAGAAATAAAAGCACGATTGAAAGGGACATCTAAAACATCATGAGAAAATTTAGTCGCTGAACTATTTTGACTTACATCTTCTTGGGTAGTTTCAGCCTGAACGCGTATGGTCTCCAGTACCGTTGACGTTTCTTCTCCCCAACTGAGTGTCGATATAAACGATAGACCTAAGGAAGACAACAAACCTAATTTGTGTTGCATAAATGAGCAGCCATGAAAGACAAAAGGGATTAAATGTAATAGTATAACGTTACATTATTTTATTGATTATCGCTATGTCTTTAGAAAAAAATATTGAGCGTTTACAGTCGATTGATGCCTTACGTGGCTTGGTCATCTTGATTATGTTGCTCGACCATGTAAGAGAAACTTTCTATTTGCATAAGCAGGTCATAGATCCAATGGATGTAACAGTGACTGAACCTGCATTATTTGGTAGTCGGTTATTGGCACATATTTGTGCTCCAGTTTTTGTTCTTTTAACAGGTATTTCGGCTTTTTTATTTCATTCAAAAAAACAGGATTTAAAGCAAACCCGTGCATTTTTATTGAAGCGTGGTCTATTTTTAATTGTGCTAGAGCTGACATTGGTGAACTTTGCTTGGACAGCAACTTTTCCACCAGATGTTATTTATTTGCAGGTGATATGGGCGATTGGTATTAGCATGGTAGTGTTGGCAGGTTGTGTGAGTTTACCGTTGCCTGTCATTGCTGGCGCAGCTTTGGTTATTATTTTTGGGCATAACTTATTAGATTCTGTGCATTTTACAAATGGTTTTTTACAGAATATATGGTTCATTTTACACGAGCGTGGCTGGATTGAGTTTGCAGGTATAAAGCTCAGAACAAGCTATCCTGTTTTGCCTTGGATTGGTGTTATTTTGCTGGGTTATGTTTTAGGCCAATTCTTTAGTTCAAAATATACTGCAAAGCAAAGAAGCCGCTATTTATTGAGTATCGGTCTGGCAAGTATTGGATTGTTTGTTTTACTGCGTTTTATCAATATCTATGGTGACCAGCCGTGGCAGCATTTTGAGTCATTACAACTCACTTTAATGAGCTTTTTTAACCTCACCAAGTATCCACCATCTTTACTATTTATTTTACTGAATGTTGGAATTGGTTTAATTGTGCTGGTTGCTTTTGAGCGTATGCAGCAATACTCATTTTTAAAACCATTGGTCGTGTTTGGCTCGGTGCCTATGTTCTTTTATTTATTGCATTTATATGTATTGAAACTGATGTATGTGTTTGCACTAAATATGTGGGGAGCTAATTATGGAAATTACTTGTCGGTCAACCATATATGGATGCTATGGTTAATTACGATTGTGCTGTCTTTTGCACTCTATCCAGCGGTTAAGTGGTTCTCGAAGTTTAAGCATCAAAATAAACATATTTCGATTTTAAAATATTTCTAATGTTCAAAATGTGGGTAAAGCGAGTTCAATAGTGGCCTCGCTTTACTTACTCACATCTAGATATAGAGTTTCTTTGACTTCTTCCATGACCACATAACTATGTGAAGATGCCGAAGCGGGGAGTTTCTTTAACAGATCTCCTAACAAGCGGCGGTAGGCACTCATTTCTTTTAAGCGCGCTTTTACAAGATAGTCAAACTCACCTGAAATGAGGTGACATTCGAGTACTTCCGGAATCTCGACTAAGTCTCTGGCAACTTGATCAAATACATCGCCAGATTTGGCAGATAACTTAATTTCTAAAAAGACGAGCAAGTTGCGGTCAACGTAGGCTGGGTTTAGTCGTGCGAAGTAACCCATGATGATGCCATCGCGTTCAAGTCGTTTGACACGCTCTGAACAGGGGGTGGTCGACAGGTTGACTCTCGATGCCAACTCACTAATCGCAATTCGTCCTTCACGCTGCAAAATATCCAGAATCATGCGATCTATACGATCTAGGGGGCGCATAGATATTTCCTCTTTTTTTAAAATTCTTGTGATAAAAACATAAATTTACCTAGATTATAGTCTTAAAAACAGTGAAATAAACTATTGAGGCGGAAATATACTAGTGAAATAAACTGGTGTGCGTGAGGGAATAGAAATGCGCGTAATTGTATTAGGTAGCGGCGTTATCGGAGTGGCAAGTGCCTATTATCTAGCTCAACAAGGAGCTGAGGTCACTGTTCTTGATCGTCAGTCAGGTCCTGCTGAAGAAACAAGTTTTGGTAATGCAGGTCAAATTTCGCCAGGGTATTCAACCCCTTGGGCAGCACCAGGAATTCCTTTTAAAGCTGTGAAGTGGATGTTCCAACACCATGCACCGCTTGCAATTAATTTAGATGGCAGCATGTGGCAGTTACAGTGGATGGCGCAAATGCTAAAAAACTGTAATCCACAAAGTTATGCTGTGAACAAAGAACGTATGATGCGTGTGGCTGAATACAGCCGTGACTGCTTACGTGAATTAAGAAAAGATACAGGTATTAATTACGAAAACCGTGCTAAAGGCACTTTGCAGTTATTCCGTAAAGAAGCACAAATGGAAGCGGTTCAACGCGACATTAGCGTTCTACAAGAGTGTGGCGTAAGTTACGAATTATTAAATGGCAATGAGCTTGGTCGTGTAGAGCCAGCTTTAGCAAACACCCAAGATAAACTGGTTGGCGGTTTGCATTTACCAAATGACGAGACAGGCGACTGTTATTTATTTACCAATGCTTTAGCTCAAATTGCTAAAGAGCTTGGGGTTAACTTCCAGTTCAACCAGAACGTAGAAAAATTGATTGTTGAAGGCGATCAAATTAAGGGCGTTCAGGTCAATGGCAAAGTCTTAACCGCAGATCGTTATGTTTTAGCATTTGGTAGTTATTCACGTGATTTCTTGAAACCACTCGATCTACAGTTGCCTGTATATCCTGTAAAAGGTTACTCGTTGACGATTCCAATTGTCGATCCAGCTTTTGCTCCGCAATCTACAGTGCTTGATGAGACCTATAAAATTGCGATTACCCGTTTTGACCAACGTATTCGCGTAGGTGGAATGGCAGAGTTAAGTGGTTTCAATTTAGGTCTGAACGAAGACCGCCGTGCAACCTTGCAAATGGTGACTCAGGACTTGTTCCCGGGCGGTGATATGGCACAGGCATCTTTCTGGACTGGTTTACGTCCAATGACACCAGACAGTACACCGATTATTGGTGCGACCCGCTTTAAAAATCTGTTCTTGAATACAGGCCACGGTACTTTAGGTTGGACTATGGCGTGTGGTTCAGGAAAATTAATCAGTGACATCGTATTGAATCATAAGACTGAAATCAGTACAGATGGTCTTTCAATTCAGCGCTATTCTCATGCGCATGCGGCATAACGGACGTTAGGAAATTAATCATGCCTCGTCCTATTACCGCAGTCATCCACCGTCAAGCCTTACAAAATAACTTGGCGGTGGTACGCAAGGCTATGCCAAACAGTAAGGTCTTTGCAGTTGTAAAAGCCAATGCTTATGGACACGGAATTGAACGTGTTTATGAAGCATTTAAAGCGGCAGACGGCTTTGCCTTACTTGATCTTGATGAAGCAAAACGAATTCGTGCCCTAGGTTGGACAGGTCCAATTTTATTGCTCGAAGGGATCTTTTCTCCTCAAGACTTATTTGATTGTGTGCAGTATCAGCTTAGTTTCACCATTCACAGTGAAGAGCAAATTGAGTGGGTTCAAAAGCATCCCTATCCAGCTCAATTTGATGTTTGCCTAAAAATGAACAGTGGAATGAACCGCCTTGGTTTTAAACCACAGCACTATGTTCAGGCATGGGAACGTTTAAATAATTTAGCAAACGTGTCTAAGATTACGCACATGATGCATTTTTCAGATGCGGATGGCGATCGTTTCGGTCAGCAGGGTATTGATTATCAAATTACTGCATTTGAAGACATTATTAAAGATTTACCAGGTGAAAGGTCGGTAAGTAATAGTGCAGCTATTCTGCGTTATCAAGACCAGCTCAAATCAGATTATGCACGTAGCGGCATCATGCTTTATGGCAGCTCGCCAGACTATCCAACGCATAGTATTGCCGACTGGGGTTTACAACCCACCATGAGTTTACGCAGTGAAATTATTTCCGTTCAGCATTTAGATGCGAATGAAAGCGTAGGTTATGGCTCAAAATTTGTCGCAGAGCAACCAATGACTATTGGGATTGTAGCTTGCGGCTATGCCGATGGTTATCAGCGTATTTCACCGACAGGTACGCCAGTTTTAGTGGACTCTGTACGCACTCGTACAGTCGGCCGCGTCAGCATGGATATGTTGGCAGTCGACTTAACTGGCATTGATAGTGCCAAAGTCGGCAGCGAAGTGGTGCTCTGGGGGCAATCAAGTACAGGCGTTATTTTGCCTATTGATGATGTCGCAGTTTCATCGGGTACGGTGGGGTATGAACTGATGTGTGCCGTTACCGCCCGTGTTCAATTTATTAATCAGGTATAAGGAAATCCGAATGTCTAATTCAGATATACAAAAGATTAACACTAACGAAGTCATGAGTGCCGTGACTGTTTTTAACAAAGTGGTTTATTTGTCAGGTCAGGTACCTAAAAATACCGAGCAAGATGTGGCAGGTCAAACTCGTGAAATTCTTGCAACGATTGATGAACTTTTGGCATTAGCCAATACCGATAAATCTCGCTTGCTCTCCGCTCAGCTTTATTTAAAAAATCTTTCTGACTTTTCAACCGTAAATGCCATTTGGGTTGATTGGTTAAAAGGGTGTGTTGCTCCATCGCGTGCCACAATTCAGGCCGATTTGGTCAATCCAGACTGGCTCATTGAAATTGCCGTGACGGCAGCACAAAAGTAATTCGTTTTTACTCCAAAAATGATGATGTATCTAACAGAAGGAAGATAGATACGGTTTAACCAGTCATTTTTGGTGAACAGATTCAGTGACCTATGGCATACGGTTCGATTTTCGCCATAGGTTGCTGATCTTAACAAAGGAATTCAAAAAGGAATTTTAATATGACAACGGCTCGTCATTCAGATACAGAAAATTCTCCTGATCATCTGCAACGAAAACTGTCTAACCGTCATTTACAACTGATTGCAATTGGCGGTGCGATTGGAACTGGCCTATTTATGGGTTCGGGTAAAACCATCTCCCTCGCAGGTCCTTCAATCCTTTTGATCTATATGATCATTGGAGGAATGTTCTTTTTCTTAATGCGTGCAATGGGCGAGTTGCTCCTTGCAAATCTGCATTACAAATCTTTTGTTGATATGGCCCATGACTTGATTGGTCCTTGGGCTGGTTACTATTTGGGCTGGACCTATTGGTTAGGCTGGGTGCTGGTGGGTATTGCGGACCTTTCAGCGGTCATTAACTATTTAGGTTTCTGGCTGCCTGATGGCGCGAGCTTTTCTCCAACTCAACAAGCTATGATTAGTGCTGGCTGTGTATTGTTTGTGATGGGTCTTAACCTACTGACAGTACGTTTGTTTGGTGAAATTGAATTTTGGTTTGCACTCATTAAGATCTTGGCGATTATTGGCCTAATCGGAGTGGGTGGTTACATGATTTTCAGCCATTTCCAAGCTCCTCAAGGTGCTGTAGCAAGCATGAGTAATGTTTGGTCGCATGGTGGTTTATTCCCGAAAGGTACAGAAGGCTTCTTGGCTGGTTTCCAGATTGCCGTGTTTGCTTTTGTCGGGGTTGAACTTGTAGGTACAACGGCTGCTGAAACGAAAGATCCAGAGAAGAATTTACCAAAAGCAATTAACGCCATTCCGATACGTATTATTTTGTTCTATGTATTAGCGCTCTTTATTGTGATGTCAGTAACACCGTGGGATCATATTCGCGCAGATAAAAGCCCGTTTGTTGAGTTATTCTTAAATGCGGGTATTCCGGTTTCTGCGATCATCATGAACTTGGTGGTGCTATCTTCGGTGATGTCTTCGATGAACAGCGGTGTGTTTTCAACCAGTCGTATGCTGTTCGGTTTATCAAAAGATGGTCAGGCACCGGGTGCATTTGGCCGTTTATCAAAACGTGCAGTACCTTCAAATGGTTTGATTTTCTCATGTATTTTCATTATGGGTGGAGCAGTGCTTCAGTACTTTGTTCCAAACACAATGGAAGCATTTACCTTGGCAAGTTCACTCTGTGTGATTCTATTCATTAGTGTGTGGAGTCTCATCATGGTGTGCTATTTACGCTATCGTAAATTACGTCCAGAGTTACATGAAAAATCAACTTTTAAAATGCCGGGCGGCATTTGGATGAGCTATATAGTTCTGGCATTTATGCTTTTCACTTTGGTGATCTTGGCATTAGAACCAGATACTTTAAAAGCACTATATGTCAGTCCAGTATGGTTGGTTGTTTTAGGCGTCACTTATCATGTGCTCTATAAACCACGCATGAAAAAACTAGGACGTGAGCTCGTCAATGATCATTAAGTTTTAATAAAAAGCCAATCAATCATGATTGGCTTTTTTTATTTTCTTTCGATTTTTTATCGGAATAATATTGTTTATTTTTGAGTCAATGGTGCGATTTTGAGGGTATTGGAAAAGTACATATAGCATTATCGCATGCTACACTCCGGCTAATCTGGAGAATCCAGATATGTTAATTAAAATTGCCGTGAAGGCATTACATAAATAATGTGACTTAAAAAAACAGGACAAACGATTTATCAATTAAGGAAAAATATACTTGAACATCTTGTCCTGAGGTATAGACTCAGCAACCCACGATATACGGTTCGTTTTTCTCCCTATAGGTTGCTGATTTTAAGTTAAGCAAAATATAAAAAGGACTTCTAATATGACAATGGTTCATCATCCAGATGAGGCAGGCTCCCCTGATCATTTACAACGGAAATTAAATAATCGCCATCTACAAATGATTGCAATTGGCGGTGCAATTGGAACCGGCTTATTTATGGGCTCGGGCAAAACCATCTCCCTCGCTGGTCCTTCAATTCTTGTGATTTACATGTTAATTGGTGGCATGTTCTTTTTTCTGATGCGCGCATTGGGTGAACTACTGCTTGCCAACTTACATTACAAATCATTTGTCGATATGGCTTATGACTTGATCGGACCATGGGCTGGCTATTATATAGGCTGGACTTATTGGTTAGGCTGGGTACTGGTCGGTATTGCTGATTTGTCTGCGGTCATTAACTATTTAAGTTTCTGGCTGCCCGAAGGCGCGAGTTTCTCACCAATGCAACAGGCCATGATTAGTGCAGGCTGTGTACTATTCATTTTAGGGCTTAACCTTCTTACGGTGAAGTTGTTTGGTGAAGTTGAATTCTGGTTCGCACTCATTAAGATTTTGGCCATTATTGGCCTGGTTGGAGTCGGTGGTTACATGATCCTCACTCATTTTCAAGCTCCACATGGAGAGGTTGTGAGTGTAAGTAATGTGTGGTCGCATGGCGGCATATTTCCAAAAGGCGTAAGCGGATTTTTGGCAGGTTTCCAGATTGCCGTGTTTGCCTTTATTGGCGTTGAACTGATTGGTACAACAGCGGCTGAAACGAAAGATCCAGAGAAAAATCTACCGAAAGCGATTAACGCGATTCCAATTCGTATTATTTTATTCTATGTGTTAGCACTCTTTGTCGTGATGTCAGTGACACCATGGGATCACATTCGTGCAGATAAAAGCCCGTTTGTTGAGTTGTTCTTAAATGCGGGTATTCCGGTTTCTGCGATTATCATGAACTTGGTGGTACTGTCTTCGGTGATGTCCTCTATGAACAGCGGTGTGTTTTCAACCAGCCGTATGCTGTTCGGTTTATCGAAAGATGGTCAGGCGCCAAGTGCATTGGGGCGTTTATCAAAACGTGCCGTACCTTCAAATGGTTTAATCTTCTCATGTATTTTCATTATGGGTGGGGCAGTGTTGCAGTACTTTGTCCCAAACACGATGGAAGCATTTACTTTGGCAAGTTCACTCTGTGTGATTCTCTTTATTAGCGTATGGCTTCTGATCATGGCGTGCTATTTACGTTACCGTAAGTTGAGTCCTGAGTTACATGCTAAATCGACCTTTAAAATGCCGGGTGGGGTGTTGATGGCGTATGTTGTCATTGCATTTTTCTTGTTCACTTTAGTGATTTTGGCATTAGAACCAGATACTTTAAAAGCGGTATATGTTAGTCCATTATGGCTAGTTGTTTTAGGCGTTAGCTATCATGTGTTTTATAAACCGCGCATGAAAAAACTAGGCCAAGAAACTTTTGATTAATTATTAATAATTTCAAAAAAGCCAATCAATCATGATTGGCTTTTTTATTTAGACTCTTTAATCAACCAATAAATGTTGATATTTATCGGCTTGCTTACGTAGATAATCCCAAACTAATTTGATGCGTGGTTCATGTTGTAAATCAACAAAGGTCAACATCCAGAATGTATGGGTAAAGCGAACTTGTTGCTCTAAAACGACGTCAAGTTCCGGTTTATCATCTGCCAAAAACTTGGGCAAAATCGCAAGCCCTGCACCAGCACTTACTGCAATTTGTTGGGCCAAAATACTACTACTACGGAAGTTGGCATTAAGCTTTAAGGGCAATCGTTCTAAACAGTACAGCTCGGGGCTATAGACCAGATCATCAATATAATTCACAAAGCGGTGTTGAGTTAAATCTTCTAAACCACGAATGGGTGGGTTTTGAGCCAGATAGTTTTGGCTGCCATAAATTTTTAAGCAGTAGTCAGACAAGCGCGTAATGATATATGGCCCAGAAGTGGGGCGGTCAATTGACACCACAATATCTGCTTCACGGTGTGAGAGCTTAATCATTTTCGGCACTGGAATAAGGTCGATGGTAAGCAATGGATACTGAATAGAGAACTCAGCCAGTAAGCGGGCTAAAAACGCAGTTCCAAAGCCTTCGGGTGTGCCAATTCGCACACGGCCTTGTAAAGGTTGATGTGGTTTTTCAATTTGTAAAAAAGCTTGTTCCATTTGTTCAACTCGAGGAACAAGTGCCATCCCTTCGAGTGTCAACTCATATCCAGTCGCTTCACGCTTAAAGAGTGTTGTACCTAAAGCAAGTTCTAGGGCCTGAATCCGTCTTGCAACTGTACTATGTTCTACCCCAATAATACGCGCGGCATTGGTTAGGGTTTTAGTGCGAGCTAAAACCAGAAAAAAATGTAGATGATCCCAATCCACTTTCATTTTTATTGTACTCCCTGTGCATATTTGCACATCAATCGTGCATGAATTTGCGTTGGTGGTCAAAGATTTCTTTGTTAGTCTCAATTGAAACTGAAATAAAGAAAATACGATCAAAAAGTATTTTCTAATAATTGAACACAATAAAAATATGGCCTACGGAGAGGTTATGAACACAATCCAAAAAATCGAATTGGAAACCGCTAAATTACTCATTAACGGAAATTTTATCGAATCTAAAACACAGGAATGGCAAGACATTGTTAACCCTGCAACTCAGGAAGTGATTGGTCGTGTACCATTTGCAACGGTTCAAGAAGTTGATGCTGCTATTCAGGCTGCACAAGATGCTTTCGCTTCTTGGCGCCAAACCCCAATTCAAGCACGTATGCGCATCATGCTTAAGTTACAAGACTTAATCCGTGCCAACATGAAGGAAATTGCACAAGTCCTAACGGCTGAACAAGGCAAAACTTTAGCAGATGCTGAAGGCGATATTCAACGTGGCTTAGAAGTGGTTGAACATGCTTGTTCAATCGGCACCTTACAAATGGGTGAATATGTCGAGGGTGTGGCACGTGGTTTAGACACGTATACCTTGCAGCAACCTTTGGGTGTGTGTGCCGGCATTACGCCGTTTAACTTTCCAGCCATGATTCCACTCTGGATGTTCCCAATGGCGATCGTTTGTGGCAACACCTTTGTTTTAAAACCATCAGAACAAGACCCGTTATCGACCATGATGCTGGTTGAACTTGCGATTCAAGCAGGTGTTCCAGCAGGTGTGCTCAATGTTGTGCATGGAGGTAAAGAAGTGGTTGACCGTTTGTGTACACACAAAGATATTAAGGCGATTTCATTTGTAGGCTCAACTGCTGTTGGAACGCATGTTTATAACCTTGCTGGGCAACATGGCAAACGTGTGCAGTCGATGATGGGTGCAAAAAACCATGTGGCTGTTATGCCAGATGCCAATAAGGAGCAAACCTTAAATGCCCTAGTGGGTGCAGCATTTGGTGCAGCAGGGCAACGCTGTATGGCATTGTCGGTTGCGGTAATGGTGGGCGAAAGTAAACAGTGGATTCAAGAGTTAGTTGAAAAAGCGAAAACTTTAAAAGTGAATGCAGGCCATGAGCCAAATACTGACATTGGCCCTGTTATTTCAAAACGTGCCAAAGCACGTGTGATTGATTTGATTAATAGCGGTGTTGAGCAAGGCGCAGAACTACTACTCGATGGTCGCGATGTTCAAGTTCAAGGCTATGAATCGGGCAACTTTGTAGGTGCAACGATTTTTAGCGGTGTAAATACCGACATGCGTATTTATAAAGAAGAAGTCTTTGGACCTGTACTTTCAATTATTTGCGTAGACACACTTGAGGAAGCGATTGCGCTTATCAATGCCAACCCATTTGGTAACGGTGTAGGTCTATTCACACAAAGCGGTGCGATTGCACGTACTTTCCAGAACTTAATTGATATTGGTCAAGTGGGTATCAATATTCCAATTCCTGTGCCAGTGCCTTTCTTTAGTTTTACGGGTTCAAGAGGCTCAAAATTGGGTGATTTGGGGCCATACGGCAAACAGGCTGTACAGTTCTACACCCAGACCAAAACCATTACCAGTCGTTGGTTTGAAGACAGCCATGAGGTTGGTGCAGTAAACACAACCATTAGTTTACGTTAAGGGGATCACGGATGAATATCGCCTTTATCGGTCTAGGAAATATGGGCGGCAGAATGGCCCATAACCTACTTAAAGCCGGAATCAAAGTTTATGGTTATGACCTCAGTGAAGTTGCTATTCAGCACTTTGCCGAGGCAGGTGGTGTGGTCTGCGACAGTCCACAGGCAGCAGCGAAACAAGCTGATGTGGTTATTAGCATGTTACCTGCTGCAAAGCACGTTAAAGAAGTTTACTTAGGTGAAAATGGTGTCTTGGAAGTGCTAAAAGCAGGTAGCTTATGCATTGATAGCAGTACCATTGATCCGCAAACCATTAAGGATATTGCTGCTGTTGCACATAGCAAAAATATTAAAATCTGTGATGCGCCAGTCTCTGGTGGGACCATTGGTGCTCAAGCGGGAACTTTAACCTTTATGGTGGGTGCCGATGAGCAAACCTTTAATGAAGTGAAACCTGTGCTCAGTCACATGGGCAAAAATATTGTTCATTGTGGTGAGGTTGGTGCAGGCCAAATTGCCAAAATCTGCAATAACCTCATCTTGGGTATTTCAATGGCTGCCGTTGCCGAAGGTATGGCACTTGGTGTGAAGCTAGGCATTGACCCAGAAGCATTGGCAGGTGTCATTAATAGCTCAAGCGGTCGTTGCTGGAGTTCGGATGTGTGCAACCCATGGCCGCATATTAATGAAAATGCGCCAGCATCTCGAGGCTATCAAGACGGTTTTGCAACTCAGCTGATGCTGAAAGATTTAGGACTCGCTGTAGAGGCCGCGGGCCAAGTCAAACAGCCAGTTGTATTAGGTGGCATGGTGCAGCAGCTGTATCAGCAAATGTGCATGCGCGGGAATGCCAATCTCGATTTTTCGAGCATTATTCAGCAGTACCTGCCTCAAGAGGCATAACGGCAAAGCCAAAGGATGGCTTTAACTCAATTAAACCCTGTCGTGAATAACAACAAATCCGGACTGAGGGAAAAGATATGATGGATTATCAAAATGCTGCACAGGCTTTCGATTTGGAAAGTACTGCAAAAAAAATGTTATCAGGTTCACTCGATGCTTTAAATGCTTGTTATGAATGCTGTGATCGACACGCAGATGGCGACAAAATTGCACTGTATTGGCAAGGAAAAGACGGGCGAAAAGAGCAATACACCTTCCGTGAATTACAAGAATGGTCAAGTCAGTTTGCCAACTTTTTAAAATCACAAGGTGTGAAAGCAGGCGACCGTATTTCAGGTCTATTACCAAGAACACCTGAACTGATCGTGACTATTTTTGCAGCTTGGCGAATTGGTGCTGTTTACCAGCCACTATTTACTGCGTTTGGCCCAAAGGCGATTGAGCATCGTATTCAGCTTGCACAAAGCAAGTTGGTGGTGACCGATGTGGGTAACCGCAGCAAGCTTGATGAAATTGAGAATTGCCCTCCAATTGTGACGGTTGCCGATGTACAAGGTACTCCGCTCAAAGCAGATGATTTTAATTTCTGGAATGAAGTGAAACAGCAGTCTGATCAATGCGATTTGGTCATGCGTAGCATCCAAGATCCTTTCTTGCTCATGTTTACTTCAGGCACTACAGGTCCTGCTAAACCCTTGGAAGTGCCATTAAAAGCACTGATTGCCTTCGGACGATATATGCAAGACGCCATTGGTTTAACCGAAGAGGATTCGTTTTGGAATATTGCCGATCCGGGTTGGGCTTATGGTCTGTACTATGCGATTACGGGGCCGTTATTCTTGGGCCACGCTACTTTGTTCTATGAAGGTGGTTTTAGCACAGATAGCCTATGCCAAATTGTGAAAGATTATAAAATTAACAACTTGGCAGGTGCACCAACGGCTTACCGCATGATGATGGCGGCTGATCCAGCACAAATGGCGCCGTTAAAAGGACTATTCCGTGTGGTGAGCAGTGCAGGTGAACCGCTTAACCCAGAAGTAATTCGCTGGTTTAAACAAGTGCTTGATGCTCCGATTTATGACCATTACGGACAAACCGAAGTCGGTATGGTGGTGTGTAATCATCATGGTTTAAAACATGAAATTCATGCCGGTTCAGCCGGTTTCCCAAGTCCGGGCTATCGCGTTGCTATTGTCAATGAACAAGGTGAAGAACTTCCGCCAGATACACCGGGAATATTAGCAGTCGACATTAGTCACTCTCCAATGATGTGGTTCGGTGGCTATAAAGAAAGCCGAAAATCACCTTTTGTGAGTCATTACTACTTAACTGGAGACACTGCCGAGCTCCATGCCGATGGCAGCATGAGCTTTGTTGGTCGTAGCGATGATGTGATCACGACATCGGGTTATCGCATTGGACCTTTTGATGTAGAAAGTGCCTTACTCGAACATGATGCTGTCATTGAAGCAGCAGTGATTGGTGTGCCTGATCCGGACCGTACCGAAGTGGTTAAGGCCTTCGTAATTTTAGCTGCGGATGCTCAACCTTCAGATACACTTGCTGAACAACTCAGCCAATTTGTTAAAAGACGACTTTCTGCACATGCTTACCCTCGTTTAGTTGAATTTGTGAGTGAATTACCTAAAACTCCAAGTGGTAAAATTCAGCGCTTTTTATTGCGTAATCAAGAAATTGCTAAACAACAAGCTAAAGCAGGGTAAAGGAAATAACAATGCAATTTACCGAAGAACAATTACTCATTCGTGATATGGCGAAAAGTTTCGCCCAAGAACAAATCAAGCCCAATGCCAGTGATTGGGATCGAGATGGGACATTCCCAAAGGAAACCTTGGCTCAAATGGGGCAACTTGGTTTTATGGGCATGCTTGTTTCAGAGCAATGGGGCGGTTCAGACACGGGCAATTTAGCCTATGTATTGGCACTCGAAGAAGTCGCCGCAGCAGATGGTGCAACCTCAACCATCATGAGTGTACATAACTCGGTTGGCTGTGTGCCTATTTTAAAATTTGGTACCGATGAGCAAAAAGAGCGGTTTTTAAAACCTTTAGCGCAAGGTGAAATGATCGGTGCTTTTGCGTTAACTGAACCACATACAGGCTCAGACGCAGCAGCACTTAAAACCCGTGCGGTGAAAGATGGCGACGATTACATTTTAAATGGTGCCAAGCAGTTTATTACCTCTGGTGATAATGCCGGTGTCATTATTGTGTTTGCAGTGACCGACCCGAGCGCAGGTAAAAAAGGGATTAGTGCCTTTTTAGTCCCACGCGATACACCGGGTTACGAAGTGATTCGTGTTGAAGAAAAACTAGGTCTGCATGCATCAGATACGTGTCAGATTGCTCTAACAGATGTACGCATTCATAAAAGCCTCATGCTAGGCAAAGAAGGCGAAGGTTTAAAAATTGCACTTGCCAATTTAGAAGGTGGACGTATTGGTATTGCTGCACAAGCAGTTGGTCTAGCACGTGCGGCACTCGAAGAAGCGACTCGCTATGCCAAAGAGCGTATTACTTTTGGAAAACCAATTTTTGAGCATCAAACTATCGCTTTTCGCCTTGCTAGCATGGCAACCGAAATTGAAGCTGCCAGACAACTTGTTCACTACGCTGCACGTTTAAAAGAAGCAGGGCAACCGTGTCTAAATGAAGCCTCAATGGCTAAGCTATTTGCTTCGGAAATGACGGAGCGAGTGTGTTCGAGCGCACTACAAGTGTTTGGTGGCTATGGCTATCTCAAAGACTTCCCAATTGAACGTATTTATCGTGATGCGCGTATTTGTCAAATTTACGAAGGCACAAGTGATATCCAGCGTTTAGTCATCGCACGTAGTCTATAAAATCAGAACAAGGAATAAATCATGCAGTGGCAAAGTATTTTATTAGAAAAGCGTAATGGGGTTGGACTGATTACATTAAATCGCCCTCAAGCGCTCAATGCTTTAAACAGTGAATTAATTAGTGAAATTAATCAGGCATTAGATCAGCTCGAAAAAGACCGCGAAATTGGTTGCATGGTATTGGCAGGTTCTGAAAAAGCTTTTGCCGCAGGTGCAGACATTAAAGAAATGGCTGATTTGGCATTTCCAGATATTTATTTTGATGACTTTTTTCATCTTGCAGACCGTATCGCACAGCGCCGTAAACCTCTAATTGCTGCTGTTAGCGGCTATGCGTTAGGTGGTGGCTGTGAATTGGCGCTGATGTGTGACTTTATTTATTGTGCTGACAACGCCAAGTTTGGCTTACCTGAAGTCACCTTAGGGGTAATTCCGGGTATTGGTGGCACACAACGCTTAACCCATGCCATTGGTAAAGCCAAAGCAATGGAAATGTGTTTTACCGCTCGTCAAATGGGCGCTGTAGAAGCAGAGCAAAGTGGTTTAGTCGCACGTGTGTTTAGCAAAGAAGAATTACTTGAACAAACCTTGCAAGCAGCTGAAAAAATTGCGGCACGATCTTTAACTGCAAACATGATGCTTAAAGAAACCATCAACCGAGCTTTTGAAGTAAACCTTACTGAAGGCTTGCGTTTTGAAAGACGTATGTTCCATTCAATATTTGCAACATTTGACCAAAAAGAAGGAATGCAGGCATTCGTTGAAAAACGAAAGCCAAATTTTAAAAATCAATAAGAGATCAATAAAATGAATACAGAAAATCACTTAATGATTGAGCGACAAGGTAAGCTTGGCGTGATTACCTTAGACCGTGTGACTCATCTCAATGCATTGTCGCTAGATATGATTAAAAGCATTGGTGCCCAATTGGAACTGTGGCGAAATGATGCTGCTATTCAGGCCGTTTTAATCAAATCAAATAGCCCAAAAGCCTTCTGTGCAGGTGGTGATATTCGCTATCTCTATGACAGTTATAAAAATGGCACGGCCGACTACAAAGGCTACTTTAGTGCCGAATATAAAATGTTGAATGTACTGCGTGAATATGCAAAGCCAGTCATTGTTATGCTTGATGGCTATGTATTAGGTGGTGGTTTTGGCTTGGCTCAGGCTTGTCACATTGTGGTGAGCAGCGAAAAGTCTAGATTTGCTATGCCTGAAACAGCGATTGGCTTTTTCCCAGACGTTGGTGCAACACATTTCCTGTCTCGCCTTGATGATATTGGTGTTTATATGGCAATTACGGGTGAGCAGATCAGCAGTAGTGATGCGCTTTACCTCGATTTAATTGACTACCATGTGCCAAGCGAGCAGTTACAAGCTTTGCAAGATGCTCTCGTTGAAGCGCCAAGTTTAACTAAAGAGGGAATTGAACACATTATTACCCGATTTATTACTCGCCCTGCCGAAAGCGAACTCAAACAATTGGCGGAAGGTATTCGTAAACACTTCGGATATCAGCATTTAGATGAAATCGAACAAAGTCTTGAAAATGAAGAAGATGAAAGCTTAAAAACTTGGGCAAGTAAAATGCTTAGTATTTTGCAGCAGCGCTCATTTATAGCCAAACAAACTAGTTTGAAACTGCAACATTTAGGCCGTGGGCTTTCTTTACCGCAATGTATGCAGCTTGAACGTGATTTACAGGATATCTGGTTTGAGCATGGTGACTTCATTGAAGGTGTTCGCGCTCTCATTGTCGATAAAGACAAACAACCGCAATGGCAAGAACGTAATTCGAAATTTGAGCCAATTTTAGAAAAATTGAGCTAAACCGCATTACAAAAACATAAAAAGCTTAAGGAGATAAAGCGAGACCTGAAAATGCTTATGGTCAGGGCTGGTCATAAGCATAAAAAGATAAAACAAGAAAATCTAAAAAAGGATATTACGATGCAAACAGTACATGGAAACGGTTCAAATACTAAAAAGTCGTCACATCGATTAGCAGGCATCTCTAGCATGGTTGGCACCACCATTGAGTGGTATGACTTTTTTATTTACGGTGCGGCGGCGGCACTGATTTTTAATAAATTATTTTTCCCAAATCTAGACGCACTTACTGGCGTGCTCGCTGCATTTGCCACCTATGCCGTTGGGTTTATTGGGAGACCATTAGGCGGCTTAGTCTTTGGTCACTTTGGTGACAAGATTGGCCGTAAATCGATGTTGTTACTGACCTTGATGCTCATGGGGATCCCAACCGTACTAATTGGCTTATTACCGACTTACGAATCAATTGGTTACTGGGCTGCAATTTGTTTGGTTGTCTTACGATTCATTCAAGGGATGGCAATGGGCGGTGAATGGGGTGGTGCTGTGCTCATGGCCGTTGAACACGCACCCGAAGGCGGTAAAGGGTTCTGGGGAAGTTTGCCTCAAGCCAGTACAGGTGGTGGTTTAATGCTAGCCTCAATCGCGTTGGGTCTGGTGTCGTTATTACCTGAACAAGCACTGTTTAGCTGGGGGTGGCGTTTACCGTTTCTTGCCAGCATTATTTTACTAGCAGTAGGTTGGTACATTCGAGTGAAAGTACCTGAATCACCAGATTTTGAAAAAGTAAAACAGCAGTCCGAAGAAGTCAAAGTTCCTGCCTTACAAGTTTTTAAAAACCATCCAAAGCAACTCATCACCATTATTTTAGCGCGTGCTGCCGAGAATGCATGGTTTTATATTGCTTCAACCTTTACATTGGCTTATACCACTGCACAACTTGGGATCGCACGCCAAGACATTTTGTTTGCTACCATTTGCGGTGCAATAGTCATCCTATTTATGACACCGTTATGTGGGCATTTGTCAGATAAAGTCGGTCAACGCAATATGTTCATGTTTGGTTTATGCATATTGGCACTTTACTGCTATCCATTTTTCACCATGCTCAACACAAAAGACCCAGTATTAGTCTGGACAGCAATTGTTTTAGCAATTGGCGTGGTCTTTCCAATTATGTACGCACCACAAGCTCAGCTTTTTGCCCGTCAATTTCCGGCAGAAATTCGATATAGCGGAATCTCAATTTCGGTACAGTTGGCTGGGGTACTTGGGGGTGGTTTAGCACCGTTAATTGCGACCAAACTTTTAAGTATCGGGCAGGGTAATCCTTACTTAATTATGATTTATATTGGATCTATGGCTATCGTTGCGATTATATCGACTTCGTTTATGCCACGTGATTGGCAGACTAAAACTGATGAGGCTTACCATAAGAAATCAGAATTAAATTTGAAAACCAAAATTACTGAGCATCCTTAATATTCAGTTTGATTCTTCAAATAAAGAAAAGCCCTAATCTTTTGACTAGGGCTTTTGAAATTGAGCGAATGAAACGAGATTCGGGCTTAAGACCTTCATCTTTGCTATGTCACCAATATTCTTAGACTTTGATTTAACAAACTACACTTCAATCAAGCATGCAAACATGGCATATCCATCAATAACCATTGGCGGTCCTGCACGATGAGCGCGAAAACCCGCGGCACGTAATAACCGCTCTACCCCAAGAGGTGAGGTGGTAATAAGTTGTTTTGCACCCTGTTCTCTTGCAAAGTTGATCGCTTCTTGCAGAATTGCAATAGAGACAGGGGATGACACTGCTTGATTAGCAGAGGTCGGTGGATTCGAGAAATCTACGGCTGAAAACCTTGATAATTCCCAAATTTCTGATGAGCAAGGAATAGGCATTCCATTCATTAATTGAGGAAATATTTCACCCAGTAAATAGGGCTGAGTCGTGGGTAGTAGTCTGGCACAGCCAATAATATTGGATTCTCTATCTTGAGCGACGACGTAAGCTGTATCGACTTTATCAAATTGATCTAGTTCTTCATTATTTGGACAGTTCAACTCCCAACCCAAATGTTCAACAAATACCTTGTAGCGATAACTTTTAAATTTGGTATATAGGACTTCTGAAAAATTGTTTTGGAATCCAGCAATAACATTCATTACAAGTGCTTCCACTTATTTTTCAGGCGACTTTACTCGACAGCTGAAAAGGTGGTAACTGTAAGAATTTACAGGTTTCTAAGAGAAATTTGGACTTAATTTAGTCTTTGTTTGCGTTGTATTGATTTGAGCATAAATAAACTGTTCCCAAAACAAAGAATCTATTTTTTTTTCGATTAATGTTTCAGTAACATCAAATCCAATATCTGTACCAGATAAATCAACAATCATGATATTGCTTCGAGGTAGCCCAATTCGTTTTAAGCTAGCAATTCCATTGTTCTCAATAAATTCCCAGTCCCATCCGGTACTTAAAGCTGGGCTCCGTGATGTTGCCCATTCAGTAAACCCACAATATAGAATTCGAGAGTCTTCAATTTGTGTAGTTTCAACAATAGATATGAGGTGTTGGAGGGGGTAATTCATAAGCTGGATTTCATTCATCCGAATAAAACCATCTGTTGAGATTGAAAAATCAGGGGGGATTGTGACCATGCTACCTATTCAAGTGACTTGAATTACAGTTCTATAGATAAATAACATAAATTATTGCCAACAAAATACTGTTAAGTTTTACAGGTTAGCCGTAATCTGGTGATACACAACGTTAAGCTGTTCTTTAGAAAGTCCTTCGGGTAGGGAGTTTTACTTACGCGGAAATTGACCCATCTATAGCTTCAATATGAGAGTTGCTTGTTTCAAGATTATCAACAGTTTAAGTTTTTCATATGTATTGTAGATAATATCTATCCTATTATTAAAATAATATTTTAGAAATCATTATCATTATTATGCGTTTCATTAAGTAATAAATAAAAATTTATACTGCTAGTATCAATAGTAGACGTTATTCTTTAGTTAAATTAATAGAAATATACAAACAAGAAGAAATAATGGGCTCCTTTTAAAAATAAAAAATACTCATTTTTGGAATAAAATGCATCCTGTAAATTTGAGGCTTTCAAGCATAATTCGCATGTGCAATATAACAACCTTAAAAAGCTTTCTGAAACCAGTTTATCCGGAAAATTTACCACCCTCTCAGGCTCAAAAATGTTGTTAATTGGATTATGAATTCACTATATGCAACTAAATAAAAATGATTTATGCATGAGGTTTAATGAGAGTAAATGGAAAATTGGCAAGAAGATCTACTATCAGCATCTCTGATGGTAAAAAATGAATATCAGCTATTTGAGATAGTCAAATCTACAGCTTCAAAGCTTGGATTCGATTATTGTGCTTATGGTATGCAGTCGCCATTATCTATTGCTGAACCAAAAACGATTATGTTGAATAATTATCCCGAAGCATGGCAGAAGCGTTATGTTAAACAGCAATATGTGAGGGTAGATCCAACCGTACAGCATTGTATGCTATCACTTCAACCTCTTGTTTGGTCGAGCCAATCTGCAAACACACAATCTCAAAAAGATTTTTGGGAGGAGGCGCGTTCTTATGGTTTAAACGTCGGTTGGGCACAGTCAAGCCGTGACTTTATTGGTACAAGGGGAATGCTAACACTAGCAAGATCCACTGACCAATTATCAGAAAAAGAGCAGAAAGCTCAATATACCAATATGTTTTGGTTATCTCAGACAGTTCATTCCAGTATTGCTAAAATTGTGAATGAAACAGAATTTGCTCAGTTTAATCTTTATTTAACGAATCGGGAAAAAGAGGTTCTACGTTGGACTGCGGAAGGAAAAACGTCAGCAGAGATTGCTCAGATTCTCGGTGTAACTGAAAGAACAGTAAATTTTCATCTCTGTAACTCAATGCAGAAACTGAATGTGAATAATAAAATTTCAGCAGCGATTAGAGCTGTAATGTTAGGGATTTTATAAAGTTAGATATATAGAAATATAATAATTAATTTTGATAAAATAAATTATTATTAGATGTTTTTTTAAAGTGGAGTTAATTGAGAATTTTTTAATTTAAGAAAATTTTAATTAAAGTTGAATTTACATATATAATCTTATTTATAATTTTTTTTGTTTTTAAAATTGTTTTTATGAGAGTGAGTTAATAATATTTATTACTTAATGATAAAATAACGAATAATGAGCTTTATAAGTAAAATATTTTAATTAATATTATTATTTTAAAATTTGGTTATTCGCGTTTTATCGATTCTCAGAAGATAAAATTTATTAATTTATAGGTTTATATATCAGTCAAGATGCTATACGTAGTTTTAAGCTATTCAAGTACAAATTAAAGCAGATTTCTTTAGGAGCTTTATCCTTATAAATAAAGGCTATGAGGGGGTCTTACCTGAATCATTTATTGCCCTTAAGAAAAGCAAATAAATAGTGCATTAGATTGTAAATACAAGATCTCCAATCAAGAGACTTACAAAATAAGAATACGAACAGGCCATATAGTTGGCATGCTAAAACCTTGCGAAACACTATTAAACATTAACGAAATAAGGGCAAAAAATTGAGTTAGAGGTTTAATTTAATTGCCCGCCTTCACAATATTGAACTGAATAAAAATAATTTATGAAAGATATCCAATTTCTTAATTCTTAATAAAAACAGGCCAACCTGTAAAACCTTACAGGTGTAATAAAAAACACTCGCACATAAAATATAATGTGAATTTATATTTTAAACAAAAAGTATATTCATTTTTTATTAAAAGCCCCAGCTAGAAGTGTCATTTCTGAATTAGCGAGTTTAAAGGGTGAATTATAATTAATCGGAGTAAGTTATGGCTGTAATGGGTACGGATAATATCATTGCAACTTTGGAATCCCACGCAAATTCAAATGGAGCTAGGGTTGCTTTCGAGTATTTAGGGCGCCAATCCGGTGGGATTCAATCTCTGACGTATGCAGAGCTGAACGAGCAAGTTCAACGTCAGGCCCAAATCTTAATGAATCTTGTAGATAGCGGTGATCGCGCCGTGTTGCTGTTTGAGCCTGGATTGGACTTTATCGTATCGTTCTTTGCCTGTTTAAAAGCTAAAATTATCGCAGTACCTGTCAGCTTGCCTTTTAACCGCAACGGTTTTTCTAATATTTTGAATATTATGAATGACTGTGAGCCAAAGATAGTACTCACAACCAAAAAGATTCTTGAGCTATCGGGTCTTATCACATTAAAAGCCCAAAACGAAAGTTTAATATTGCATGCTGTTGATGCCCAATTGCAGCGTGACTTAGTGGAAAAGGATTTTCCACATATTGCTGAAGACGATATCTGCTTCCTTCAATACACTTCAGGGTCAACTGGTTGGCCTAAAGGGGTAATCGTCACCCACAAAAACATCATGGCAAATGAAGTCATGATTGCTGAAGCTTTTGGCACACAAGCCGATGATATCGGTCTTACATGGCTACCGGTTTATCATGACATGGGATTGATCGGATCAGTTTTGCAGACTGTGTATGTAGGTCTTACCTGCTATGTAATGTCACCGCTGGATTTTATTCGTAAACCACTTAAGTGGCTGCAATTTATTAGCGAAAAAGGTGTCACGATTAGTGGCGGACCAAACTTTGCCTATGAATTGTGTCTGCATCGCATTTCGGATGAGGACGCAGCAACGCTTGATCTGAGCCGTGTACGTGTGATGTTTAACGGTGCCGAGCCAATCAAAGCTCATGTTATGCAAAGCTTCATGGAGAAGTTCAATACTCAGTCGAAATTGAGAATGGATACTTTCTTACCGTGCTATGGCTTGGCAGAAGTTACGCTCTTAGTCAGTGGTGTGACTGGTCCTCTTAATGCTATTTCAATTGATCGTGAAAAGTTGAATGCCAATTTGGTGCAGACCAGTCAAGATCAGACAGCCGTGCAAATAGTAAGCTGTGGCAAGATTTCCGCACACATTGATTGTCGTATTGTTAATCCACATACCCGCAAAGAGGTAGGGGCTGATGAAGTCGGTGAAATCTGGCTAGCAGGTGAGAGTGTCACTGCGGGTTACTGGCAGAAGCCTGAGGTCAATCAGGAAACCTTTGCTGCAACCATCCTCGATAAAGCAGGTAAGCCTAGTCAAGTGCATTACTTAAGAACTGGTGATATGGGTTTTGTCAAAGATGGAGACTTATATGTGACTGGTCGCCTTAAGGATGTGATCATCATCCGTGGCAAAAACTATTACCCGCAAGATATCGAGTGCTCCGTCGAAGTAGCTCATCCGGCTGTCCGTAAGGGTTGTGTCGCAGCAGTGAATTTCGGTAATTCTGACGGTGTTACGGTTGTACTTGAGATCAAGAAGAAGTCGATAGACAAGACCCTTAATTTTGAAACCATCAGAACTCAGGTTAAAGAGCAAGTGGCGGCTGATATCGGCTTGCCTGTAGAAGGTGTCTATTTACTGCATCAAGGTCGGATAAACAAGACCACCAGCGGCAAAATTAGAAGAAGAAAAATTAAAGAGCAGATCGAACGCGGTCAACTGATCTGTTTAACCCATCCAAACCGTAGAACGGTGATGGCCCGAAACTATGTCAAGAACGGCTTAGAAGTCATCCGTGATCGTGAGCAGCGGGGGCAACTGATTCGTTATAGCTCCAATCTACTCAATTCAATGATCAAGGAACGAGAAGTGCGCGCGCTCATTTTTAATCGACTGAAAAGTGCTTTGTTTTAATCCTTACCCTTTAATCATTTGAGCAAAAACTCATGTCACTTACGTCCAATTTGCGGCAGTTTCAATCTGCTGCTCGTCTGGAGCAAATTTTAGGCTCCGTACATGATACTAATAATGATTTTTCTTGGTCCGCGGCCATCGAGCGTGATGAGAAGGAGCAGTACCCTCAGCGTGCTGTTGACTTTTTGAATGCTGTGGGCATGAACCGTTTTTATGTACCTTCAGAGCTTGGAGGTCGCATGGAAATTGGTGAAGAGTTGCTATATCTGCATCGCGTGCTGGCACGACGTGATCTAACAATCAATTCGACCTATAGCACTAATGCTTGGTCTGTGATCGTATGGATCGGCGGTAATCCTAATCAATGCGAAAACATTGCTAGTCGGATTTTGAGTGGTGCTGCACCAGCGCTTGCTTATAGCGAGAAAGCGCATGGGGCCGACCTATTATCCAGTGAAGTAACTGCACAAGCTGCCGAGAGCAAGTACGTCTTAAATGGCGAAAAATGGTCAATCAATCGTGCGACTCTAGGTGACTCTTTAAGTCTGATTGCTAAAACATCAGATGATCGTGGACCGCGTAGCTTGAGTGCATTTTGGCTTGATAAGCGTCACATGGCTTCTAAAGGAACCTATAGCTTGAACCGCTTGCCGACGGTGGGTATGCGTGGGCTAGATATTAGCGGTATTGGCTTTAATAATGCTGAAATTCACAAAGATGCCCTGATCGGTGAAGAAGGTCAGGGATTGGAGCTTGGACTCAAGACGCTACAGGTGACGCGTGCATATTGCAGCAGCTTCTCTCTAGGTGCGGGTGATACGATGCTACGCATCGCGACCGAGTTTGCTATCGAACGCGAGTTGTATAACAAAAAAGTAATAAGCATTCCGTTGGTGCGTGAGCAACTTGCTACAGCTTATGCCTATCTATTAGCAGCTGAGGTGTTATCACTCGTTGGTGCGCGCGGGTTACATGTCTGTATCAATCAGTTCAGTACATGGTCACCTATCATCAAGGTACTGGTACCTGAGTATGTAGAGTCACTGGCCAAAATTACTTCCTCAGTGCTTGGGTCGCGTTTTTTCTTAAGAAATGCATATGCTGATGGAATGTACCAGAAAGCTTTCAGAGATCATCTGATCGTTAGTGTATTTGACGGCAGTAGTACCGTCTGTCTAGACAGCCTGAGTTTTCAGCTCAAATCTGCCAATAAAGGACGTAGCAAAAAAGCCGACCATCTCGACCAAGCCGAAGCTAAAGAACGCTATCGCCAGTTGTATGACTTGCAGGTGGAAACCGACGCTATTGATTTCCGCGAGCTTGAGATTTTCAACCGAGATGGTGACTTGGTGATGGAGTCACTGGGAACGATCATCGAGATGCTCAACGATGCTGACGTTACAGTGGGGCTGGCTGCTGAGACCCTGTCCACGCTACGTGAGCGCGCTGATCAGCTTCTTATCGAGCAGCGCTCGCTAGATCAAAAAATCCAAGATTATTTCTCAAGTTCAGAAGCGGCTAAAGAGTTCGAAACATTACGTTTCAGCTTAGCCCGCGACTATGCCGAGCTGTTTGCTCGCATTGCTGTGCTGGGTTTTTGGGTCTTTAACCGTCGTGGCCTAAGACCTGCTTTGCAGGATGGTGCATGGCTGATTATTTTCCTAAATGCTGCTGAAGGGCAGACGTCCCCTCCAATGACATCACTACGTGAAAACACATTGGCAGATCTGCTAGACCGAATTTCAAACAATCATATGTTATCTGTCATCGATTTTGCACTGGCACCGCGTGATGCCAAACCGGTTAAAGAGGATATTACCCCATGAATAAAGATAAAGCTTACTGGAGCGAAATCATTCGTACGCTAGTAGCCAAAGAAATGCGTGTAGAGCCCCAGACTCTTGATCCACAGCAAAAATTTACCAGTTACGGCCTTGATTCTATCGTCGCTTTGTCGGTGTCTGGGGATCTAGAGGATCTAACACAACTGGAACTTGAGCCGACACTACTATGGGATTACCCAACCATTAATGCGTTGGCTGAATATATCGTTTCTCAGTTGGAGCAGGGAGTTGCTTCGTGAACAACCTTGTACGACTAGAACCTGCAATTATATCGCGCCATGCGATTTCTGCAGAACAGCTCGGCATCTGGTATATCCAGCGGCTTGAGTCAACTTGCAGTGCCTACAATATGGTGGTGGCCTTTGATGTGAAGGTTAACCAACCGTTGGGCAATAAGCCGATGGAGATTCTAGAGGCGGTAATGCATGATTATCCGCTGCTGCGTGTAAGCATGCCTGCCAATGATCAGGGTATTGAGCAACTTATCTGGGATCGCATCTATCCTAATATTATCGTGTCGGATGCCCGCCATGTCGATGCATCTGATTTGACGCAATTAGTCGAGCAGGATACGAAGCAGCCCTTTGATCTGACCCAGCCACCGCTGTGGCGTATTCATTGCTATGAGCGCGGTCAAAATCACTATGTGATTGCGGTTGTGATTCATCATGCCTTAATGGATTTCTGGTCGATTGGTCTCTTGTTGCGTGATGTCTGCAAACGTTTTGGACTAGTTACAGAGTCAGACGTAGTGAACGGAATCGAGTTTGCACAGTATGCAGATAAGCAGCAGAGCACTGTGACCGATGATGCTGATGAGAGTCTACTCTTCTGGAAAAATGCGTTGCAACATGCACCACACGTGCATAGCATTCCGCTTGATTATCCACGTCCTGCTGTGCAGCAACATAAAGGCAGCTCACTGGTTTTCCGTGTGCCTGAGTCAGTGTCTTCTGGTCTTCTGAACTTGGCGAAAGATTATGAGATCACGCTGTTTGGACTCGTACTATCTGGCTTTTATATCCTGCTACACAAGCTATCGAATGAAAATGATCTTGTTATTGCCACACCAGTAGCTGGTCGACTTGAACGTTCTCTGCGCAATGCACTGGGACAGTTTGTCAATACGATTGCTATTCACATGAACATCGATGCTGATCAGACTTTACGTCAATTTACACAGCAGGTGCAGGAACAATTAAGACAAAGTCTCAAGCATCAAAAAGTTGCCTTTTCCAGAGTGGTTGAGGCTGTTTCACCAAAGCGTGATGGCAGTATTAATCCATTGGCGCAGGTGGGAATGTTCTGGGAACGTCTAGGCGGCATGGATGAGTTTAAAGAATTACTCTTGCCAATCCAGACCCCAGCCACTTTGGTTGGTCAAGACCTGACGTTAGGAAGTTTTCCGGTTCGCCAGCAAGAAGGTCAATTGGATCTTACGCTTGAAATGGGCGGTGAATATCAAGGCGAACTCGTTGGCGTATTGAAATACAACTCCGAGCTATTTTCTGCACAATCTGCCGATAATATGGTGCAACTGCTGCAAGCTGTACTATCAGAAATGGTGGCTCATCCTGAGCGTAAGATCGTTGAGTTAGATATCGCACCTGATTATAAGGATGGTATCCAGTTCGATGCCCTACGCGGACAGGCTACTGATTATTCTCAACATGATCTATTAGGAATGCTTTTAAAGCAGATTGATGAACGTGGTGATCATCATGCTCTGACCTCGAAGGATCATGCGGTTAGCTATCGTGAGTTAGGTCAACATATCGCTGGTATCGCTGAATATTTGCGTGTACATGGCGTTACTCGTGGCGATCGTGTAGGTCTGATGTTAGACCGTACGGCATTATTACCAGCAGCAATCCTCGGGATCTGGGCGGCAGGGGCAGCCTATGTACCACTAGATCCTAATTTCCCAAGTGAACGTCTACATAACATCATCGAAGATGCTGAACCTAAAGTCATCTTAACTCAAACCGAGTTGATGGATGCTCTTAACATTTCTGTACCACGTTTGGATATCAATCAAGCTGGTGTTGTGCCTCTTGAGCAAGTACGCGAGACGCTTGCCTTTGGTGAGACCGCTTATGTGATGTACACCTCAGGCTCGACAGGGAAGCCAAAAGGTGTACGTATTGGGCATCCTTCAATCATCAATTTCTTGCTATCCATGAATGATAGATTGCAAGTAACGACTGAGACTCAGTTGTTAGCAATCACCACTTATGCGTTTGATATTTCAATTCTTGAGTTACTAATTCCACTGATGTACGGCGGTGTAGTACATGTTTGCCCACGTGAGGTATCACAAGACGGCAATCAATTGGTAGATTATCTAAATGCTAAATCTATCAATGTCTTGCAGGCAACACCTGCTTCTTGGAAAATGCTCTTAGACAGTGAGTGGAGCGGCAATGTAGGGTTGACTGCACTCTGTGGCGGCGAAGCGCTAGATACTATTCTGGCAGAAAAACTGCTGGGTAAAGTTGGCTGTCTCTGGAATGTTTATGGCCCGACTGAAACTACGGTATGGTCAAGTGCGGCTCGTATCACTGATGCAAAATTTATTGATTTAGGCGAACCACTGGCGAACACCCAGCTTTATGTCCTTGATGAACAGCAGCGTTTAGTCCCGCCAGGCGTTATGGGAGAGCTCTGGATTGGAGGTGATGGTCTGGCAGTTGATTACTGGCATCGACCTGAACTGACAGATGCGCAATTTAGAACTTTGCCATCTCTACCAAATGCTGGTCGACTCTATCGCACCGGAGATAAAGTCTGTCTGCGTACGGATGGACATTTAACTCATCATGGACGTCTAGATTTCCAAGTCAAGATTCGTGGATTCCGTATTGAACTAGGCGAAATCGAGAATGTTCTCAAACAGATCGACGGTATCACAGACGCAGTCGTGTTGGTTAAGACGACTACCAGCAACGATCAGAAACTGGTGGCGTATGTGACTGGACATGAGATTGACATTGCTAATCTGAAAAAGACGATGCAAATCCATCTTCCAGCTTACATGGTGCCAAATACGTTTATTACATTGGATGAGTTTCCAATGACGGCTAACAATAAGCTAGATCGTAAAGCGTTTCCTGAGCCTGTGTTTGAGCAAAGTAACGATTATGTTGCGCCACGTGATCCGATTGAAATTGAACTCTGTACTACCTTTGAGCAGATTTTGTCGGTTAAACGGGTTGGTATACATGATGACTTCTTTGACTTGGGTGGACATTCGTTACTGGCTGTGAAGCTTGTTAATCACCTCAAAAAAGCATTTGGTACCGAACTATCAGTTGCTTTGCTGGCCCAATATTCCACTGTGGCGAGTCTGGGCGAGATCATTCGTGAAAATAAAGAAATTAAGCCTTCCATCGTAATTGAACTGCGCCGTGGAACTTACGAGCAACCGCTGTGGCTGTTCCATCCAATTGGTGGCAGTACCTTCTGTTATATGGAACTTTCGCGTCATCTTAATCCGAAACGTACCTTGCGTGCTATTCAGTCTCCTGGACTAATTGAAGCAGATGCAGCAGAAGTGGCAATCGAAGATATGGCGACGCTCTATATTGCTGAAATGCAAAAGACGCAGCCTGAGGGACCTTATTTCCTTGGTGGCTGGTGCTTTGGCGGTGCGATTGCATACGAGATCAGTCATCAGTTGCGTCAAATGGGGCAGCAGGTCACAGGGATTGTCATGATCGATACCCGAGCTCCAATTACAGAGAATGTGCCTGAAGATGCCGACGATGCAATGCTTTTATCTTGGTTTGCCCGTGATCTGGCTGCGCCTTATGGCAAGAAGTTGACGATACCAGCGCGATACTTGCGTGAATTGAGTTCAGATCACATGTTTGATCATGTGCTTAAAGAAGCCAAGGCCATCAATGTTCTACCTCTAGATGCAGACCCATCAGATTTCCGACTTTACTTTGATACATATTTGGCGAATGGCATCGCACTCCAGACCTATTTCCCAGAGCCTGAAGATTTTCCGATCCTCTTGGTTAAGGCCAAAGATGAGCTGGAAGATTTTGGCGAAAGTCTAGGTTGGGATCACTTGGTCAAAGACACATTTACACAGGTGGATCTGCCTGGTGACCATTCATCCATTATGTACGCTGAGAATGTCGTGGCTGTTGCCCAGACAATTGATCAGATGTATCCAATTCCCGCATAAGAAATACAAGAAGGTAGAACCACTATGGTGACCATAGAACATGCTTTCCTCATACCGGCCGAGATTGACAAGGTTTTCAACTATCTTGCAAACCCGGCCAATGATGCAGGCTGGCAATTGTCGTGTAAGCATTCTGAATTGCTAGACAATACTCCGCGTGTGGGCAGCAAGTACGAAATCGGTTTTAGCTTTATTGGACGTGAGATGTCCTTTAAAGGTGAAATCACCCATCTAGTACCGAATGAATTGTATGCGTTCAAAGTAGTGGAAGGACCTTTCCATTACACAGGTACTTATCGCTTCAAACCACATCCAGAAGGTACATGGATTGAATGGGTGTTTGAGGCTGAGCCAGGCAGCTTTTTTGGTGTATTGCCCCCAGCACTGCTAAAAAAGATGGTTCTTGCCCAGTTCAAGAAAGACGTTGCTAATCTTGAAGCATTGGCTCAGAAGGGCGAAGCCTATGAGTCAGTTGGTAAGCAGACGCACGAGACCAATAAACCACGCCGCAAGACTCATCAGGTGATGGAACAATATGCGCGTTGGATTCTCAGACATCGCCGTATTGTACTGACGGTGGTGATGCTTTTGACGATTGCACTGGCGTATCTCGCATCTGGTGTAAAAATTATTATTGATCCAGATGCGCTTGCGCCCAAAGGACATCCTTATATCACCTCGACCAAGCTGATAGAAAAGAAATTCGGCTCCAAGTACATGGTCGTGATTGGTATTACACCGAAGCAGGGTGATATTTATCAGCCGCAAGTGTTAGAAAAAGTCAAACGTATTACCGAAGAAGTTGATAATGCTCCGGGTGTGGTTCGATCTACTCTGATGAGTCTGGCTGCACGTCAGGCCAAAGGGATCACGGCCAATTCGGATGGATTTGATGCCAAGAAACTACTGCCGAACAGTTCTGTAACTGAAAGTGATGTCGATCAGCTGAAAAAACTGCTGGCACTGAATCCAATCTACATGAATTCGGTCGTATCTAAAGATCAGAAAACTGCTGCTATTTTGCTTGAGCTTGAGGAAAGTCCAGAGGGCTTCCAAAAGATGATGGGTCCGATCAACAAAATCGTAGCGGCTGAACAGTCTAAGGATATGACCATCAGTGTCGGTGGCAATCCTGTTTATTTGGATAAAGCTGAAGATTACTCTAAACGGATCAATATCTTGTTCCCGATTGCCATACTGGTCATTGGGTTATTGCACTTTGAAGCATTCCGCAGTAAGCAGGGTTTGATCCTTCCACTAGTTACAGCTTTACTGGCTGTGGCATGGGGTATGGGTATGATGGGTCTGTTCAAACAGCCAATGGATATCTTTAACTCTCCTACACCTATTCTGATTCTGGCCATTGCGGCAGGGCACGCCGTGCAGTTGCTCAAGCGATACTATGAAGACTTTGATCGACTGACTGCCCAAGGTATGGAACCTAAAGCTGCGAATAGCGAAGCCGTGGTGCAGTCTATGGTTCGTGTTGGTCCGGTTATGATATTGGCTGGCGGAATTGCAGCGGCTGGATTCTTCTCGCTGTTGACCTTTAATATTCCGACCATCCGTTCATTCGGTATTTTTACAGGAATCGGGATCATCAGTACGCTGATCATTGAGATGACTTTTATTCCTGTACTTCGCTCGATGCTACCACCGCCTTCGGTTACCAAGGTCGCACGCAAAGGTTTACCGATTTGGGACTGGATTCCAAAACGTATTGGTGATGTGATTCTGTCAGTTCGTCCGCGCATGATGCTAATGACTGTGATTGCAGTACTGGGTGTTTTTCTTGCTATTGGCACAAGCCGTATTGTGGTGGATAACGATAGCCGAAACTTCTTCTCGCGCGACTTACCGATGCAGCAAGATGACAGATTTTTAAATCAGTCTCTTGGTGGCACAAACAGTCTCTACATCATGGTCGATACTAAAGTTCGTGATGGTATTGAAAACCCAGAAATCCTAAAAGCGATTGATAATACAGAGAAGTTCGCGAATTCAATTCCAGAGGTCGGTAAAACCATCTCTATCGTGGACTATATCAAGAGAATGAATCAGGCAATGAATGCCGATCAGCCACAGGCATTTCAGGTTCCAGCAACCAAAGATGTTGTTGCTCAGTATCTGTTGTTGTACTCAATGTCTGGTGAGCCGACTGATTTTGAATCTTATATTGATACGACTCAGCGCTATGCCAAGATCACGATTCTGTTAAAAACGGGTAGTAATCATCGCATCAAAGAAATTCTTGAGTCGCTAAAAACGTATATGGCGGGTCAATTGGGTGATAAAGCCGTCGTGAGTTTTGGTGGTGATGTGACTCAGACCATTGCTTTAACTGAAACGATGGTTCACGGCAAGCTCATGAATATTCTACAGATTTCATTTGCCGTATTCTTTATCTCAGCGCTAGTTTTCCGTTCGCTCTCTGCGGGATTGATTGTCCTGACACCACTTCTATTCTCGATTCTTGCGATCTTTGGTGTGATGGGCTGGCTCGACATTCCGCTCAATATTCCGAACTCCCTCATCTCGGCCATGGCTGTGGGTATTGGTGCAGATTATGCCATTTACTTCCTCTATCGCTTGCGTGAAATCTTGCGCGAAGAAGGGGGCGATATCAAAGACGCTATTCGTAAAACTTTAAGTACTGCTGGTAAGGCTTCGCTTTTTGTCGCGACTGCGGTTGCTGGTGGTTACGGTGTGCTGTCCTTGTCGCAAGGCTTCCATGTGCATCAATGGCTAGCGATGTTTATTGTGATTGCGATGCTTTTCAGTGTATTTGCAACCTTAATTATGGTACCTACAATGATTCTAATGTTGAAACCTCGTTTTATCTTTCCCTCAAATAAGAAGAACATTACCGTTGCACAAACTGTTGTGACAAGTCTCTTGTTAGGTACGGCACTCACCATGTCAATGCCTAAAACATCTCATGCAGATGAAGTTCAAGACATTGTTAACCGTAGTGATGATGCCTCTAAGTTCTTGTCTTCAAGTGCTAGTGCTAAATTTGTGCTGACGTCTAAAAGCGGCGAGCAACGCGTACGTTTGACTAAAAATATGACTAAGCTTGCTGGAAATACTCAGAACAATATGCGTTTGACTGAATTCATCTCACCAGCAGATGTACAAGGTACCACGACGCTGTTGATTGAGAACTCAAAAGGCAGTGATAGCATGTTTGTCTATTTGCCTGCATTGAAAAAAGTGCGCCGTCTGGCATCGGCGAATAAGGGCGATGCTTTTATTGGTACGGACTTTAGTTATGGTGATGTACTTGGCTATAAGTTAAGTGACTGGAAGTATACGAAACTGGCAGATGGCAAATTTAATGGCAAAGATTGCTACATGATTGAAGCAACGCCAATCAATAATACTGTGAAGAGTGACTTTGGTTATAGCAAACGTCGCATGTGCATACTCAAAGACAACTTTGTTACAGCAACCATCGACATTTGGGATACAGCAGGTAAGCCGTTAAAACATATTGAGTTCACGGATATCCGTCCTTACGGCAAAGTGAAACCAAGATGGCAGGCCATGAAATCTATGGCAAAGAATCTGCAAACTCAGCATATGACACAAGTTATCGTTAGTGATTTTGTCGCAGAAAAAACCTTATCTGATAAGATTTTCTCACCGCAGAGCCTTGAAAAATGACGCAAGGTGCCTATTGGGTATTTGTATGCTGCAGTAGCTTTATGCTACTGCAGCATGCTTATGCAGATGACAGCGAAATTAGTTTTGTGAGCCAGAACTCAGCCAGATTAGATGTGTGGTCATCGGATCGTGAGCTAAGCTCGTTAAAAAACATTGGGCAAGCAAGTTTCTGGTCCAATGGTACGCTCAAGTTTAACCCTGAGTTTAAGATCCATTACGACATAAATATTGGAGACGAAACGGACCATACTGTAAACCCAGATCAGGTAAGTAAGGTGAATCGCAACTTACGTGAGTTGTACGCATCTTATAACTGGGATCAGACGGTTTATCTCGACTTTGGTCGCCAGATTGTAGTCTGGGGGAGAGCTGACGGGATTAACCCAACAGATAACCTATCGCCCCGTGACTATACGCGTCTAGTGCCAGATGAGACAGATCAACGTCTTGGAAATGATGCTCTCAAATTGACGTATATTCCTGAATCTGGAACCAATAAATGGACGGCATTGTGGTATCCGCGTAGTCGTTCAGATGTGATTCCATTACGTCAAATTGCTGGTGTTCAGTATGACATAGACCGTAAGAGCCGTTCTGCGTTTGCAATGCGTTGGGATTATTCCGTAGATGGTCTAGATGTGGGAGCATCGTATTTTTCAGGTTTGGATCACATGCCTGATCTGTCAGTTCTTTCTGCATCTCCAACAGGGGAGGCAACATTGCAACTGAAAAATAATCCGATGTCCGTCTATGGCTTTGATTTCAGTTATAACCATAACGATCTCGTGTGGCGAGGTGAAGCTGCGTATACAAAGACAGACTCGGATGGCAGCGAAGATCTTTCACATAAGAAAAATAATTTAACTGTGGTCATGGGACCGGAATTGTCATTAAAGAACTCCACGCTGAGTTTAGTAGGCGTGTACAAACATACGGAGGACTTTAGATCTGCCGACAGTCTAACAAATCCATTATTGAGAGAAGTTTATCGTTATCAGCAAACAGTCAGTGACCAATATGAGCAGGATCAGTATGGAGCTATGCTGCGCTATGCACTTAACTTGCTGAACGATAATCTAAAGCTGGAAGTAACGGGATTCTATTTTGCACCAGAGCCTAATGAATTGTTGAGAGTACGTATTAATTACAGCCTCAATGATCACTGGCAGTTGAATGCAGGTGGAGATCGCTTCTGGGGTAAAAATGATACGGTGTTAGGACAATTTAGAGATAACAGTCTGGTGTATGCCCAGATTCGATATAATTTTTAAGATAATTCGCTCCAAAACAATGCTGGAGTGCCCAGTCCCTAATAAGGTGATTTATGGATAATTTAAATAACGCAAAAAAAGATAATTTTTCACGGAAGACCATATTAGTAACAGGTGCAGCAGGTTTTATTGGCAGCAGACTGATCGTTGAACTTTTACGTGAAGGTCATCAGGTGATTGCTGCGCTGCGTAATGCCGCAACCAAGAAAGATAAGCTGTTAGGTTTCATTGCAACGCAAGGGTTAGTTGATCCCTCTATTTCGTTTGTCGAATATGATTTAAGCCGTGACTTTAAGCTGGACTCTCTGCTAGCGGATGCTCAGGCAAAGATTCATGTTGTCTATCATCTTGCTGCATCATTTAATTGGGGCATTAGCAAAGCTGAAGCTGAGCGTACCAATATTAAGTCAGGACTTGCCTTAATTGAATGGGTTGCAACATTGAAGCAGCTTGAGCGATTCATCTGGATTGGCGGATATCGTGTGGCTGCTCCACCGCAAGAGTCGGCTGATCAGTTGTATTGCAAACATGGTGGCTATGAGGCTTCGAAAATTTTGGGTTATCAAGCCTTCATTGAGGCCTGTAAGCGTTTAAATGTACCATGGACTGCAATAAATCCAGCGACAGTCATTGATGGTTTCTATACATATGGCGATATGCAGTATATAGGTGTCGCCGACATGATTGATAAGCTATATCAGGGCCGCTTGCTGGCATTGCCAGGTGGGCGTGACACATTCCTGCCGCTGTGCAATATGCAGTATATCGTGAGCTTTCTGATCCGAACGATGTCTTATCCTGAGACCATTGCTCAGGAGTATATGCTGCTTGATCCTGCGACACCGAAATTTCATAGCCTAGTTCACCTAGCTGCCGAGCACTTAGGAGTCAGTTCACCACATTTACAAGTACCCAAAGGTCTGCTCGAGAAGTTACCTGAGGTATTGCTTGACGGTTCTAAAGAACAACTCTCTTTCATTTCTACCGAGCACTATCATGTTGCTGGGGCAGAGGCGATGGCGGCGAAGATGGGTATCGCTGACCTGATCAATATCAGTCCTTATTTCTCTCGCTGGATTGATCGCTTGGTTCTTACACGTTTTGGTCGCATGCAAGTACCTACACCTAGTGGTTTTGGCTATCAGAATCGATATTGGACAGAAATTTATACTAAACAGCCAGTTAAATCAGAAAAATCATCTGCATTATTTTTACATGGGATTCCATTCGATAGTGCATGCTGGTCTCCAATAATTAATAAAATCACATACGATCAAGTCGCTATGATGGACTTGCCGGGACTTGGGCGTTCAGGCAGTTATGAGGTGGTGGAGGATAACAACCGTCAGTTTATCGACACTGCTGCAAAGCTTTTAGCGCCAAATAGTGTTGTTATTGCACACTCGCTAGGGTGTCTCTTTGCATTGAATCTTGCAAAGAAATATCCAGATAAAGTTGCACGCCTTATCCTCATATCGCCTTATTTTGTTCAGGCGCAGGCCGCTAAAATGTTTCAGATACAAGCTATATCTAATCTGATTTTCCGTTTTGTGCCAAAAGATATGATTGCTAAAGACCTACATCCAGATGGACAACAAAATCCGTCTGTTGGTTATGCGATGGATTCATTACGTCGAGTTTCGGTAGCCAAACATATCAGTGAATATATGCACCGCATTAGTTTGCCGCAGCAGCGTGCAACTCAGACAGCTTTGTTAAACGAGCTTAGCTCTAAAGTTGAAATCATTGTGGGAGATAAAGACCCAATTGTTACTACAATAAGCTCAGATATCCCTATACATATCATAGCTGGCGCAGGCCATAATCCGCACGTTACACATGTAGACGCGGTATATGACTACCTCGCACCAGCTCTGGTGAAATACAACAGCACTACCGCTTCCTAATGCCTGATAGTGCCCAAGTACAGGTTTATGTCTGCCCAGTTTCACGGGTACCACAAGACCATTTGGTATTGAGTCATTATCTCGGCTTTCTCAACGAGGCAGAAAAGCTGAGATATGATCAATATCACCCTAAGGCAGCTCGCCTTTTCTTGATCTCTCGTGTATTAGTGAAGTCTGTGTTGGCAGATAAACTAGGTATCGCACCCTATAAGGTCAACCTCCAATTTCATCCCAACGGCAAGCCTTTTGTGCAAGGCAGCAAGGCTGTGTATTTTAATCTTACTCACTCAGCGGACGTTATTACCCTTGCTGTGACTGAAGAAGGGGAAATAGGAGTTGATATTGAACGAGTAGATCGTGAGTTCGATTGGATGCGTGTTGATAGTGTATTAGCACCAAGTGAAATTGAATGGATTAAGGGGAATAAACTTATTGATCCAATCAGTGTATATCAGCGGTTTTTTCAAATTTGGACGCTAAAAGAGGCTTATATCAAATGTACTGGTGATGGAATGAGTCGTCATTTAAAGATGCTCAACTTTCATGTGTTGTCCGAACATATACAGTTTCTCGACTCAACCAATAATGCTCAAAAAACAGAAGAGTATTATTTTAAAAGCTATATCTACGATTCTAACTTCATCTTTTCCATATGCTTACAGCAGAGCCACAATATAGAATGCTTTAATCTGGATTGTTTTCAATTATTACCATTTATATCTATGCATCGGATAACCCCAACACCTTGCAAATATAACTAGATTAAATCACTCCAATGGGTGATTTTAAAAGTATAGATATAAAGAAATCAAAAGAAAAAGGCCCCAGTCTTTCGACTAGGGCCTTTTAAATTTGGAGCGGGAAACGAGACTCGAACTCGCGACCCCAACCTTGGCAAGGTTATGCTCTACCAACTGAGCTATTCCCGCATATATAAGCAGTTTTTACGAAAACTTTCTCAAAAAAAACCAATTTGGAGCGGGAAACGAGACTCGAACTCGCGACCCCAACCTTGGCAAGGTTATGCTCTACCAACTGAGCTATTCCCGCGTGCCGCTTATAATACATTAAGCGAAACATGGGTCAACAACTTTATGCAAATAAATATGCTGATTGCATAAAATAAAAACAGAAATGGGTAATTAGATGTATTTTTCTCTTTAAGTTGCCGAATAAATAGACATTTTGTTTGAAGCCAAAGCGTACAAGAGCAACTTTTGTTTGTGTGCAGACAGGGTATACTAGGTTCAAATATACGGATAATCGTAAAAGGAAAAGCTATGAGCCTTGAACAACAATTGATTGAACGGTTACAGACCCTTGCACCCAGCCATTTGGAAGTCATCAATGAATCTGCCGGACATGGTGGTTATTTCCCAGGTAAAGAATCACATTTTAAAGTGATTGTGGTGAGTGATGAATTTAGTGGATTACGTTTGGTTCAACGTCATCAAAAAGTTTATGCCTTAGCTTCAGACTTAATGAATCCAGGTCAAATTCACGCTTTAGCAATTCATGCCTATTTACCAAGTGAGTGGCAAGGTCAGGCGCCGGCTAGCCCAGAATGTGCACATGCACCTAAAAGCTAAGGGTTAATTTCATGGATGCACATTTACTGACTAAAATTATTCATATGACTGCGGTGGCTGCCGCACTTATGGTTTTTGTCTTACGCGCTTCAACTCTGTTTGTAGGCGTGCAAGGGGAGCAACCAAACCCAGCGGGACGCAAAATATTAGTTGCCTTACAACATCTATCATTTACCGTAGTTTTTATTACTGGCGCAATTTTATTGGTCATGAAAGACTTTCAGGTACAGCCGTGGTTTTACGCTAAAATTATTCTATTTTTAGTCTTATTATCTTCTCTGATGAAAGCCTTTAAAAAAGATGACACTCTTTTATTAGCGCAACGTAGGGCGGGTTTAATCATTAGCGCTATCGCATTTATTGCTATTATTATTTTAGTGATTGTGAAACCTGTTTTTGCTTAATTGTTCTACATTCTTTGCCTTTTTGCTTAAGCTCTAGGTTAAACTGCGTACAGTAAAAAAATATGCAGAGGGAAACATGTTAACTCGTGTGGTGTTTAACCAAAAAGGCGGTGTAGGGAAATCAAGTATTACTGTAAATTTGGCCGCAATTAGTGCCAAGCATGGCTTAAGGACATTGGTCATTGATCTTGATCCTCAAGCCAACTCTAGTCAGTACCTGTTAGGGGATGACGCAACTTATTCTGCTGAAAAATCAATTATAGAGCCAAATATCGAAAATTTCTTTGATGATGTGTTGGGAAACAATCAACAAAAGAGTTTAATCGGTAATGCATTAGGTTCGATTTTAAAAGCCCCGCGAAATAAAGATATTGATAGCTTTGTACACTCAACTCCTTTTGCAAAATTAGACGTGCTTCCTGCCAGCCCAACACTTGGTGCTCTTGAACATGCACTTGAAAGTAAACATAAAATTTATAAATTACGTGATTCGATTCAAAACTTAATTGGACGATATGATCGTATCTATATAGATACACCACCTGCATTTAACTTTTTTACTTTGTCAGCACTGATAGCAGCAGATAAAGTCTTAATTCCCTTCGATTGTGATGTCTTTTCAAAGCGCGCGTTACAAACATTGATTGAAAATGTTCTCGAAACGCAAGATGATCATAATGATCGCTTGGAAATTGAAGGAATTGTCGTCAACCAATTTCAAGCTCAAGCAAAATTACCTCGGGAAGTGGTTCAGCAGTTGAAAGATGAAGGGTTGCCTGTACTTAATAGCATGTTACCGCCTTCGGTTTTAATGAAAGAATCGCATCAGAAAAATTTACCTTTGGCTCATTTGGCACCAGAACATAAATTGACTCAAGCTTATGAGACATTGTTTGGTGAAATTGAGCCAAAACGATAAGAGAAAAATGATGAAAGGCTTATATATTGCGCCTTTGGTGGCAGCCACTTTATTACTAGGCGCTTGTGCGACGACGGTAAAACCGACTTACGTGTCTCCGACACAATATCAATCTTTGGGCTGCCAGCAGCTACAAAGTGAATATAACCGTATTCAACAATATATCGATAATGGAGTACAAACTCCGAAAAGTACCGGTATGGGTGTTGGACTTGGACTCGGTGGCGGCTGGGGACGAGGCGGTTGGGGATTCGGTCCATCCATCTCTGTAAATATGGGACAATCTTCTTCAACGAAAAATACTGAACTTTCACGTGTTTTAGGTCAGCAAGAAGCAATAGTTCAGGCTGCTCAATTCAAAAACTGTCCAATTATTGTTCGAAAAAAGACGAATTAATAGTTAGTTTTGCATCACAATATGCTAATTAAGGCATATTGTGATGAATAAAGTTTAGCAAAATGTTTCATAATAAAATGAATATAAATCAATGTATTTTAAATTTTAAAGCTTAATAAATTCTGTATTTTCTATAATCAAAAGCCTTCACAAACTTGCTATATTTTGCCTATTTCGTTTAAGGTGGCCCCATCTTGGATGTTGTGGAAATTTTATGATTGAGAGTTGGTTTTTTGTATTGGCAATGTTGGCTGTGTTGCTCATTCCGGGTCCGACAAATGCTTTACTCGCAACCGCTGCTCATTCTCAAGGTTTATCTAAAGCATTCTGGCTTATTCCAATGGAATGGTTAGGCTATGCCTACGGTATTAGCTTTTGGGCTGTATTTATTCATTTAGCTGCTCCAATCTGGCCAGCACTGCTGCTCATTTTGCATATTACGAGTGTGTTTTATGTATTCTGGCTTGCTTTTCACTTATGGAAGAACACCCACTTACAACAGTTCAGTCAAAGTCACCGTAATATTCGACCACGTCAATTATTCTTATCTACCTTAAAAAATCCTAAAGCTTTGTTGTTTGCAGCGGGTATCTTTCCTGCTGAAGCATGGAATTCGCCTGAAAATTTTCTTATCGTATTTGGTGTTTTTACATTAATCCTGATTCCGGCAGCAAGTTTCTGGATGCTTTTTGGACGAGCGTTGTTAGCGGGTCCAATCAAAAAAATAAAAGCCGATCATTTATATAAAGGATCGGCCATGTTACTTATTTTATGTATGCTTCCGGTGGTATTCCGTTTCTTCTAATTAGTCTTGAACATTGGCTTTTCGGTTTTTGAGTTTTTCACGTATAAATCCGATGATGCCTGGTAAAACGCTAATAATAATGATGCCAAAAATAAGATGGGTAAAGTTATCTTTAACGATTGGCATATTTCCAAATAAATAGCCTAAAGTTACAAAAGAAGCGACCCAACACAATGCTCCAATCAGGTTATAAGTTAGAAAGAACTTATAGTTCATGCTACCAGCCCCAGCAACAAAAGGTGCAAAGGTGCGGGCAAATGGAACGAAGCGAGCAAAAATAATCGTCTTGCCACCATGGCGAGCAAAGAATTCTTGAGTTTTAACTAAGTGCTGTTTATTAATGAATCGAGAGTTCATTTCAAACACACGTGGACCGATAAAACGCCCAATATGGTAGTTTACAGTGTCACCTAAAACGGCGGCAATGAAGAGTAGAGTGCCCAGTACCCATGGATCCATCGCACCTGTAGATGCTGCTAAAGCACCAGCTGCAAATAGCAAACTATCTCCCGGCAAGAACGGCATAACCACTAAACCGGTTTCAACAAAAATAATTAAAAATAGAATGCCATAAATCCACGTCCCATAATTTATAATAAATTCGGCGAGATGTTGATCAACGTGTAGAATAAAATCAAGAAGTTCCATGATAAGAGCAAGTGGTAAACCGTGCTCAAATCCTAGCAGTGAGCCTATAGAAAGTCAGTATAAAACATCAAAAAAATACAAATTGATCATCTCGTTTATGCAACGATATATATGGATTTTGAGTATTTAATTATCAATGTCTCAAACCTAGAATGAGCTCATCAATAAATAAGCATTTAAATAAAGGTGGCAATATGTTTAATCCAAATGTAGTGGTCAAAAATATCGTAACGCAATCAGGCGCAGACAGTTTCATTAGCCTTGTTGCGCGTCTTCTTATCGCCTATATCTTCCTTGTTGCTGGTTGGGGGAAAATTACCGGTTATGCAGCAACTGCTGGATATATGGAAGCAATGGGGGTTCCAGCTGGAATTCTTCCTTTAGTTATCTTGGTTGAGTTCGGTGGTGGTTTAGCCTTGTTATTTGGTTTTCAGGCACGCTTTGCGGCTTTTGGGCTTGGGATCTTTAGTATTCTTACTGCATTTTTATTCCACCAAGGTGGTGCTGATGCAGCGGCGCAATATAACAATGGCATTCATTTTATGAAAAACCTGGCAATGGCAGGTGGCTTATTCTTCTTGATGCTTCATGGTGCTGGCCGTATTAGTCTGGATCATGCAATCGAGAAGTAATATTTAAGACAACAATAAAAAACCGGATGATCAATTCATCCGGTTTTTTTATTTCTATGATTTGAAAATTAGAGCATGAACTGGATTTGTAATTCCCCAACAACAAAACCAAGTACTGCACCAACTGCAATGAGTGCCCACTCATCTTCTTTAAATGCAGGGCGTAACATGCCTTCAAATTCAGAAGGCGTTAATTTCTGCATGCGTTCAATTAAAGTACTACGAATATTCATGGCATCTTCTGCATAAGACTCTACATATTTCATAGTCTCTGGAAGCCGTTGCATAATGCGTTCAGCAACTTGCGATTTCATATTCTGATATTTTTCTCCGCCAATTGCATATACAACCAATGGGCGAATAACACCAGCTTGCATATCAATTT
>Ga0207655_1000280_pt1 | contig 78923 bp, 68 predicted proteins | sample KBSM44metaG_FD_184398 | JGI IMG/M metagenome (GOLD analysis project Ga0207655, IMG submission 184398) | Miscanthus rhizosphere microbial communities from Kellogg Biological Station, Michigan, USA - KBS M4-4 metaG (SPAdes) (version 2) | ecosystem: Host-associated > Plants > Roots > Rhizosphere >... | reverse complement strand
TAACGATAGGTACCCAGTTCGGCTAGCAGTGAGGAAGGCATATCCTTTAGCTGTGTTTGAATTATTTTCATCATGCGCCTCTGACATCCCCATGTGTGCAATGATTTTTATCGTGCCAGCCTGGCTAAGTTTCCGGCGCAGGGTAGACAACTCAATACGGATAGGGAACTACCAGTATTAGTAGTTGCCTTTTGCTATATCAGACCTACCGCTGCGGCATAACACGCTATCTGCGTTTTATTTGAAACGTTAAAACGTTTTTGCATGTTTTTTTGATGAAAATTCACCGTATGTTCTGATATTGCCAAAATAAGCGAAATCTCTGCTGAGGTTTTTCCTTCAGCTGTCCATTTCAAAATTTCCAGCTCGCGCTCACTAAATCCCTTAGCCAGCACCACCATTGAGCTATCTTTTAAGCGTTCAAGAACCCGTAAGCTCAGGTCCGCCAGAAAGTTTATCTGCACTTCAAGCTCAACGTGGCGGTGCCTGGAGCGTCCGGGCTGACGTGATGCTATTGATAATATACCAATGGCACGATTTGACGCCATCGCTGAGCAAGAAAAGCCGCTGTGGAGTCCTGCTGCCTGCGCATCTGGCCAAAGATTAGCCGCTCCGGCGAAAATCTCAGCGCGCCACTCAATCCCTTTTCCGGACTGCTGACAAAGCTGCAGCACAGGATCGATGGCATAGTAGTTATGCCGCTCATAATGCTGGATCCAGGATTCAGGATAAGTGCTGAACAGGAAAAAACGCGGGCGGGTAAAGGGAACGGGCTGCTGCACGAGAAATGCAAAGAAGTCGAACCCCAGAGCGATGACATGCTTTTGCAACAGTGCTTTTAATTGCACCACCTCCGTCAACGCCTGAAACGCTTTTTCTGTTTCGGCTCGCCAGACAAAATAATTATCGGTAGTCATTATTATCCTGACGTATTTAACGTCTTTTATTACCCTGATGCTTGTCCGATTATTTCGGTGCAGCGTAATCTGAACGAAATGAATAAAAAGGATCCTGCTGAAATTTGCGTTATACAGCGGGAAAGTTATCGATTTGTTGCCCCCCTGGCGAGAGCCGCAGTGACATGCCTGCCAGGTCTCAGGCGTGAAAAGATACGTGAAACCAGCATAGGATTTTTCTGATAAAGTTTCAATCTTCTGGCCATTAAAATTAATAATTAGATGGATAAAAGTTTAGCATCGATTTTAAGTAAAATAATGATTAGCGGTGAGATTCGCGTTCTATTAAAAGTGCTGAATGATTTAGTCATGGACTATTTTTAATCCCACTAATAATTAAAGTTATGACCGGTAACCTGTAAGCCTGAGCTGCCTGAACAAGCCCGGGGATGACGCCTGCGCTATGCCCGGCTACGCCAGTCTATCGGCAAACATGTCCGACAGGATTGAAATGGAAACGTATTGAGGTGGCTAATAAATATAATTGTTTTTCGCTGAAATGATATCTACTGCCGGGTCGTCTGACGAATCAACGTTGAGACGCAATCCTGCCCGCTCTCAGTGACAGAACATACCGGCGAATATCTCATCATCAACGCAGACAAACATTATTTAAGGATGACTTATTTCAACTATAAAAATTAGTAAGGTAATAATTCTCATTTGTAAACACCCGTACCGCTTCTCTAATGTAATGGATCTAAAATAGTTTTCCCGAAAATTGAGTATTATGCCGTTCTGGTGCTGAAAAAATTAACCACTCCGTCAGATCAGCGGCAAAATCCGCCCCCGCGCATTCCCAGATGAAAGTGTGTGGTATGGGCAGCATTGTAATCCGGTCCCAGTGCATTTCCAAAACTGGCACAGCCGTTACGCCAGAGTGCATGCAAGCCGGCAGCGCTACTGGCTGGCTGCTGCCAGTTTTTAGCGACCCGTAACCAGCGGCCATCAGCCAGCTGAAAAGCGGTAACATCCCACGCCTCTGCCGTAGCGTGTTCGCTGCGGCGTCCCTGCTGACGATGATAGACGTTGCGGCAGGCGTAGCTGCCAACATGCTCAATACGCTGCAGCGGACTGGCAATACCCGCCTGCCGCAGGGCAGCATTACTGCGTGTAACATACATCGTACTTGCCACGGCCATCGGGCAGCTGGCAAGAAAACTGCTGCTGAGCGTGACCGGTCCAAATTTGCTGATGCGCACCGGCTGTTCAATGGTGCAGTTACCCCGTACCGGGGGCGTTGTGCGATAGCTCACCCGTCCCTGCACGCTGGCGCGCTCCAGCACCGCCAGGCAGGCAGCGGGATCGTGACGCAATTTTTCCAGCTTGTAACGGGTTATCCAGCCTGGCGCATCAGTGACATCAAGCGGGATAAAGGGGTTCCACTGCGCCGGAAGATGCGATTTCAGCCATGGCAATCCCAACCACCCTGCCAGAGCAATTATTCCTGTCGCGATGAGTGCGCGCACTGTCTCTGCCTTATCACATTGTAAACCTGTGACTAAGTGTAGCTGGCCTGTTTCATCTGCCTGTTCTTCCATGAAAAAGCGCTGCTTATTTACGCAAAGTGACTAAAAGTGCAACCATGTAAATTTTTACTGACAGAGTAAAAAACGCAAAAGGTCATAAAGGTTAAAAAACAATTACCAGACCCGGCAGCCTTTCCTCTATCTTATGCGCTCTTGCCCTGTGCAAAGGCACGTATTTCAACAGCCATCAGAGCTGACACAACATCAAGACAGGAAAGCTATCTTTATGGTTGATCAATCCAAAGCAGCCCTCAGTGAGGCTGAACAGCCGGAAAAACTCCGGCGCAACCTGCATAACCGTCACATTCAGCTGATTGCGATTGGCGGCGCTATCGGGACCGGGCTCTTTATGGGGTCAGGCAAAACCATCAGCCTGGCCGGCCCGTCGATCGTTTTTGTCTATATGATCATCGGTTTCATGCTGTTTTTTGTGATGCGCGCGATGGGAGAGCTGCTGCTCTCTAATCTGGAATATAAATCGTTTAGTGATTTCGCGGCCGATCTGCTCGGTCCGTGGGCGGGCTATTTCACCGGCTGGACCTACTGGTTTTGCTGGGTCGTCACCGGTATCGCTGACGTGGTTGCCATCAGCGCCTATTTTCAGCTCTGGTTTCCCGGATTCTCTATCTGGATGAGCGCGCTGCTGTGCGTGTTTGTCTTTCTGGCGCTGAATATCGCCACGGTCAAACTGTTTGGTGAAATGGAATTCTGGTTTGCGATTATCAAAATTGTCGCCATTGTCGCTCTGATCATTACCGGTATTGTACTGGTCAGCACGCACTATCCTTCACCCGGCGGCAGCACAGCCTCTCTCAGTAATATCTGGCAGCATGGCGGCATGTTCCCGAAAGGACTGAGCGGCTTTTTTGCCGGCTTCCAGATTGCCGTGTTTGCCTTTGTCGGTATTGAGCTGGTAGGTACCGCCGCGGCGGAAACCAAAGATCCGCACAAGGTTCTGCCCCGTGCCATCAATGCCATACCGCTGCGCATTATTATGTTTTACGTTCTGGCGCTGCTAGTGATCATGGCGGTTACGCCATGGAATCAGGTCATGCCGGATCGCAGCCCGTTTGTGGAGATGTTTGTACTGATTGGCCTGCCCGCTGCGGCCAGCATTGTTAACTTTGTGGTACTGACCTCAGCGGCGTCTTCCGCCAACAGCGGCATCTTTTCTACCAGTCGCATGCTGTATGGTCTGGCAGAACAGGGCGTGGCGCACAAGGCGTTTGGTCGCCTCTCCGCACGCGCCGTGCCTACCACCGGCCTGTTTTTCTCCTGCTTCTGCCTGCTGGGCGGCGTTGCGCTGATCTACCTGATCCCCGATGTGATGACGGTATTTACCATGGTGACAACGGTATCTGCCATTCTGTTTATGTTTGTCTGGACCATCATTCTTTGCAGCTATCTGGCCTACCGTAAACAGCATCCGCAGCGTCATGCGTCATCAACGTTTAAGATGCCGCTGGGTAAGATTATGTGCTGGGTCTGCATGGCATTTTTTGCTTTCGTGCTGGTGCTGCTCACGCTGCAGGAGGATACCCGTCAGGCACTGATGGTTACACCGCTGTGGTTTATGCTGCTCACCATGGGCTGGCTGCTGCGACGCCGTAAAGCCTGATCCCGCTCCGTTTAAGGCCCGCACCAGCGGGCCTTTTTCGTTTATAACCGCTGCCGGAACTGATGCCAGGCACGCTGGAGTGACGGACGCGCAGCGGGCTCGCGCTGCGGCGCCGCTGCCGGAGCCTCCGGCCTGCCCAGATTAAAGGTAAAGGTGTAATCGGGCGCCTCCCCCATGCGCAAATCGCTGATCAGCGTATTGCCGCCCTGCTGGCGCAGCGCATAAAAACCGTGGCTGAACCAGACAACCCGCTCTGCATGCCACTGCCCTTTGAAAGGCGTCAGCAGCGCCATCTGACGATCGTGCCACGTAATCTGCAACGGCCGCTGGGGTGAAAACAGCGACCAGTATGCTTCACCATAGCGATCGGGTGTGATGATGACCGTGCGCCAGACCAGCGTGTTAAACGCCGTCGGCGTGACCAGCAGCCGCTGCGGGACGATAGGCTGCTGTGCCAGCTGCTGTTTAATCTGCTGCGTGGCGACGCCCTGTATCACCATACTCCAGCCCAGATAAAGCGTGCTGATTAACAGGCCCAGACGAGTCCAGCGCACGCCGGCTGCATCGCGCCGCCATAATGCCACGCCCAGCGCGACAAGCAGTGGCAGCGTATAGAGGGGATCGACAATAAACATACTGCCGATGGCAAACGGATAGTCAGTGATCGGCAGCCCAAGCTGCGTACCATAAACCGTAGTGAGATCGAGCAGTGGATGGGTGATCAGCGCCAGCCAGAGCGCCAGGCACCAGCTGCGCCAGTGCTGTCTGCTGCGGGTGACCCCGGCCACCAGCCAGCCGGCCAGCGGCGCCAGCAGCGTCAGGATCAGCAGCGCGTGGCTCTCTGTACGGTGCAGCGTCATATTTCGTATCGCGTCGCCGTGATCGATGAACACATCCAGATCCGGCAGCGTGCCGGCTACAGCCCCCGCCAGGGCAGCCTGCCATACCGGTACGCGGCGGTTCATGACGGCAACGGTAACGGCAGCGCCCAGCGCCAGTTGCGACAGCGAATCCATGCCTCTCCTCCATCAATCGTTAGCGCACGCGAATGCCTTCAATAATCATCCGCTCTACGTTATGCAGCGTTTGCGCAAAAAAGTCGGGATCCTGCAGCGTCTGACCCGTGACCGCTTCAACCTGCGAGGCAAAATCCGCATAGTGCTGCGTGGTAGCCCAGAGCATAAAGAAGAGATGCTGCGGCTGAACGGCAGCCAGCTGCCCGGCGCTGATCCACTGCTCGACAATAGCCGCCTTGCTCTCTACCAGCGCTTTCAGATCGCCCGCCAGTTCACCCCGCAGCAGCGGGGCTCCCTGCAGCATCTCCAGACAGAAGAGCCGGGAAGCCTGGGGATGATCGCGGGAGACCTCAAGCTTCAGGCGAATATAGTGGCGAATGGCCGTCAGGGGATCCTGGTCAGCGCGCAGCGCGCGCAGCGGTGCCAGCCAGACATCCAGAATCTCTTTCAGCACTGCGACATACAACACTTCCTTTGAAGGGTAATAGTAGAGCAGATTCGTTTTTGACACCTCCGCGCCTTCAGCCACCCGGTCAAGGCTGGTGCCATGAATACCGAACTGAGAAAACAGCGCCAGCGCCGCCTGCAGGATAGCGGCGCGTTTTGCGGTTGCTGCCTGCGAACGACGCCGCGGTTTTTTCTCATCATTTTTCATGCTGTTACCTCTCCCTGTCGTGAATTCACATCATAACACAGCTGGCAGATATGGCGGCCTGCACCTTTTTTGCACGACGGCTGCCTGATTGCTGTGCATTTGTTTTGACCAAATGGTCTGAAAATCGCGACGCCGTTCCGGCTGGCCAATGGGCAGTTTATATCTCAATGATAAATATAAACATTATTTATGTGGCACGCGGCTTGCAACCTTGTCAGAGAGCGCCGCCCGCAGGATGCGTGCAGGAAGCGTGCAGGAAGCAGCGCAGCGCGTGAAAACGTCCTATCAATGCAAAGAGGTGTCACATGAAAATTGGTGTCTTTGTTCCGATTGGTAATAATGGCTGGCTGATCTCCACGCATGCGCCGCAGTACATGCCTACCTTTGAACTCAACAAAGCGATTGTGCAGCGTGCGGAGCACTATCACTTCGATTTTGCCCTTTCGATGATCAAGCTGCGCGGCTTCGGCGGAAAAACAGAATTCTGGGACCACAATATGGAGTCCTTTACGCTGATGGCAGGCCTGGCGGCAGTCACCTCGCGAATTGAGATTTACGCCACGGCAGCCACCCTGACGCTGCCGCCCGCTATTGTGGCGCGTATGGCCGCGACCATCGACTCTATTTCTGGCGGACGCTTTGGCGTTAACCTCGTCACCGGCTGGCAGAAACCGGAGTATGAGCAGATGGGGATCTGGCCGGGCGATGACTATTTTGCCAGCCGTTACCAGTATCTGACTGAATACGTCACGGTACTGCGCGATTTATGGGGCACCGGTAAGAGCGACTTCAAAGGCGATTTTTTCACTATGAACGACTGTCGCGTCAGCCCGCAGCCGCAGAAGCCCATGAAAGTGATCTGCGCCGGACAGAGCGATGCGGGCATGGCGTTTTCAGCTCAGCACGCCGACTATAATTTTTGCTTCGGCAAAGGCGTTAATACGCCGGCCGCTTTTGCACCGACTGCGGCCCGGATGAAGCTCGCCGCTGAGCAGGCGGGGCGTGATGTCGGCTCCTATGTCCTGTTTATGATCATCGCAGCTGAGAGTGATGAAGCGGCCCGGGCAAAATGGGAGCACTACAAGGCCGGTGCCGACGAAGAGGCGCTTGCGTGGCTCACTACCCAGAGCCAGCAGGATACCCGTTCCGGCAGTGACACCAACGTGCGTCAGATGGCTGACCCCACCTCTGCCGTTAACATCAATATGGGGACGTTAGTCGGCTCTTACGCCAGCGTGGCGCGCATGCTCGATGACGTTGCCCGTGTTGAAGGGACACACGGCGTACTGCTGACTTTTGATGACTTCCTTGAAGGTATTGAAGCCTTCGGCCAGCGCATTCAGCCGCTGATGGAGTGTCGTCGCGACGTGATTACCGCGGCACAGGAGGTGGCATGATGAAAACCGTCACCTGCGCACATACCGGCTCCACACCACACATCACCCTGCCCGCGCGTCCGGAGGCGATCGCCCTGCCACCGGCACAAAGCGCGCTGATTGTAGTCGATATGCAGAATGCTTACGCCACCGAAGGCGGCTATCTCGACCTGGCGGGTTTTGACGTCTCTGCTACCCAGCCGGTTATCGCCCGCATTCATCAGGCGGTAACCGCTGCACGGGCCGCTGGCGTGCAGATCATCTGGTTCCAGAACGGCTGGGACAGCGATTACACAGAGGCGGGCGACGCGGGCTCGCCAAACTTTCACAAATCCAATGCGCTGAAAACCATGCGGCGCCGGCCTGAGCTGCAGGGCACCCTGCTGGCGAAAGGCACCTGGGATTATGCGCTGGTAGACGCGCTGACGCCCGAACCGGGCGATATCGTGCTGCCAAAACCGCGCTACAGCGGCTTTTTCAATACGCCGCTCGACAGCATGCTGCGCAGCCGCGGGATCCGCCACCTGATCTTTACCGGCATCGCCACCAACGTCTGCGTGGAGTCCACGCTGCGTGACGGTTTCTTCCTGGAGTATTTCGGCGTGGTACTGGCTGACGCCACGCATCAGGCCGGACCTGATTTCGCGCAGCAGGCTGCGCTGTTCAATATCGAAACGTTTTTCGGCTGGGTCAGCGATACACAAACGTTCTGCGAAGCCCTGCAGGGCCAGTAACTTTTCGCTATCAGGAGATCAGACTATGCCCAAACGCGTCATTATCCCGGTCGGCAGCACTACGCCGATCGCCCCGTTTGTACCCGGCACGCTGGCTGACGGCGTGGTGTATGTTTCCGGTACCCTGCCGTTCGATGCGGACAACAATGTGGTTCACGTCGGCGATGCGGCCGCGCAGACACGTCACGTGCTGGAGACGATAAAAAACGTCATTGAGACCGCCGGCGGCTGTATGGCGGATGTCACATTTAACTCTATTTTTATCACCGACTGGCAGCACTACGCTGCCGTAAATCAGGTCTATGCCGACTATTTTCCCGGCGATAAGCCTGCGCGCTTCTGTATTCAGTGCGGGCTGGTAAAACCTGATGCGCTGGTTGAGATCGCGTCGGTTGCCCACATCGGACAGGCGGAGGCGTGATGAAGCTGGATATCCAGGGGTTAACCGCCGCCGATGCGCCCACGCTGGTTCTCGCATCAGGCCTCGGCGGCGTAGCGGGATTCTGGCAGCCGCAGCTGGCGGCGCTCGCCTTACGCTACCGCGTTGTTACGTACGATCAGCGCGGTACCGGACGCAGCGCAGCGACTCTGCCTGAAGACTACAGCCTGGCGAGGATGGCAGCTGAACTGGCGGAAGCGCTGGCACAGCATCACATCACGCGCTACAGCGTGGCCGGCCATGCACTCGGGGGCCTGATTGGTCTGCAACTGGCGCTGGATCATCCCGATCGGGTTGAACGCGTGGTGGTGATCAACGGCTGGCTGACGCTTAATCCCCATACCGCCCGCTGCTTTAAGGTCAGAGAGGATTTGCTGCTGCAGTCGGGTACTGAAGCCTTTGTCCGCGCCCAGCCGCTGTTTCTCTACCCTGCTGAATGGCTGGCGCAGCATCAGGCGCGCGCTGAGGCTGAAGAGAGGCATCACCAGCAGCACTTTCAGGGCGCAGAGAACCTGCTGCGTCGTCTGCACGCGCTGAAGGCCGCAGATTTTCGTGCCTGCGCCGCGCGCATTACTCAGCCGGTGCTGGCGATCTGCAGCCAGGACGATCTGCTGGTGCCGTGGAGCTGTTCAGCGCAGCTGGCGGCAGCGCTGCCACAGGGTCAGCTGCTGACAATTCCGTGGGGAGGCCACGCCATGAGCGTGACCGATAGCGATAACTTTAACACGCTGCTGCTGCGCTGGCTGACTGAGACCGCTCAGTCCGCCTGCCTGGCGGCAGGCTGAGCACAGGAGTCTGAACATGAGTCTGCACGCCCTTCCGGCTTTACCCGCTGTTGATCGCGACACCTTTCGCAACGCGATGGCGCAGCTGGGTGCTGCCGTCAATGTTATCACCACGGATGGTCCGGCAGGACTGGCCGGTTTTACGGCCTCCGCCGTCTGCAGCGTCACCGACTCCCCGCCCACGCTGCTGGTCTGCCTGAACCGCTCCGCCTCAGCCTGGCCGGCGTTTCGCGATAACCGTGCACTCTGTGTCAATACCCTTACGGCAGAGCAGCATGCCCTCTCCACGCTGTTCGGTGGCAAAACCGCAATGGCAGATCGTTTTGCCGCTGCACAGTGGCAGACGCTTGCCAGCGGCGCCCCGCTGCTGGATGCCGCACTGATCTCTTTTGACTGCGAGATAACGCAGCGGGTCAGCGTGGGCACCCACGATATTCTGTTCTGTACGGTGCTGGCCGTGGCCCAGGGCGAGGCGCGTCAGGGACTCGCCTGGTTTGATCGCGGTTATCACACGTTCTCCCGGCAGGATGCCCGCTGATACCGCATAACGCGGCCCGTTCTATTCACTCTCAGGAGATGATCTATGGCGAGTACCTGGTTTCCACGCTGGCGCGTTAAGTCAGCCATGACAGACAACGGATTAATTGCCCCGGACGAGACGCTGCCGTTCGGGCAGACGCTGGTGCTTGGGCTGCAGCATGCGGTCGCAATGTTTGGCGCAACGGTACTGATGCCGCTGCTGATGGGGCTGGATGCCAATCTCGCTGTGCTGCTCTCCGGGATCGGAACGCTGCTGTTCTTCTTCATCACCGGCGGGCGCGTGCCGAGCTATCTCGGTTCCAGCGCCGCTTTTGTGGGCGTCGTGATTGCCGTCACCGGTTTTACCGGCCAGGGCATCAATACTCATCTCTCTGTGGCGCTGGGCGGCATTATCGCCTGTGGCGCGATCTATACCCTGATTGGGCTGATTGTGATGAAAGCCGGCACCGGCTGGATTGAGCGCCTGATGCCGCCTGTGGTCACAGGAGCCGTCGTTATGGCGATTGGCCTGAACCTGGCACCGATTGCGGTCCACAGCGTTTCTGCCACCCTGTTTGACAGCTGGATGGCAGTGCTGACCGTGCTCTGTATCGGGCTGGTGGCGGTGATGACGCGCGGGCTGGTACAGCGCCTGCTGATCCTGGTAGGGCTGATTGTGGCCTGGGCGTTTTATGCACTGCTGACGAATGGCTTTGGCCTGGGCAAACCGGTTGATTTCAGCGGCGTGGCCCGTGCCGCCTGGTTTGGCGTGCCGCACACCACCGCCCCGGTGTTCGACCTGCAGGCGATAGTGATGATTGCGCCGGTCGCAATTATTCTGGTGGCTGAAAACCTGGGGCATATAAAAGCGGTGGCGGCCATGACCGGCCGCAATCTCGATCCCTGGATGGGCCGGGCATTTGTCGGTGACGGGCTGGCCACCATGCTCTCTGGCTCCGCCGGCGGCAGCGGCGTGACAACCTACGCCGAAAATATCGGCGTGATGGCGGTCACGCGCGTCTACTCTACGCTGGCGTTTGTCGCCGCGGCCGTAATCGCGATACTGCTCGGTTTCTCACCGAAGTTTGGTGCTCTCATCCACACCGTGCCAGCCCCGGTGATAGGCGGCGCGTCTATCGTGGTATTTGGCCTGATTGCGGTGGCAGGTGCCCGTATCTGGCTGCAGAATCAGGTTGATCTCGGGCAGAACGGTAACCTGATTATGGTGGCCACCACGCTGGTTCTGGGCGCAGGGGATTTCGCCCTTAAGATTGGCAGTTTTACGCTCGGCGGCATCGGCACCGCGACCTTTGGTGCCATTATCCTGAATGCGATTCTGCAGCGCCGTCACCGCACGCCAGCCGGTTCCACTGCTCAGCCACACGCTTAAGGCTTCTGCGGTGCCTGATCGGGCACCGCTTTTCTGCGCCGCAGCCGCAGCTCACTGACAATCACGCCGCAGACAATCAGCGCACCGCCCAGCAGCGCTGCCGCTGGCAGTCGCTCCCCGGCCAGACGTCCGACAATCCCCGCCCAGACCGGCTCCCCGGCATAAATCACCGTGGCGCGCACCGGTGAGACGCTACGCTGGGCCCAGTTCATCGTCACCTGAATCAGAGCGCTGGCGGCGCCCAGGCCCGCAGCGCTCAGCACCAGTGGCAGAGAAAACGACGGCAGCGTTTCACCATTAGGGATCATAAACAGAAAGGCGCAAGCGGAGGCGACCAGCAGCTGCACCAGCGTTACCCGCCGCACATCCACCTGTCCGGCATAACGGCTAATCAGAATGATCTCGGCAGCAATCGCCAGCGTGCTCAGCAGGGTAGCGCTTTCCCCGGCGCTGAGTGCCAGGCCGCTCTCCTGTGGCCCTGCCACCAGCAGCAAGCCGCTGAACGCCAGCGCAATGCCCAGCCACGCCATAATGCCCGGTGGCCGGCGCAGCACCAGCCACTGCAGCAGCGGCACCACCGGCACATAGAGCGCCGTCAGAAAGGCAGACTGGCTGCTGGAGATGGTCTGCATCCCCCAGGTCTGGAGGCCATAACCGCCCGCAATAGCCAGGCCAATCATCGTGCCCGCCCTGACCTCCGGCCAGGTCAGTGCGCGCAGATAGCGCCAGAAAAAACAGGCCAGCAGCAGTGACGCCGTGGCGAACCGCACGCCGACAAAGAAAAACGGACCGGAGTACATCATGGCGCGGTGCACCACCAGAAAGGTGCCGCCCCAGACCAGGGTGATAAAAATCAGCACCAGCTCCTGACGGGTAATGCGCAGATAAGGACGTGCAGGTAAAGCAGACATAAAACACCTGATAAGTAGCCAGGCGCCATTCTGGCGTAACCCGTACTGAAGGCGCAATAACTGGCCAGCGTTATCTGCTCAGTATGTAACGCAGGCTTTAATATTCAGAATTACGACTCATCTGAAAATCAGGGTATTTTATTATAAAAATCATTGAATTAATTTTACAGGCGTACAGATTCCTGGCTGGCTGCACAGCCATTTTCCGGCAGCCTGCGTATGCTCTTCTATACTGTTTTTACTTATCTTACCGGGAGGTTAGAACCACGATGGCAAAAGTTCTGGTGCTCTATTACTCAATGTATGGACATGTGGAAACCATGGCGCAGGCGGTTGCGGAAGGCGTGCAGCGCGTCAGCGGAGCCGAAGTGACTATTTTGCGCGTGCCGGAAAGTATGGATGCGGCGCGTTTTGCTGAGGTGGGCGGCAAGGTCGATCAGCAGGCGGCTGAAGCAACGCCGGACGATCTGACGCAGTACGATGCGATTATCGTCGGTACGCCGACCCGCTTTGGCAATATGTCAGGCCAGATGCGTAACTTCTGGGATCGTACCGGCGGTCTGTGGGCCTCCGGGGCACTGCATGGAAAACTGGCCAGCGTATTTACTTCCACCGGTACCGGCGGGGGTCAGGAACTGACCATCACATCTGTATGGACCACGCTTGCCCATCACGGCATGGTTATTATTCCGATTGGCTACGGCACCAAAGAGATGTTCGATATCTCGCAGGTGCGCGGCGGAACGCCTTACGGGGCGTCGACGCTGGCAGGCGGCGATGGCTCACGCCAGCCCACGCCTGAAGAACTGCAAATTGCCCGCTATCAGGGCGAACATGTCGCCACTCTGGCGGTGAAACTTAAAGGATAAACTCAACAGGAGATCATTATGGCTACAGACCAGTCCAGGGCACATCACGTCGGCGAGTGGGCGAAAATTCGCCAGACCTCTCCTGAAATTGCAGAAGCGATCTTTGAAGTTGCCAATTACGATGAAAAACTGGCAGAGCAGATCTGGGAGCAGCAGGGCAGCGATGACGTACTGATGCGTGCCTTTGATAAGACCGATCAGGATGTTCTGACATGGGACAATATCCCTGTCGAGCGTAAAAACGTGTGAGTACCGGCGGGCATAGCCCGCCTTTTTTTATGGCAATACCAACAGGGGGACGCGATGACGGCTTATCAGAGCATCAATCCGGCAAACAATCAGCTGCTGAAAAACTGGGAGACACATGATGACGCCCGGGTGCAACAGGCGCTCAATACCGCAGATGCACTCTATCACTCAGCCTGGAGCAAAGGTGACATTCAGCCGCGTCTTCAGGTCCTGAACCGGCTGGCAGATTTAATGGAGCAGCGTAAAGAGGAGCTGGCTACCATCGCAAGTCGCGAAATGGGCAAGCTGATTGGTCAGAGCCGGGGAGAAGTCAGCATCTGCATCAGCATTGCGCGCTACTACGCTAAGCACGCCGCAGATTTTCTGCAGCCGCAGCCCTGTCCCAGCGACATCGGGGAAGCCTGGGTGGAATATCACCCGATTGGCGTTATCGTTGCAGTTGAGCCCTGGAACTTTCCTTACTATCAGCTGATGCGGGTTCTGGCGCCTAACCTGGCGCTGGGTAACCCGGTGCTGGCAAAACATGCCAATATTGTGCCGCACTGTGCGGATATTTTTGATCGGCTGGTACGGGAAGCGGGTGCGCCAGAAGGTGCATGGACGAATCTGTTTATCTCTAATGAGCAGGTGGCAGATCTTATCGCTGACAATCGCGTGCAGGGCGTGGCGCTGACCGGCTCTGAACGCGCCGGCAGTGCGGTTGCGCAGCAGGCGGGCAAGCATCTGAAAAAATCCACGCTTGAGCTGGGGGGCAACGATGTCTTTATTGTTCTGGACGATGCGGACCTGGATGAAGCGGTGCGCCAGGGCGTGCAGGCGCGTCTGAGCAACTGCGGGCAGGTCTGCACTGCGGCTAAACGGTTTATTGTACATGCGCAGATTGCCGAGGCGTTTACGGCCAGATTCAGCGCCGCGCTGCAGTCCGCCGTGCCGGGCGATCCGCTGGATGAGAAAACCACGCTCGGACCACTCTCTTCGCGTGATGCGCGCGATCGGCTGGCCCGCCAGGTTGAAGAAGCGGTAGAACATGGCGCAGAACTGCGTTTTGGCGGGCGCATCATCGAAGGCGTCGGATGTTATTATCAGCCTACACTGCTGACCGGTCTGACGCCTGACAATCCCGCTTATTATCAGGAGTTTTTTGGCCCGGTTGCCCAGCTCTATATCGCAGAGAGTGACGATGCTGCCGTGGCGCTGGCGAACGACTCGCACTACGGTCTTGGCGGCTCCATCTGGACGCAGGATATAACGCGCGCGCGCCGGCTGGCGTCACAGATTGAGACCGGGATGGTATTCATTAATTCGCAGAGCGATACCGCTGCTGAACTCCCTTTTGGCGGAGTAAAGCGCTCCGGCTACGGGCGTGAGCTGTCCGATCTTGGTCTGAAAGAGTTTGCCAATCAGAAACTGGTGGTTATTGCCGGCTAACGGGCAATAAAAAACCCCGCCACGGCGGGGTTTTTGTATAGCCTGCTGCAGATTAACCCGCCGTAGCGGATTACTGAGCTGGCTTAGCCTCTGCGGCTGCGTTCCCGGATGCCGGCTGCGCGTTTTGCGCTGCAGCTTCACCCGCTTTCGTTTTATCTTCAGCTGCTTTGCCGGCTTGTGCTTTATCCGCAGCGGCCTTCTCTGCCGCCGCTTTGTCTGCCTTCGCTTTATCCGCAGCGGCTTTCTCTGCTGCTGCTTTGTCTGCTTTCGCTTTATCCGCAGCGGCCTTCTCTGCTGCTGCTTTGTCTGCTTTCGCTTTATCCGCAGCGGCTTTCTCTGCTGCTGCTTTGTCTGCGGTTGCCTGTTCAGCTTTGGCGTTGGCGTCGGCAGGTTTCTCTGCGGCAGCTTTCGCGTCCGGCGCCTTATCTGCACTCTGCTGAGGCTTCGCTTCCTGCGCTACTGCAGCCTGCATAGGGGTCCCCTGCAGGGCACTGTTCAGCGCCGCAGAGAACTGATCCCAGCTGCAATAGCCATTGGCATCGGTATCACAGCCGGCGAGCTGCAGCGTGACACGCTTAGGCGGATTTTTCAGGCTCAGCACATCAGCATTGCGTAACTGCTCGGCGGTCTGATAGACATACTCCACTTTCAGCAGATCTTTATTATTTTTGCCATCGTGCCAGCGCTCAAATACAACCTGCCCGCCGATAGGCGTTTTCTCGTCGTTGCCCGGCAGATCGTAAGGTTTGACCTGCAGTGCGCTGAGCAGCGAGGCAATATTCGAGTCATGCCCTACCATCAGCGTCACTTTAGGTGCGCTGGCCTTATCTTCATCAACCAGCTGGCTGCGGATATAATCCACCAGCGGTGCCGCAACTTCGCGTGCAACCTCTGGCGAACTGAACAGCGCATCCTGATAACCATTTTTGACTGATGCCAGCTCTTTCCACTGTTCAGGCGTTTTAATCTGGCCCCAGGCCACCTGCTCTGCCGGGAAGCCCTCGTAATATTGCAGCGTGAACGCGTCAACAAGTGAATTACCGATTTTCAGCGGGCCGCTGACGCCTGGCTCTTTGCCGTTTTCGGCGCTGAAACTATTGTCGCCGCTGTCCAGCGTGCACTGTTTTTTACCCTTACAGGCAGGCGACGATTTATAATCAACAATCTTTTCCAGACGCTGCAGCGCAGGTTTCAGCGCCAGCTTCTCATTTTCTGCCGTCATCGCCGCCAGCGCTTTTTTGTTAAACGCTTCGCTGTCATCGGTAATAACCGGATTAAAAATAGGATCCATGGTGCCCATGGCATCCTGATGCGTTACCGCAACATCGCAGCCAGGAAAGGCACCGGCGGCAAAAAACTGTGCGGTTGCAACAGTACGCTGCAGGCTATTTGCATAGATGAAAACATCGTTGCTGTCCGGGCAGGTGCCGCCAGCCAGCACGCCCTGCTGCGTCAGCCACTGGCGGGTATATTGACCCATGTAGACTTCCAGCACGCCACCTTTTGTGGTGAGCTCACCGCCCGGCACATCCCATTGCGGCCAGCTCTTTTTAGTGGCTTGCTCCAGTGCGCTACCGTTCGTTGCCAGCGGCGCACGCAGGTTGTGACGGCTCAGCATCAGCACCTGCTGCAGCTGCATATCCCCTTCTGCTGCGGTCGCTGACAGGCTTACCGGCAGCGCCGCAACAACTGACAACGCGCAAAGACTCAGTTTTTTGATCATTGTGCCCATTCCATAATTCATCAGTGAAACACTCTGGCATTCAAACGATTAGCCCGCCAAAGAGCGAATTACCGCACAGTGTAACTCAGCTTGCTGACGAAAATCGCCCGCTGTTTATAAAAACTGTGAATGGACTATAGCAGTAAACGTCAGGGTTGTAGCAGCAGGAAGGATCAGGAAGATAAAGTGTGAAAAGCAAAAAGCCCGCATAAATGCGGGCTTCTTTAATTTGGCGGAGGAAGAGAGATTCGAACTCTCGGATGGTTTCCCATCGGCGGTTTTCAAGACCGCTGCCTTAAGCCACTCGGCCATCCCTCCGGATACAGATTGTACTTTACCTGCAGAGATAAAGTGGCGGAGGAGGAGAGATTCGAACTCTCGGATGGTTTCCCATCGGCGGTTTTCAAGACCGCTGCCTTAAGCCACTCGGCCACCCCTCCGCAATGAGGCGCACTATAAACATCCCCCAGGATGATGTAAAGCAGTGAATGAATCGTTCGCCTGAAAAACAGCCAAATTTATTTTTTTCGCCGTCAAAAACAGCATTCTGCTCAACGAAACAGCGGTTTATCGCGTAAAGAAGGGTAAAACGCCTTTGCTGTTCTGATCCCGCTGCGTATTCTCAGCGCATGTAAGGTGTCCTCTCTCTTTAAGGAGTAAATGATGGACAAAATTATCAGCTCATCGCAGCAGCAATCCCTGATCAGCACCCATAAAGTCCTGCGTAATACCTACTTTCTGCTGGGTCTGACGCTGGCGTTCTCCGCGGTTACGGCCACGCTAAGCACTGTGTATGCGCTCCCCTCACCCGGCTTAATTCTGATGCTGGTCGGGTTTTATGGTTTGATGTTTCTGACCTACCGTCTGGCAAATAGTCCGGCCGGAATAGCAGCAGCGTTCGCCTTCACGGGTTTTCTTGGCTACTGCCTGGGTCCTATCCTCAGCTCGTTTCTGAGCGCGGGCATGGGCGATGTTATTGCCATGGCGCTGGGCGGCACGGCGCTGGTGTTCTTCTGCTGTTCGGCCTATGTACTGACTACCCGCCGCGATATGTCATTCCTTGGCGGTATGATGATGGCAGGCTTTGTGGTTCTGCTGGTTGCGGTCGTGGCGAACCTGTTCCTGCAGCTGCCTGCCCTGCATCTGGCTATCAGTGCTCTTTTCATTCTTTTCTCTGCAGGTGCCATTCTGTGGGAGACCAGTAACATTATCCATGGCGGCGAGACTAACTATATTCGCGCTACCGTTGGGCTCTATGTCTCTCTCTATAATATCTTTGTCAGCCTGCTAAGCCTGCTGGGTTTCGCTAACCGCGATTAACGCCGCAGCGCACAAAAAGTAAACCCCGCTCCGGCGGGGTTTTTGCTTTTTTATAGGGCGGGAATTTACAATAAGCGCAGATAACAGATGAGGAAAAGATGTGATTGTTAACGGCAGTGAGATTGTAACCGATGCAGAAGGTTATCTGACTAACCACGCGGACTGGCGTGAAGAGGTGGCGCTGGCAATTGCCCGGCAGGAAAATATCGAGATGAGTGACGCTCACTGGGAGGTTGTCCATTTTGTACGCGACTTTTACCGGGAATTTAATACCTCTCCCGCCGTGCGCATGCTGGTGAAGGCGATGGCGAAAAAGTATGGTGAAGAGAAAGGTAACAGCCGCTATCTGTTCCGCCTGTTTCCGGACGGCCCGGCAAAGCAGGCGACAAAAATCGCCGGCCTGCCGAAACCTGCGAAATGTCTCTGATCAGCCCGTGGTAAAGCTGTCTGGTAATTTTGTCAGCTGACAGGGCTCGGTCAGGACGTTATCCACCCGCGCACTGCGCGGCCCGCCTGCCTGAAGCCAGCTGATAAGCGTCCCGACCTGTTGTTCGTTACCACAGGCCAGCACCTCAACGCTGCCATCAGGCAGATTGCGGGCATGACCGGTCAGACCCAGCGTTTGCGCCTGCTGCTGGGTGTAATAACGGAAACCGACGCCCTGTACCATGCCATATACCCGGATTGTGCAGCTGCGATCAGCCATTGTACCTTTCCCCTATTCTGCGTTGCAATTTGACGCTTTCCACCGGAAAATGGCGCCTCATTTTTTCAGGTAAGCATAGCAAACTATGACCGTTCGATTGATTCTCACTAAGGGACGTGAAAAATCCCTGCTCCGCCGTCATCCCTGGGTCTTTTCCGGCGCCGTTGCGCGTATGGAAGGGAAAGCGCAGTCTGGCGAAACGATTGATATTTGCGACAGCAATGGCAAATGGCTGGCTCGCGCCGCTTATTCACCGGAGTCGCAAATTCGTGCGCGCGTCTGGAGCTGGCAACAGGATGAGTCAATCGATATCGCCTTCTTTGTACGCCGCTTAGAGCAGGCGCAACAGTGGCGCGACTGGCTGGCGACCCGTGACGGACTCGACAGCTATCGTCTGATCGCCGGCGAATCGGATGGTATGCCCGGCGTGACCATCGATCGCTTTGGGCATTTTCTGGTGCTGCAGCTACTCTCTGCAGGAGCAGAGTATCAGCGGCCTGCCATTGTTTCTGCGCTGCAGCAGTGCTATCCGGACTGCGCTATTTACGATCGTTCCGACGTCGCCGTGCGTAAAAAAGAGGGGCTGCCGCTGGCTCAGGGCCCGGTCAGTGGTGAACTGCCACCTGCCCTGCTGCCTATTACCGAGCACGGTATGAAACTGCTGGTGGACATTCAGGGCGGTCATAAAACCGGTTACTACCTTGATCAGCGCGATAGCCGTTTTGCCACCCGCCGCTATGCGCAGGATGCCCGCGTGCTGAACTGCTTCTCTTATACCGGCGGATTCGCCGTCTCGGCGCTGCTTGGCGGCTGTCGCGAAGTGGTGAGCGTGGATACGTCGCAGGATGCGCTGGACGTAGCAAAACAGAATGTTGAGCTGAACGGGCTTGATGTCTCGCGGGCGCAGTTTCTGCGGGATGACGTCTTTAAACTGCTGCGCCGCTACCGCGATGCGGGCGAAAAGTTTGATCTGATTATTATGGATCCGCCGAAATTCGTTGAGAACAAAAATCAGCTGATGGGCGCCTGTCGTGGTTACAAAGATATCAATATGCTGGCGATGCAGCTGCTTAATCCAGGCGGTATTCTGCTGACGTTCTCCTGCTCCGGCCTGATGGCAACGGATTTATTTCAGAAGATTGTGGCTGATGCGGCGCTGGATGCCGGACGTGATGTACAATTTATAGAGCAGTTCCGTCAGGCGGCCGATCATCCGGTAATAGCCAGCTATCCGGAAGGTCTCTATCTGAAAGGTTTTGCCTGCCGCGTACTGTGACTTGAAAACCAGATCCCTGCCCCCATATTCAGTGGCAGGTAAAGTTTTGGGAGGTCGCAATGATTGCCAGTAAATTTGGAATTGGACAGCAGGTCCGGCATCGTCTGTCAGGTGTGCTGGGTGTCATCGTCGATGTTGACCCTGAGTATTCGCTGGATGAACCGGAACTGGATGAAGTTGGTGCAACGGAAACGCTGCGTGCCGCCCCCTGGTATCATGTAGTGATGGAAGATGAAGAGGGCGAACAGGTGCACACCTATGTTGCAGAAGTGCAGCTGGCGGGGGAAACACTGTTCGAGCATCCGGAGCAGCCCTCTATGGATGAGCTGGCCGCCTCTATCCGGCAACAGCTGCAGGCACCCAGCCTGCGACACTAATTATATCGGCGACGCAGGTCGCCGTTTTATTATCTGATTTATGCTGGCGTAATATTGAGACGCGGGATCTCGATTTTTGGACAGCGATCCATAATCACCGTCAGCCCAGCATCACTTGCCAGTACTGCCGCCTGCTCATTGATCACACCGAGCTGCAGCCACAATGTTTTCGCCCCAATCGCAATAGCGTCCTGTGCCACCTCCCATGCTGCCTCAGCATTACGAAATACATCCACCATATCGACTTTTCCCGGTATCTCCGCCAGTGAAGCATAGGCGGTCTGCCCCATCAGCTGCTGCCCGGCGAGCTTTGGACTCACCGGAATAACCTCATATCCCTGGTCCAGTAAATAACGCATCACGCCATAACTGGGACGAGTGGGTTTATCGCTGGCCCCTACCAGTGCAATACGACGGGTGTTCATCAGCACATCACGGATCACTTGATCGTTCATTCTCTTCCCCCTCTCTCTGTTGCCAGAGTGTAGCTGCCCTATCTGCACGCGATGCAAGCAGCAAAGATGAAATGTTTGCACCAGAACACGAATAAATATGTTTAAATGTAACTTTAGTGCCATAATGAAATACTTTGCTACACATCACTGATTACCCGCCATATTTCGGGAGTAGAAATGAAGCTGTCTCCGGCTGTTACAGGCATTATTGCGCTGCTTGTCACAGCATCCTGCCCCGCTATTACGCTTAAACTCGATCCGCAGATTGATTTACTGGTGCTGGACGGGCGTAAAATTGCCGGCTCACTGCTGAAAGGCGCAGATAGTCTTGAGCTGGAGCAAGGGCAGCATCAGTTTCTGTTCCGCGTCGAAAAACCCTGTCCTGACGCAACCCATTTTCAGTCGGTACCGATGATTGTTACGTTCACCGCTGCAGCACACTCTGTGGCGATCCACCTGCCCTCACTGAATAGCCGGCGTGAACGCAGTACATTTAACAAACTTCTGAACTTCAGGCTGGTTGATGAACGGGGCATGGAGATTGCCAGCCTTCGCGATCGTCTGCCGCAGAGCGGCGGCAGCGACATGGCGCAGGCCATGATGGTTTATAACCGCGCAGCACAGATGGCATCAGTACCACGCTTTGCCTCTCCTTCAGCCACAGCTGTAAGCGAAAACCCCGATTTTGCCTGGCAGGATGCCAGCGATTTGCCCTCAATACAGCGCTGGTTTAAACGCTTTGACGCAGCAACCCGGCAGAAATTGCTCAGCTGGATGAAAACCCTGCGTACCAGCTAGTGACTTGCCCAGTTTTCCGCTGATGCGCTGCTACCAGACTCAGGCTTTACGCGCCACTGGTACACCCAGCTCACGCAGCTGATCGACAAAAGGTGACGGAGAGGCTTTATTAAACAGCAGCCACAGCTGCTCACGTGCCCGCGTCATAGCCACATAAGCGAGGCGCCGCTCTTCCGCATCAGGAAAATCCTCCACAGGGGGCAGCAGTCCCTGCTCCAGCACTGACTCGCGCGCCGGCGCCGGAAAGCCGTCAGCTCCCTGATGGAGCCCGGTCAGGATGACGTACTCTGCCTGCTGGCCTTTACTGGCGTGGATTGTCATAAACTCCAGCTGTAAGCCGGGCCAGCGCGTTTTTGCCCGGTCCAGCAGCGCCGGACGCAGATGATGGTAGCGTGCCAGCAGCAGAATCCTCTCCTCCGGTTGCGCAAATCCGCTGAGTTTATCCAGCAGCCCTTCCAGCTGATCGTCTGGCAGCAGCGTCACCGCTTTTTTACTTCCCTTGCTCAGACTGGTAAGCGTTTTTTTTATCTGATGCGGATTTTGCTGAATAAACCGGTTAGCGATGTCACCAATACGGGCATTAAAGCGATAAGTGGTATCCAGCACGCAGCTGTCGCCGCTGCCAAAATAGTGATGAAAAGCTGTCGTCAGAGTGAGCTTAGCGCCGCTAAAGCGATAGATTGCCTGCCAGTCATCTCCTGCAGCAAACAGGCTGGTACGGGCATTCTGCGCACGCAGTGCCATCAACAGTGCAGCACGCTGTGGCGAGATATCCTGAAATTCATCAACCAGGATATGTTTCCAGGGACTGATAAAGCGCCTTTTTTCCAGCACATCTGTTGCCTGCTGGATCAGACCGGTAAAATCAACGGCGCCTTCCGCTTTTAGCGCACTTTTCCACGCTTTCAGCAGCGGTGCCATTAATTTCGCCTGCTTACTGAAGCTGTCGCGCCACGCTTCCGGAACGGCCGCGATCGTTTCCGCCTGCGTACCGCTCTGCATGCGTATCAGGCTCAGCCACTGCTCGAGACGCGGTGCCAGTCGTTGTGCAATAGCGCTATCCTGCCAGAATGCGCCTTCCGGCAGCGTCCACGCCAGATCGTCCTCCAGCCACTGACGCCAGCCGCTGGCCTGCGACTTTTTAGCCGCACACTGCTCGCGCCAGCTCTCCAGCAGCAGCTGGCGACGGGCTGCGCTGTCACTCTCCAGCTGGCTGATGACTGGCGGTTTGCGGCCCCCCTCGCGAATGATATGCAGCGCCAGCGCATGAAAGGTACGCGCCTGCATATCCTGTACGTTGAGCCGCGCGGCTATGCGTTCATTTATCTCTTCCGCAGCTTCGCGGCCAAATGCCAGCAGCAAAATCTGGTCCGGATGAGCCAGCCGGCGCTGCAGCAGCCAGCCAGCACGTGCTACCAGCACAGAGGTTTTACCGCTGCCTGCTCCCGCCAGTACCAGCAACGTCTCTTCACCATTAACCACGGCCTCTGCCTGCGCCCCGTTAAGCGGCGTGCGCTCAACCGTAGCAAAAAAATCGGGGTTTTCCTGAATCACCCGCTCGCTCCAGCGGCGATTGCGCTGGCGAATGGTTGCTTCCCCCTTTTCCAGCCACTGCCGGCAGCGATGCCAGCGTTCACGACAGTTATCCAGCGTTTCCAGGCGCGCCAGCGGCAGCGGCAGCGCCGCGATCGTCTCATCAACCCGGGCAAGGATAGCCGCCAGCTCACGTCTCTTCAGCCAGCGATCCTCTTCAGTCAGCTGCGAAATATGCTGCAGTAGCTCATCCAGTACGCCTGCGCTGATATGACTCATCTCAGCGCTCCACTGCTGCCAGGTGTGCTGCAGGTGGTGATAAAAACGCTGCGTCTCCTGCCACTCCGTGCCGTGCAGCCGCACCACCTGATTTTCCGCCAGCAGGAACTCCAGCTCCCCCCATACCAGACCGCGTTTACAGCTGATATCCAGCAGCTGATTAAACGGAATAAGATATTCATGGCGGTCACCGCTGACTTCAACTCCGGCGGTCAGCAAACGCACCCGATTATAAGGATGCTGCGCAAGACGTTTACCCATTGCTGTTGCTTTCAGTTCCATGTCCGCATCATCAGGTGAAATTCAGTTATTGCGCAGTTTACCTGTCAGACACTTGGCGCTCCAGCCTTAAAACAGGCTAAACTTGGCGGCACATATTGCGGATTGCAAAAGGAAAATCGCGTTATGCGCACCGTACTTAATATTCTGAATTTTATCCTGGGCGGCTTTCTCACCACGCTTGGCTGGCTCTTTGCCACGCTGGTCAGCATTGTGCTGATTTTTACGCTCCCGCTGACGCGTTCCTGCTGGGAAATCACAAAACTCTCGCTGGTCCCGTTCGGCAATGAAGCGGTTCACGTTGATGTGCTGCGTCCTGACAGCAAAAGCGCGATTCTTAACGCAGGCGGTACATTCCTGAATATCTTCTGGCTGATTTTTTTTGGCTGGTGGCTCTGCGTAATGCATATCTCCACCGGGATTGTGCAGTGTCTGAGCATTATCGGTATTCCCACCGGGCTGGCGCATTTTAAGCTGGCTGCGATTTCACTCTGGCCGGTTGGCCGCAGGGTGGTCAGCGTTGAAGAGGCACAGGCGGCGCGGGACGCTAACGCGCGTCGCCGCTACTGAGGATCCGGTTTATGTCCGACGCTATGCCCGCCTGGCGCCGCTATCTGTTTAACAGCAGCCTGCGCTATCTGCTGCGTATTTTTCTGGCGCTATCGGGCTGCGCCGCCTTTCCCTGGTGGCTGCAGCAGGTAGAGTGGACCATTCCGCTTACGCTGGGGGTGGTCGCTGCCGCGCTGGCCGATCTTGACGATCGCTGGACAGGTCGCCTGCGCAATCTGATCATTACCCTGTGCTGCTTCTGTATAGCGTCGGTCTCCGTAGAGCTGCTTTTCCCCCTTCCGTGGGCATTCGCTGCCGGTCTGGCGCTCTCAAGCTGGGGGTTTATCCTGCTTGGCGCACTCGGCCAGCGTTACGCTACCATTGCATTTGGTGCCCTGCTGATTGCCGTCTACACCATGCTGGGTATTGGTCTCTTTTCACAGTGGTGGATGCAGCCTGCTCTGCTGCTAACAGGCGCGCTCTGGTACAACCTGCTGACCTTTATCGGTCACCTGATGTTCCCGGTTCGGCCGGTTCAGGAACAGCTTGCTGCCAGCTTTTCCCAGCTGGCGCGTTATCTGGAAGCGAAAGCGAACCTGTTTGATCCGGACGGCGGTGAGCAGGATGATGCCGCTCTGATTGACACCGCAATGGCTAACAGCCAGTTAGTCGCGCAGCTTAATCAGACGAAAAATACGATTCAAAGCCGGCTGCGTGGCGATCGGGGCTCACGCAGCACCCGGCGCAGTCTGCATTACTATTTTGTGGCGCAGGATATTCATGAACGCGCCAGCTCTTCGCACATACAGTATCATCAGCTGCGTAATAACTGGCGTTACAACGAAATCCTGTTCCGTTTTCAGCGCCTGCTTAATATGCAGGCGCAGGCGTGTCGCCAGCTGGCCGAAACGATCGTACTGCGTCAGCGCTGGCACCACAGCAGCCATTTTGAGCGTGCTTTTGCGCGCCTTGAAACAGCTCTTGAGCGACTGCAGCAAAGCGATCCGGATGCCGGGCATACCGCCCCGCTCTACTGGCTACTGCGTAATCTGCGTGCCATTGATGCACAGCTTGCTTCGGTGGCTTCAGAACAGCAGCTGTTTGAGACGCCGCTGCAGAGTGAGCACCATCTTTCGCGTGATACGCTGCGTGGCTGGCCTGACATACGTCTGCGTCTGAGCCGTCACCTTACACCCGCGTCTCCGCTGTTTCGCCATGCTATCCGTATGTCGCTGGTGCTCTGTATTGGCTATGCCTTTATTCAGATTACCGGATTGCAGCGTGGTTACTGGATCCTGCTCACCAGCCTGTTTGTCTGTCAGCCTAACTATAATGCCACGCGTCGCCGGCTGGCGCTGCGTATCGGCGGAACGCTGGCAGGCGTGGCTATCGGGCTGCCGGTGCTCTGGCTGGTTCCTTCTGTAGAGGGGCAGCTGCTGCTGATTGTCCTCAGCGGCGTCCTGTTTTTTGCTTTCCGTCAGATTCAGTATGCGCAGGCCACGCTGTTTATTACCCTGCTGGTACTGCTGTGCTTTAATTTGCTGGGCGAAGGCTTTGACGTTGCCCTGCCGCGTATTGTTGATACGCTGCTGGGGTGCGGACTCGCCTGGCTGGCGGTGGCGTTTGTCTGGCCTGACTGGCGCTTTCGCAAGCTCACCACGATAGCCGACCGCGCGCTGCATGCTAACTGCCGCTATCTGGATGCCATTATGGAACAATATCATCAGGGTAAAGATAACCGGCTGGCTTACCGGGTAGCTCGCCGGGATGCGCATAACGCTGACGCCGAACTCGCGTCTGTGGTATCGAACATAAATAGTGAGCGCCGGGCAGAGCAGCCGCTGCGGGATCACGCCTTCAGGCTGCTTTGTCTTAATCACTCGTTTCTGAGCTATATCTCAGCACTGGGTGCACATCGCACACGTTTATCGCCGGGAAACCTGCTTACGCTGCTTGATGATGCCGTCTGTTTTGTTGAGGATGTTTTGCAGATTGAGTGTGTGTCGGATGACCAGGTCACCGTGATGCAGCATACGCTTCAGCAACGCATCGGCGCGCTGAAAACCAGCACTGAAGCCCAGGCGCCTTTGATTTTGCAACAGCTCGATTTACTGATAACGCTGCTGCCTGAGATTGCGCGCCTGCGCCGTGCCCTGGCGCAGGCCTGAAACAACAGCCATAACTTACCGGTTTATCGGCGTAGCCGCTCCTGATACCAGCTGCTCAGTGCCTCTTTTACCTCTGCCGGGAGCGCCGCCTGATGATGACCCGAGATCGCCCCTTCAAGCGCCAGCAGCGTTTTTAAACCGACATGTTTATTTACGCTGCGCAGCTTAAGCCAGCTTTGTCGCGATCCCATCTCCTGCAGTGATTGTACTGAGCTGATCCCCGCTTTATGCAGCATCAGCTCCATGCGCAAACTGAGATTAGGCAGATCTTTGAGCCGCAGCGAGACATTTTTCGCCGCGGCTTCAGCCTGTGCCGCCTGCAGAGAGCTGGCCGACAAACGGATGAGTTGCCCCCTGTCCTGCCAGAGCTGCTGATCAACTTTGAAGTAACTCAGGGTGACAGGAATGCCACGCTTGCGGTAAACCAGCGGCTCCAGCGGGCGCTGAACCGCATACAGCCGCAGCGCCTCGCTGGCGCGCAGATAGAGCGTATCATCATCAATATAGGCAAATACCACTCGCTCAATGGCCAGTGCGTAGCCACCAAATTGCGTACGCGACTCTATGTCACCCAGAATCGACAGGGCGTCAATTGATTGTTCTACAACCTCATTTCTTCGCTTCATCATGTCCCTTTTCCTCATTCCTTGTGCAGGGTATTTCCTATAAAACAGTGACTATTCATTTAGTTAGAAGATAAAAAAAACAATTTACTGATTCAATGAATAAAACTGTTTTAGCGCTATCTTCTGCCAGTTTTGAGAGACATTTTCAGAAAATGCAGTTGATCTCTGTTAATTTAAACAGTACTGTACATTCATCCAGTTCACTACTGAGCGAGTATATTATGCGCACGCATTTCTCTGGCCCTGTTGATCGTTCCTCCTGGTTAGCGCCTTCCACCGCAGTTCAGCCGTCAATGGGCGGCATAACGGAATTACGCTACAGTGAGCATCCTGGCATGATGCAATTGCTTCTGCTTCCGGTGCTTAAACAGTTGAGTGAACAGTCACGCTGGCAGCTCTGGCTGACGCCAGCGCACAAAGTCAGCCGTCGCTGGATCCAGCAGTCTGGTCTGCCGCTTGAGAAAAGTATGCATATTACTGAATCAGATCGGCTCAGTACGGTTGAAAATATGGTGAAAGCCCTGCGAACCGGAAATTACAGCGTGGTGCTGGCCTGGATACCTTATGAGCTGCACGAAAATGAACGTCAGATGCTTCAGCAGGCAGCTGAAGAAGGTGAGGCATTGGGTCTGATTATGCGACCGGAAGAAGCCAATCTTATTTCTGCCAGACAACCCAGAAGCACAAAAATTCCCTCAGATTTGTTTCATTAAGTAAAAAGTGGGATTTATCTCAGCTTTTTTTTCCGGCCAGTTGCCGCTAAGCTACTGATAATGTTCCTGCCAGTCAGGACAAGGGCTTAGCTGCAATTCTCTGTTTACAGAACGAAAATTTTGCCCCGTCAATTGTTAAAATGTGTGTATTTACACCTGTTTTTTTACCTGCTCGCCTCACATCATACTTGTAAGTTTTCAATCTCGTTGTAGACTTTAGCTCGCCAGGGTGCTCAATAACCTCCGTTTTTTCGGTAGAGTCATAAGCGAGCGTTCAGACCCGGCGAAGGATTACAACCAAGAGCAACCTTTTTGCTCATTGCCTATTTGGATGATAACGAGGCGCAAAATGAAAAAGACAGCTATCGCAATTGCAGTGGCACTGGCTGGCTTCGCTACCGTAGCGCAGGCCGCTCCTAAAGATGACACCTGGTACACCGGTGCTAAACTGGGCTGGTCTCAGTATCACGATACTGGTTACTACGGTAACGGTTACGCGAACAACGACGGTCCAACTCACGAATCTCAGCTGGGCGCAGGTGCCTTCCTGGGTTACCAGGCGAACCCATACCTGGGCTTCGAGCTGGGCTATGACTGGCTGGGCCGTATGCCTAACAAAGGCGACAACATCAACGGCGCATTCAAAGCACAGGGCGTTCAGCTGGCTGCTAAACTGAGCTACCCAATTGCTGATGATCTGGACGTGTACACCCGTCTGGGCGGCATGGTATGGCGTGCAGATTCTACCCAGAACAACACCCTGACCGGCGAGCGCCGCAGCGACCACGACACCGGCGTTTCTCCGCTGGCTGCAGTGGGTGTTGAATATGCAGTGACCAAAAACTGGGCAACCCGTCTGGATTACCAGTGGGTTAACAACATCGGTGATGCAGGTACCGTTGGCGCGCGTCCAGACAACGGCATGCTGAGCGTAGGCGTTGCATACCGCTTCGGTCAGGATGAAGCTGCTGCACCAATCGCTGCACCAGCTCCGGCACCGGCTCCGGTTGTTGAAACCAAGCGTTTCACCCTGAAGTCTGACGTGCTGTTCACCTTCAACAAATCTACCCTGAAGCCAGAAGGCCAGCAGGCTCTGGATCAGCTGTACAGCCAGCTGAGCTCAATGGATCCAAAAGATGGTTCTGTTGTGGTTCTGGGCTTTACCGACCGCATCGGTTCAGACCAGTACAACCAGAAACTGTCTGAGAAACGTGCTCAGTCTGTTGTCGACTACCTGGTATCTAAAGGTATCCCGGCTAACAAAATCTCTGCACGTGGCATGGGCGAATCCAACCCGGTTACTGGTAACACCTGTGACAGCGTGAAAGGCCGTAATGCCCTGATCGACTGCTTGGGTCCAGACCGTCGCGTTGAGATCGACGTGAAAGGCATCAAAGACGTTGTAACTCAGCCACAGGCTTAAGTTATCGCGTAAAAAAAACCCCGCTCCGGCGGGGTTTTTTGTTTCTGCTGTTCGCTTACTTTTTGTTCTCTTCGCTGCCTAAAATGGCCTGCAGATCCTGTTTTAACGTAGACATCTGACTGGCATACTTTTCTTTCCGCTCGGCATCTTCAATCAGCTGCACAATGGTTTCCGAAAGCGTGCAGTGGCGGCGCTGCGCCAGACCCGCCAGCCGCTGCCACACCAGATACTCTAAATCGATCGATTTTTTACGCGTATGCTGGTGTTCAGCATTAAAGTGACGTTTGCGACGGGCACGTATGGTTTGCTTCAGGCGGTTTTCCAGACCGGGATGAATATGCTGCGCAATCCACTGGTTAACCTCAACGGGCGTGTTTTCCAGCGCAAGCAGCGCGTCCACCGCAGCCTGTGCCGCGCTGAGCTCCAGATAGCGGGTAATAAGCTCCCCCTCCCGATGTTTTTTCACCAGGTATTTCCATTTCCATCCACTTTCCAGATTTTCAAGTTGCTGGTATTTCATCGGAATCCCACCGTGACCACGTAACAACTTAAGAATAACAGCTTTTTTGCGCGATGCAGCAACGAAAAACATGTTGTTCCTGTCACACTCACTACCGGAACTCGCCGTGATAAACCCGGTTGTATCCTGTATAATCACGCTTTTCCTAAATCAGACTAATGCGAATATTTTGACCAGCAACCAACTTACGTGGCAAGCCCTGCAGCCAGATAGCACTTCCTGGCAGACCCTTTTTTCAACGGTTTCTCTGAAAGATAGCGATAGCCTTGCCGCGGTTCAGCCGCGTTTGCTGAATGCGCTGGCGCATTTACACCATCAGTCCGCGGGTTTCCCGCTGTTGCTGTTACGCAGCCAGGAAAATAGCGACTATCTCGCCTGGATCGCAACGGCAGCACAACGTTTTCAGCCCGATACCGGGCAGCTGTATGGTGGTGACTACCATGTGATGGGCGACACCGTAACGCTGCTGCCGCCTGCCGATATCAACCGCCCTTTTACCGGTAGCGGCGGGGTATTTTATGCTGACTGGATCGAAGCTGAGCAGCTGTTTGGCTGCGTGCGTCAGTACAAAGATCGCGTGATGCCTGAGCCAGGGCTGCTGCATCGCGCCAATGGCGGGACGCTGATCCTGTCAATCAACACGCTGCTGGCCCAGCCCCTGCTCTGGCTGCGACTGCGCCGGTGTATCGAACTGCAGCGGTTTGAGTGGTATTCACAGGATGAGCGTCAGCCCCTGCCGGTAGCTATTCCTGCTCTGCCGCTCAGCGTCCGGCTGGTGCTGTGTGGCGACCGTGATGCGCTGGCCAGTTTTCAGGAACTGGATGCCGAAGTGCATGAAATGGCGCTCTACAGTGAGTTTGAAGAGCACCTGCAGATTGTTGATGAAAGCGATATGCTCAACTGGTGTCAGTGGGTTCTGACACAGGCAGCACAGGCTGACATCAATGCCCCGGAAGCGGATTTCTGGCCACCGCTGGTGACGGAAGCGGTACGCTTTACCGGCGATCAGGATACGCTGCCGCTCTGTCCGCGCTGGCTGAGGCGACAGCTGCATGAGACCGCTCTGCACGGCGATATTATTAATGGCGAAGCACTGACAGAGGCGCTTGAAGCACGCCAGTGGCGGGAAAACTACCTGACTGAACGCATGCGCGATGAGATCCTGCTGAATCAGATCATGATTGAAACAGAGGGTGAGGTTATCGGGCAGATCAACGGGCTGTCGGTTGTTGAGTTTCCGGGGCATCCGCGCGCCTGGGGTGAGCCGTCGCGTATTACCTGCGTTGTGCATCCCGGCGATGGTGAACTTAACGATGTGGAACGCAAAGCGGAGCTGGGCGGTAATATTCATGCCAAAGGCATGATGATTATGCAGGCCTATCTGATTGCTGAGCTGGAACTCGATCAGCCACTGCCCTTCTCCGCCTCAATGGTGTTTGAGCAATCTTACTCTGAAGTGGATGGTGACAGCGCCTCTCTGGCAGAGCTGTGCGCATTAATCAGCGCGCTGGCTAACCAGCCGCTGAGCCAGCAGATTGCGGTGACTGGCTCTGTTGATCAGTTTGGTAATGTGCAGCCGGTCGGTGGTCTGAACGAGAAGATTGAAGGTTTTTTCCATGTCTGTCAGGCGCGTGAACTCACCGGTAAGCAGGGCGTCATTCTGCCCGCGTCTAACGTGCGTCATCTCAGTCTTAGTCAGGAAATTGTTGATGCAGTGAAAGCGGGAGAGTTTCATCTGTGGGCCATTGAGCGCATTGATGAAGCCCTGCCGTTGCTGACAGGTGTGGTGTGGCAGAGTGAGAGCGGAGAATCACTGCTAACGATGATTCAGGCCCGCATTACGCAGTTTAATCAGCAGGAATCTTCACCCCGTCCATGGCCCTTACGCTGGCTTAACTGGTTTAACCACAGATAGGGGCATTGCCCGGCGTACAACTGTTCGCTAATATTCGGGCTTCACTAAAAGAAGGCATATTGAGAACATGGTAGATAAACGCGAATCCTATAGCAAAGAAGACCTGGTTGCCTCAGGTCGCGGCGAACTGTTCGGCGAAAACGGGCCACCGCTGCCCTCTGACAACATGTTGATGATGGACCGTGTGGTCAAAATGACCGAAGATGGCGGTAACTTCGATAAAGGTTTTGTAGAAGCTGAACTGGATATCCGCCCTGACCTCTGGTTCTTCGATTGCCATTTCAAAGGCGATCCGGTCATGCCTGGCTGTCTGGGCCTGGATGCGATGTGGCAGCTGGTTGGTTTCTATCTCGGCTGGTTAGGCGCGGAAGGCAAAGGCCGTGCGCTGGGCGTAGGCGAAGTGAAGTTTACCGGTCAGGTGCTGCCAACAGCGAAAAAAGTGACCTATAAAATTCACTTCAAGCGCGTGATTAACCGCAAGCTGGTAATGGGTGTGGCGGATGGTGAAGTCTTTGTTGACGGTAACCTAATCTACACCGCTACCGATCTGAAAGTAGGCCTGTTTAAAGATACGTCTGCATTCTGATTCTGCTTAACAAAACCTCCGCCGCGGCGGAGGTTTTCCCTTTGCTGACATCCGGCAGGGCTAGACCACCGCCGACCTGTCCTCCATGGCCTGACGCCAGCCTCCCAGCCAGTGAGACCGCGCATCGATCAGTTGATAGGGGCATAGCTCCTTAGAGCGACCGGTAATGCCGGCCTGATAACCACGTGAATGTGCACGTTCCAGACGGTCTCTCTTCTGTCTCTTCATACCGCGTTTCCCTCATTTCAGGTCTGGTGGAATCTGGTGGAAAGAAAGAGTGGCGAATTTATGTTCAGCCACAGTAAAGTTCTAACCCCAATGCGCAAAAAAAGCAATGCGCAAAATTCACGCCAGCGTCACGGTTTTGCCGTTAAAACGACATAAAGAAATGTCAAATGCGTGTCTATGTTTCTGATTAGGCAAAAAAAAGCCCCTGATTGGCTGAGCAGTGTTGCTACAGAAAATCAGGGACTTAGCGAACGCTTAAAACTATTCCTAATTTAGCGAAGCTACATTATTTGCGATCTGCTGCGCGGTTTGCTGCCAGCCTGCGGCCAGCGTACGCACCATCGCATCATACCCATCTTCGTTTTGTGGCAATGTCAGGTTAAAGCTGCGCTTGATAAGCTGATCCTGATGCTGCAGCAGCCATTCACCGCTCACCACGACCCGCCCGTCGTATCGTCCCTGAAAACCACTTACGCTAACGTTGAGCGTATCGTAGCCCTCTCCATGTGGCGATGAGGCGACAACACGGCCCGGCAGCGCCCGGCTCAGATTGGCAACCAGGGTCTGCTGCAGCTGCTGATCGAGCGGACTGGCCCAGAGATTATTAGCGGCAATAACATATTTGACATCGCTGGTCTGATAAACCAGCCCGTTGCCTGCCAGATAGTCAGGTACGTTCACATGTTCTACCCAGAGCATCGGCTGGCTGCTGCCCGCGCTGCTGGCGACACGCGCCGTACTGCTGCCTGCCGGCAGCTGATAGTACGTGGTATCGATTGTTGTGCTGCACCCTGCCAGCAGTAACATGGCTCCTGCGATGATGGCTTTTCTCACTGTTTCGCCCTCTTTGGCTGCGGATCCTGGCCTGGCTTCGCTTCAAAGACCAGAGCATTACTTTTCGCATTCAGCGTTTTCAGTACCGGCTGCAGTTCACGCAGCACCTGATCGAGCCGCTGCATGTCACCCACCAGCTTGTTATACGCTGGCGATCCCGGCTGCAGCCCTTTCATGCTGCGGTTGAGTTCACGCAGCGTCTGCTGCATATCGGCAGGCAATGTTTTCATTGCCGGGCTGCCGGTGATCTGGTTCAGATTATTCAGCGTATTCTGCAGCTGACGCAGCGTGCGCTGGCTCTCTTTCAGGGTATCGGTCGCCTCGCTGATCATCGGATTAAGCGGCAGTGCGTTGATCTTATCCAGCGCCGCCATCAGCTTCTGCTGGATCTGGCTGAGACCACCGCTGACGGTAGGGATCACCTCAAGACCTGCTACGCTGTTCGGTCCTTTATAGGCTGGCGCTTTATCGTAGAAATCGAGATCAACAAACAGCGCGCCGGAGAGCAGGTTGCCGGTTTTCAGCGTGCCGCGCAGGCCACGTTTCTTCCCATCCTGCAGATGCTGCTCCAGATTGAAATCGCTTCCCAGTCGCGCGGTAAAGCGATCGGGTTCGATGCGAATCAGCACCGGCACGCGATAATCTGTATTCAGCGCCTGATCCATGCCCGGGATCATATAAGGCACCTGCGCCACGGTTCCCAGACGGATACCACGGAACTCAACCGGTGCGCCTGGCTGCAGGCCGCGAATCGAATCGCTGAAGAACATCAGGAAATCAGTGTGTCGGGTATAGAGCGAATCCTGAATACTGCGCTGATCGTCATACAGATGATAATCCGCTTTATTCTGCGCTACCTCACCCAGATCCCAGCCATCCGGCACATCAAAGCTGACACCGCCGCTAAACAGCGTGGTCAGTGAGCCCATCTCAACGCGCATACCGGAAGCCGACATATCAACGGCAATGCCGCTGTCTTTCCAGAAACGCACGTTGGTGGTCACCAGCCGGTCGTACGGCGCACTGATAAATAGCTGATAGGTCATCATACGTTTATCAGTATTAAAGGTGCTGGTTTCAACCGTGCCTACACGGTAACCGCGGAACAGCACCGGATCGCCCGGGTTGAGCTGACCCGCTTTATTGCTGTCGAGTACAATGCGGACTCCTTTCGCATCCGGCGGTGCCAGCGGCGGTGAATCAAGCAGCTGATACTGCTCCGGCTGTTCGCCTTTTGCACCGGGCTGCAGCTCGATATAAGCCCCTGAAAGCAGTGTGCCAAGACCCGTAATACCTTCGCGTCCGACCTGCGGTTTGACCACCCAGAACACGCTGTCTTTATAGAGCAGCTTCTCCATACCGGCATTCAGGCGGGCTGTGATCTCGACGTGATGCAAATCATCCGTCAGCACCGCACTCTCTACGGTTCCCACATCCACGCTGCGGCTTTTAATAGTGGTTTTACCCGCCACAATCCCTTCGGCGCTCTCGGTGATCAGCGTCACCAGCGGCCCCTGATGGCTGAAGTGATAAAAAAGGATCCACCCGCCGATCAATAGCGTGACGATAGGTACGATCCAGACTGGCGACCAGCGTTTGATCTGATCGACCTTAGCAGTCCCGTGATTGTTGTCCGTCAAGACGCGACTCCTTACGTTCAGTTTCCTGTTGGCGATCCCAAATCAGACGCGGATCGAATGTAATAGCGGCAAACATTGTCAAAATCACCACCAGGGCAAACAGCAGCGCTCCCGGCGCAGGGTAGACATTCATCAGCTGGCCCATACGCACCAGCGCTGAGAGCACGGCGATAACAAATACATCGATCATCGACCAGCGACCGACAAACTCCACCACTTCATAAATCAGATGCATTTTTTCGCCATCGCGCTGCCCGCGCCCGCTGGCGTGCCAGCAGAGCCAACCAATAGCGACCATCTTCAGTGAGGGCACCATAATACTGGCGATAAAAATCACCAGCGCGACGGGCCATGAGCCATCACTCATCAGCAAAATCACGCCGCCCATGATCGTTGAGGGATACTGTGAACCCAGCGTCTCAGTGACCATGATCGGCATAACATTCGAAGGGATATAGAGCATAACGGAGGTTAGCAGCAGCGCCAGCGTCCATTGCAGGCTATGCCTGCGACGGGGTGTTGCTGTGACCCCGCAGCGACCACAGCGCAGCTGCGTCGCCGGCAAAATAGCCGTGCAGCAGGGACAGCTGCGCAGCCCCTGCTGCAGACCACTCTTCCCCGCCTGCGGCGTAAACGGCAGCGCAGGCAGTGCATCAATGCGTTGCCAGACCCAGCGCCGATCCACACACTGGAATGCGCGTAGCTGCAGCAGGCAGAACAGACACCAGGGCCAGAAGCTGCTGCCCAGGCCAATTTCACCATACGCCATCAGCTTGACGAAGCTGACCAGCACGCCTGCCATGAAGATCTCTGCCATGCCCCAGCTGCGCAGCTGAAAAAGAATACGCGCCAGCCCCCGCCGCAGCGGGTGCGGCAGAGCGATCCGGTTGACCAGCAGCACAATCGTAATCATGCAGAAAGCCGGAATACCCTGCACAAACAGCAGGAACAGGGAGGCCAGGCTGCGGTAATCCTCCCGCACCATCACGCGCGGGATCTCCGGCAGCGTAATGCGACTGGAGAGGCCGGCGACGTGCATATCGATAAACGGAAAGAGATTAGCCAGCACCAGCATAAACAGCGCCGCCAGCGCATAGCCGGTTGGACGCTTACGCGGTTCATGCCAGTTAGCCAGCAGCTGCGTATGGCAGCGCGGGCAACGGGCACGGCTGCCCGCCGGCACAGCGGGCAGCCTGACGGTTAAATCACACTGTGGACAGAGCATCCACTGCTGCGCCTGTGGCGACGTTGCGCACATGCCCTTTTCCTCTGTGTTATGCGCCGTTTTTCAGCGCTTCCAGCTCTTCCCAGCGGGCAAAGGCAGTTTCCAGCTCCTGCTCCGTCTGCGCCAGCGTATCCAGAACCGGCTGCGTTTTTTCATGCGGCTGACTGAAGAAATCAGGATGGCTCATCTGCGCCTGCAGCTCACCAATCCGCGCCTCCAGCTGCTCCAGCTTTTGCGGCAGCTGTTCCAGTTCGCGCGTCAGGTTATAGCTTAGCTTGCCTGCGCTGCGTTTGGCGGTTTCATTTTTTTCTGCCGTTTTCACCGGCGCGGAGACCGCTGGTGCAACACGCGTCTGTTTGTACGCCGCGCGCTGCTGCTGCGCATCATGATAGCCGCCCACAAACGCGCCCACTTCGCCGTTGCCTTCAAAAATCCAGCATTCGGTAACGGTGTTGTCAACAAACTGACGATCGTGGCTGACCAGCAGTACGGTGCCCTGGTATCCATCGACCAGCTCTTCCAGCAGCTCCAGCGTTTCAACGTCCAGATCGTTGGTCGGTTCATCGAGGATCAGCAGGTTGCTGGGCTTCAGGAACAGCCGCGCCAGCAGCAGGCGGTTGCGCTCTCCGCCCGACAGCGCACGTACCGGCGTCATGGCACGCTTAGGATGGAACAGAAAGTCCTGCAGGTAACCCAGTACGTGACGCGGTTTACCGTTGACCATTACTTCCTGTTTACCTTCCGCGAGGTTATCCATCACGGTCCGGTCCGGATCGAGTTCAGCGCGATGCTGATCGAAATAGGCAATTTCAAGCTTGGTGCCGCAGTGAACCCGTCCGCTGTCCGCTTTCAGCTGACCCAGCATCAGGCGCAGCAGCGTGGTTTTGCCGCAGCCGTTAGGGCCAATCAGCGCAATCTTATCGCCGCGCTGTACCTGGGCTGAAAAGTCTTTAACCAGCGTTTTGCCTTCCACACCGTAGTGCACGTTCTCCAGCTCAAAGACAATTTTACCGGAGCGCGCGGCTTCACCGACCTGCATGTTGGCTTTGCCCATCACGTCACGACGTTCAGAGCGTTCACGGCGCAGCGCCTTCAGTGCCCGCACGCGACCTTCATTACGGGTGCGACGCGCCTTGATCCCCTGACGGATCCACACTTCTTCCTGCGCCAGCTTGCGGTCAAATTCAGCATTCTGCATCTCTTCAACCCGCAGCGCCTCCTCTTTCCCCACCAGGAACTGATCGTAATCTCCCGGCCAGGAGACCAGCTTGCCGCGGTCAAGATCGACAATGCGCGTTGCCATGTTGCGGATAAACGAGCGGTCATGCGAAATAAACACGATGCTGCCGGTGAAGGTTTTCAGGAACGTTTCCAGCCAGTCGATGGTTTCAATATCGAGGTGGTTAGTAGGCTCATCCAGCATCAGCACGCGCGGATTACTGACCAGCGCGCGGCCGAGTGCGGCTTTGCGCAGCCAGCCACCGGAGAGCGAAGAGAGTTCCGTGTCGGCCTGCAGACCAATCTGCTGCAGAACATCGTTGATACGGCTGTCGAGCTGCCAGAGATTCTGGTGATCAAGAATCGTCTGCAGGCGGCCCATTTCATTGAGGTTTTTCTCGCTCGGATCCTCCATCACTTTATGCGAAATCGCGTGATAGGCTTTCAGATGCTCAGCCTGCTCGGCCACGCCTTCAGCAACGAAATCATACACCGAGCCGGTGATATTGCGCGGCGGATCCTGCTGCAGCCGCGACACGATCAGGTCCTGTTCATAGATGATACGTCCATCATCCAGCGGCTGTTCGCCGTTGATGATTTTCATTAATGTGGATTTACCGGCACCGTTGCGGCCCACCAGACAGACGCGCTCGCCCTCTTCGATGTGCAGTTCGGTATTATCCAGCAGCGGCGCATCACTGAACGAGAGGTACGCACCATGGATACTGATCAACGACATATAAATTATTCCTTACCGGCGTGGCTGACCAGCCAGCAGTTGTGAATTTGACGATTACGGGCAAAGTCCTGAGACAATGTTTTTTGCGTGATCTCCTGCGCCTGCAGGCCGAGCCGTTGCAGGCCCTCCAGATCCATTTTAAAACCGCGCTTATTGTTAGAGAACATAATAGTGCCGCCGCGACGCAGCATACGCTTCAGATTTTGCAGCAGCATCAGATGGTCGCGCTGCACATCAAAATCAGCTTCCATTCGCTTGGAGTTGGAGAACGTCGGCGGATCGATAAAGATCAGGTCAAACTGCTCATCACTCTCACGCAGCCAGCTCAGGCAGTCGGCGTGCAGCAGCCGATGCTGGCGGCCGGTCAGGCCATTGATGCGCAGGTTGCGCTCGGCCCACTCAAGATAGGTGCGCGACATATCAACCGTGGTGGTGGATTTAGCTCCGCCCAGTCCGGCATGCACGCTGGCGCTGCCGGTGTAGGAGAACAGGTTCAGGAAGTCTTTTCCTTTACTCATTTCTCCGAGCATCCGTCGCGCGATACGGTGATCGAGGAACAGGCCGGTATCAAGATAGTCAGTCAGGTTTACCAGCAGCCGGGCGTTAAACTCCTGCACTTCAAAGAATTCGCCTTTTTCACCCAGCTTTTGATACTGATTTTTGCCTTTCTGTCGCTCGCGGGTTTTCAGCACCAGCCGGTTAGCCGGGATCTCCAGCACGCTGAGCGTAGCGCTGATGACATCAAACAGCCGCTGACGCGCTTTCGCCGCATCAATGGTTTTCGGTGGCGCATACTCCTGTACCACTACCCAGTCGGCGTAACGATCGACCGCGACATTATATTCCGGCAGATCGGCATCATAGAGGCGATAGCACTCAATGCCCGACTGACGCGCCCACTTCTCCAGCTTCTTCAGGTTTTTGCGCAGGCGGTTCGCGAAATCCTCTGCAATCTGCGCGCTGCCAGCCGCACCGGAGGCCGCCAGCTGATAGTTTTTCTGCACGCACTCCAGCGGGCCATTTTTCGCTTTAAACTGGCGCTCCGCGCGCAGTTGCAGGCAGCTCAGCAGATCGGGTGAGGCGCTGAACAGTGACAGATTCCAGCCGCCAAACTGCTGCTTCATAATGCGGCCCAGCTGGCTGTGCAGCGCAATCAGCGCCGGCTCGCTCTCCAGGCGCTCACCATACGGCGGGTTACTCAGCACCGTTCCGGTCGCGGTTTTATCGTCAAGCGGATTGCTCAGCTTCAGCACATCCTGCTGCGCAAAGGTGAAGAGCTCAAAAACGCCGGCACGACGTGCGTTAGCGCGCGCCCACTCCAGCACGCGGCCATCGTTATCATAACCAAAGAAGCGTGCCTGGGTGGCCGCGGTGCCAGCCCGCGCGCGCTGCAGCGCTTCGCTGCGCAGATCCTGCCACAGCGCTGCATTGTGCTGCTTCCAGCGGCTAAAGCCCCAGTGGCTGCGCAGCAGACCCGGCGCGCGATCGCAGGCAATCAGGGCAGCTTCAATCAGCAGCGTGCCGGAACCGCACATGGGATCCAGCAGCGGGGTTTCCGGCTGCCAGCCGGAACGCATAACAATGGCTGCCGCCAGATTCTCTTTCAGCGGGGCCTGACCGGTCTGCTGGCGATAGCCACGCTGATGCAGCGCGGTGCCGCTCAGATCCAGCGCGATGCTGACGCGATCTTTATTCAGCCAGGCGTTGATGCGAATACCGGGCTGCTCGCGATCCACGCTCGGACGCGGCAGATCCTGACGGGTAAAACAGTCAACGATCGCATCTTTGATACGCAGTGCACCAAACTGGCTGTTGCGGATGACGTCATTAGTGCCGCTGAAATGGATGGCAAAGGTGGTTTCGCTGTCAAACAGCTCAGCCCAGGGGATACTCTGCGCGCCGACATAGAGATCGAGGTCACTCCAGACACCGAATTCTCCCAGCGGCAGCAAAATACGTGAAGCCAGACGGCTCCACAGCAGGCTTTGATACATAACGCGATCGTCGGCACGGAAGTGGACGCCGCCCTGCACCACCTGCAAATCCTGCGCGCCCAGCGCGTCCAGCTCAGTTTTCAACAGCTCTTCGAGCCCACGCGCCGTACTGGCAAACAGAGAATTCATATCGTCACTTATACTCTTGCTAAAATTGTTGCGCATTATAGCGAATCAGCGTCCTATGTCATAAAGTTAGCTTCTTTTTGTCTGCATGGAACGATGATGATTACCTTATCCCGTCTTTATATTCACCCGGTCAAATCGATGCGCGGCCAGCAGCAGTCGCACGCACAGGTGCTGCAGAGCGGTCTGGCGTTCGATCGCATCTTTATGATTGCAGAGCCAGACGGGACATTCATCACCGCCCGTCAGTTTCCGCAGCTGGTACGTTTTACGCCGGTTATGCTGCCGGATGGCCTGCTGATTAACGCGCCGGACGGCCAGCAGGCGCTGATCCGCTATGCCGACTTTGCGGCAGAAGAGAGTGAAACCGTTGTCTGGGGTAACACCTTTACTGCCCGCACCGCGCCGGAAACGATCAACCGCTGGCTGAGCGACTATTTTCCGCGCCCGGTACAGCTGCGCTGGGTGGGCGAAACGCCGACACGTCGCGTAAAGCGTTTTGACGCCGTGCCGCTCGGCTTTGCCGACGGCTATCCGTTTCTGCTGGTCAATATGGCGTCTCTGCAGGATCTGCAGCAGCGCTGCCCGGCTGGCGTACGCGTGGAGCAGTTTCGCCCTAACCTGGTGGTCAGCGGTGTCGCTGCCTGGGATGAGGATAGCTGGAAGCGGCTGAAAATCGGTGACGTTGAGTTTATCGTGCCGAAACCGTGCAGCCGCTGCGTATTCACCACTATCGGAACGGAAAGCGGAGAAAAACACCGCGCGGGTGAGCCGCTGACCACGCTGCAGGGCTTTCGCAGCGCGCAGGATGGCAGCGGGGATATCGATTTTGGCCTGAATCTGGTTGCCCTGAACAGCGGGCTGATCCGCAGCGGCGACAGCGTGACTATTCTGGAACGTCATACCCCGCGCGGCTACGGGGCCGGCGAAATTGCGGCGCCGCTGAACGCAGAGACAGGCACGCCTGCCAGCGTTACCATTACCTGTCAGGGCCGGCGCTTTGAGGGAGATAATCAGCAGGTATTACTGGAACAGCTGGAGATGGCAGGGTTTCGCATTCCCTATTCCTGCCGGGCCGGGCTGTGCGGCAGCTGTAAAGTGACGCTGGTGTCCGGCACCGTCAGGCCGTTAAAGCAGAGCGCCGTACGCGCTGACGGCACGATTCTGAGCTGCAGCTGTATTCCGGCCAGTGATATTGACCTGGCGTAAGGGCTAAACCGCGCGCGCGTACCAGGTCGCCAGCTGCAGCGGCTGCAGGCGATCGTTCATGATTTTGATCGCATCGCCCAGCTGCATACTTTTTCCCGCCACGCTCAGTCCTGGCTGTGCAACCAGGCAGAGTGCCGCGTTTTCACTGCTCTCTACCACCAGCAGCTGCGCCTGCTCACCACTCTCTGCCAGCGTAGCCGTGACCATATCGCCCGCGACCGGCTGCCAGCTGTGTTTGTGGCTGATAAAGTGCCAGCTTTTCGGCATCAGCGGCTTAAGAAAGCGGCTTGCCACCAGCGCATTCAGGATCAGCTCGGCTCGCTGATGAGCGGATAATTCACACTCACGACAGCGATCGTCGAAACTGAAATAGAGTGCGGCGTCATCGACGCAGAAGCCGCTGCTGTTAAACGCGTCGGGGGTCAGCATTTTGCGGGAGAAGCGGGAGCGGAAGAGTGTGCCATCAGCCAAATCAAGCATCATACGGTCATGCTCGGCGTCGTAATACCAGCGCCAGTTGTCATCGGGTTTGATTTTCATGATGTGCCCTGTTGGGTTCTGCTGCGCTAAATGGCGCCTAAAAAATAAAATATCGCTTTAAGCAAAAAGCTGAAAAATAGAACAACAGGGGAAAATATAAACGAGCCAGAGGGAGAAATAAACCCCCTGGCCGGGGAAAGTGAGATATGTCTTAGAGGTGGGTCACGATATCTTTAATTAAAGCCGGTCCCTGATAAATAAATCCGGAGTATATCTGCACCAGCGTGGCGCCCGCGGCAATTTTTTCCCGGGCGGCGATCAGTGAATCTATTCCCCCTGCACCAATAACCGGTAAGCGCCCCTGCAGCTCCAGTGCCAGTCGGCGGATCACCTCGGTGCTGCGCGCCTGCACCGGGCGCCCGCTCAGGCCGCCCGCTTCATCCGCATATTTAAGCCCGCTGACCAGCGTACGATCCAGCGTGGTATTGGTTGCAATTACTCCGTCAATTTGGTGGCGCACCAGACTGTCAGCGACCTGGATTAATTCCTCCTCAGACAGATCCGGCGCAATCTTTACTGCCACCGGAACATATTTAAGGTGTCGCTGCTGTAATTCCTGCTGTTTTAATTTAATGGCTGCCAGCAAATCGTCCAGCGCATCGCCATATTGCAGCGTACGCAGCCCCGGCGTGTTAGGTGAAGAGATATTTATCGCAATATAACCCGCGTGGGCGTAGACCTTCTCCATGCAGATCAGGTAATCATCTTTCCCCTGCTCTACCGGAGTATCTTTATTTTTGCCAATATTGATCCCCAGCACGCCTTTAAATCGCGCTTTTTTAACGTTCTCTACCAGGTGATCAACCCCGTGGTTATTAAATCCCATCCGGTTAATGATGCCGCCCGCCTCAACCAGACGAAACATGCGCGGTTTATCATTGCCCGGCTGTGCACGCGGCGTCACGGTTCCCACCTCGATAAAGCCAAACCCCATTGCGCCGAATGCATCGATACACTCCGCGTTTTTATCCAGACCGGCTGCCAGACCCAGCGCGTTGGGAAACGTGAGGCCCATACAACTGACCGGACGCGCCGGCAGCGACTGCCGGATCAGCCCTTCCAGCGGCGTACCGCTGATAAAACGCAGCTGCTGGAAGGTGAGTTCATGCGCGCGCTCGGGATCGAGTTTAAACAGGGCGGGCCGGACGATGGGATATAACATGCACTCTCCTGAATGGCAGTAAACGAAGAAACAGCGGGTGCACGGGATGACGTGCGCCAGAATGGTAAGGTGCTCTGGCGCAAAAGTAAATTGGTGACGAAACGCAGAATACGATCGCGATCAACGGCGGGACGAATAACGACTCAGGCGATTACGGCACGCCTGCAGACCGTGATAGAGCGGCGGACAATACCACAGCAGTTTCAGTCGGGTATTATGGCGTAAAACGCGCCGAACCAGTGCATTCACCCGCGGCTGCCACTCTGCAGGTACCCTGATGCGGTGTTTGCGGATCTGCGCCAGGCAGCCATGCATAATGGTCTGATAGTAGTCATCCAGTAATGCGTCATCCTGCGGCAGCTGATGCGCACGCAAAAAGGCTTCGCTGCTGTCGCGGGCGATAAAATAGTTTTTGATCCATGAGAAGTCGCGGGTGCTTTGCGACAGTGAGCTCAGCATAAAGCGCTTGTAGTAATAACTCTCGCTGGTGCAGTAAAAGCTGTGCGCCTGCATATAGAGCGCAAACATAAAGGGCGCATCTTCATGGTTCTGAATCGGCAGGAAACTCAGCCCCAGCCGCTCAATCAGCTGCCGGGAAATAATGCTGCTCCAGATCACCCGATGCGCCGACTGATGCTGGATCAGCGTACGCAGACTTTCGCTGCCGCCGGAAAACAGGCCGCTGACGTGACGCTGATGTATCGTCTGATAGTGGCGCTGCGGCTCCGGCACATCAAAAAACATTTTTGCACCGAAGCAGAACAGCTCGAGTTCGTTATGCTGCGCCTGCGCGCGCCGGAAGTCAGCGAAGAGATCGGCAGAGATAAAGTCATCGGCATCCATAAAGTAGATAAAATCGCCGGTGGCGACCGCCATCCCTTTCATCCGCGCCGCGCTGACGCCGCCGCGGTTGCCGCTCAGCAGGGTGACCTGCGGATGCGCAGCGGCGAACGCCGTAAGCCAGCTCACGCTCTCATCCGTTGAGCCATCGTCGATAATAATGATCTCATCTGCCGGCGACGTCTGCTGCAGCAGCGACTGCATCGTCTCCGGCAGCCACGGGGCGCAGTTCCAGTTAGGAATAATGACCGATACAGTCGGTGCGTGACGCGACGTCATACTTATCCTCTTTCTTCAGCATTAACAACAGGGGTGCGGCGCAGGCGCTTCAGCACCAGGCTGTGCAGCAGACAGCAGACACCGAGATTCACGGCACCAATCAATGCCAGCCAGAGCAGGTTGATCCAGCGATTCTGATTCCACTCAATAGGCAGCAGCGTGCTCAGGCCAGCAATCAGGCCCGATACGGCCCAGATCAGCGCCACATCGCGCGTGAGCCAGGTAAAGTGAATACCCGGCGCAAAGCGACGGTGTACCAGCCATGCCCAGCCAGCCAGGTAGAAAATGTTCTGCGCCAGCCACAGCCAGCCGGTTCCCAGCGCGCCGTAGTGAATCGCACACCAGATGTTAAGCGGCACCAGCAGAATGGCAAACAGGGTAAAGCCCTGCATATGCAGCTTGAGGTTGCCATTGACGTATTGCAGGTGATAGAGCAAGCCACAGATCGCCTGAATTCCGCTGCCTAACGCATAAAGCGTCAGGACAAAAGCCATCTCATCGACAATCTGCGTTTTTTGCGTCCACGCCCAGAGCAGCGGGCCTGAATAGCAGGCGATAGTGATGCTGAGCGGAGCCATAAAGATGGCGACAGCCTGCGTAGTGTAACGGTAGAGCCGCAGTGATTCCGCATCGCCCTGTTGCTGCGTTTTCATGCCGGTCATACGCGGCACAATCGCCTGCATAATCGGGCTGCTGAGCAGCAGGATACCGGTTGCCGCCGTGGCCACGACGGTAAATGATCCGTACTCGCTCAGCGGCAAAGTTTTGGACAGTACCAGTCGGTCAATCTGCGAGATAAACGTCCAGATTGCGCTGGAAAACGCGGCGCTCAGCGCAAAACGAATAAAAGGCCTCAGCACCGCTTTCAGGTCGCTGCGCTTCTCTTTACGCGCCGCGCGCGGAATGAGCTGGTGCGCCTTCCAGATACAGCATCCCGCCTCAGCAACAGAGACCAGCAGCTGCCAGATAAAGAACGTCAGTACTGCATTAGCGAAGAGCTGGATCACCAGCACCGCACCAAACGTGCGCAGCGTGGTGATAGTCAGGTTAACGCCATTCAGCCAGACCTGATGTTCGAAGCCGATGATCACGCTGCGATAGGGGCTGGTGCGCCAGCGAATGGCCGCGGTGATCACCATAATGGCCACGGCGATAACCACATCGCCGGCCGGCAGATGACGTGCATCCAGCCAGTGGGTTGCTATCCACGGCGTTGCCAGCCAGCCCAGCACCACCAGAACCAGCGTGGAAAAAAGGAAAAAGCGCGTCAGCGTGGTAAACAGCGCCGGAAACCAGACAAATTCCGCCTGATTGGCGCGGTAGCGTGCGGCTTCCCGCATCAGCGTGGTGGAAATGCCCGCATCCAGCAGCTGCAGCCAGGTCAGTAAAATAGAAAAGAAGCCAACCAGGCCATACGCTTCCATACCCAGATGCTGAATATAGAGCGGCACCACTAAAATACCTGACAGCGTCAGGTAGATCTGCCCGACATAGTTGGCAATCGCATTACGTTTGATAGACATAAAAGTAAGGGGGTCTGGGTATTTTTCTCAATGTCTTCAAGCGTGACACAAAAATGTGACAGCGCCCACAGGAGTAATTCTTAAAAACCGCCGGCGTCAATGCCGCCGCTTTTTCTTATTTTCATTAATAAAAAACAGAAATCGGGCCATTTTATCTGCCGCCGTTCATCTCCTCTCCCTGTGTGCAACATATGCAGGGCGGGATTCATTTGCCGTTTTAATGCTTTTGATTGCCGGATAAATCATTTACCCCTTTTCCGCTGCTCTGGCAGGATTAACTCAATCAGTTCTCAATTACCTAAAATCGATAACTTTTTGATATAAGGAGCAGGTATGCGGATTCTTACGCTGGCGGGCAGCCCCCGTTTTCCTTCACGTTCCACGGCGCTGCTGACGCACTGCCAGCGCAAGCTCGAAGCCCGGGGGGCGGACGTTGTTGCATGGAATATTCACAATTTTCCGCCAGAAGAGCTGATCCATGCCCGTTTTGACTCACCGGCGCTGAAGGCGTTCAGCGCTGACGTCGCCAGCGCAACCGGCATCATCGTTTCCACGCCTGTTTATAAAGCGTCATTTTCAGGTGCGTTAAAAACCGTGCTGGACCTGCTGCCGGAGCGGGCGCTGGAAGAGAAAGTCGTGCTGCCGCTGGCAAGTGGCGGCAGTGTGGCACATATGCTGGCGCTGGATTACGGGCTCAAACCGGTACTGAGTGCGCTGAAAGCGCAGGAAGTGTTACAGGGGGTATTTGCGCAGGATCTGCAGATTACGCACTACGACCGCCAGCCGGAGTTTGCCGGCGATCTCACCTCCCGCATTGATGATGCGCTGGAGAGCTTCTGGCTCGCGCTGCAGCGCCGTCATCTGCCCTTTGCCCGGGCTGTCTGAGGAGAGACTATCGTGAAACGACTTATAACGGCTCTGCTGCTGCCGGCGCTGGCTGCTCTGTTTACCATGACGGCCAGCGCAGCGGACGCGCCTGCTCAAATCCGCATCGGCTATCAGAAAGGTTCGGTCAGCATGGTGCTGGCAAAATCGCATCGGCTGCTGGAGCAGCGTTTTCCGGCAATGGCAATTAAGTGGATTGAATTTCCTGCCGGCCCGCAGATGCTGGAAGCGCTTAACATCGGCAGTATCGATTTAGGCAGCACCGGGGATATTCCTCCGCTGTTTGCGCAGGCCGCCGGCGCCGATTTGCTTTATGTCGGATCGGAACCCGCAAAACCTAAAGCAGAAGTGATCCTGGTGCCGCAGAACAGCCCCATCCACAGCGTGGCCGACCTGAAAGGCCGCAAAGTTGCCTTTCAGAAAGGCTCCAGCTCGCACAATCTGCTACTGCGCGCGCTGCAGCAGGCGGGTCTGAGTTTCACCGATATTCAGCCGGTCTATCTGACGCCAGCCGATGCCCGCGCGGCGTTTCAGCAGGGTAACGTTGACGCCTGGGCGATCTGGGATCCCTATTACTCAGCCGCCCTGCAGCAGGGCAACGTACGCGTCCTCACTGACGGCAGCACGCTGAACCTGACCGGCTCTTTCTATCTGGCGACCCGACAGTTTGCTGAAGCCAGCCCCGACACCCTCAGCCAGGTGCTGGCCACCTTCAGCGAGGCGGATGCGCTGACGCAGAGCCAGCGCGCGCAGAGTATCGACCTGCTGGCGCAGGCGATGGGCCTGCCAGAACCGGTGCTGGCGAGCTATCTCGACCATCGCCCGCCCACCACGATCACACCCGTCAGTGAACGCACCGCCGCCGCCCAGCAGCAGACTGCCGATCTGTTTTATAGCAGCCATCTGTTGCCGGTCAAACTCACCATCGCCGATCGCATCTGGCAGCCCCGTACGGCCCACTAATAAGGAATAACACAATGAGCGTATCTGTTTTCTGGTTTCTTCCCACGCACGGCGATGGACACTATCTGGGGACCGCTGATGGCGCCCGACCGGTTGATCACGGTTATCTGCAGCAGATAGCACAGGCCGCTGACCGGCTGGGTTTTGGCGGCGTCCTGATCCCGACCGGACGCTCCTGCGAAGATGCCTGGCTGGTCGCAGCCTCGCTGATCCCGGTTACGCAGCGCCTGCGCTTTCTGGTGGCACTGCGTCCCGGCGTGATCTCGCCGACCCAGGCCGCACGCCAGGCGGCAACGCTGGATCGCCTCTCTAACGGCCGCGCGCTGTTTAACCTGGTGACCGGGGGCGATCCGGAAGAGCTGGCGGGCGATGGCGTGTTTCTCGACCATCGCGAGCGCTACGCAGAGTCGGCGGAGTTTACCCGCATCTGGCGACGCGTTTCTGAAGGTGAAACGGTGGACTATGAGGGCAAACACGTCAAAGTGCGCGGTGCCCGCCTGATGTTCCGTTCGGTACAGCAACCGCGCCCGCCACTCTGGTTCGGTGGCTCTTCTGATGCTGCGCAGGATCTGGCTGCTGAACAGGTTGATGTTTATCTCACCTGGGGCGAACCGCCCGCGCTGGTCAAAGAGAAAATTGAGCAGGTTCGCGCCAAAGCCGCAGCGCAGGGGCGCACGGTGCGCTTCGGTATTCGTCTGCATGTGATTGTGCGCGTAACCAATGAAGAGGCGTGGCAGGCAGCGGATCGGCTCATTTCACATCTGGATGACGCCACGATTGCCAAAGCACAGGCGGCGTTTGCCCGCACGGATTCGGTCGGGCAGCAGCGGATGGCTGCGCTGCACGGCGGCCAGCGCGATAAGCTGGAGATCAGTCCAAACCTCTGGGCAGGGGTCGGCCTGGTACGCGGCGGAGCCGGTACCGCGCTGGTGGGCGACGGGCCTACTGTTGCAGAGCGCATGCGCGAATATCAGGCGCTGGGCATTGAAACCTTTATTCTCTCTGGCTATCCGCATCTGGAGGAAGCGTATCGCGTTGGCGAGCTGCTGTTTCCCCATCTTGACCTGGCCGTGCCGGAGGTGCCCAAACCCCGCGTCGTGCAGGCGCACGGCGAGGCCGTGGCCAATGATTTTACGCCGCAGAAAGTTGCGCAGAGCTAAGGGGACACGATGTCTGAGCAGATAAAAAGGCTGCGCAATGCGCTGCTGCCCTGGCTGCTGCCGGTGGGAGTGATTGCGGTATGGCAGCTTTCATCATCACAGGGCTGGCTCTCCACGCGGATTTTACCGGCGCCGGAGAAAATTGTGACCACCTTCTGGCAGCTGACCGCCAGCGGCGAACTGTGGCAGCACCTGGCGATCAGCAGCTGGCGCGCGCTGCTGGGTTTTGCTATCGGCGGCTCGCTCGGGCTGGTGCTGGGGCTTATCACCGGCACATCGCGTACCGGTGAGCGCCTGCTGGATACCTCACTTCAGATGCTGCGCAATGTGCCGCATCTGGCGCTGATCCCGCTGGTGATCCTCTGGTTCGGCATTGATGAATCGGCCAAAATTTTCCTGGTCGCGCTTGGTACGCTGTTTCCGATCTATCTCAATACCTATCACGGGATCCGAAATATCGATCGCGGCCTGATAGAGATGGCGCGCAGCTATGGCCTCTCCGGCTGGTCGCTGTTCACGCAGGTTATCCTGCCAGGTGCCCTGCCCGGCATCATGGTCGGCGTGCGCTTTGCGCTGGGTCTGATGTGGCTGACGCTGATTGTGGCTGAAACAATTTCAGCTAACTCCGGCATCGGCTATCTGGCGATGAACGCGCGCGAATTTCTGCAAACTGACGTGGTCGTGGTGGCCATTATTCTGTATGCCCTGCTGGGTAAACTGGCAGACGTGGCGGCGCAGCTGCTGGAGCGTATCTGGCTGCGCTGGCACCCGGCCTGGCAACTGAAGGAGAGCAACGCATGAGCAATGCCGTACAGCACCCGCCGCGCCTGATCAGCGGCACGCCGGTCGCCATCAGTAATCTGTCTAAGCACTATGGCAACCGTACTATTCTCGACCAGGTCAGTCTGCATATTCCGGCCGGGCAGTTTGTTGCCGTGGTCGGACGCAGCGGCTGCGGCAAAAGCACTCTGCTGCGGCTGCTGGCCGGACTGGAAGTGGCCAGCCAGGGCGAGCTGCTGGCGGGTCACGCGCCGCTGGCCGCGGCGCGCGACGATACGCGACTGATGTTTCAGGATGCGCGCCTGCTGCCGTGGAAGAAAGTGATCGATAACGTCGGACTCGGCTTACGTGGTCGCGAATGGCGCAGCGCTGCGCAGGCGGCACTTGAGGCGGTAGGCCTTGCCGATCGCGCAAATGAGTGGCCTGCTGCCCTTTCGGGCGGACAGAAGCAGCGCGTGGCGCTGGCGCGGGCGCTGATCCACCGCCCTGGCTTACTGCTGCTGGATGAGCCGCTGGGCGCGCTGGATGCCTTAACCCGTATTGAGATGCAGGGGCTGATTGAATCACTCTGGCAGCAGCATAACTTTACGGTACTGCTGGTGACGCATGATGTCAGCGAGGCGGTGGCACTCGCCGATCGGGTCTTACTGATTGAAGAGGGTAAAATTGGCCTTGATCTGACGGTTGATGTGCCGCGCCCGCGCCGCAAAGGGTCAGCACGGCTGGCTGAGCTGGAAGCAGGCGTACTGGATCGGGTAATGAAGCGCAGCGCCGCTGAACAGCCGCTGCGCTTTGCCCGGCAGCGCTAAACGCCCTGCCCGCTGGCCGTCAGATTCGCCAGCGGGCGGCGACATCAGTGATGCAGCAGGTCATCCACCACCTGTGCTTTGGTCAGCTGGTAAGGAAAGAAAGTGGGCCAGTTTTCCAGTTCATCAAACAGTGCGGCCTGCGATACGTTGCCTGTAAAAATGTGAAAATGCGACGATTTTCGCGGGCTGATAATATGGTCGCTGAACTGCACAAAATGCGGCGCTTTACTGGCTTTATCGGTGCACTCAAACAGATAGCGCACGCCTCTTTTACCGGAAACGTAGTTGAGCACCTTGTAGCCTTTGTACGCATATTTACAGCTGCTGACTTCGCCTTTTTCGGTAAACTCCATGACGTCGTTTTCAATGCCGATGTCAGTGATATCGCTGGCATAGCCGGTGAGATAATAGTGTTTAATGTCGCTGAATGAGCGCGTTTTATCAGCTGCCGCCTTTTTACGAAATACCGGATCCAGCGCGCCATCTTTGGCATACGGATACACTGACTGCCATACGCCTTCCCAGTCAGAAAGCGGTCGATCTTTGATGTCGGCATCGGCAAAAATGCCGTTTGCCGCACTGACTTCTTTTGCACTTAACGGAGCCCCGTGCGAATGACCACCGTGTGCAAACACCGGTGAACTGCAGGCTATTCCCAGAAATAGTGTCCAATACGCTACTTTCATCTTACTCTACTCACGTCCTGTTTTATTGATGTTATAACATAACACATAAATCAGCACAGTACACCCTGACAGATGGCTGGCAAAAGCAGCTGTTTAAGCGTGGGCGTCTTGCCAGAATTCATGCCCGCGGAGCCGCAGAATGGGCCGCCGCGATCGGTGACGATCGCGGCGGCTGAGGATTACGCGTTCAGCGCTTTGGTGATTTTCTCATAGAGATCGCCGGAGAGATTATCCAGCGCTTTTAGCTGCTGCAGCGCCTGACGCATGAGCGCCTGACGTCCCGCATCGTAGCGTTTCAGGCGGATCAGGGGCTCAATCATGCGTGCGGCCACCTGCGGGTTACGCGTGTTGAGATCGGTCAGCATCTCAACCAGGAACTGATAGCCGCTGCCATCCTGTGCATGAAACGCCGCCGGGTTACCCGCCGCGAATGCGCCAATCAGCGCCCGGATGCGGTTAGGGTTACCCATGGTAAAGGAGCGATGGTTGAGCAGCGCCCGTACGTTGCGTAACACCTCTGGCGCCGGGCTGGTCGCCTGCAGCATAAACCATTTATCCATTACCAGACCGTCCTGATGCCAGCGCTCATCCCAGGCAGCCAGCAGCGCATCGCGGCACGGCAGCTGCGCCATCACCGCAGCCGAAAGTGCTGCCAGCGCATCGGTCATATTCGTGGCGTGCGCATACTGCGCCTGAACCAGCCGATCGGCCTGCGTCGTATCGCCCAGCGCCAGATAGCTCAGGCAGACATTTTTCAGCGCGCGCCGGCCAATTTCTGCATGCTCAACGCGATATTCACTGCTCTGGCTGGCCAGATAGAGCGCATAGCACTCATCGTTCAGTTCGTTTGCCAGCGTGCGCATCAGCGCATGGCGTACGGCGGCAATCGCCTGTGGATCGATGATGTCGAACAGCTCTGCCATCTCATTTTCTGATGGCAGAGTCAGGATCAGCGCCATCAGCGCCGGATCGCCCTGCTCATCCAGCAGCACCGCGCGGAAAGCGTCAGCGACGTGCAGAGGCAGCGACAGCGGCTGGCCCTGCTGGTAACGCGCAACGTTGAGACGTATATAGGTTGCCAGCAGACTCTGCGCCGCATCCCAGCGGGAGAATTCATTGCGCGCGTGACGCATCAGGAAGGTAAGCTGTGCGTCGCTCCACTTATAGTCCAGTTTTACCGGTGCAGAGAATTCCCGCAGCAGCGATGGCACCGGCTGAAAATAGACGTTATCAAAGACAAACGTCTGAAACGCCTGCGTCACGTTCAGCACATGATGCACCGGCTGGCCGTTATGCTGCAGCGGGATCACTTTGCCTTCGTTATCGTAGAGTTCAATATCCAGCGGAATGTGCAGCGGCAGCTTCTCCTGACCATCTGCGGTTGGCGGCGTATGCTGGGTGACATGCAGGGTATACTGCTCCAGCTCCGGATTATAATCATCGCGCACGCTCACTACCGGCGTACCTGACTGGCTGTACCAGCGGCGGAACTGCGTTAAGTCGACGCCAGAGGCATCTTCCATCGCCTGGACAAAATCATCGCAGGTTGCCGCACTGCCGTCGTGACGTTCAAAGTAGCACTGCATGCCCTGCTGAAACTTCTCTTCACCCAGCAGCGTATGCATCATGCGGATCACTTCCGATCCCTTCTCATACACCGTCAGGGTATAGAAGTTGTTCATCTCAATCACCTGATCCGGACGGATCGGATGCGCCATCGGGCTGGCATCTTCGGCAAACTGCGCACCGCGCATCACCCGCACGTTATCAATACGGTTCACCGCGCGGGAGCCGAGATCGGAGCTGAACTCCTGATCGCGGAACACCGTCAGACCTTCTTTCAGGCTGAGCTGGAACCAGTCGCGACAGGTCACGCGGTTACCGGTCCAGTTATGGAAATACTCATGACCAATCACCGCCTCAATGCCGAGATAATCTTTATCGGTCGCGGTTTCCGCTTTTGCCAGCACATATTTGGAGTTGAAGACGTTAAGGCCTTTATTCTCCATTGCGCCCATATTGAAAAAATCCACCGCGACAATCATAAAGATATCGAGGTCATATTCGAGACCGAAGCGCTCCTCATCCCATTTCATGCTGGCTTTCAGGGAGGTCATCGCCCAGTCGGCCCGATCGAGGTTCCCGCGGTCAACAAAGATCTCCAGCGCGACGTCGCGTCCTGAACGGGTGGTAAAACTGTCGCGCAGCACATCGAAGTCGCCTGCCACCAGCGCAAACAGATAGCAGGGTTTCGGGAACGGATCCTGCCACGTTACCCAGTGACGCCCGTCGTCCAGCTCGCCGCTCTTTAGCTTGTTACCGTTGGAGAGCAGATACGGGTAGCGCACCGGATCGGCCCGGAGCGTGGTGGTAAAGCGCGCCAGCACATCGGGACGATCCAGATACCAGGTAATGTGCCGGAAACCTTCCGCCTCACACTGGGTGCAGAGCGCTTCTCCTGACTGATACAGTCCTTCCAGCGCGCTGTTTTTCGCCGGATGGATCAGGTTTACAATGCGCAGCGTAAAATTGTCAGGCAGCTGGCTGAGGATCAGCGTACCCGCCTCTTCGCGATAGTGCGGCCAGGGCGCGTCATCTACCGTCAGCTCAACCAGCGTCAGCGCTTCGCCATCAAGATGCAGACTGGCGTCGGCGGTGCCGAGACGTTTCACCTGGCTGATGGCCGTCACGCGTGTTTCTGTGGCATCCAGATCAAATGTCAGGTCGATGTCTGTAATGGTGTAATCAGGCGCCCGGTAGTCGTGGCGATATTTAATGTGCGGCTGTTGCGTCATATATCCTTCTCGCATCGTTGTTATGTTGAGGCCATCCTGTTGCGGTGGCGCAAATATCTCAAAGTCTAAGCGGCCTGGCGGAGAGTTGCCATGCGCAATGCGCGCCGGCGCAGAAAAGGCTACAATTCAGTAACAATGGCACAATTGACCCTCGACCCGCCACCTGCAAATGTGGTGTGATCGCAGAGATTACTGTTTTATACTCCTGCGTCTTTAGGATTTTGTTAAACACCGGGCTCTGCTCCGCGGAAGAGGATGCTGAAACGCACCATGACTGGACACGCTTCCCCGATTTTGACCACGCTGCTTGATACCGATGCGTACAAGCTTCATATGCAGCAGGCCGTATATCATCGTTACTACGATGTCCCGGTTACCGCAGAATTTCGCTGTCGCAGCGATGAACAGCTTGGCCAGTATGCCGGCGAGATTCGCGCGCAAATTGATACCCTGCAAGAGTTAACCCTGAGCGATGATGAATTTGCCTGGCTCAGTAACCTGCCTTTTTTCCAGCACGACTATCTGACCTGGCTACGCGCCTTTCGCTTCAACCCGGCGCAGGTTGAGGTGCAGGACGAACGCGGCCAGCTGCGCATTCAGATCCGCGGCCCGTGGCGCGAGGTTATTCTGTGGGAAGTGCCGCTGCTGGCGCTGATCAGTGAAGTGGTACACCGCCACCGCACGCCGCAGATCGCCGCAGAGCAGGCGGTCGCACATCTGCAGCAAAAGCTCTCGGCGTTTCGGGCTCAGGTGGCCGATCTCGATATGTCCCGCTTTCAGCTGATGGATTTCGGCACGCGCCGCCGCTATTCGCAGGAAGTGCAGGAGACGATTGTCAGTACGCTAAAAGCAGACTTTCCGTGGCTGGTTGGCACCAGTAATTACGATCTGGCGCGTCGCCTGCAGCTGACGCCGGTTGGCACTCAGGCACACGAGTGGTTCCAGGCACATCAGCAGATCAGCCCGGTACTGGCCAACAGCCAGCGCGCGGCGCTGCAGTCGTGGCTGGATGAATATGATGACCAGCTGGGCATTGCGCTCACTGACTGCATCACTATGGACGCCTTTTTACGCGACTTTGGTCCCGGCTTTGCGCATCGCTATCAGGGGCTGCGCCACGACTCCGGCGATCCGGTTGAGTGGGGTGAAAAAGCCGTTGCGCACTATGAGCGGCTCGGCATTGATCCGCGCAGCAAAACGCTGGTGTTCTCTGACAATCTCAACCTGGATAAAGCGCTGGCGCTTTACCGTCACTTTGGTCAGCGTGCCAACGTTGTATTTGGTATCGGCACGCGCCTGACCTGCGATATTCCGGGCGTAACGCCGCTTAATATCGTGATCAAACTGGTCAGCTGCAACGGCAAACCGGTGGCTAAACTCTCTGACAGCCCGGGTAAAACGATTTGTCAGGATAAAGCCTTTGTCCGTGCGCTGCGCAAAGCATTTGACCTGCCGCTGGTGAAACGCGCCAGCTGACCTGCCCCGGGCAGGGTCCGCTACCCTGCCCGCCGCCATTAAAATCACTCGCTTCCCGCAATTTTGCTTGTTTCCTGATGGCTCACAAGTAACATAGCAACACCCCTGAACGTGGGAGAATTGGCTGTTTCTGCCAGCACTGTGTGTCACCTGTGACGATAGCAAAGTGCGGCGGGACACCTGTTATTTCATCTATATATAGAGAGATTTTTATGAGCGTAGTGCCTGTAGCGGATGTACTGCACGGCCGGGTCGCGGTTGACAGTGAAGTCACCGTACGCGGCTGGGTGCGTACCCGAAGAGATTCCAAAGCCGGTCTTTCCTTTATCGCCGTTTATGACGGTTCCTGCTTTAATCCCGTTCAGGCTGTCGTCAATAATTCTCTGAATAATTATCAGGATGAAGTGCTGCGTCTGACCACCGGCTGCTCGGTCATTGTCACCGGCACCGTGGTGGAATCACCGGGCCAGGGTCAGGCATTTGAGCTGCAGGCCACCCGTGTTGAAGTGACCGGCTGGGTTGACGATCCCGACACTTATCCGATGGCCGCCAAGCGTCACAGCATTGAATATCTGCGCGAAGTGGCTCATCTGCGCCCGCGCACTAACCTGGTAGGCGCCGTCGCGCGCGTACGTCATACTCTGGCGCAGGCGCTGCATCGCTTTTTCCATGAGAACGGCTATTTCTGGGTTTCCACGCCGCTGATCACCGCGTCAGATACTGAAGGCGCTGGCGAGATGTTCCGCGTATCAACGCTGGATATGGAAAACCTGCCGCGCGATCCGCAGGGCAAGGTGGACTATGACAAAGATTTCTTTGGCAAAGAGGCGTTTCTGACCGTATCGGGTCAGCTGAATGCTGAAACCTACGCCTGTGCGCTGTCAAAAGTCTACACCTTTGGCCCGACGTTCCGTGCGGAAAACTCCAACACCAGCCGCCATCTGGCAGAATTCTGGATGCTGGAGCCGGAAGTGGCGTTTGCCACGCTGGATGACGCTGCAGCGCTGGCTGAAGCGATGCTGAAATATGTCTTTAAAGCGGTACTGAACGAACGTGCCGATGACATGGCGTTCTTTGCTGAGCGCGTGGATAAAGACGCCGTGGCCCGCCTTGAGCGTTTTGTTACCACCGATTTTGCCCAGGTAGACTATACCGATGCAGTTGACATTCTGCTGAAGAGCGGTCAGAGCTTCGAAAACCCGGTTTCATGGGGTGTGGATCTCTCTTCTGAACATGAGCGTTATCTGGCCGAGAAACATTTTAAGGCGCCGGTCGTGGTGAAGAACTACCCGAAAGATATTAAAGCGTTCTACATGCGTATGAATGATGACGGTAAAACCGTGGCGGCAATGGATGTCCTGGCACCGGGCATTGGCGAAATCATTGGCGGATCACAGCGTGAAGAGCGACTGGATGTGCTGGATGCCCGTCTGGCAGAAATGGGGCTGAACAAAGAAGATTACTGGTGGTATCGCGACCTGCGTCGTTACGGCACCGTACCGCATGCCGGCTTTGGTTTAGGGTTTGAACGTTTGATCGCCTATGTCACCGGCGTACAAAATGTAAGGGACGTTATCCCCTTCCCGCGTACCCCACGCAACGCGAATTTCTGATATCTGGCATTAAATATAAGAAATTCATATATATAACGAGGTCGGCACTGCCGGCCTTTTTTTATTTTTGTAAATTTTGAGATATCTCACAAAGTTCCGTAATTATTACAAATTGTCACACAATTTTTCTTTTTGATACTCAATTAGGAGATTTGAATCATTTTCGGGCTAGAAATAGCAACTGCGGAGTGAAAAGATGCGTGCAGACATATGAGACACCAAACTTCTTTCAGGGTTCCTGTAAAGTTTTCCTGACGGCAGTGGCAGGTGTCCAGATAACTCCAATGAGGGTAATAAATAATGATGAAGCGCAACATTCTTGCAGTGGTTATCCCTGCTCTGTTAGCTGCCGGTGCAGCAAATGCAGCAGAAATCTATAACAAAGATGGCAACAAACTGGACCTCTACGGAAAAGTTGACGCACGCCACACATTCTCTGACGATGCTGGCAACGATGGCGACGCCTCTTATGTGCGCTTTGGTTTCAAGGGTGAAACGCAGATTACCGACCAGCTGACCGGTTACGGCCAGTGGGAATATAACATCCAGGCAAACGTTGCTGAATCTCAGGGTACTGAAGGTTCCAAAACCCGTCTGGGCTTTGCCGGTCTGAAATTTGGCGACTACGGCTCATTCGACTACGGCCGTAACTACGGCGTAGGCTACGATCCACTGGCTTGGACCGACGTTCTGCCAGTCTTCGGCGGCGACTCTGGCCGTTCTGACAACTTTATGCTGGGTCGTTCTAACGGTCTGGCGACCTACCGCAACAGCAACTTCTTTGGCCTGGTTGATGGCCTGGCGTTCGCTGCTCAGTATCAGGGCAAAAACGAAGAGTCCGCCAATGGCCGTAGCGCAGAACGCGCAAACGGCGACGGCTGGGGTACTTCTTTAACCTATACCTCTGACATCGGCGTAGGCATCTCTGCTGCGTATACCTCTTCTGACCGTACCAACGGCCAGCAGGGCGCTTTCTATGGCAACGGCAGCGAGAAAGCTGACGCCTGGTCAACCGCGCTGAAATATGATGCGAACAACGTATACCTGGCTGCGATGTACGGTGAGAGCCGTAACTCAACCTGGATCAGCACTGCTGCTAACGGCGCGACCCCGGCCCTTGCTGGTGCAGTCAACAAAGAGCAGAAGTTTGAAGCCGTTGCTCAGTACCAGTTTGACTTCGGTCTGCGTCCATCCCTGGCTTACGTCCAGTCTAAAGGCAAGGACATCGAGACCTGGGGCGATCAGGACCTGTATAAGTACGTTTCAGTGGGTACTTACTACTACTTCAACAAAAACATGTCTACCTATGTTGACTACCAGATCAACCTGATGGATGACAACGACTTTACCCGCGCTGCTGGCATCACCACTGATGACACCGTAGGCGTAGGCCTGGTTTACCAGTTCTGATCCTGCGGATCAGCACGGTTTAACCCCCTTAAAACGGAGCCTCAGGGCTCCGTTTTGCTTTTCAGTGATCCACCTCTCAATTAGCGGCGCTTATAGACGCCACCGGTACAATTCTTTTTGAGATGGGCGGTTGGCAAGCCCCGCGTCTGACGTTAACCTGATAGCTCATTTCGCTAAAGTTCACCCAAACGGAACTGACTCATGTTTGAATCTATCTCTGCCGCACCTGCCGACCCTATTCTGGGGCTGGCCGATCTGTTTCGCGCTGATGACCGTCCGCATAAAATTAATCTGGGCATTGGCGTATATAAAGATGAAACCGGAAAAACGCCGGTGCTGACCAGCGTGAAAAAAGCTGAGCAGTATCTGCTGGAAAATGAGACGACCAAAAACTATCTGAGCATTGACGGGCTGCCCGACTTCGCCCGCTGCACTCAGGCACTGCTGTTTGGCAACGACAGCCCGCTGATCGCCGCAGCCCGCGCCTGCACGGCGCAGACGCCAGGCGGCACCGGCGCCCTGCGCGTCGCAGCGGATTTTCTTGCCACGCAGACCGGTGTTAAACGCGTCTGGGTGAGCAACCCAAGCTGGCCAAACCACAAAAACGTGTTTAACGCTGCCGGTCTTGAGGTGTGCGAATATCAGTATTACGACGCTGCAAACCATACGCTGGATTTCGATGGCATGCTGGCGGCGCTGCAGCAGGCGCAGGCGGGCGACGTGGTTCTGTTCCACGGCTGCTGCCACAACCCGACCGGCATTGACCCGACCCGCGAGCAGTGGCAGCAACTTGCAGCGCTGTCACAGGAAAAAGGCTGGCTGCCGCTGTTTGACTTTGCCTATCAGGGCTTTGCACGCGGACTGGATGAAGATGCGGAAGGCCTGCGCATTTTCGCCGCCACCCATCAGGAGCTGCTGGTTGCCAGCTCTTACTCTAAAAACTTTGGCCTCTATAACGAGCGCGTCGGTGCCCTGACGCTGGTGGCGGCCAGCAGCGACACGGCTAAAACCGCGTTCAGCCAGGTAAAATACAGCATTCGTGCCAACTACTCTAATCCGCCGTCGCACGGTGCTGCTGTTGTCGCCACTATCCTCAGCAATGAGGCGCTGCGTACTATCTGGGTGCAGGAGCTGACCGATATGCGTCAGCGCATTCAGCGTATGCGTCAGCTGTTTGTGAACACGCTGGCGGAGAAAGGCGCACGCCAGGATTTCAGCTTCATTATTAAACAGAACGGCATGTTCTCATTCAGCGGTCTGACCAAAGATCAGGTAGTGCGTCTGCGTGACGAATTTGGCGTGTACGCGGTGAACTCAGGTCGCGTCAACGTGGCAGGCATGACGCCGGATAATATGTCGGCGCTGTGTGAAGCGATAGTCGCGGTACTGTAAGCGGAATGCGTGAACAGGCGGCGGGCGAAGTACTCACCCGCCGCTTTTTTATGGCTACTGCAGGAAAGGATTGCTCAGACGCTCACGTCCCAGCGTGGATACCGGCCCGTGCCCGGGCACAAAAGCAATCCCGTCGCCCAGCGGCAGCAGTTTGGTTTTGATCGCGTTGATCAGATCGCTGTGGCTGCCCTGCGGGAAGTCGGTTCGCCCGACGCCGCCGCTGAAGATCACGTCTCCTGAGATCAGCAGCTTCCCGGCCCGATCAAAAAACACGATGTGCCCCGGCGTATGCCCCGGACAGTGCAGCACCTCCAGCGTCACGTTGCCCAGTTCCACCACCTCACCCTCTTCCAGCCAGCGATCCGGCGTCAGCGGAGCGCACTCCGGCAGACCAAACATCCGGCTCTGCGTGGGCAGATTATCGAGCCAGATCTTGTCCAGCTTATGCGGGCCCGTCACCGGTATCTGAAAATGGGCCGCCAGCTCTGCCGCCGCGCCGGCATGGTCGAGATGGCCATGCGTCAGTAAAATCTGCGCCGGCTTCAGGCCACGCTCAGCCAGCACCGCTTTGATGGTTTCCGCGTCGCCGCCGGGATCGACCAGGGCTGCAACCCCCGTCTCTTCATCCCAGATCACTGAGCAGTTTTGTGAAAAGGCGGTAACCGGAATAATGTGATAATTCATAACGCTCCATGGCCGGCACACGCAGCGCTGCCGGCGTCAGGACCAGTGCCTTGCAGGCCCGGTATCGATGTGTACGAAGTTGCTGCGTGGATAATATCCTACACCACCCGCGCGCATAGATAACGCCGCTTTACGCACATTGCTCAGGGCAATGCCCTCAATATGGAAATCCATCGCCTGACCTTTGGTGTGGTAGCTATGCTTCGCCACGCCGGGGCCTGATTCACGCAGCATGTTGTTGGTCGACAGCGTGCGATAGCCTGAGATGAGCTGTACCGGTTTTCGGGTATCCAGCAGCGCCTGCAGCCGATAGAGCTGGTCAAACAGATGCGGATCGATGCTTTTTACTTTATTTGCGCGGTAGTCGCGGAAAAAGTGATTAAGGCGCGCCAGCTCGTCGCGGTCGTAGCTTTTGCCGTTGAAAAACTCGGTTTTGAGGGTTTCACCGGTATGCATGTTGCTGAGCGTCAGAATACGCGGACGTGACGTTGACACAGAGGCCAGCGCTGAACCGGGAAGCAGGGAGAGGCCTGCTGCTGCGCCGCCAAGCAGCAGTAAGCGGCGACGCTGAGAATCGATATTAGCCATGAAACGAGGTTACCTGAATAAAACACAGTGAATGTGTAAAAAGTACACAAGGCCGCACAGTAACGGCAGCGTGAATATCAGTCAACCCGGAATCTGTCTCAGAATGTACAAAACCCGACCAGAAGCAAATTTCTGGCCGGGTCTGGTTTGCGTTTCACGCCCCGACAATCTGGCGAAAATCAGCACGCTACAGCAGGAGCTGCCCTGCTCTGGCCAGTACCTGGCTGCCGGAACGCGCCGTATTATCATAATTGTAAATATCTGTACGATATTGCGCCTGTCCGTCATCGCTGACCCAGGCGGTCAGATAGTAAAGATTTACCGGAATACGATGCCGAATCGGCACATAGCGCGTATCACCCTGTTTCAGCGTGCTGGAGATGCGGCTGTCGTTCCAGCCGGCGTCCTGCAGCAGCAGGTTAGCCAGATCGGACGCTTTATTCACGCGTACGCAGCCGGAGCTGAGCGCACGGATATCGCGCTGAAACAGACCATGATTAGGGGTATCGTGCAGATAGATGGCGTCTGAGCTCGGCATATTAAATTTATAGCGCCCCAGTGAATTGGTGGCGCCCGGCGCCTGACGGATGCGATACGGGAAACTGGCAGCAGAGACCATCTGCCAGTTGATCATGGTCGGATCGATCACTTCAGCGTCAGCGCTCCAGCCCGACAGCAGCGTATAGCCGTGCCGGTAGAGGTAACCGGGATCCTGCTTCACCTTCGGTACAATATCCTGACGCACCAGCGTGGTCGGCACGTTCCACGGTGGATTCAGCACCACATTGTTCAGCGCGCTGCGCATCAGCGGCGTTTTGCGATCGGGTCGCCCGACAATAACCCGCGATGAGAGCACCGTGCTGCCGTTGTTATAGTAGGTCAGGGAATAGTTGGGAATATTCACCATTATTCCGTTATGCATATCGTCCGGCAGCAGCCGCAGGCGCTGTATGTTCAGCGCCAGCAGTGAGGCGCGCATCTGCGGTGAGACATTCAGCCACTCGCGGGTGCGCGGACCAATTGCGCCGTCATCCGCCAGCCCCTGCCAGTGCTGAAAGCGCTTGACGCCTTCAACCAGTTCAGCGTCATAAACATTGCTGGCTGCAGGAGGCGTATTGGCCAGAATATTTCCTGCCGGCTGCGGCGCCGGCGTCGGGAGATCGGTCACGCTGGTGGCGGACGGACTCACTGCCACCGGCTGGTTGCTTTCACTGACCGGCACGGTGCCCGCCGGTACTGCATCCTCATCAGGCGCAGGGGTGGTGGTGTGACCGGATGCGGTCAGCATACCGGTTCGCTGGAGAATTTCCCGCAGCGCCGGCACATCATCACTGACCTGCCCCGGACGCAGCGTCGCTTTATCGCGCAGCTGCGGCCAGGGACGATTGTCCGTCAGCAGCGTCTTCAGCGCCGCATGCATCGGCTGATACTGCGGATGCTGCGGCTGCAGTGAGGCCACAAACGCGCGGCTGCCGCCTGCGTTGACCGCGTTCTGCCACTGATTGATCGCTGACAGCGACGGCATGGTGAGCCGGTAGGGCACATTGCTGTAAAGCCAGGTTTCACCCTGCGCCGGTACGCCCGCCACAAACTGCAGGTAACCCAGCATGGCATCGCTCAGCACCACGTCGCGCGCAAAGCCTTTAATGTCCGGATCGGTCAGCCGCTCAACCCAGCGGCTGAACTGTGGCTGCACGCCTGAAAGCGCGACCTCAGCCAGCTGCTGCTGAAACGCCTGTACCGCATCGCGGTCCTGCCAGAGCGGCGCCATTCCGCGCGCTGCATAAAGACCCGCCAGACCCGGCAGGTAAAAAGGGCGATCGCTGGCACTGAATGCCTGCAGGATCTGCTGCTGGCTGGCCGCCACTGACGTGGTGCCGTGCCCGCCGGCTGTCATGCTGGCGGTTTGTGCAGCCTGCCCTGAGGCCAGCGGCACGCCTGCCAGCACAACGCTAAACACCAGCGCCATGCGATTAAATCTGAACATTTTACTCAGCAACATCCCTGCCCCCTTGTTACCTGAGACGCAGCCTGCCCTGTGCGCTGCGTACAACCTGACTTTCATGATGAGTATATAAAGAAAAAACGGCATTCGCCTCTCAGGGCCAATGCCGTTTACAGATTAACGCTGGTTGCGCGGTTTAACCAGACAGGCGCTTAGCTATTTTGCGTTTCCAGCCCCAGCTCGCTTTGCGCCGTTTTTACCGGTGCCGGATCGGCGGAAAAACCGCGCAGACCTACCACGTGGACATGCTCCGTATTGTTAAATACTTTACGAACCAGTTTGTACGTGGTGCCCTTTTCCGGACTGATATTTTCCGGGGCGGCGATCACCAGCTGCATCTCCAGGCGCTCACAGAGTTCAAACAGCGTCGCGATTGAGCGGGCATCCAGACGCGCCGCTTCATCAAGGAACAGCAGGCGGCACGGTGAGATATCTTTGCCGCGCAGACGACGCGACTCCTCTTCCCAGCTCTGCACCACCATTACCAGAATCGACATCCCGGTACCAATCGCCTCGCCGGTTGAGAGCGCCCCGCTTTCCGCACGCAGCCAGCCGTCAGAACCCCGGTTTACCTCCACTTCCATCTCCAGATAGTTGCGGTAATCCAGCAGCTCCTCACCAATGGTCTGCGGCGTACGCTGGCCCATATCGATCTGCGGATTAAGACGCTGATAGAGTTTGGCCAGCGCTTCTGAGAATGTCAGCCGGTTACTGGTAAAGAGATCCTGATGCTGCTCGTGCTCTTCGGAGAGCGTGTCCAGCAGCGTGGCGTGCGTTTCGCGTACGTTGACGTTAAGCCGCACGCTCTTCACCTGACCAAAACTCACCGTCTGCAGCCCCTGGTTAAGCTGCCGGATGCGGTTCTGTTCGCGCTGAATAGTCTTGCGAATAATGTTGGCCGCACTGCGTGAGCTGATCGCCAGCGTCTGCTCACGCGCCGTCAGCTCTTCGGTCAGACGGTTGAGTTCAATCTCCATCTGCTCAATCGCCTCGACCGGATCGTCGGTGCGGATAATATCCTGACGGATACGTTCGCGCAGATGCTGATAGACGGCGATAAAGAACTGAATTTTACGCTCCGGACGTTTGGGATCTTCTGACATACGCAGAACATCACGCAGGTGCTCATTATCCGCCACCGCAAGACGCAGCGCGCCCAGGGCTTTATCGGACATCGAGCGCAGCTCGTCACCGCTCATATAGGCCAGCTCGCGCCGGTGCAGCCGTCGCTCCACGCCGTTGTCTTTCACCAGACGCAGCACGGAGCACCAGCCCGCTTTGGCACTGACCACCTGCTCACGCAGTATGCGGTAATCGCGTTCCAGTTTGCGCAGCTTTTTCTGCAGGCTGTCCATTTCTGCTTCGCAGAACGTCAGCTGTTTTTCCAGCTGGTTACGCCGGGCGCGGTTATGACTGAGCGCGGTATAGAGCTCATCGCGCCGGATACGCGCCCGCTCTTCCGCGCTGGCATCGGCGTGAACGCCGATATCCTGCATCTCCTGCTGCAGCTCTTTCAGCATGTCGCGTTTGGCATCGTGCGAACTGCGCAGCGAGGCCAGCACCTGCGAGTATTGCGTCAGCTGCGCCTGATGTTCACGCAGGCGTTCACGGGCGCGGCTGCGCTCGCCTTCAGCCTGCTCCAGACGCTGCCGCAGCTTCTCAGAGAGATCGCTGTTGCCGGTCAGCATACCGGCTGAGTCGGCATAGCTGAAGTGGGCGCGGCGCTGTACCACTTCCGTCAGCGCAAACGCCTGCTGGCGTGCACTGAGCTGCTGCGCCTGCGCCTGCTGGTAGTCGCGCTGCAGCTGGTCGTGCTGCTGCGGATCGTTCTGCAGCACCGCCACCAGCGACTCCAGCTTGCTGAGTTTGCTGCCGTGCTGGTGCAGGAAGCGTGCCGCCTCCTGCGCCTCTTCGACCCGCTCGCGGATCTCTTCGCAGCGATCCGGCAGGGTGTCATCCAGCAGCAGGTTTACGCGCGGCAGCAGGCGGTTAAGCTGGGCGACGCCGTCGCGCGCCTGTTCAAACTGCGCGCGCTGCTGCTGATTATTACTCTCATGCTGCGCCAGCCCGCGCTCCAGCTCACTGCGCCGGCTATTAAGCTGACGGATTTGCGCTTCCGGATCGTCATCAAACGCAACTGCCAGATGGCTGCCGATAAAGCGGCTGAAAGACTGATGCAGACGCTGCGTTTTCTGTACATCAAAAGAGAGCGTCGCGTAGCGTTCTGCCAGCCTGTCGCGTTCAATACCCAGCAGTTCAAGCTGATTTTCACGCGCGGCACGGCCAAACAGCGGCACCTTAGGAAAACGCGAATAGCGCCACTGACGCTCTGCGACTTTCACCACAACGGCCTTATCCAGCTCCTCTACGCTGAATACGCTGTCATCAAAGGATTGCGGATCGCCTTCAATCAGATAGAGATCTTCCGGGCACTCTTCCAGCCCTTCCAGCTGCTCGCGTATCAGCGCGAGATCCGGCACCACGATGGCGTGGCGCGAAGGCCCATAGAGCGCAGAGAAATAGGGTGCATCGTCCAGCGTGACATCGTCATAAATTTCTGACAGCAGCACGCCGCCAAACCGTTCTGCCAGCTGAGTGAGACGCGCATCTTCCGCGCCGCCAGGCTGACTGAGGCGTTCAATCTGCTGTTCAATCTCGCGTTTACGCGCCGCAACTTCATCGCGCTCGACGGTGGTTTCACGCTCGCGCTCCAGCAGCTGCTGCATAAAGGCGGTCACCTGCTGACTGCTGCTCAGCTGCTCACCGGTCTGTTCACTGAGCTGCGTCAGGATCTCCTGAGCGGCCAGCCAGTGCGGTGCGCGGGCCGTCAGCGTTGCGATACGTTCGCGCAGCTGCTCAAGCTCCTGACGCATCTGCATGCGCTGTTCACCAGCTTCTGCAACGGTCGCGCTAAGCTGCTCAATCTGCGCTTCCAGTTCGCGCTGAAGCCCTTCCAGCGCGTCTGCTTCATAATGCTGGCCCTGACGCTTGCAGAACTCTGCCAGCAGGCGTTCAGCCTCATGCTGCTCGCGCAGGCGGCCTTCGGATTCGTTCAGGCGCAGGCGCAGTGACGCCAGCTGGTCAGCATAGTGGCGCTGATTCGCGGCGTCGCGCAGCAGCTGACGGCCCACCTGCCAGGCGTCCTGACGGCTGACATCACCGGCAATACTGGTCACCAGCGCCAGCGCCTGCTCAAACTGGCTGTGCGCGGCTTCCGCCATGCTCAGTTTCTGCTCCAGACGCAGCAGCTGGCTGGTCGCCTCTTCGTCGCGTGCCTGGAACGTCTCCAGCCAGTCAGCGGCGTTATCAATGGTCAGATCCGGCAGCTGACAGCGCGTACGCGCTTTTTCCAGCGCCTGCAGCGCCTGCTGATACTGAATAGAGCGCGTCTGCTGAACATCCAGCGCCTGCTGGAAATCAGCCAGCTGACTTTTCAGCTCATCCACTTCAATCTCTGCCGCTTCGGCGCGCGCCTCATTCTCTTCCTGAAGCTCACGCGCTTCAGCAACGACCTCATTTTGCTCTTCCAGCCGGTAGCTCAGCTCTTCCAGATCGGCATCATAACGCGCGATTTTCTCCTGCTGGCGCATCGCGGTCTGTACCAGATTGAGATGATCGCTGGCCGCCTGATAATCGATCTCCAGATCGCTTTCCGCGGCGCTGTGCTCAGCCAGCTCACGCGCCATTTCCACGTGACGATACTGCTCTGACACCAGCTGATTGCGGCTGCTGAACAGCTCATTACGCAGCTGCAGCGCCCCGTCCAGATGCACACGCCGTTCGTTTGCATGGCGCATATAGTCAGCTGAAACGTAGCTGGTTGCTTCGGAGATCAGATGTTTAAACAGATCGCGATCGGACTGGGTGACGCGAATCGCTTCCAGCGTCATGCGGTTTTCACGCAGTGCCGCTTCCATATCCTGAAACGCTTTACGCACGCCGCCGTTTTCCGGCAGCAGATAGTCACGCAGCGAACGGGTGATGGCGCTGGAGATACCGCCGTAGAGGGACGCCTCAATCAGCCGGTAGAATTTACTGCGATCGCTGGCAGAACGCAGGCGACGCGGCACCACGCCGAGTTCAAACAGCATCGCGTGATAGTCAGTAATGGAGTTGTACTGACGGAACTGCACCCCTTCCTGCGCCTCAACGCGATCTTTAACCTCGGTCAGCGGCAGCACGCGCGCCTGACGGCTGTTAAGGATCTCGGTCAGCATGTCTGTGGGCAGCGCATCGGCGGGCAGACCATGAATACTGAACGGTTTGATATCCACTTTCTTATCGCGTCCGGCAACCTGCTGCAGACGCACCCCGACCACAACGCGCTGGTGGCGTGAATTGACCACATCCAGCACCGAATAACAGACGCCGGCGCGCAGCTTGCCGTGAAGCCCCTTGTCGCGGGAGCCTGAAGTAGCGCCCGCTTCCGTTGTATTACGGAAGTGCAGCAGGGTTAAATCGGGGATCATCGCCGTAACAAATGCGGCCATGGTGGTGGATTTACCGGCACCGTTACCGCCGGAAAGCGTGGTGACCAGCTCATCGAGATCAAAGGTGCGGGCAAAAAAGCCATTCCAGTTGATCAGTGTCAGCGAACGAAACTTACCGCGTTCAATCATGCCTGCTTCTCCTCCGCGTTATCGGTCGCATCACCTGTGTCCGCATGTTCATTCTCCTGATCCGCCTCATCGGCTGTAGCAGAAACGGCAGCCTCTTCGGGCGTCATCGCTTCACCGACCCGGATCAGACGCAGCTGCGCCTCGCGCGGATCGTCGCCGCTGCGGACGTCAGCACCAAAGCGAAAGACTGATTCCATAATGCGAAATTTGCTGCTGTCGTTACCCATAAACCACACCATCCCCAGGCGGCGCAGACGGCTCAGCGAGGCGCGCATCTTCTCCTGCAGACGGGTGCGATCGAGATCGGAACCGGTCGAACGCTGATTAACCAGCTTGAGCAGCTTGTGTTCATCCGCCAGCGACAGCAGCTCATCATAGAGCTCCTGCTGGGTAAAAATCCCCTCGTTTGCCAGGCGCTCCGGGCTGAGATAGAGATAACAGAGAATTTTGCCTACCATCATATCCAGCTCGGAGAGCACCGAGCGTGGAATCAGCGTGGTTGAGCGCGGCCGCAGATAGAAAAAGCCTTCTGGCGCGCGGATCAGCTCCACGTTATAGCGGGCATAAAACTCTTCGAGATAGTTTTGGTAATCCATCAGAAAAGCGTGATTATCCAGCTCTTCGATACCGATATGCCGGCCCGCGCGCAGCTGACTGTCGAGCGCCGGAAAAAGAGGGTTGGCCAGCGCCAGTGCCAGTTTAACCGGCATCACTTGTTCAATATTTGTCGATGACATGCGCCTGCACCTTGGCTCCGTAATCATTAATGGTCTGCCATTCTGCTGGCAAACCGGCTAAATCTGCTTCAGCAACGCCCAGCCGCACCGCCTGATCGATCACGATACGCGCCAGATCGAAATGGCGCGCACGCGGATATTGCGCAAGGTATTCACGCATGACGGTGGCAAGGTGCAGCGGTTTTTGCTCGCGGCGATACACAGCCAGCGCCTCTTCAATCATGGCGGCCAGCTGCTCGCGGATCTCATTAAACTCTTCATACTCCATTTCCGGCGGAAGCTCGCCCATGACCTCGTCGTTACGCAGCGTCATCTCTTCATCGCGCATATCGAGCAGGCGGTCAGCGCTGGCGTAAGTCAGCATCCACGGCCGATCAAAATAGTTCTGTACCGACTGACGCAGTCGCTGAGCAAAGACCCGGTTCTTATCCATATCAATCGCAGTACGGATAAACTTGTGTACGTGACGGTCATAGCCGATCCAGAGGTCAATCGCCTGCTGGCCCCAGCTGATGATGCGATCGAGTTTGTTCTGCAGGTCATAAACCAGTTTATCGACAAAGCCGAGATCGGGACTGCTCAGCGTGGCATCCTGAATGCGCAGCAGGTTTGCCTGCAGCTTATCGCCTGCGGCCTCCAGCGTATCCTGCAGTTCACGCAGCGTGCCGGAGGTTTCAGAGAGCAGCAGTTCACAGCTGGAGATCGCGGCGCGCCAGTCTTTATTGAGCAGCGCGGCAATATCATTTTTTACCGTCTGCTGCTGCTCATCCATCAGACGCTGCGTCATATCAATGCTGTCAAAAATCTCCGCAACGGAATATTTCAGCGGGGCAAATACGTTGCGGTGCCAGTGAAATTCATCACCATCTTCTTCAGCGGCATCCGCAGCGCGCTTCAGTTCCTGCCCCACAATTGAGAGCTGCATCGAGAGACGCAGCGTGGAGAATTCGCGCTGGCGGATATAGTAGTCAGTGATGCCAATTCCCAGCGGCGTCAGGCGGTAGATAGCGTGCCCTTCAGACACTTCGCTGGTAAACCGGTTAATCAGCCGCTGCCGGACCAGATCGTTAATCGCATTGTTCGCACGCACCTGTACGGTTTCATGCGTCTGTTCAAACGCTTTGCTGACATGACGAAACGCGTCAGTCAGTTCACCTTCACTCATCTCACCGTCCATGCGCTCACCGTTGAGGGTGGCAATGGCCAGCAAAAAGGCCAGACGTTCTACCGGCAGCGCAAGCGAAAAATCGTTTTTGCGTGCCCAGGCCACCAGTTCTGGCACCGTCTGGGAAAAATCGCTCATAGTTGATCCTTTTACCTGGGTTTGCGCGCCGTCACATGGATATAACGCCCTAAGCTTAAAAAGGGCTCCTGACGACAGTAGCGCCGCTCCATTTCAATAATCTCTTCCACGCTCTTACCTGCACCGGGCTGCGGCTTCATGTAGTCACTGAACACACGAATACCGGTGCGCTGTTCAATCACAAAACCGCACTGTGTCAGCCACTGATAAACATCCTGCGGCTCGCGCGGGAAATCGGGCGACAGGGTACGCTTTTTGCGTTTGGTCATGTTGGCGCGCAGGTAGCCGAAATTGCCCAGCGTAAGCGTGCGGAACGTCAGCCCGTGCGCGTTATAAAACATCAGTGAAAGTACGCCGCCCGGCTTCAGTGTCTGCCACAGCGCCTGCAGCACGGCCTGCGGATCGGCGACCCACTCCAGCACCGCGTGAAACAATACCAGATCGACTGGCGTATCCAAATGCTCGCCCACCTGCTGGGCGCTGATTTGCCGAAACTGCATGTTGTGACTGACGCCGGCTTCCTGCGCATGTGCCGCAGCCAGTTTCAGCATCTCAGCGGAGAGATCGCACAGCATAACCTGATGCCCGCGTGCAGCGAGTCCGCTGGAGATTTGCCCCACGCCGCCGCCGGCATCCAGTACTGACAGCGGCCCGGCAGGCAGCGACGGCAGCAGCGCCTCCAGCTCATCCCACAGGATGGCCTGGCGCACCAGCCCTTTGCGGGTACCGTAAATGTTTTGCGAGAATTTATCCGCCAGATCGTCGAAATTACGATCCTGCATGGTGTGCGCTCCGGTTTGCGGCAGTTAACTTGTGCTATTTTGTCACAGGCTCACCAGGAATGAACCTTTCACGCTGCAGTAACTGTCTGGCTGCTGTTTTTTCAGACAAAAGGAGTAAAAAAGGATGTTATTTGCCTTAAAAAAAATCATCGGCGGTTTGCTTCTGCCTTTGCCGCTGCTGTTACTGCTCATGGGTGCCGGACTTTTACTGCTCTGGCTTACGCGCTGGCAGAAAAGCGCCAAAGTTTTACTCTCTGTCAGCTGGCTGCTGCTGCTGTTGCTGAGCCTGCAGCCGGTGGCCGATCGTTTGCTGCTGCCGCTGGAAAACCGCTACCCGACGTGGAACGGCATGGCGCCGGTGGCCTGGATTGTGGTGCTGGGCGGCGGCTATACCTGGAACCCTGACTGGGCACCAGGCTCTAACCTGATAGGCAACAGCCTGCCGCGCGTGACCGAGGGCGTGAGGCAGTGGCGACGTAATCCGCAGGCAAAGATGATCTTTACCGGTGCAGCGGCGGGCCGGAATCCGCGCAGCAACGCAGCGGTTGCTGCCGATGTCGCGATAAGTCTCGGCGTGCCGCGTAACGCCATCATTACGCTTGATTCGCCGAAAGATACCGCCGAAGAGGCGCAGGCAGTGAAACACATTACGGGCAGCAGCGCATTTCTGCTGGTCACCTCTGCAAATCATCTGCCGCGCGCGATGGCTTTTTTCCACCACGCCGGGCTGGCACCGATTCCGGCGCCGGCCAATCAGATGGCGATCGTCTCGCCGCTTAACAGCTGGGAGCGCGCGCTGCCCTCGCCACTCTGGCTGAGCCACAGTGAACGGGCCATCTATGAGACGCTGGGACAGATCTGGCAGCACCTGCGCGGTCAGTCGGGCAGCCGTGACGACGCTGCACCCTGATTTCTGAAAGAGAAAGTATCAGACAGAGCCAGCGGCGTTGCGCCTGCTGGCCTGATAGTGAGATTAGCGCTGCATCGCCGCGCGGACGCGCGCCAGATCGTCTGGTGTATCCACGCCCACGCTCGGAACCGTTGTGGCAACGGCCACATGGATTTTTTCGCCATACCAGAGCACGCGCAGCTGCTCCAGTAGTTCAATCTGCTCCAGCGCACAGGGCTGCCAGGCAACGTAACGGCGAATAAAGCCGGCGCGATAGGCATAAATGCCAATATGACGCAGCAGCGTATCCCCTGCATGCTCACGCGACTGCGCATACCGCTCGCGATCCCAGGGAATGGTGGCACGCGAGAAATAGAGCGCATAGCCCTGCCGGTCGGTCACTACTTTAACCGCGTTCGGGTTAAACGCCTCATCGGCATCAGCGATCGGCACCGCCAGCGTAGCCATACCGGCCTCTGCCGCAGCGAGGTTCTCTGCCACCTGACGTACGATCCCGGCCGGGATCATCGGTTCATCACCCTGTACGTTAACAATGATAGTGTCATCGTCAAAGTTGCAGGCTTCAATGACCTCCGCCAGCCGCTCGGTACCGGACTGATGATCGGCCCGCGTCATACAGACCTCCCCGCCGGCCGCAGTCACTGCCGCAGCTACTTCAGGATGATCGGTCGCGACAATCACGCGATCGGCTCCTGACTCCCGTGCGCGCTCCATAACGTGCACGACCATGGGCTTACCATGAATATCGACCAGCGGTTTACCCGGCAGACGCGTTGAGGCGTAGCGCGCCGGAATAATGGCAACAAAACTCATGGATGGATCTCTTCAGCCGTCAGCGTCCGCGCTTCGGTTTCCAGCAGCACCGGAATGCCATCCCGGACCGGGAATGCCAGTCCGTCAGGTTTGCAGATAAGTTCCTGCTGCGCCTTATTGAAGTAGAGCTTTCCGTTACACACCGGACAGGCCACAATCTCAAGTAAACGGTGATCCATATTTTTCTCCTTTCAGGATCGGGGTCAGATAGCCAGCATACCATAGCGGTTGCCAGACACTATTACGCGCCGCGGCCCAGCCGGGTGATATCGTCAAGCAGCGGTGCCAGCGCCGCGCCGGAAAGCTGCGCCTCTACCGGCAGATACCACCAGTTGTCGCGCGCAAATCCACGGCACTTCACCGCATCTTTCTCGGTCATCAGCAGACACTGTCCGCTCAGCGTCAGGCCGGCAAGCTCTGGCTCGCTGTAAGCGTGATGATCGGCAAACGCGATCTCCGCCACTGTTTTAACGCCCTGCTGCTGCAGCGTGGCGAAAAAGCGCGGTGGATGACCGATGCCGGCCATCGCCACGATCTCTGGCAATGCACTCAGCGCAGCGGTTTCGCCTGATAACAGATTCACCGCCAGCCCCGGCTGCAGCGTCATGGCAATTTCCGTCCCGGTTGCGTGGCCGCCATTAACGATCACCGCATCCACCTGCTGCAGCCGGTGCGCCCGCTCACGCATGGGTCCGGCGGGTAACCACCAGCCGTTGCCAAAGCGGCGCATACCATCCACCACCACAATTTCGCGATCGCGCTGCAGCGCATAGTGCTGCAGACCATCATCTGTAATGATGATATCCAGCGAATGCGCCGTCAGCAGCGCTTCAATGGCCTGACGGCGCCGGGGCGCTACGGCCACCGGTACGCCGGTGCGCTGCGCAATCAGTACGGGTTCATCCCCTGCTTCTGCCGTTGAGGTTTTCTCTGTTACCAGCAGCGGATAGTGTGCCGCTTTACCGCCGTAACCGCGTGACACCACACCCGGACGCAGACCGCGCGCCTGCAGCGCTTCCACCAGCCAGATCACTACCGGCGTTTTGCCGTTGCCCCCTGCCGTCAGGTTGCCTACCACAATCACCGGACGCGGTGCCCGCCAGCTTTTTTGCCAGCCACGCTGATAGCTCAGGCGAATCAGCCAGGTGATGGCGCCATACAGCAGACTGAATGGCCATAAAAGCAGCCACAGCGGCGAGCGCCCGCTCCAGATGCGTTCAATCATTGACCGAACTGTAACTTATGCAGCTGCGCATAAGCCCCTTTCTCTGCCAGCAGCAGTTCGTGCGTACCGCGTTCAACAATACGGCCATCTTCGACCACAACGATCTCATCCGCTTTTTCAATCGTAGAGAGGCGGTGTGCAATTACCAGCGAGGTCCGGTTTTTCTGCAGCTCATCCAGCGCCGACTGAATGGCGCGTTCTGACTCCGTATCCAGCGCAGATGTCGCCTCATCCAGAATCAGAATCGGGCAGTCACGCAGCAGCGCGCGCGCAATCGCAATACGCTGGCGCTGACCGCCTGAAAGCAGCACGCCGTTTTCACCAATCACCGTATCCAGGCCTTTATCCATTTTGTTAATGAAGTCCATGGCATGCGCCATGGTGGCGGCCTGTTCAATCTGTGCCCGGCTATAGTCACCGTTGCGCGCATAAGCAATGTTGTTCGCGATGGTGTCATTAAACAGATGCACATTCTGCGATACCAGCGCCACCTGATTACGCAGCGAGCGCAGGGTGTATTCGCGCAGATCGTGCCCATCCAGCAGAATTTCGCCGGAATCGATATCATAAAAGCGCGTCAGCAGGCTGGCCATGGTGGATTTACCCGAGCCGGAACGGCCCACCAGTGCGACCGTTTTACCCGCTGGCAGCGTCAGGTTGATATCACGCAGCGCCGGGATCTCACGCCCCGGGTAGGTAAAGGTCACGTTGCGGAACTCAACGTCGCCTTTAGCCCGCTCAATCGTGCGCGTGCCGTTATCCACTTCCTGCTCACTGTCGAGGATGGAGAACAGCGTCTGGCAGGCTGCCATACCGCGCTGGAACTGAGCGTTGACGTTCGTCAGCGATTTCAGCGGCCGCATCAGGGCAATCATCGAAGAGAAAACCACGGTAATGGTCCCGGCGGTCAGCGTTTCCATCACGCTGGGAAAACTGGCGGCATAGAGCACAAATGCCAGCGCCAGGGAGGCGATAAGCTGGATCACCGGATCGGAGATGGAGGAGGCAGATACCAGCTTCATTCCCTGCTGACGCATTTTGTTGCTGACCTGAGAGAAACGTTCCGCTTCCACTTCCTGACCGCCAAAAATCAGCACTTCTTTATGCCCTTTCAGCATCTGTTCTGCGCTGGTAGTGACCTGGCCCATGGTGTTCTGCATGTTTCGGCTGATGTTGCGAAAGCGCTTTGAAACGGTGCGGATAGCGAACGAGACCAGCGGTGCCAGCAGGATCAAAATCAGTGAGAGCTGCCAGCTGTAGTAGAACATCATGATAAACAGGCCGATGATCGAGGCGCCTTCGCGCACCACGGTTACCAGGGCACTGGATGAGGAGGAAGCCACCTGTTCTGAGTCATAGGTGATACGCGACAATAGCGTGCCGGTGGACTGCTGATCAAAGAATGCCACCGGCATTCCCATCATGTGCCCGAACAGACGGCGACGCATATTCATCACTACATTACCGGAGACCCAGGAGATGCAGTAGCTGGAGATATAGCTGGTGACGCCACGTATCAGCATCAGGCCCATAACAGCCAGTGGCATCCACAACAGAACAGATTTGTCCGCTTTACCGAAACCATCATCCAGTAAAGGTTTCAACAGGGAGAGCATTAGGGTGTCGCCTGCCGCATTAAGCACCAGTGCCACGGCGGAGACGATAAGGCCAGCTTTATGCGGCGCAATCATTGGCCAGAGCCGGCGGAATGTCTGCCAGGTTGAGAGATCTTTGTCTTGATGCATTATTTATTCACGCTGTTTGAAATAGCCGCTCATTCTACCTGGAATCATCTTTGACGCCAAACCACTGATGATACCAGCGTGGCTTTATTTGCTCGCGCAGCCCCTGCATCTGCCAGCGACCCTGGCTGACACGAATACGGATTTGCCCAGAGCGTGCAGTATCTGCCCAGAGATAGCCCTGCTCCCGGTAACGCTTTACCACCGACTGAGCCGGCATACGCCAGGCGTTGTAGCGCGCCACTGAAGCCACCGCCGCTTCGCCCGCTATATGTCGCAGAAACAGGGACGTAGAGGAGGTCCGGCTGCCGTGGTGCGGCACCTGAAGCAGTGTAGCCTGCAGCTGACGCTTTTCCAGTGCCGCCAGTTTGCGCTCTCCCGCCTGCTCCAGATCGCCAGTCAGCAGCAGGCTTACGCGGCCATCATCCACCCGCACCACGCACGAATCATTATTGTGCCCGGCTACCGGCAGGGCTGGTGGCCACAAGGCGGTAAAACGCAGGCGCCCCCACTGCCACTGCTGGCCGCGCACGCACGGCAGATGCCCGGGCTCCCCAAGCGCGCTGCGGATTGTCAGCCCAGGCCGGGCGCGTAGCAGCGCGTTCAGCCCGCCACGGTGGTCGAGATGCCGGTGGCTCATTATGACGCCCTGCAGCGTGCGCCCGGTGTAGTTCAGCCAGGGTAAAATCGTGCGCTCCCCCGCATCGCCCTGCTGCCACGCCGGCCCGGTATCATAGAGTACCACCTCCTTTCCCTGCGTAATCGCGACCGCCAGACCATGACCTATGTCGAGAAAATCGACTTGCCACTCGCTCTGCTCTGCATCGGTACGTCCCAGCAGCAGCGCCAGTAACAGGCTGGCGAAGCGGGCCGACGTGCGGGCAATCAGCCCGCTGCGCCACAGCAGTAATCCTCCCCAGATCACTACGACAGCAGGCAGCGTCTGATGCAGGCTCAGCCAGCCGGCGGGCAGCCACTGAAGGCTCAGTACCAGATAGTCCACCGAGCGATCGGCTAACCACCACAGTGGCTGTGCCGCCTGTTGCAGTGGCACAAGCAGCGCCAGCAATAGCAGCGGCACCGTAATAAATGAGATAACCGGCACGGCCAGCAGATTAGCCAGCAGCGCAGTCAGGCTGATGCCCTGAAACAGAAAAATCTGCAGCGGTGCCATCAGAACCATCATACCGAGCTGCAGGTGCAGTAGCTGCAGCGGCAGCCAGCGGCGCTGCGTCCGATAAGGATTTGGCAGCGCAAACCAGCTGAACCAGATAATCAGCATCGCCACTGCCAGCACTGAGAGCCAGAAGCTTTCCGACAGAACTGCCAGCGGATCGAATACAAGCAGTGCCCCTGCGCATAGCAGCCAGATTTGCCACGCGCTAAGCTGCCAGCCCGCTGCACGTATAGCGCTCCAGAGCGTCAGCGCCAGCATCGCACGCTGCGCGGGCACATGACTGCCGGCAATCCAGCAGTAGAGAGCAGCGGTCAGCCAGCTGACAATCAGCGGAAACCGCCAGCTGATATGGCGGGCAGGTAACGGAAACTGGACGGCGCGTGCCAGCAGCCAGCCAATACTGGCTGCCAGCGCAATATGCATGCCGGAAATGGCCATCAGGTGCGCGGTGCCGGTCTCACGCAGAAGCTGGCGCAGCGGCGCCTGCATCTGCGATCGATCGCCAAACGCCAGCGCCTGCAGAATTGCCGGCTGCTTTAGCTCACCAAACGCAGCCTGATAGCGAGCCACCCGTGTGGCCCGCAGGCTGCAGCGTTCTGAAATCTGCTGCTGATGCATAATACGCCCCTGCAGCGGCATATGATTTGCAACCCGAACGCGCTGCAGATCGTATCCTCCTTCATTCAGGCGACCATGTACTGCCCGCAGCCGCAGCCGCATGTGCCAGCGCTGCCCCACGCACCAGTTTTCTGCTTTACTCACATTGCTGATCTGTACAAACAGCGGCGGAAACTGCAGCCGTCCGTCAACGCGGATAAGCCTGACCAGCAGCTGATTTTGCTGTGGGTCAGCTGCATTAATAGTCACCGTGGCGTCAACCGGCCGCAGTGTGAGCTGCTCCATTGCATTCAGCAGACTGCGTGCTTCACCCTGTGCCCAGCACGCCACCAGCAGAGACAAACCTGCCAGCGCAGCAGTTTTATGTGGCAGATGCAGCAAAAGAAGAGCGACAACAGCCAGTATGACCAGCGTGGTGCCGGATGGGATCTGCGGCAACAGCAGCAGAGGCAGCGTGGCAAGAATGGCGATCCCTGCGCCGGTGGTCCATGTAATAGGCATATTTCTCTCCGTCAGACAGCACTATAGTGCGGCAGTCAGGAAAAGAGAGGAGGTAGCAAGAAATGAATTTGCGTCAGCGCATCGGCACTTTTTCGGATACGTTGATATAAATTACAGCGCGCCGGGATCGCGCTCGCAAACCGCAGAGAAGCGGCAAAAAAAAACGACACCCGGAGGTGTCGCTTTATGGTTCGGTAACGGCTTAGCCGTAGATATTTGCACGGTCACGCAGTTCTTTGCCTGGTTTGAAGTGGGGAACGTATTTACCTTCCAGTTCCACTTTGTCACCCGTTTTCGGGTTACGACCAGTGCGCGGTGCGCGGTAGTGCAAAGAAAAGCTGCCGAATCCCCGGATTTCGATGCGCTCACCCTGTGCCAGCGTAGTGGCCATGTGCTCAAGCATCTCTTTGACCGCATCCTCAACGACTTTCGCCGGAATATGAGTATGCTGGCCAGCAAGTCTTTCAATCAGTTCTGACTTGGTCATGAATCCTCCGGTTAATCCCTGTTTGGAAAGGTATGACAGCTTTTACCGAAACCGGACGATAATACTATCGTCCGGTGCTTCGGGTCGATTACTCGCCTTTAGCCGCTTTGAACGCTTCAGCCATTGCGTTAGAGAAGTTGCTTTCATCCTGTTTGGTGTTAACAGTGTTGATAGCTTCTTTCTCATCAGCCTGGTCTTTAGCACGTACAGACAGGCTCACAACGCGGTTCTTACGGTCAACGCCGGTGAATTTAGCTTCAACGTCGTCGCCTACGCTCAGAACCTGAGTCGCGTCTTCGATGCGATCCAGTGAAGCTTCAGAAGCGCGCAGGTAACCCTCTACGCCATCAGCTAATTCTACTGTAGCACCTTTCGCGTCAACTGCAGTGACTTTACCGGTCACGATAGCGCCTTTCTTGTTCAGGGTGATGTAGTTGTTGAATGGATCTTCAGCCAACTGCTTCACGCCCAGAGAGATGCGCTCGCGCTCTGCATCAACCTGCAGTACAACGGCAGCGATTTCGTCGCCTTTCTTGTACTCGCGTACGGCTTCTTCGCCGGTAGCGTTCCAGGAGATGTCAGACAGGTGAACCAGACCGTCGATGCCACCGTCCAGGCCGATGAAGATACCGAAGTCAGTGATTGACTTGATTTTACCTTCAACGCGATCGCCTTTGTTGTGGGTCTCTGCGAACTGCTGCCATGGGTTAGATTTGCACTGCTTCAGACCCAGGGAGATACGACGACGCTCTTCGTCGATGTCCAGAACCATAACTTCAACAACATCGCCCACGTTAACAACTTTAGATGGGTGAATGTTCTTGTTGGTCCAGTCCATTTCAGAAACGTGTACCAGACCTTCAACGCCTTCTTCGATTTCTACGAAGCAGCCGTAATCAGTCAGGTTGGTTACACGACCGGTCAGGCGAGTGCCTTCCGGATAGCGCTTAGCGATAGCAACCCATGGATCTTCGCCCAGCTGTTTCAGGCCCAGAGATACGCGGGTACGCTCGCGGTCGAACTTCAGCACTTTAACAGTGATTTCGTCGCCCACGTTGACAATTTCGCTTGGATGCTTAACGCGTTTCCATGCCATGTCAGTGATGTGCAGCAGGCCGTCAACGCCACCCAGGTCAACGAATGCGCCGTAGTCAGTGAGGTTCTTAACGATACCTTTGACTTCCATGCCTTCCTGCAGGTTTTCCAGCAGCTGATCGCGCTCAGCGCTGTTTTCAGATTCGATAACAGCACGACGTGAAACCACGACGTTGTTACGTTTCTGATCAAGCTTGATTACTTTGAATTCAAGCTCTTTGCCTTCCAGATGCAGAGTATCGCGAACCGGACGCACGTCAACCAGTGAACCTGGCAGGAACGCACGAATACCGTTCAGCTCAACTGTGAAGCCACCTTTAACTTTGCCGTTGATAACACCGGTAACAGTTTCAGCGTCTTCGTAAGCTTTTTCCAGCGTGATCCAAGCTTC
>Ga0207655_1000278_pt1 | contig 79448 bp, 77 predicted proteins | sample KBSM44metaG_FD_184398 | JGI IMG/M metagenome (GOLD analysis project Ga0207655, IMG submission 184398) | Miscanthus rhizosphere microbial communities from Kellogg Biological Station, Michigan, USA - KBS M4-4 metaG (SPAdes) (version 2) | ecosystem: Host-associated > Plants > Roots > Rhizosphere >... | reverse complement strand
CTTTCACCTGCCGCATTCATCGCGGTCGCGCTCAGATTGTGCGCCCCTTCAGACAGGTCAGTGTTAGGCGTGAAACGCCATGAGCCGTCTGCGCCCGCGATGGCGGTGCCAATCAGGGCATCGTTGTTATAGATATTGACAGTAGCGCCCGCCATGGCATGACCAGTGAGCTCCGGACGGGCATCGTTAGTCAGACTGCCGTTAGCCAGGTCGCCGGTAATGCCGCCCTGTACGTTGTCTGCCACGCTGTCAATAACCGGTACATCGGGTACAACCGGTACATCCGGGGGCACGATGTCCTGATCAGGGTCGGTGGTGTTGATGTAGTAAGGGTCGGATAAGAAAAGTTTCGAGCTGCCGCCTGGATCAGGCATGACGGCCTGGAAATAATTCAGGGTACCCGGCTCCAGCGGAGTCTCCGGGGTATAGGTCCATGTGCCGTCAGCCTGTACATGGGCGGTGCCGACTTGCACGCTGTTGAGGTAGATGCGAAGGACCACATTTTCGCCATTAGGCACAAACCCCGTCAGTGTTGGCTGCAGGTCATCGGTTTCGCCGAATTTAGCAACCGGGCCCTGTTGCTGACCAGCATGATCGATAACGCTGTCAATGGTAATCAATGAAGTGTAATCGCCGCCAACGTCAGCCAGCATTAAGTCATTTTGTTTTTCTGTTGAATCAGACATCGTGTCCAGTTCTCCATAATCTGTATAATTTAACACTCAGCGCCAGGAATAGAAACGTGCATTCATCTCGACGCTAAATTTAATATGAACAATGAATATTGAATGATGTTTTTATCATCAACCGCAGTGTATCCCGGGGCCTGCCGATCGAGAACCCATCAAAAGTAGAAAAATAAAAACGAAAAAATGAAATACATTAAAAAAACATATGAAGACTGACTAAAATACCCATTTCATCACACGCTAAATCGCCAAAAAGTACATTCCATTTAATATAAAACCGATTTTTAATGAATACAAATAAATGGCTAATACGTAAGCGAATGATTCACAAGCTTACATAACAGGGGGCTTGCGTAGCCTGGCAGATAACCGCAGAGTGGCTCAGTGGTGCAGCAAAATATCCGCAACTCTTTCTTCGGTTAATCTCAGCGGGAACTTGCGTAAAATAGATTTACCGCGTACCGCGCTTAATTTTTTGAAAAGTGACTTTAAGTAATCAAGTTATATAAAGTGACATGCACTCCAGGTGATGATAAAGTTCTCGCTGTGTTATTTTACTTATACAGTGTTGCTATTTTGCAAGCCGCCACTCAGGCGGCATTTTTTTGTGAATTGGCCGTTAACTTATTCAGGACTTATACTCTCAGGCTTTATCTCCCGACGTATTACAATATGAGTGCCACGGAAGCGTGGGAGGTTGGTGTGCGTGATGCCCGAATGGTGTCCTCCGTTTGGCGGGCTGCGCCTTTATTACCCCGGCAGGCGTCACGTCCCGCCAGGGCTTAAAGCGTTTATCGATTTAGTCCACGACATCCGCGACCGCGGAATTACACCTTAAACAACCAGCAGGCGGTGAAATGGCGCGTGGCAATCTCCTGCATCGGCGGCTCCTGCTGCTGGCACACCGGCATCGCCTGCGGGCAGCGGCTGCAAAAACGACAGCCGGTGATCTCCGCCGTTGGGCTCGGGATTTCACCCTTCAGGCCACCGTGTTCCAGATGACGTACGCGCGGGTCCGGCTGCGGGACTGACGCCAGCAGCGCCCGGGTGTAGGGGTGCGCCGGGTGCTGATACAGCTCACCCGCCGGGGCCACTTCCACCAGCTTGCCGAGGTACATCACCCCAATCCGGCTGGAGATGTGACGCACCATCGACAAATCATGGGCGATAAACAGATAGGTCAGGCCCAGCTCCTGCTGCAAATCTTGCAGGATATTCACCACCTGCGCCTGCACCGACACGTCCAGCGCCGAGAGCGGTTCATCGCACAGCACAAACTCCGGGCGCACCGACAGCGCGCGGGCAATGCTTATCCGCTGGCGCTGGCCGCCGCTGAACTCATGCGGGAAACGCTGCAAATGCTCCTGCTTGAGGCCCACTTTGTCCAACAGCTCTTCGGCGCGTTCGCGCTGCGCCTGCTTATCGTAGCCGTGGATTTGCATCGGTTCAGACACCAGTTGCTGCACCGTCATGCCCGGATTAAGCGACGAATAAGGGTCCTGAAAAATGGCCTGCATCCGACGGCGTAACGGCTTGAGCGTTTTCTCTGACGCGTGGGCTATCTCCTGCCCGCCAAAGGAAATCTCGCCGGAGGTGATATCGAACAGGCGCAGCACCGCACGCCCGAGGGTCGATTTCCCACAGCCGGACTCGCCCACCAGGCCGAAGGTTTCACCGGGCAGGATATCGAAACTGACCCCATCGACGGCTTTCACCAGGCGGCCTTTGCGCAGCCAGCCGCCGTTCAGGGCATAGTGTTTATGCAGGTCACGCACGCGAATTAACGGTTGCTGGCTCATGCCGGGATCTCCTTGTCCTGCCACAGCCAGCAGGCGGTTCGATGGCCGTTGGCGTTGGAATAAAACGGCGGCTGATGGTCACATTGCGCCATCCGCTGCGGGCAGCGCTCGGCAAACGGACAGCCCGGCGGCGGGTTGAGTAACCCCGGCGGCGAGCCTTCAATCGATGACAGACGATGCTCGGGTTGGTCGGCACGCGGTAGCGAGGCCAGCAGGCCACGGGTATAAGGATGCAGGGGTTGCCAGAAAATATCCTCCACGCTGCCCTCCTCCATCACCTGGCCGCCGTACATCACCACCACCCGGCTGCACACCTGCGCCACCACCCCGAGATCGTGCGTGACCAGCAAAATGGCAGTGCCGGTTTCCTGCTGGAGTGATTTTAGCAGCCGCAGGATCTGCGCCTGGATGGTCACATCCAGCGCGGTGGTCGGTTCATCGGCGATCAACAGATCCGGATTGCACGACAGCGCGATGGCGATCATCACCCGCTGGCGCATCCCGCCGCTGAATTCGTGCGGATACTGGGAGAAACGGCTCTCGGCGTCGGCGATCCCCACCCGCCCCAGCATATCGACGGCTTTGGCTTTCGCCTCGCGTTTCGATAAGCCTTTATTGCGCATCAGGATCTCGGTCATCTGACGGCCAATAGTGACCACCGGATTCAGGGCAGTCATCGGATCCTGGAAAATCATGGCGATATCGTTCCCACGGATCCGTCGCATCTGCTCCGGCGTTTTCCGCGCCAGATCTTCGCCGCGAAAACGCACGCTGCCGCCGGTGATTTTGCCATTTTTACCGAGCAGTTGAATCACCGATTTACAGGTGACGCTTTTACCGCAGCCGGATTCACCGACGATGCCGACCAGTTCGCCGGGCTGGAGCGCAAAGCTCACCCCGCGCACCGAATGTACTTCCCCGTCGCGAGTGAAGAACGCGGTTTGCAGGTTGTCGAGTTCCAGTAAGTTATGCATCGCGATTGGCTCCCGGTTCAAAGGCGGTACGGAACACGTCGCCCAGCACGTTAAAACTGAATACCGTCAGCAGAATAAGAATCCCCGGGAACATCGCCAGCCATGAGGCCTCGCCGATGTAGGACTGCGCATTGTTGAGCATACTGCCCCACGACGCCGCGGGCTGCTGCACGCCGAGCCCCAAAAAGCTCAGCGTGGACTCCATCAAAATCGCCGAGGCGATGTTCAGGGTCGCGGCGACGATAATGGTCGGCAGCACGCCGGGAATGATGTGGCGCACGATAATGCGCAGCGGATGTTCCCCGGCGGCGCGCGCGTACAGCACGTATTCGCGCTCTTTGACCGACAGGGTTTCGGCGCGGATCAGCCGCGACATGTTCATCCACGTCAACAGGCTGATAATCATGATGATGTTATCCACGCCCGGCTTGAGATAGGCGTTCAGCACCAGCAACAGGAAGAACGCCGGGATCGCCAGCAGGATATCGACGGCGCGCATCATCAGGTTGTCGAGCCAGCCGCCGAAATAGCCGCTGACCGTGCCCACCACGGTGCCAATCAGGGTGGAAAATAGCATCACCATAAAACCAACCATCAATGAAATCTGGCCGCCGTACAGCGCGCGGGTAAAGTAATCCCGGCCATATTCATCGGTGCCAAACCAGTGCGCCGCATCGGGCGGCAACATCCGTGCGCCGAGCGACATCTGGTCCGGATCGTAAGGACTGAACCCCGCAGCCAGCGCCGCGAGAATGAAAATAAACAGCACCAGAAGGGAGAACTGCGCCGGACGATTGCGGCGCAGCTGGTGACGTACGTTTTGCCAGCGTCTGCTCATCGGCGGTTACCTCAGGGTACGAATGCGGGGATCGGCGAAGCGATACAGCAGATCCGCCAGCAGGTTGCCGACGATCAACATCAGCGATGACAGCAGGATGATCGCCATGATCAGCGGGTAATCAAGCGACGAAATGGCCTGGATCCCCAGCAGCCCCATGCCCGGCCAGGAGAACACGCTTTCGGTGACGTACGCGCCGACGATCAGTTCCCCGAACGACAGACCAAACAGGGTGATCACCGGCAGCAGCACGTTTTTCATCACGTGGCGGAACAGAATGGTGCGATATGTCGCACCGTACGCCAGCTGGGTCTGCACGTAATCCGCCGACAGCTGGCTGATGGTGTTGGAGCGCACATAGCGTACGTAGTTCGACAGGTTGTAAAAGGTCAGCGCGATGCACGGCAAAATGCCGTGGCGCACCACGTCGAGCCCGTTATCTTCCACGCCAATGGTACGCATGCCCATACTCGGCAGCCAGTTGAGCTGCACCGCGAACACGGTTACCAGCAGAATGCCGAACCAGAAAATCGGCACTGAAATGCCGATATAGGCGAACAGATTGAGGAAGTGATCCAGCCAGCGATGCTTAAACGCCCCCGCCAACAGGCCGAGCGGCACCGCCAGCACAATCGCCAGCAGTAGCGAGGCGCCCATTAGCCCGAGGGTCGCCGGGATACGTTCGACGATCATCTCCAGCACCGGGCGGTGATAAATCAGCGAGTAGCCTAAATCGCCCTGAAAGACGTTTTTCAGCCACAGGAAGTACTGCGTCACCAGCGGCTTATCCAGCCCCAGGCTATGGCGAATACGCTCGATGTCCTCCGGCGCCATGCGTGGCGTGATGTACGCCTGAACCGGATCGCCCGGCGCGAGTTTCACCAGTAAAAATGCCACCAGCGAAATAAAGAAAAGCATCGGCAGCAGTTGCAGCAGCCGACGCGTTAGCATTGCGTTCACGACATTCCCTTCACAAAAAAGCCCCCTTCCGGGGGCTAACCGATTATTTTTGGTAGATTTTCGACAGATCCTGGAACATATAAACCGGTTTTGGCTCGGCCTCCTGGGTGCCGCCAAAACGCTTGTCGACCGCCACGGTGGCATTGGTGTACGCAATCGGGTAATAGGTCATTTGCGTGGCGACGGTCTGCTGGATCTGTTTGTAGATCTCGCCGCGTTTGCCCGCATCGGTTTCCACCGCACCTTTATCCCACAGCGCGTCGAACTGCGCGTCTTTGTAGTGCGCGTAGTTATAGGCTTCATTGCTCATGAACAGCGACTTGTAGCCGTCCGGCTCCGCGCCCATGATGTAGCCGCCGAGGTTCAGCTCCCAGGCGGTGTTGTTCATGTCGAGGCTGCGCTGCGACATGGCGTTAGCATCCAGCGGCATCAGCTCAACGTTAATCCCCAGCGCCTTCAGCTGCTGCTGGATATACAGGCTCATGCTCTCCTGAGTTTTGTTGGTGTTCACATACGCCAGACGCAGCTTCAGATTGGCCGGTGCGCCGGAGGCTTTCAGCAGATCTTTGGCTTTTTGCAGGTCGAATTTGTACTGATCCACATCGTCAGAATGGTACAGCGTATCCGGCGTCAGGAACGAGGTGGCCGGTTTGGCGTAATCGAGCGAGGTAAAAGCGGTGGTTACCAGATCGTCTTTGTTAATGGCGTAAGCAATCGCCTGACGCAGTTCCTTGCTCTTCATCACCGGCACGTTCTGGTTGAAGGTCATGTACGCCAGGCGTCCTTCCGGGTAGACCACAAAATCGAATTTCCCCGTGCCTTTCAGGCGTGATACGTCCTGCGGATCGACCATCTTCAGATTGATTTCACCATTTTGCAGCGCCAGGTTAGCGGAGTTGCTGTCTTTGGCGAAACGGTAGGTCACGGAATCGAGCTTCGGCTTGCCGTTCCAGTAATCATCGAAACGCGTCAGGGCGTAATACTGCCCGGCGCGATACTCTTTAAATTTGAACGGACCGGATCCCACCGGGGCGTCGTTTTTGCTGCTCTTTTCCAGATCGCTTTCGTTAGCAAACACGTGCTGCGGAATCGGGTAAATCTGCACCAGGGTGCCGACAAACGCGGCGCTGACCTGCGGCAGGGTAAATTTCACCGTCAGGTCATCCACCTTGCTGACCTGCACCGGCTTGCCGCCAAACATGAACATGCTGCGGAAGAAACTGTGCTGCTTTTCATCGAGCAGTTTCGTAAAGGTGAACACCACATCGTCGGCGGTCAGCGGCTGGCCGTCCTGCCATTTCAGATTCGGTTTCAGCTTGAGGATATAGCTCAGATTATCGGTGGATGGCGTCAGGCTTTCAGCCAGACCCCACTCAATTTTACCGTCGTTGTAGCTGTAGAGCGGCGCGTACAACGCCTGCATCAGCGTGAGCGTGGTGCGGTCGCTGGCGTAAATCGGGTTCACCGCCAACGGGTCGCCGGAGGTAATACCGACGATCAGCGAGCCGCCCTCTTTGGGCGCGGCATTCTGGTCAGCGGCGGGTGCATTTACGGTGTCATTTTTCTTGCCGTCATCGCATCCTGCGAGACTTAAGGCCAGCGAAATCATCGCGGCGGAGAAGACCAACTTGCGCATGCTTATTTAACCCCTTCCCATCATCATTATTATTGTCTGCCAACGAGCGCAGTTCAGCGCGCATATTGGAGCCTTTCCCATGCAATTTGAAATGCGTTTTTCGCTTAAGCTTATATCCGAAATCATCTATATAAGATGTTTTTAAAATAAGCCGTTACGACGATCACGCTCTCATTGTTAAAGCTCGGCTTTATCACCTGCTACACTCCGTCAATACCTCAACCAACAGGGTGGTTTTTCTATGTCTAAAAATGAGTATCAACCTCCGAAAGTCTGGGAGTGGAAGCAAAACAACGGCGGCGCGTTCGCCAACATCAACCGTCCGGTCTCTGGCCCAACCCATGAAAAAGCGCTGCCGGTGGGCACGCACCCGTTGCAGCTTTACTCCCTCGGGACGCCAAACGGGCAGAAAGTGACGATCATGCTTGAAGAGCTGTTGGCACTCGGCGTGACCGGCGCGGAGTACGACGCGTGGATGATCCGCATCGGCGACGGGGATCAGTTCTCCAGCGGTTTTGTCGATGTGAACCCGAACTCAAAAATTCCGGCGCTGAGCGATCGCTCGGTCAATCCGCCGCTGCGAGTGTTTGAATCCGGATCGATCCTGCTGTATCTGGCGGAGAAATTCGGTCACTTCCTGCCGAAAGATCCGGCGGGGCGTACCGAAACGCTGAACTGGCTGTTCTGGCTCCAGGGCGCCGCCCCGTTCCTCGGCGGCGGCTTTGGCCATTTCTATCACTATGCCCCGGTGAAAATTGAGTACGCGATTGACCGCTTCACCATGGAAGCCAAGCGTCAGCTCGACGTGCTCGATAAGCAGCTGGCGCGCGGCCGCTATGTGGCGGGCGAGGAGTACACCATTGCCGATATGGCGGTCTGGCCGTGGTACGGCAACGTGGTACTCGGTGCGGCGTATAACGCGGCGGAATTCCTTGATGCCGGAAGCTACAAAAACGTGCTGCGCTGGGCGCAGGATGTCGGCAACCGTCCGGCGGTCAAACGTGGGCGCATCGTTAACCGTGCCCAGGGCCCGCTGAACGAGCAGTTGCATGAGCGCCACTCGGCCAGCGATTTCGACACCAATACTGAAGATAAGCGTCAGGGTTAATACCCTTCCGTCGACCGGGTGTACTCACCCGGTCATTTCAGGCCGTCGCCGTGTCAGGCATTCGACAGACGGAATTTCTGCACCGACTGCTGTAAGGCATGGGTTTGCTGCTCCAGCGCCGATGCGGCGGCGGACACCTGTTCCACCAGCGAGGCGTTTTGCTGCGTGACGCTGTCCATCTGCGTGATTGCCACGCCCACCTGCGAAATCCCTTTGCTCTGTTCCGCCGACGCGCTGGCAATCTGCTTCATGATGGTGGTCACTTCCTGCACTGCGCGCAGAATGGCGTCCATGGTGTTACCGGTGTCATTCACCAGCCGCACCCCGCTGTCGATGCGGGTCACGGAGTCAGCAATTAAGCTTTCAATCTCTTTTGCCGCGCCCGCGCTGCGACTGGCGAGGTTACGCACTTCGCCTGCCACTACCGCAAAACCACGGCCCTGTTCGCCCGCCCGCGCCGCTTCCACCGCGGCATTCAGCGCCAGAATATTGGTCTGAAACGCGATGCTGTTGATGACGGTGGTTATCTCGGCAATTTTCTTTGAGCTGTCGGAGATGCCGGACATGGTGTCGACCACCTTGTCGACCAGCGAGCCGCCCTTGCTGGCGGTGTGTGATGCCGCCTGCGCCAGGTCGCTGGCCTGCTGTGCGTTATCGGCATTGAGTTTCACCGTCGCCATCAATTGCTCCATGCTCGCCGCCGTTTCTTCCAGCGCCGAGGCCTGTTCTTCGGTACGCGAAGAGAGGTCGTTATTGCCGGACGAAATTTCCGTCGCGCCGCGCCAGATATTTTCGCTGCCGTGACGAATGGTGCTGACGGCCTCGCGCAGGCTGTCCTGCATCGCATTCAGCAGCGGCACCAGTTGGCCGACACAGTTGCGACCAAACGACGCCATCGGCTGGCTGAGATCGCCCTGCGCCATCAGGCGGAAGTGTTGTTGCACGCGAGCCAGCGGTTTCACCAGCATCGCCACCAGATAGCGGTCGGAGAACAGGAGCAGTAACAAGCCGATGATGACGGCACTGATGATTAACGTCCGGGTGACCGACGTGAGGTGATCGACCACCACGCGCGTGTTGTCCAGCGCGACGCTGGCGCGGGCGTTAAATTTCTCGGTGCTGGCACCGAAGGCGCGACTTAAGGCAGGCGTTACGTTGGTGGCCTGCTGGCGATAGTCCTCTGCAGAACCCTGCGCTGCCAGTGCCATCTGGCGAGCCACGCCGTTATCGAGCAGCGCCTGCCAGTTGGCAATCGTGTCGGCAGAAATCTGCGTATCCATTGGGCCGGGCGACACCGCCTTCAGCGCCTCCAGCTTACTGCGCATGTTATCCAGCGCCTGCTGCGCGGGAGCGAAATCCGCCGCATTGCCCGCCGCTTTGGCCTCCATCGCCCGACCCAGCCGGGTCACAAAACGAAAATACTGGTCATTGCCCTGGCTCAGCATAGTCATTTGGGTGACCAGTTCCCGGTCAACCTGATTGCCCTCGGCTACCTTCGACAGCGAGTACACGCTGTACAGCCCAACACCGGACCACAGCAAACCAAAAATCCCGAGGATGACCAGCATGACCATCCGAATGGTAAAGTTACGAAGCAAATGCATAAATTCTCCTGGCCGTTGCAAGGGTATTGTGACACGCGTCACAATCCACCTCGTTATCGGCAGAACCTGGAGAATTCATAACGTTTTGTGATTATTTTTTTGTGAAATTTTTAAGTTGGGGGTGAGGACTACAACGCTTGCGGATCCACATGCGGGCGCTGATACTCCGGCCACACCAGCGCCACCAGGGACGGATAGGCGTCGAGGCTAAATTCACGAAAGCACTGCTGCAGGTTCAACACGTCGAGATCACCGTGCGAGACCTTTTCGCCATTTACGCAGCGTTTTTTTATATTATCGTAATATTTATACACCGCCGAATTGAGATCGCTGCAGCGTCGCTGGGCCTCAAATAACCCTGCGGTAGCATTTAATTCGGTGATACTCATGCGTTTTATGGTGGCATGAAGAAAATCAATATATTCATGATTGACGCGCCAGTACCATACCGGCGTTATCGCATTCATCAGCACCGAAAAATGGTCTTCACCTTCTTCTTTGCTTAGCAATTTCGCCTGCGGTGGTTGAGGTTTTTCGTTCACCACCTCATTTTTAACCATACCAGAGATGACGATAAGAATAACAACGGTAAGTAATAGCAGCGCTATCACAAAATAGATAATACTGTTCATGGTTTACTCCATTTTTTTTGATTTTAAATTTACGCCATGATATTGTCAACGAACCTCACATCTTTATCGCCCCTATCCTGTTGAAAATAAAAGGACATCAGGCATGATACCCGAGTCGCTGATCCCGGCCCATTTTCACATCTCAAACCCAGAGTCAGCGCCCGGTGTAGCAGAAAATAATGCTGATTTAACTCAGGGCAAGATAACTCTCGACAATTTCGAAGCAGATATATTAGCCGCCCCGGTACGTCATGGTCAGTCGCGCAATATGCTGCTGGAAGAGCGTGACCGTCATATTAAAGACAGGCTATTTCGGGTCATGAAAATCGAAGCCTATGCCCGTGTTCTGAACGACCTTCAAATGGAAGCGGAAATTGATAACCAGGAATTAAGTCAAATTATTGCCGAGTACACCGATAAAATAAATGAGGCCGGGAATGAAATTTGGCTTAATTTGATCACGCAAGAAAAAACAGCGTCTCTTTTTTACGACTTTCAGGCTGAGTAAAATGAAAGAGGGTGATAATAATAACGTTTATTTGACTTTAGACGACAAAAACAGCGATGCGGTGATCCTGAAGCATAATCTTCAGGCACTGAAAAATGAGAAAAATGCGGTAATTGAAGAAACCGCGAAAGCGCTGGAGTCGATTCCCGCCGCGCTGGTACGCATGAAATGGCAGTACCGCCGCGAGATTTACGCTTTCCAGGTGAAAGAGGAAATTTACGGCGCAGCGCTGGCCGAGGTAATCAGCCGTAATCCGCAACTCAAAGAGAAAGTTCTCGCGCATATCGAAGCCAGCTATCAACACCTACTGGGGCGCGAAATCGCCACCCTGCGCCTGAGCCGTAAACTGGCCGACGGCAACTGCCGCACCGCCTGCGTCAATATCGTCGCGCCTCAGGAGCCTCTCCCCACCTCAGCAACGAAGAAAGCCTGAATCAACGCACATAAAAAAACCGGCGCATGGCCGGTTCTTTGTTTATAGCGGTAATGATGCCGATTATTTCGCGGCGGCTGCGTGCTCTTCGCCCACCAGACCGATTTTCAGATACCCCGCCTGGTGCAGCGTATCCATCACCTTCATCATCGTTTCGTAGTTCACGGTTTTATCCGCCCGGAAGAAGATGGTGGTGTCTTTCTTGCCTTCGGTCTGCGCGTTAATCGCATTTACCATCGTTTCTTCGGTGACCGGATCGTTACCGAGGAACATGCTGTTGTCCGCTTTCACCGACAGGTACACCGGTTTCTCCGGGCGCGGCTGTGGCTGGCTGGAAGAGGCAGGCAGATTCACCTTCACGTCTACGGTCGCCAGCGGGGCGGCCACCATGAAGATAATCAGCAGAACCAGCATGACGTCGATGAACGGCGTCACGTTGATCTCATGCATTTCGCCGTTATCGTCCAGATTTTCGTTAAGACGCATTGCCATTGGCTATCACCCTACCCGCAGTTTCTGCGCGGTACGCACCGGCTGAGCGCCGCTGTTGTTGAGGTCAAGATCACGGCTTTGCAGCAGCAGAACCTGCGCCGCGACATCACCGAGCAGCGCTTTGTGGCTGCCAATCATGCGGGCGAAAATGTTGTAGATAACCACGGCAGGGATCGCGGCGAACAGGCCGATAGCGGTCGCCAGCAGCGCTTCGGCGATGCCCGGTGCCACGACGGCGAGGTTCGTCGTCTGGGTCTGGGCGATGCCGATGAAGCTGTTCATGATGCCCCATACGGTGCCAAACAGGCCGATAAACGGTGAAATCGCCCCGATAGTTGCCAGATAACCGTTCCCCCGGCCCATGTGACGACCGGCGGCCGCCACGCGGCGCTCCAGACGGAAACCGGTACGCTCTTTAATGCCTTCGTTATCTTCAGCACCTTCGGAGAGTTCCAGCTCGTTCTGCGCTTCGTTCAGCAATTGGAGGCTGAGGCTTTTCGCCGGGAAGGCTGCGGCAATGTCGCTGGCCTGGTTCAGAGAGCGGGCTTCGCCCAACAGCTGCTGCTCACGCTTGAGGCGGCGCTTTTGCGACAGCAGTTCGGTACTTTTACTGAAGAAGATTGCCCAGGTGACGACCGATGCCAGAATCAGGCCGATCATAACTACCTTAACCACGATGTCGGCATGATGATACATACCCCAAACGGAGAGATCCGCCTGCATCAAATTATTACCCACTCTGTTTCTCCAGGATCTAAATCACAAAATCTGCTCGTAATCATATCAAAACGACGTCGAATTGATAGTCGTTCTCATTACTATTTACATATTGACGCAATCATCGCTACGTTTCCTTGCGCTGACGCAGTAAAAAAGGCGCTTTGACGCTTTCCGGCAAAATTTTCTGCTTAATCTCGTTGGGTGTCGTACATCCCCGAACAATCATGCTAGTTTAGACGTCCAGACGTATAAAAACAGGTAGAGAGAACATGTCCAACAAACAACTTGATACCGTGCTGGTGAACGCTGGCCGGAGTAAAAAATTCACTCAGGGATCGGTGAACAGCGTTATCCAGCGCGCGTCCTCCCTGGTTTTCGACACTGTGGAAGCAAAGAAGCACGCCACCCGCAATCGCGCCAAAGGTGAGTTGTTTTACGGGCGTCGCGGGACGCTGACCCATTTCTCGTTGCAGGAAGCCATGTGCGAACTGGAAGGGGGAGCCGGTTGCGCTCTGTTCCCGTGCGGTGCGGCGGCGGTGGCGAACACGATTCTGGCATTTGTTGAACAGGGCGATCATGTGCTGATGACCAACAGCGCCTATGAACCGAGCCAGGATTTCAGCACCAAAATTCTTAAAAAACTCGGGGTCACGACCGGCTGGTTCGATCCCATGATTGGGGCCGGGATTGCCGATTTGATCCAGCCGAATACTAAAGTGGTGTTCCTGGAATCACCGGGCTCGATCACCATGGAAGTGCATGATGTGCCCGCCATCGTCAGCGCGGTTCGCCGCGTGGCCCCGGACGCCGTCATTATGATCGACAACACCTGGGCGGCGGGCGTGCTGTTCAAGGCGCTCGAGTTCGATATCGATATTTCCATTCAGGCGGCCACCAAATACCTGATTGGCCATTCCGATGGCATGATCGGCACCGCCGTCGCCAACGCCCGCTGCTGGGATCAGCTGCGTGAGAATGCCTATCTGATGGGCCAGATGGTTGATGCCGACACCGCCTATATGACCAGCCGTGGTCTGCGTACTCTCGGGGTCCGTCTGCGTCAGCATCACGAAAGTAGCGTTAAAATTGCCGAATGGCTGGCACAGCATCCACAGGTTGAGCGGGTCAATCACCCAGCCCTGCCGGGCAGTAAAGGACACGAGTTCTGGAAACGAGACTTTACGGGCAGCAGCGGTCTGTTCTCATTCATTCTGAAAAAACGGCTTACCGACAGCGAACTGGCGGCCTATCTCGACAACTTTACGCTGTTCAGCATGGCCTACTCCTGGGGCGGCTATGAGTCGTTAATTCTGCCGACCCAGCCGGAGCAACTCGCGGAAATCCGCCCTGACGGCAAGCCTGACTTCAGCGGGACGCTGATTCGTCTGCACGTTGGTTTAGAGAATGTTGACGATCTTCTCCAGGATTTGTCGGCAGGTTTTGAACGCATCGTGTAAAGTGGCATCCGATGGACACAATTTCAGACAGTCCCGCTAAAACTGCCTGCATTGTTGCGCCTGGGATCAAGGCATCCCGGGCGATTCAGGAGTACAATACTCAGAAAATGTTAGTCCACAGGAAAGTCCATGGTTGTTATCCAGCACATTGCCGCCGCACTCTGGCAGCATGATTTCGCCGCACTGGCCGATCCCCACGTCGTAGGCGTGGTGTATCTGGTCATGTTTGCGACGCTATTTTTAGAAAATGGTCTGCTTCCGGCGTCGTTCTTGCCGGGCGATAGCCTGTTGCTGCTCGCCGGGGCGCTGATCGCCAAAGGCGTGATGGATTTTGTTCCGACGCTGGCGATTCTGACCGCTGCCGCCAGTCTGGGCTGCTGGCTGAGCTATATTCAGGGCCGCTGGCTGGGCAACACCAAAACGGTGAAAGGCTGGCTGGCGCAATTACCGACCAAATACCACGAACGCGCCACCTGCATGTTTGACCGCCACGGTCTGCTGGCGCTGCTCGCCGGGCGTTTTCTGGCGTTTGTTCGCACTCTGCTGCCCACCATGGCAGGCATTTCGGGTTTGTCGAATCGCCGCTTCCAGTTCTTTAACTGGCTAAGCGCCCTGCTGTGGGTCGGCGTCGTGACCGGCCTCGGCTATGCCCTGAGCATGATCCCGTTCGTCAAACGCCATGAAGACCAGGTGATGACGTTCCTGATGATCCTGCCGATTTTCCTGCTGGTTGCCGGCCTGCTCGGTACGGTTTTCGTGGTCATCAAGAAGAAGTATTGCAGCGCCTGAAGGCGCTGTTCCCCTCCCCCTCGTCCTAAGGCGCGAGGGGATTAAACACCCTGCATTCCTCTAATACGCGCCGCATCCTCGCCCGGCGTGATGCCGAAATAGCGCTTAAACTCCCGACTGAACTGCGACGCGCTTTCATACCCGACTTTCATCGCTGCGGTGCTGGCCTTTAAGCCATCGTGCACCATCATCATGCGCGCCTTGTGCAAGCGGTACGTTTTCAGGTACTGCAACGGCGAGGTGCTGGTCACCGATTTGAAGTTGTGGTGAAACGCCGAAACGCTCATGTTGGCTTCCGCCGCCAGCTGATCGACGCTGAGGTTTTCGGTGTACTGACTTTCAATCCGCTTTAGCACCCGGCTTATCAGGCTAAAATGCGTCTGGCGACTTACCAGCGCCAGCAATGCCCCGCCCCCTGGCCCCATCAGCACGTGATAAAGCATCTCACGGATGATTTGTTTGCCGAGAATACGCGCATCCAGCGGGCGCTCCATCACATCCAGCAGGCGTTCTGCCGCACAGAGAATTTCATCGGACAGCTTTGCCGAGTTGATCCCGCTCGCCGCCATCGACGGCTGAAACAGCTCGTCTTCGCCGATGTCCATCAGCAGCTCCTGCAATTGCAGAATATTGACGTTCAGACGCAGGCCCGCCAGGGGCACTTCCGGGGTGGCGAAGGTTTCGCATTCAAACGGCAGCGGCACGGTCAGCAATAGGTATTCCGTGGCATCGTAGCGGAAAACACGCTCGTTGATATGGCCGATTTTATGGCCTGAAAAGAGGAAAACGATACCCGGCTGGTACATCACCGGGGTGCGGGTGCCCGGCTGAGTGCCGTACAACAGGCGGATATCTGGCAACAGCTGAGTCAGCGTTTCTTCATTATTTTTCAGCTGCTTAATCTTATCGGTCAGCAGCAGACAGGTCTCTTCACGATTCATTTTTGGCGGTATCCGGGGCGTATTACGATGGATGTATTGTGGACACAATTATTCATATTCTCCAGTCATCAGGAGAAATGGGCAATACATCGGCAGGAATGTGCATTGAGACAAACAGACCACAGGACCACAATAACCCCCATCAGATAGCCCTGTCGCTATCGTCTTTTTCACCCGTAATGAAGGGAATAAGCCATGTTTAATTTCAACCTGCACACTCCAACCCGCATTTTATTTGGTAAAGACGCTATCGCAGACCTGCGGGCGCAAATCCCGGCCAATGCCCGTGTCCTCGTCACCTACGGCGGCGGCAGCGTCAAAAAGACCGGCGTGCTGGACCAGGTGCTGAGCGCCCTGAACGGTCTGGACGTGCTGGAATTCGGCGGTATCGAGCCAAACCCATCTTATGAAACGCTGATGAACGCGGTGAAAATTGCCCGCGAACAGAACGTCACTTTCCTGCTGGCGGTCGGCGGTGGTTCGGTGCTCGATGGCACTAAATTTATTGCGGCAGCCGCGCATTATGCTGACGGTGTCGATCCTTGGGAAATCCTGCAAACCGGCGGGGCAAACATCAAAAGCGCGATCCCAATGGGCTCCGTGCTGACCCTGCCAGCCACCGGTTCAGAATCCAACATGGGCGCGGTCATTTCCCGTAAAACCACCGGTGACAAACAGGCGTTCATGAACCCGAACGTGCAGCCGGTGTTTGCGATCCTTGATCCGGTATACACCTACACCCTGCCACCGCGTCAGGTTGCTAACGGCGTGGTGGATGCCTTCGTACATACCGTTGAGCAGTACGTAACGTATCCGGTGAACGCCAAAATTCAGGACCGTTTCGCCGAAGGCATTCTGCTGACGCTGGTAGAAGAAGGCCCGAAAGCGCTGAAAGAGCCAGAAAACTACGACGTGCGTGCCAACGTAATGTGGGCTGCAACGCAGGCGCTAAATGGCCTGATTGGTGCAGGCGTGCCACAGGACTGGGCGACCCATATGCTCGGCCATGAACTGACCGCGATGCACGGGCTGGATCATGCGCAGACGCTGGCGGTGGTTCTGCCTGCCCTGTGGAATGAAAAACGCGATACCAAACGCGCCAAACTGCTGCAATACGCAGAACGCGTATGGAACATCACCGAAGGTTCTGACGATGCGCGTATCGATGCCGCGATTGCTAAAACCCGTGAGTTCTTCGAAGCGATGGGCGTGCCAACGCGTCTGTCCGGTTATGGCCTGGACGGCAGCTCCACCCCGGCCCTGCTGAAAAAACTCGAAGAGCACGGCATGACCCAAATCGGCGAAAATCAGGATATTACCCTTGAGGTGAGCCGTCGTATTTACGAAGCCGCGCGCTAAGCGATTTCCCGCTTAACCTTTCGTTTTCTCGTATTTCGTCCAGACTTAATGCTACTACTTCACCGGAGTGCCTGATGTGCTCCGGTGATTTTCATCAAGCCCTAATAATTCGAATTGCAGGCACGCAGCCCACGCGCCTGCAATGTGAAGTATGACGGGCGTAAGGAGGAATGCATGACACATCCAACCGTAATCAAGCTACAGGACGGCAACGTAATGCCGCAACTGGGACTCGGCGTGTGGAAAGCAAGCAACGAGGACGTGGTTACCGCCATTCATAAAGCGCTGGAGGTCGGCTATCGGTCTATCGATACCGCCGCCGCGTATAAAAATGAAGATGGCGTCGGTAAAGCATTAGCCAGCGCAGGCGTCGCGCGCGACGATCTGTTCATCACCACTAAGCTGTGGAACGACGATCAGAAGCGCCCGGCAGACGCGCTTCAGGAAAGCCTCGATAAACTGCAGCTCGATTTTGTCGATCTGTATCTGATGCACTGGCCGGTTCCGGCTATCGATCACTACGTTGAAGCCTGGCGCGGGATGATCAAACTGCAAGAACAGGGTCTGGTGAAGAGCATCGGCGTGTGTAATTTCCAGGTGCATCACCTGCAACGCCTGATTGACGAAACCGGCGTTACGCCCGTTATCAATCAAATAGAACTTCATCCTTTGATGCAGCAGCGTCAATTGCACTCCTGGAACGCAACCCACAAGATCCAAACCGAATCGTGGAGCCCGTTGGCGCAGGGCGGTGAAGGGGTGTTTGACCAGACGATTATTCGCCATCTGGCGGAGAAGTATGGCAAAACGCCCGCGCAGATTGTCATCCGTTGGCATCTCGACAGTGGGCTGGTGGTTATCCCGAAATCAGTGACCCCTTCGCGCATCGCGGAAAACTTCGACGTCTGGGATTTCCGTCTCGATAAAGATGAGCTCGGTGAAATAGCCAAGCTGGATCAGGGCAAACGCCTTGGGCCGGACCCGGATCAATTCGGCGGATAATCTTCGCCAATAAATACTGCGCCCCATTCAGGTGGGGTGCAGTCCATTTTAATATAGCGTGAAGACGTTCTACAGAATAAATATTAGCCCTAATCCTTTTGTATTAGCATCACGGTAAGATAATCGGTAAGATGATGTTAATTCATAAATGAAATATTGTTTTTATATAAAATGATTTGTTTTATTTTTGATGTTACTTATATTGAGCTTTTTTTTGAAGGCTTAATTAATGAACGAAAAAACCTTGAGTCGAGATTTTGACTATAATCTGATAAAAGTGCTGGATGCAGTGATATCCGCGGGAAATGCATCCAAAGCGGCAAAGCAACTGTCTGTCACTCCCGCTGCGGTGTCATTGGCATTGAATCGCCTGCAATTATTTTATAATGAAGCGTTGTTTGTCAGAGGAAAGGAGGGACTGGTCCCGACGATGAAGGCACTTGAGGTGCATGCGTCTTTTCGTCAGGTGATAGAGTTAGTCCGCAATACGATAACCCCCGAGCAAAATAATTTATCCGCCAATCAAATCACTATCCTTGGTGGCGATCTGGTTGAAAATTATTATCTTTCGCAACTTTATGACAATTCGGTTTTTGAGAACACTATATTCAAACATTTCTCCAACAGAAATCTAACTCACAAAGAAATGAAACGCTTACTTCTTGCGGGTCACAGTGACCTCATCGTGAGTCCCATTCCCTTTACCGATAATGATATTGACTGCAGGTTGATTGATAGCTTTAAAAATTTTTGCTGTATTTGCAGTAGAGACAATCTTCTTAGTAGCATTGAGAAATTATCGCTTCATAATTTCTATTCTGCACGCCATGCTATTTATCATAGTAGTTTATTTTCAGCCGCGGCAGCAAACGATAGCCATTTATATAATGAAGATACACCTTACCAGGGTAACCGCATTAAAAGCTACCAAAGTGATTCCATTACAGGAATTATTAATATTATAGAACAAACATCACTCATCGCGTTGTTTCCTCTCAAACTTGCTGTCTTTCATAAAAACCAGAGAAAAAGCGCAATAAATATCATCCAGCCCCCGAGTGAAATGACTTTCAGACCAATTAATATTTATGCTTCATGGAAAAAGAAAAAACCTCGCAGCCACATGGTGGAGGACATTGTGACCATGTTGCATACCTTGTCTTCATTTCGACGATAATCAATCATAGCGCCAAACACAAAAGTTGATATTGAATTAGTGTTTTTTATTATGCGAGCAGAGGAAAACGCATTAATTTACGTGCACTTTATTACCACAAGGAGTTTGGTATGGCTATTTACGATCCGGCAACAACACCGAAGGTCATCCTGCTTGAACTGGAAGTCTTATTTCTGGTTATTGCCACCGGTGCCTGGGGTGGCGTTGTACGTTATCTGCTTAAGACAAACAAAAAATCTGACAAAGGAGTCAGGCCTTTTCTGGCAAATTGCCTTACACAAATTATTATTTCCTGTTTTACAAGTTTCTTATTGAGCGCTATTGCTATTGAGCAAGGGTTAAGTTTTAACATGATTCTGGTTTTCGCGGGGATTGGAGGGGTATGCTCTGGAGCGATACTGAAAAGCATCGCCACGAAGATACAAAAGATTGTCAGTGGCATTACTAAATAATGTTAAAGCAATGGCAAGGCTTGTATTGCCTTGCCATATAAACCCATTAGATAAAATACAAACACGCTGCAATCAGCAATAATATACATAAAGTAACGATGATAGGCTTTGCCAGGCTGGCATGTGGTGGGGTGCTACGATGCGTTATCTCAACTTTTTCAATAGCGATACCGCTGTTAACCTGGATACCTCTGCGGGGAACGGTAACCAACAGATCGCTTATCCCGATAGCTTTCAAATCTTTGCGTATCAAATAAATCATCTGGGTGAGGTTAGCATCATTAACGTACTTCCCTCTTTCTCCCCATAATTCATTGGTGAGTGCCTGCCTATCGATAATCCCTCTCTCGGCATGCTCAATCATAAAACGAAGACAGTTGGCACGCATCGCTGTCATTTTAATGACCAGGGAATTAGAGACGTTTCTTAACTCGTTTTGTTGCTCGTTGAATACACATTGATGGTTGATGATATATTTATGCACCAGAATCTCCTTGAGTGAATTTCATGACTTTTTAATGTTAATTATAAGAATTAACTCAAGCCATGGCTCATTGGAAACTCATGCATTTTTAATTTTAAATAACTGCGGATGATCACAGGTTTAACTGTTTATTTATTCTCAATTAATCGGTTTGTTAATGATATTTAATTCACCGTCTTGAATTGCGCTGTAAAGAGAAAGGCCCCGGACAATGTTGCCGGGGCCTTATTTTATGACTTCACTGTGCGCTTGGCGGCAGGTTTTGGCTTCCGTGCGCCAGGATTGCGCTGCTGGGCGATTGGCGTGTGCTTGGTCAGCGCCGGGCGCGTATTACGATTCTGGCGACGTGCTTCACGCATTTCGTCCAGCGTCGGGGATGGCACCAGACATTCGCGGCGGCCACCAATCAGATGTTTTTTACCCATGGTTTCCAACGCCTGACGAATCAATGGCCAGTTCGCCGGGTCATGATAACGCAGCAGCGCTTTATGCAGACGACGCTGTTTATCCCCCTTCGGCACCACCACATCTTCACTCTTGTAACTGATTTTACTCAGCGGGTTCTTACCGGTGTAATACATGGTGGTCGAGTTGGCGAGCGGCGACGGGTAGAAGTTCTGCACCTGATCGAGACGGAAGCGGTTCTTCTTCAGCCACAGCGCCAGGTTTACCATGTCTTCATCGGTGGTGCCCGGATGCGAGGAGATGAAGTACGGGATCAGATACTGCTCTTTCCCCGCCTGTTTTGAATAGGTGTCGAACAACTCTTTAAAGCGATCGTAGCTGCCCATACCCGGCTTCATCATTTTCGACAGCGGGCCTTCCTCGGTGTGTTCCGGGGCAATCTTCAGGTAGCCACCTACGTGGTGGGTCGCCAGCTCTTTGATGTAGCGCGGATCTTCTACCGCGATGTCGTAGCGCACGCCGGAGGCGATGAGGATCTTCTTCACGCCTTTCAAATCGCGGGCACGGCGATACAGGTTGATCGTCGGCTCATGGTTGGTGTCCATGTGCGGGCAAATATCCGGGTAGACGCAGGAAAGACGACGGCAGGTCTGTTCGGCGCGCGGCGATTTGCAGCGCAGCATATACATGTTAGCGGTCGGGCCACCCAGATCGGAGATAATGCCGGTAAAGCCCGGAACCGTGTCGCGAATGGCTTCGATTTCATTGATGATCGATTCTTCGGAGCGGCTCTGGATGATACGGCCTTCGTGTTCGGTAATCGAACAGAACGAACAGCCGCCGAAGCAACCGCGCATGATGTTGACCGAGAAGCGGATCATCTCGTAGGCCGGGATCCGGCTGTCGCCGTACGCCGGGTGCGGCACGCGCTTGTAGGGTAGCGCAAACACGCTATCCATTTCGTCGGTAGAAAGCGGGATCGCCGGTGGGTTCAGCCAGATATAGCGGTCGCCGTGTTTTTGCATCAGCGCCCTGGCGCAGCCTGGGTTTGTTTCATGGTGCAGAATACGCGAAGCGTGCGCATACAGCACTTTGTCGCCCTTCACTTTCTCGTAGGAAGGCAGCAGCACGTAGGTTTTCTCCCACGGCTTTGGCTTCGGCGGCTGGATGGTGATGGCTTTGGCTTCGGCCTTTTGCGGCTCGACGGGTTTATTGTCGGCGCACGGCAGGTCTTCGCCGTAAGGATGTGGGATCGGGTCGATTTTGCCCGGCGTATCCAGACGCGTGGAATCCACCCCGGTCCAGCCCGGCAGCGCTTCTTTAACCATGATCGCGGTGTTACGCACGTCGCGGATGTCAGAGACCGCTTCACCCATCGCCAGACGGTGTGCCACTTCGACCAGCGGACGCTCGCCGTTACCGAAAATCAGCATGTCGGCTTTGGAATCCACCAGCACCGAACGGCGCACGGTATCAGACCAATAATCGTAATGCGCGGAGCGACGCAGGCTGGCTTCAATCCCGCCGAGGATCACCGGCACGTCTTTCCAGGCTTCTTTACAGCGCTGGGTATAGACCAGGGTGGCACGGTCCGGACGCTTGCCCGCCACGTTATCCGCGGTGTAAGCATCGTCGTGACGCAGCTTACGGTCGGCGGTGTAGCGGTTGATCATTGAGTCCATGTTACCTGCGGTCACGCCGAAGAACAGATTCGGTTTGCCCAGACGCATGAAGTCTTCTTTGCTGTTCCAGTCCGGCTGGGAGATTATCCCGACGCGGAAGCCCTGCGCTTCCAGCATACGTCCACAGATAGCCATCCCGAAGCTGGGATGATCAACGTAGGCGTCTCCGGTGACCATGATGATGTCGCAGCTGTCCCAGCCAAGTTGATCCATCTCTTCCCGAGACATAGGTAAAAAAGGCGCAGGGCCAAAACAGGCCGCCCAATACTGGGGCCAGGAGAAGAGGGAGCGATCCGGTTGGATCAGGGAAATAGCGCTCATGAATGCTTCCGGGTGGTTAAAAAGGCTGCAAAAGGCGGGGATTATACGCTGAATTGATGCAAAAGATGAAGGGGCATATGTCCCCCTTCATCGTGTGGATTACGGCGCGGGATTCACCAGCATCTGACCAATTGAACCACGGTCAGCCAACTCCAGCGTCTGGCTGGCGAACTGGAACGGGAAGTGTGGCCATGACGGCTGGACGTAATACACCAGCAGCTCAACCTGGCCATCAATCCAGACCGTGTCTTTCCAGCCCCGGTCCTCCGGGAACGGCATCGCGCCGTTGACGTTACGGATTTGGAACATGACCCCTTCAATATGGAACGACTGCGGGCTGTCGGCGCGCAGCGTCCAGCGCTCCCAGGTCCCCTGTTGGGCGGTGACGTCAATGCGCTGCGGGTCCCACAGCTGGCCATTGATGCCCGGATCGTCGCCGAGGGTAAAATCACGGCTGCGTATTGGCGTCCCGGTCATTATCTCTTCCGGGAGCAGGCGCATCGGCAGGCTATCGGTCACCAGCGGTAACAGGCCAGTTGGGCGAAGGGTCAGCACCAGGGTTGAAATCAGAATGCTCGACGGCTCGAAGAAGCCGCGAATACGGTCGACGATACTCGCCGCTTCGCCACAGGTGATCGACACTTCGTCGCCGTTGGTCATGTCGACCAGAATTTCACGACGCTCGCCCGGGGCCAGCGACAGCTGTTTAACCGACACCGGCGCGGGCAGGAAACCCTGGTCACCGGAAATCACGTGTAAAGCACGGCCGTCGCTCATTTGCAGCAGGTAGCGGCGGGAGTTAGAGGCGTTCAGCAGGCGCAAACGCACCCAGCCGCGAGACACTTCGACATACGGGCTTTGCGCCCCGTTGACCATCAGCGAATCACCGACAAAGCCCCCACTGCCCGGCTCGCTGTATTCCGGCGTGCCGAAGTTATCCAGGCGCTTATCCTGAATGATCACCGGGAAGTCGTCCACGCCGTAATGATTCGGAATAGGTAAGGACTTACTGACGTCATCTTCAATCAGCCACATGCCCGCCAGCCCGTTATAGACCTGCTGCGCCATATGATTCGGGGTGTTGGCCTGATACCACAGCGTCGAGGCGTTCTGGCGAATCGGCAGGACTGGCGCCCAGTCGGCATTCGGGGACATCATCCGCGCCGCGCCGCCCATCAGCGGGCCCGGCACCTGCAATCCGCGAATGGTCATCGACACATTTTCAGTCAGGCGGTTGCTGTAAATCAGTTTGACGTCATCGCCGTTCCACACGCGGATGGTTGGCCCGAGATAGCGACCGTTGACGCCCCAGACCGGCGCACGTGTGCCCTGGGTGAAGGACCAGTGCGCACGTTGCAAGGTAAGGAACAGCGGCTGTCCACGGCGGGATTCGAGCAGCGGGGGGACTGGCAATGCCGGTTGCTGGCCTGCCGCGTTTGCCCTCAGCGGCACGGCGCCTGCACAAAGCGTTATCCCTGATGCCTGAAGAAACTGACGCCGACTGAGTGACATATAAACTCCATGAAACTGACTACTAAACAGAGGGAAACCGTTCCCAAACAGAGCACTGTGAAGGCTCTTACTTTTTCTTATTTGCTGCTTCGCGTTCGGCGACTTCCTGGTCGAGCTCGGCGATTTTTGCCATCATTATTTCCCGGCAATGGGCGGCAAGTTCACGCACCTGATCTTTACCCCAGCGACTGGTATCAATCGGCGGCAGCATTTCAACAATGACCAGACCGTTATTGAGACGGTTCAGATTAATTTTATTCGATGTATTGGAAACGCATACCGGAATAATCGGTACCCCAGCGGCAATGGCGGCATGAAACGCGCCGGTTTTGAACGGCAGCAGGCCGCGCCCACGGCTGCGAGTGCCTTCCGGGAACATCCAGAATGAAATCTTGCGCTTATTAAACGCATTCACCACTTCGGCGATGGTGCTGTGCGCTTTGGAGCGGTTGTTACGGTCGATAAGCAGGTTACCGGTCAGCCAGTACAGCAGGCCAAAAAACGGCACCCATAGCAGGCTTTTCTTACCTACGGTCACCGTTGGTGGTAACACGATGTTTGCCGCCGTCACCATATCGTAATTGTTCTGATGGTTACCGATATAGATGGCATTACCAAAGTTTTCATGCCCTTCCGGTAGACGTTTTTCTACCGTCAGACCAAAAACAGGCGCCAGTCGGCCAAACATATGACCAAACGTCGCAACGTGTTTTGGATTACGTGGGCTGAACAGACAATAAATACAGCCAAAAATGCACACCAGGATGCAGTAAATAACAACGATGATTGCGCGAAAAATCAATAGCATAGCTACCTCTGAGAACCTAACCGCTTAGAGTTATATACCGGCCAGGGGATATGACTTGCAGAACCCTTAATAGGGTATTGTTAATCGCAACGCACGAATTAACAACGGTTTTGCCGCAAAATTTACTGCCCCTTCCGAGTGGAAGGGGCATCGGGATTACTCTTCGCTGTCGCCCGCGCTTGAGGTCGGGCGCATCGGAGAGTCGATGTCAATCTTGTCGATTTTCTGTAAGCCGCGCATCAGCGTGCCGCGACGACCGCGCTCGCCGGTGACTTTTTGCAGCTCCTCCGGACGGAGTTTGATCTTACGTTTACCGACATGAATGGTCAGCGTGCTCTGCGGCGGCAGGATGTAGAGATGCGCCAGACCGTCAGCGCCCTTCGCTGCATCGGCGGAAGGAATGCCGATAATTTTGTTGCCCTTGCCTTTCGACAGCTGTGGCAAATCGCTCAGCGGGAACATCAGCATCCGGCCCGCCTGGGTTATCGCCAGCAGCATGTCGGACTCGTCCTCAATCACCAGCGGCGGCATCACCTGCGCGTTATCCGGCAGGGTGATCAGCGCTTTACCCGCGCGGTTACGCGACACTAAATCGTTGAAGGTACACACGAAACCATACCCGGCATCGGATGCCATCAGCAGTTTTTGGTCGTCGTTTTCCATCAGCATGTGGGTCACGGTCGCGCCTGGCGGCAGCGTCAGCTTACCGGTCAACGGCTCGCCCTGCCCGCGCGCCGACGGCAGCGTGATCGGATCGATGGCGTAGCTGCGTCCGGTGGTATCGACAAACACCACCGGCTGGTTGCTCTTGCCTTTCACCGACGCTTTCCAGCTGTCGCCCGCTTTGTAGCTCAGGCCTTTGGCGTCAATGTCGTGGCCTTTGGCGCTACGCACCCAGCCGCTCTGGGACAGCACAATGGTCACCGGCTCAGACGGCAGCATGTCGTGCTCGTTCATTGCCTTGGCTTCTTCGCGCTCGCGCAGCGGAGAGCGACGATCGTCGCCAAACGCTTCGGCATCGGCCTGCAGCTCTTTCTTCAGCAGGTTGCTCATTTTACGGTCGGAAGCAAGGATCGCCTGAATCTGATCGCGCTCTTTTTCGAGGTCGTTTTGCTCACCGCGAATTTTCACCTCTTCCAGTTTGGCGAGGTGGCGTAATTTCAGTTCGAGGATAGCTTCAGCCTGGGTTTCGCTGATGCCAAAGCGCGACATCAGCGCGGGTTTTGGCTCATCCTCACTGCGAATGATTTCAATCACTTCGTCAATATTGAGGAACGCCACCAGCAAACCTTCAAGGATATGCAGGCGCTTGAGCACTTTCTCGAGGCGATGATTCAGGCGGCGGCTGACGGTATCACGACGGAATGCCAACCATTCGGTGAGGATTTCCAGCAGGTTTTTCACCTGCGGACGGTTATCCAGACCGATCATGTTCATGTTGATACGGTAGCTTTTTTCCAGATCGGTAGTGGCAAACAGGTGATTCATCACCTGCTCCATATCCACCCGATTGGAGCGCGGGACGATAACCAGACGAGTCGGGTTTTCGTGATCCGATTCGTCACGCAGGTCATCGACCATCGGCAGCTTTTTATTACGCATCTGGCTGGCGATTTGCTCCAGCACGCGCGCGCCGGAAACCTGATGTGGCAGCGCGGTAATCACCACCGCGCCGTCTTCTTTCTTCCATACCGCACGCATCCGCACGGAGCCACGGCCGGTCTGGTAAATTTTACGAATATCGGCACGCGGGGTGATGATTTCCGCTTCGGTCGGATAGTCCGGCCCCTGCACGATATCGAGCAGTTCGTCGAGTGTGGTTTTCGGCTGTTCAATCAGGGTGATTGCCGCTTTCGCCACTTCACGCACGTTATGCGGTGGAATATCCGTCGCCATGCCCACCGCGATCCCGGTGGTGCCGTTGAGCAGAATATTCGGCAGGCGCGCGGGTAACATGCGCGGTTCCTGCAAGGTGCCGTCGAAGTTTGGCAGCCAGTCAACGGTGCCCTGACCCAGTTCGCCCAGCAGCACTTCGGCATATTTCGACAGACGGGATTCGGTGTAACGCATCGCGGCGAAGGACTTCGGATCGTCCGGCGCACCCCAGTTCCCCTGACCATCGACCAGCGGATAACGATAGGAGAACGGCTGCGCCATCAGCACCATGGCTTCATAACAGGCGCTGTCGCCGTGCGGATGGTATTTACCCAGCACGTCGCCGACCGTACGGGCGGATTTCTTGAATTTGGCGCTGGCGCTCAGCCCCAGCTCGGACATTGCGTAAACAATGCGGCGCTGTACCGGTTTCAGGCCATCGCCGATAAACGGCAATGCGCGGTCCATGATGACGTACATGGAGTAGTCAAGGTACGCTTTTTCCGTAAACTCATGTAGCGCAAGGCGCTCTGCCATATCGCTCATTAACTGTGTTTCCTCAACAAATTCGCCCGGCCATACAGCGGGCAATATTGCCGCCGATAGTACCTTATCTGACGCGCTGAGTCACAGGGGGAAGCGGTTTTACCGCTGCGAATGCAGCGGTACGGAGGATTACTTGCTGACTTTGTTGATTTGCTTCACGTCGATTTCAACCGAGTTCCAGTCTTTATCGACTTCGCCCTGAATCTCGACCACATCCTGCGGGGTGATGGTCACGCCATTCCAGCGTTTATGGTCGATATCGACGTTCACGGTGCCGGTGGCATCTTTGAAGGTGTAAACGTCGTCAGAAAGTCGCTCGGTGATATTGCCGCGCAGCGTAACCCAGGCGTCATCACGCATCGATTTTGCTTTCTCAACGGTGGTGACGCTGCCGTTTGGCCCGGCGAACCCGCCGCCCTGGCTGGTTGTCGTGGCGGTAGAACCCGGACCGGTAAAGCCACCCTGGGTGTTAGCGGCAAAAACAGGGGCTGACATCAGGGCCACAATGGCCGCAACTGCTAATGTTTTCTTCATCGTATTTTCTCCCTTAGAGACGATTCAGTGACTCATTAAACAGGATAAAACTTAACGACTTCTTAAGGCGGAAAAAGATTATTTTTTGCTGTACAGCGCGGCTTCGCGCGGGTTTACTGGCGGTGATTATCGGTATCAACGGGGGGCGAACGGATGCGAATTTTACTGGTAGAAGACGACAAGCTGATTGGCGACGGGCTGAAGACCGGGCTTGTCAAAATGGGCTTTACGCTGGACTGGTTCACGCGCGGGGAGGAAGGCAGAGCCGCGCTCTACACCGCCCCGTATGATGCGGTGATCCTCGACCTGACGCTGCCCGGCATCGACGGGCTGGAGATCCTGCGCGACTGGCGTGCGGAAGGACGCAAAGAGCCGGTGCTGATCCTCACCGCGCGCGACGCCCTCGCCCAGCGCGTGGAAGGCCTACGGTTAGGGGCCGATGACTACCTGTGTAAACCGTTCGCGCTAATTGAGGTCGCCGCCCGCCTCGAAGCCCTGATCCGCCGCGTCCACGGCCAGGCCAGCAACGCCCTGCATCACGGCCCGGTAACGCTCAACCCCGATAGCCTGACCGCCACCCTGAACGATGAACCGCTAACGCTCAAACCAAAAGAGTTCGCCCTGCTCGAACTGCTGATGCGTAACGCCGGGCGCGTGCTGCCGCGTAAGCTTATCGAAGAGAAGCTGTATAACTGGGATGATGACGTTTCCAGCAACGCCGTGGAGGTTCACGTGCATCACCTGCGCCGCAAGCTTGGCAGCCATTTTATCCGAACCGTGCACGGGATCGGCTACACCTTGAGTAATGACTAAATGAGATTTCTGCGCCATCTGAGCCTGCGCCTGCGCCTCACGCTGCTGTTTATTGTGCTGACCCTGGTCGCCTGGAGCTGCGCCAGTTTTATCGCCTGGCAGCAAACCAGCCATAAGCTCGACAAGCTGTTTGATACCCAGCAGATGCTGTTTGCCAAGCGCCTGAGTGCCATGGATTTCAACGAGCTGCACGTCATCACCCCGCAGCTACGCACCAAAAAAAAGATTAAGCACGGACACCTCGACGACGACGCGCTGGCGTTCGCCATTTACACCTCCGACGGACGGATGGTGCTGAACGACGGCGATAACGGGCAAGACATTCCCTACACCTATCGCCGCGAAGGGTTTGACGACGGGCGCATTAATAATGACGACGACGAATGGCGTTTGTTATGGATAACCACCGCCGATGAAAAATACCGGATCGTGGTCGGCCAGGAGTGGGAATATCGCCAGGAGATGGCGCTGGATATCGTGACCTCGCAGCTCGCGCCGTGGCTGGTGGCGCTCCCGCTGATGGTGCTGTTGCTGATCCTGCTCCTGAGCCGCGAGCTGGCCCCGCTGAAAAAGCTGACCCGCACCCTGCAACATCGCACCCCGGGATCGGACGAACAGCTGAGCACGCACGGCGTGCCGGGCGAGGTACGTCCGCTGGTGGACGCCCTCAATCAGCTGTTTATCCGTTCACATAGTATGATCTTGCGCGAGCGGCGTTTTACCTCGGATGCCGCCCATGAACTGCGCAGCCCGCTGACCGCGCTGAAAGTACAAACCGAAGTCGCGCAGCTGTCGATGGACGATCCTGACAGCCGGGTGAAAGCGCTGTCTCAACTGCATGCCGGGATCGACCGGGCGACGCGGTTAGTTGAACAGTTGCTGACCTTATCGCGCCTCGATTCGCTGGCTGAGCTGGACGACGTGGAACAGCTGCCGATGGGCGACCTGCTGCAATCGTCGGTGATGGATATTTACCACCCGGCGCAGCAGGCGGGCATTGAGCTGCGGCTTCACATCAACGCCCCGGACGTGACGCGCCGAGGTCAGGCCCTGCTGTTGGGTTTACTGGTGCGTAATTTGCTCGATAACGCGGTGCGTTACAGCCCGCGCGGCAGCACCGTGGACGTCACGCTCGATGCCCACGGTTTCACGGTGCAGGATAACGGCCCGGGGATAAGCCCCGATGCCCTCGCCCGCGTCGGCGAACGTTTTTATCGTCCACCCGGACAAGATGAACCGGGCAGCGGCCTGGGGTTATCCATTGTGCAGCGTATCGCCGCCCTGCATCAGATGCATGCGGTGTTCAGTAACGCCCCCGCAGGAGGATTTATCGCCCGCATCAGCTGGTAACGCCATTATTGCTAAAATCGCAAAAGACTTTGCACATTTTGCTAATTTAATCGTTTCAGTCCAGGGGTTACACTGATGCACATTTTCAGTTCCTGAGGCACAACGATGAGCAACATCCTGATTATTAACGGCGGTAAAAAATTCGGTCATTCCAACGGCCAGTTGAACGACACCATGACCGAGGTCGCGGATGGTTTCCTGCGCGACGCCGGGCATGAAGTCCGTGTTGTTCGCGCTGACAGCGATTACGACGTGAAGGCAGAAGTGCAGAACTTCCTGTGGGCCGACACCATTATCTGGCAGATGCCGGGCTGGTGGATGGGCGCGCCGTGGACCGTGAAAAAATACATCGACGACGTATTCACCGAAGGCCACGGTTCGCTGTATGCCAGCGACGGTCGTACCCGGTCGGACGCCAGCCAAAAATACGGCTCCGGCGGCCTGATTCAGGGCAAAACATACATGCTGTCCCTGACCTGGAACGCGCCGATGGAAGCGTTCACCGAAGAAGACCAGTTCTTCCACGGCGTGGGCGTGGACGGCGTTTATCTGCCGTTCCATAAAGCCAACCAGTTCCTGGGCATGGATGCGCTGCCGACGTTCATCGCCAACGACGTGATTAAAATGCCTGACGTTCCGCGCTATGTAGCAGAATATCGCAAGCATCTTGCCGAGATTTTTGCTTAACTGAAGGTCTGCATAAAAAGGAGTACGACTATCATGTTAACTGTTATTGCTGAGATCCGTACCCGTCCTGGTCAGCACCACCGTCAGGCCGTACTGGATCAGTTCGCGAAAATCATTCCGACCGTGCTGAAGGAAGAAGGCTGCCACGGCTACGCGCCAATGGTCGACCACGCCGCAGGCGTGAGCTTCCAGGCCACCGCCCCGGACTCCATCACCATGGTTGAGCAGTGGGAAACCGTCGCCCATCTGGAAGCCCATCTGCAAACCGCGCACATGAAAGCGTGGAGCGAAGCGGTAAAAGGTGACGTGCTGGAAAGCCGAATTAGTATTCTGGAACCTGCGCTGTAATTTTCCCGCATAAAATCGAAAAGCCGGATAACGTCTATAACGCGTTGTCCGGCTTTTTTGTTTATGTGGGGTTGGGGTTGATTTCAACCTTCCATGAATCATCATTCAAATAATTAGAAATTATACGTGACATTCATTTAATGAATAAACAACACAACCAGAAACCAATTTTTTATTTTTATGATGTGGATTAATTTATCTTTGCTGTACGATAAAACCTTAACTCCAATCTCTTGAGGGATTAAGAGCATGTATTACCCTAATCCAGATTCAATCCAATGGCCGAAAACACGCGAGGGCGGAATTAGGCGGCTTAGGCTGGGGGAAATTAATCTCGCTAATTCTCTCTATGGATACAGAATTCACTATAACCACGTCTGGATTCACCTCGAAAGCTACCTTCCTTTTAATCTTCAAAACTCAGGTCAGGCTATGAGTCCAAACGGTGAAATTTGGTTCCGGTCTGAAAAATACGAAAATGATTTTTCCATACCTCAAAATCAAGGTTCGCCAAACGCTCAGCACTTATTCCTTCACGAAATGATGCATGTCTGGCAACACCAACATGGAGTATACGTTCGAACACGTGGGCTTATGTCATGGGCTGCGGATTATACTTACACACTTGATAAAAATAATTTACTCGATTACAGCCTTGAACAGCAGGCATCTATCGTTAGCGATTACTGGCTATTGAAAAATTACGGTTTTTGGGGACGTAGTAACCTTTACACCTATAGAGATTACGATCAATTTGAGCCGGTGAGTGATTTGCTCAAAAAGTACGAAAACGTGCTAGGGAGCTTTCCATGATGAATAAACCTATCCTTTTACTCCCTATTATATTCTTACTTTGCGGTTGTCCCGGTGCAGGTAGAGAAGGTGCAGAAAGCGGAGAGCGTCGGTCGGTATTCATTGATGGTGATAATATTTGCTTCACCATTAATAAAGCAGAGATTTTAAGCCGCTATATCCTTTCGACGAACGATAATAATAATAAAAAATTACTCGTTAATGATTTTGTAAACCTATCATACCCGAACACTTGTTTTAAAACTCATTTTGAGAAAGGCGTAGTCTATGGAGTAAGTTACACGATCAACAAAGAAAATTATTATGACACATTTATTTTCGACAAAGACGACCGAATTATATACTTAGGCAGATAAAGAATATCGTTACCCTTTTATATATCTGCATGATGGAATTATGACCGCATGGATGGCTTTTTTAACATTACGCTCCGCTGTCGGTCATCTCTAATAATCGCCGTCATCACAGGCAAGACATCGGGCGGATAAAACCACATAACCAATTGATTTAAATGATGTAACCAGCCGAAAGCAGTTACATCTCATAGTGAGACCTTGGTTCCAGTAATACCCCTTGTCGGCTTCTGGCTATCGCAGTATTCTCCTTCCGCACCTGTAAAAAACGGGTGCCGGGATTGGTCTCCTGAACAACCTTACTGACGACACAAAGACGCATCTGTGCCTTTGAAGACATCACCTGGTGGAGCTCAATCTATGACCATCCTCAATTCCGACTGCGATTTACTCTCTATTCCTTTTAGCGCCGCGACAGACTTTCTTGATCTGGCTGACTTCTGCGATCGCTTTGCTGAAACCCTGATTGAATGCGACGACGACGTTTATAAGCTGGCGCTATTAGGCCGACTCGGTGCCTGTCTGGCATTGCTGGCCCCAACGCTTAACGACCCGATTCCGCCACATCTGATCGCGCGTCTGACCGTCGATGAATTGCCTGAACCACAATCCTTTTTTGAGCCGGATCACGATGCGCTGTGCGATTACTGCCAGACATTAACCCAGGTGCTATGCCAGCAAACGTTGCCACCTGAAACGGAAAAATCATTGCGAGGATTATTGTGTGAACTGGTGTGGATGTTCGCGGCAGATATGAAAGCGCCGCGTTGGGAAACGGGGAAAGTCGCGCACTAAAACCAAACGCCCGGTGGCGCTCACGCTTACCGGGTCAACCTAAGCGCAGCCCCGTAGGCCCGTGCAAACGCAGTGCCGCCGGGCAATGGCGGTAATCAAGAGGCCCCCGGTTAGCCGGGGTAGCCCATGACGTTAAATTCGTTTACCATGACCTTATTCACTGTATAAAAAAACAGGTCTATTCCTATGACACTCGCGCTGACTGCCGAAAAAATTGAAAGAAACCGCTTCACTGGGCTGAAAGTAGAAAACAGCACGTTTCATAACTGTGATTTCTCCGGCGCAGACCTTACCGGTACTGAGTTTATCGGCTGTCAGTTTTATGACCGCGAAAGTCAAAAAGGGTGTAATTTCAGCCGCGCTATCCTGAAGGATGCGATTTTCAAAGATTGTGATTTGTCGATGGCGGACTTCAGAAATGCCAGTGCACTGGGTATCGAAATTCGTAGCTGTCGTGCGCAAGGCTCAGATTTTCGCGGCACCAGCTTTATGAATATGATTACGACGCGCACCTGGTTTTGCAGTGCCTATATCACTAACACCAACCTTAGCTATGCCAATTTTTCGAAGGCGGTACTTGAGAAGTGTGAACTGTGGGAAAACCGTTGGATTGGAACCCAGATCCTGGGTGCGACGTTTAGCGGCTCAGACCTTTCAGGTGGTGAGTTTTCCTCGTTCGATTGGCGTGCTGCCAACGTTACGCATTGCGATCTGACCAACTCAGAATTGGGTGATTTAGATGTGCGGAGTGTTGATTTGCAAGGCGTCAAATTGGATAGCTACCAAGTGTCATTGATAATGGACAGGCTTGGGATAGCGATTATCGGCTAGCCAATTATAGGTAGCGGGCGTGACCGGTAGCGCTAACGCTTACCGGGCCTGTACCGAACGCCCGTTCCCCAGGCATAAAAAAACCGGCGCATTCGCCGGTTTTTTATCGTACGCAGCGGGCTCAGACGTCGAGATCCGCCATGTCGCCTTTTTCCTGCAGCCAGTTACGGCGGTCTTCGGAACGTTTCTTGGCAAGCAGCATGTCCATCATCGCGTCGGTCTGCTTATCTGCATCGTCGTCGATGAACAGCTGCACCAGACGGCGGGTGTTCGGATCGAGCGTGGTTTCACGCAGCTGCAATGGGTTCATTTCACCCAGACCTTTAAAGCGCTGGACGTTCGGCTTGCCTTTCTTACGCTTGAGCTGATCCAGCACACCTTCTTTTTCCTGCTCGTCGAGGGCGTAATAGACTTCTTTACCCAAATCGATGCGGTACAGCGGCGGCATCGCGACGTACACGTGTCCGGCTTTCACCACGTGGCGGAAATGTTTCACGAACAGCGCACACAGCAGCGTGGCAATGTGCAGCCCATCGGAGTCCGCATCCGCGAGAATACAGATCTTACCGTAGCGCAGCTGGCTCAGATCGTCACTGTCCGGATCGATGCCGATCGCGACGGAGATGTCGTGCACTTCCTGTGAGGCCAGCACTTCATCGGAGGACACTTCCCAGGTGTTGAGGATCTTACCTTTCAGCGGCATGATCGCCTGATATTCACGGTCGCGCGCCTGTTTGGCAGACCCGCCCGCCGAGTCACCTTCCACGAGGAACAGCTCGGTGCGGTTTAAATCCTGGGCGGTGCAGTCGGCCAGTTTACCCGGCAGTGCAGGGCCGCTGGTCAGTTTCTTACGCACCACTTTTTTAGCGGCACGCAGACGGCGCTGGGCGCTGGAAATCGCCATTTCAGCCAACATTTCTGCTGCCTGAACGTTCTGGTTCAGCCACAGGCTAAACGCATCTTTAACCACGCCGGAGACGAAGGCCGCACACTGGCGCGATGAGAGACGCTCTTTGGTCTGTCCGGCGAACTGCGGATCCTGCATTTTCACCGACAGCACGTAGGCGCAGCGATCCCAGATATCTTCCGCCGACAGCTTCACGCCGCGCGGCAGGATGTTGCGGTATTCGCAGAACTCACGCATCGCATCCAACAGACCCTGACGCAGGCCGTTGACGTGCGTCCCGCCCTGCATGGTCGGGATCAGGTTGACGTAGCTTTCGGTCAGCAGTTCCCCGCCTTCCGGCAGCCACAGCAGCGCCCAGTCAACCGCTTCGGTGTCGCTGGCAAAGCTGCCGACGAACGGTTTTTCTGGCAGCAGCGGCAGGCCATTCACCGCTTCGCACAGATAGTCGTTCAGACCGTCGGCGTAGCACCAGGTCTGCTCGCTGTTGTTCACTTTGTCTTTAAAGACGATTTCCACGCCAGGGCACAGCACCGCTTTCGCTTTCAGCAAATGCATCAGGCGGGAAACAGAGAAACGTGGGCTGTCGAAGAAGCTTTCATCCGGCCAGAAGTGGACGCTGGTGCCGGTGTTGCGTTTCCCTACGGTGCCAGTGACGTGCAGGTCTTCCACTTTATCGCCGTTCTCAAAGGCGATGGTGTAAATCTGGCCGTCACGACGGACGTTCACTTCCACGCGTTTTGACAGGGCGTTGACCACCGAAATCCCCACGCCGTGCAGGCCGCCGGAGAACTGGTAGTTTTTATTGGAAAATTTACCGCCCGCATGCAGACGGCAGAGGATCAGTTCCACGGCGGGAACCCCCTCTTCCGGGTGGATATCGACCGGCATGCCGCGACCGTCGTCGATAACTTCTAACGACTGATCGGCATGTAAGATAACTTCCACGCGCTTGGCGTGGCCCGCCAGTGCCTCATCCACACTGTTATCAATAACTTCCTGACCTAAATGGTTAGGACGAGTGGTGTCGGTGTACATACCCGGGCGGCGGCGAACCGGCTCAAGCCCGGTGAGTACCTCAATGGCATCAGCGTTGTAAGATTGGGTCATGGTTTTTTCACGCGTGTTGAGGGCTGATTAACGCAGCCCCAGAAAATCGATAATCTGTGTGAAATGATCTTCAAAGCCGGTAAATGCATGATTGCCGCCCTCCTCGACCGTTTGACGACAGGAGGCGTAGTAGTCCACAGCCTGGCGATAATCAAGCACTTCGTCGCCCGTCTGTTGCAGCAGCCAGAGCAGATCCGGCGCTTCGAGCGGGTCAATTTGCATCACTTTCAGATCGTAAATATGGCGTGACTCTAGCACATATTGCTCCCCGGTGTAGGGATTCTCATTGTGACCCAGATAGCCCGTGAGCAGCTCAAACGGACGCACCGCCGGGTTCACAACCACAGCGGGCAGCATGAAGCATTGTGACAGCCAGGTGGCGTAGTAACCGCCCAGCGACGAGCCCACAATCCCGAGCGGTTCCCCGCCGTGTTGCAGGACCAGTTTCTCCAGCAGTTCAGCCGCCTCAGCCGGAAATGCAGGCAGCTGTGGCACCACCATGTCGATATCCGGATGGTGCTCGGCGAGCCATGACTTCATGGTCGTCGCTTTTGCCGAGCGCGGCGAGCTGTTAAACCCGTGGAGATAGAGAAGCGTAGACATCAGTATCCTTCTGAAGCAGTGTCCGGGCGGAACTGCGCGCCATCCAGGCGGCAAACCTCGGTGGTCAACGTGCCATCGGCATGCAGTTCCAGCCAACGCCAGCCTGGGGCAATGGTATCAAGTGTAAAGTTCGCACTGTGGGGTTTGAACTGCACGCAGGTAGACGGCGTGGCCATCATTCGGCGACCGTTCCACTCGATGTCCATTTCCTGGTGGATATGGCCACAGAGCAAATTTTTTACCCGTGGAAAACGCATTAAAACGCGATCGAGCGCCCCGGCGTTTCGCAGACTGTGCTGATCCAGCCAGCTGCATCCCGACGGATGTGGATGATGATGCAACAGCAATAACGTGTTGCGCTCAGGGGATTCGGTCAGGCGCTGCTCCAGCCAGTCGAGCTGAAAATCGCTCAGTTCACCGTGCGGAACACCGAATACCTGGCTGTCGAGCATCAGAATTTGCCAGTGATCGCCCGCATAAACACGTTTTGCGGGAGAAATGCCGGCGTCTTGCAGGGCACTGTACATGGCGGGTTGGAAATCATGGTTACCGGGTAACCAGACGCAGGGCGCGACGAATCCCGCGATGCCTTCAGCAAAGTGCTGATAGGCCGCAGACGAATGATCCTGTGCTAAATCCCCTGTGGCGACCACAAGGTCGCACTCACGCTGCGAGGCGCGGATGGCCGCCAGAACGGCCTGGTAGCTGTCCCAGGTGTTCACCCCTAACAACGTCTCATGTTTTTCAGCAAACAGGTGAGTATCAGTAATTTGTAAGATTCTAACCCTGGCCCCACCAGCCAGAGAGAGATTTAACAGGCTTTCCAAATGGTGTCCTTAGGTTTCACGACGCTAGTAAACCGGAATCGCCATCGCTCCATGTGCTAAACAGTACCTTAGCCAATCGGCCAAAAACTGGTTAATTTGATGCTTTTCGTCGCGTTGATGCAACTTTTTATTCGGATAATCATACCGTGCTTTGAAGCGGAAAATCTGCTGAGTCGAACACACTTCGGCTACCATCGCATCATGGTAAAGGCGCACCGACATTGACGGCAGGCTCCAGTAGCTCACCGCCGGAACGGTCTGCTCAATTTCCACCAGAGTAGTGTAGCGGGTTGATTCGCTTATCGTTAACCGGTATTGCGCATTGGCCACCTGATAGCTCACCGTTTCGCCGGGTGCGTCCGTTTTTGGCAGCAGTCGGCGCAGCTGCGCGAAATTGGTTTCGCACAGACGCATCATTTCAGGGAAGTCAGGTGTATAGCGCTTCATTTTGTCCACTCGTTTCGTAATGCCTGATAATGCAATTGCAGCCATTGCAGGGCGATGACAGAGGCTGCGTTATCGATTTTTCCCTCTTCTACCCACTGGTATGCCTGTTCCCTGCTTACCACATGAACCCGAATGTCTTCGTTTTCGTCCGCCAGACCGTGAATACCTTGCGCGGTCGAGGCGTCCACTTCGCCCACCAGAATGGTTAAACGCTCGCTGGTACCGCCCGGGCTTGCCAGGTAGCTCAGCATATATTTGACGCGCCTAACGTCAAGACCGGCTTCTTCCACCGCTTCACGACGGGCGACATCTTCCGGGCTTTCCCCTTCTTCTATCATCCCGGCGACCATTTCCATCAGCCACGGGCTTTCGCTTGCGTCATAAGCGGCGATTCGAATCTGTTCGACCAGCACCACTTCATCACGCACTGGGTCAAAGGGTAGCAAGACTGCTGCATGCCCGCGCTCAAAAATTTCACGACGGACTTCTCCACTCATTTCCCCGTTGAATAAACGGTGACGAAATCGGTACAGATCTATCGAAAAAAAACCGCTGTAAAGCGTTTCCCGTGCAATAATTTCTACATCGTTTTTGCCGTAAGTTACGATAGATTGATTTTTTTGGGTCATCGTCGATGTCCTGATGTGTTACGTGGTGATGAAAACAGTGATTTCAGGTCTCTGAGACTACTGTTTTACTTACGCTGTGGTAGATTGGTGCAAATTAACGCCAGATGGCACGATACGCCAACTTTTTACGCGTCCGGACTCTGGTACAATCGACGAATCTTTCTGAATTAGATCAGCGCTAAATGCTTCACAACAAGGAATGCAAATGAAGAAATTGCTCCCCATCCTTATCGGCTTGAGCCTGACGGGCTTCAGCGTAGTAAGCCATGCGGAAAACCTGTTGCAGGTTTATCAGCAGGCACGTTTGAGCAACCCGGACCTGCGTAAGTCCGCGGCCGATCGTGATGCTGCATTCGAAAAAATTAACGAAGCACGCAGCCCATTACTGCCACAGCTCGGTTTAGGTGCAGATTATACCTACAACAACGGCTTCCGTGATAACAACGGTATCAACTCTAACGAGACCAGCGCCGCGTTAACCTTAACGCAGACCATTTTTGATATGTCAAAATGGCGCGCGCTGACGCTGCAAGAAAAAACCGCCGGTATCCAGGACGTCACTTATCAGACTGACCAGCAAACGCTTATCCTGAACACCGCGACGGCGTACTTTAATGTTCTGAGCGCGATTGACTCGCTCTCCTTCACCGAAGCGAATAAACAAGCGGTTTACCGTCAGTTAGATCAGACCACCCAGCGCTTCAATGTGGGCCTGGTGGCGATTACTGACGTGCAAAACGCCCGTTCACAGTACGACACCGTGCTGGCGAACGAAGTGACCGCCCGCAACAACCTCGACAACGCGGTTGAACAGCTGCGTCAGGTCACCGGTAACTACTATCCGGAACTGGCTTCACTGAACGTTAGCAGTCTGAAAATGGACAAGCCGCAGCCGGTTAATGCGCTGCTGAAAGAAGCAGAAAGCCGCAACCTGGCGCTGTTACAGGCACGTCTGAGCCAGGACCTGGCGCGTGAACAAATCCGTTATGCACAAACCGGTCACATGCCAACCGTGGGCCTGACCGCGTCTACCGGCGTGTCTGACACGAAGTATGACGGCAGCAACGCTACCAGTAGCCAGTATACCGATCGTAATATCGGTCAGAATCAGATTGGCCTGAACTTCAATCTGCCGCTGTACAGCGGTGGCTCAGTGACCTCGCAGGTGAAACAGGCGCAGTACAACTTCGTCGGCGCCAGCGAGCAGCTGGAAAGCGCGCACCGCAACGTGGTTCAGACCGTGCGTTCTTCCTTTAACAACATCAATGCGTCCATCAGCAGCATCAACGCCTACAAACAGGCCGTTGTTTCTGCACAGAGCTCTTTAGACGCAATGGAAGCTGGCTACCAGGTCGGTACCCGTACCATCGTTGATGTGTTGGATGCGACCACTACGCTGTATAACGCCAAACAGCAGCTCTCCAACGCCCGTTATAACTACCTGATTAACCAGCTTAATGTGAAATCAGCGTTGGGTACGCTTAACGAGAACGATCTGCTGGCGCTGAACGGCACTCTCGGCAAAGGGGTTTCCACTTCTCCGGAAGCCGTTGCCCCTGAGAACGCCCAGCAGGATGCGAACGCAGATGGCTACAACGGTAACAGCGCAAGCACCGCTCCAGCGGCTCAGCCTGCCAGCCAGCGTACCACCTCCAACAGCACCGGCTCCAACCCGTTCAAAAACTGATTCGGGCAACCCCGGCGGCACCGTTCCGCCGGGGTTAAATCACTTTCCCGTTCTTCCCCGCCAAATTAACGTAAGGCAACGTAAAGATCCCCTTCACAAGCCTCTCATCGCTTCAATTTCAACCACTCATCCACTATCCTGAGCGCTACCACTGGGTCCAGGATGAAAGATAATGAAACGGACAAAAACAATTAATCACGCTTCGTTCCGCAAGAACTGGGGCGCACGCCATCTGACGCCTGTCGCGCTGGCGATCACCGCCGTATTTATGCTTTCCGGCTGTGAAAAATCTGACGAAACGGTGTCGATGTATCAAAACGCCGACGACTGTTCGAGCGCGAACCCAGGCAAAAGCGCCGAATGTACCGCCTCCTACAACAACGCTCTGAAAGAAGCCGAGCGCACCGCGCCGAAATACGCCAGCCGTGAAGACTGCGTGGCCGAATTCGGTGAAGGCCAGTGCCAGCAGGCACCTGCTCAGGCAGGCATGGCCCCGGAAAACCAGGCGCAGGCGCAAAGCAGCGGCAGCTTCTGGATGCCGTTGATGGCAGGCTACATGATGGGCCGTATGATGAGCGGGGGCTTCCAGCAGCAGCCGCTGTTCAGCTCGAAAAACCCAGCTAGCCCGGCGTATGGTCAATACACCGACGCCAGCGGCAAAGGTTACGGCGCCGCCCAATCGGGCCGTACAACCACCGTACCGAAAACCGCGATGGCACCGAAACCGGCCACCACCAGCACCGTGACTCGCGGCGGCTTTGGTGAATCGGTCGCGAAACAATCCACCATGCAGCGCAGTGCCGCTGGCACGTCAACCCGTTCTATGGGCGGCTGATTATCATGGAAAGAGTCAGTATCGTTGAGCGCCCGGACTGGCGCGAAAAAGCCACTGAATATGGCTTCAATTTTCACACCCTGTATGGCGAACCGTACTGGTGTGAAGATGCCTATTACAAACTGACCCTCGACCAGGTCGAAAAGCTGGAAGAGGTGACGGCTGAGCTGCACCAGATGTGCCTGAAGGTGGTTGAACGCGTGGTCGCCAGCGATGAGCTGTTGACCAAATTCCGCATTCCAAAACACACCTGGAGCTTCGTGCGCCAGTCATGGCAAACCCAGCAGCCTTCGCTCTATTCGCGCCTCGATCTGGCGTGGAACGGTAAAGGCGACCCTAAGCTGCTGGAAAATAATGCCGATACGCCAACCTCACTATACGAAGCGGCGTTTTTCCAGTGGATCTGGCTCGAAGATCAGCAGAACGCGGGCAACCTGCCCGCAGGCAGCGATCAGTTCAACAGCCTGCAAGAAAAGCTGATTGAACGCTTCGCTGAACTGCGCGAACAGCACGGTTTTGGCCTGCTGCATTTCGCCTGCTGTCGCGACACAACCGAAGACCGTGGCACGGTACAGTATCTGCAAGACTGCGCCAATGAAGCGGGTGTGGCGAGCGAGTTCTTGTATATCGAAGATATCGGGCTTGGCGAAAAAGGACAGTTTACCGATCTGCAGGATCAGGTTATCGGCAACCTGTTCAAGCTGTATCCGTGGGAATACATGCTGCGCGAGATTTTCTCCACCAAGCTGGAAGATGCTGGCGTACGCTGGCTGGAACCGGCGTGGAAAAGCATTATCTCTAACAAAGCCTTGCTGCCGATGCTGTGGGAAATGTTCCCGGATCACCCGAATTTGCTGCCTGCTTATTTCGCCGAAGATAACTATCCGCCAATGGATAAGTACGTCATCAAGCCGATTTTCTCTCGTGAAGGCGCCAATGTGTCGATCGTTGAAAATGGCAAGGTGCTGGAAGCGGTGGAAGGGCCTTACGGTGAAGAAGGGATGATCGTCCAGCAGTTCTATGAACTGCCGAAGTTTGGCGACAGCTATACGCTGATCGGCAGCTGGTTGATCAACGATCAACCCGCCGGGATCGGCATCCGTGAAGACCGGGCGTTGATCACCCAGGATCTGTCACGTTTCTATCCGCATATCTTTGTCGAGTAATTTTTTGCCCGGCGGCGGCACCTTTCCGCCGGGCCTACGCGTCGGCGTCACCAGATTTTAACCTATCTGTACCGACAACATGCTCAAACTGCCCATTTCGATGCCATCGGTCGGCAGTGTAATCGGCTCTTTGCCGTCCCATGCGCCTAACACATACAGTAACGGCAGATAGTGATCCGCCGTCGGGTTAGACAGCGCCCCGCCTTCGTGATCGAGATAGTTCACCAGCGGGTGATCCTCTGTCGGCCCTTGCCAGCGAAGATTCTCTTTCACAAATTCGTTGAATGATGTCGCCCACGGATACGGCGTATTTTCACCATGCCAGCGCGCGGTACGCAGGTTGTGAACCACATTCCCGCTCGCCACCAGCATGATGCCTTCATCACGCAGCGAAGCCAGCTTGCGCCCCATTTCCATATGCCAGGCGGGTGGTTTGGTGCTGTCGATACTGAGCTGTACCATCGGGATATCGGCCTCTGGGTACATCTTGATTAATACGCCCCATGAGCCGTGGTCGAAACCCCAGGCTTCTTTATCGAGCGTAACCGGCACCGGGGCCAGCAGCTCAACCAGACGCTGTGCCAGCTCAGGCGAACCCGGCGCCGGATAATGCGTGTCGTACAACGCCTGCGGAAAACCACCGAAGTCGTGGATCGTTTTCGGTGCTTCCATCGCAGTCACACCCGTCCCGCGAGTAAACCAGTGCGCGGAAATCGCGACGATCGCTTTCGGGCGCGGCAGCGTGGTCCCGAGTTGCTGCCAGGCGCGGGTGTACACGTTATCCTCCAGCACGTTCATCGGACTACCGTGACCTAAAAACAGCGCTGGCATACGGGAAGAAGACATGGTGATATCCTTACAGGAACAGTCGATTTGATGGCTCTACATTACGCGCTTTCTGAACCCGAAGAACTCAGATAACGGTGATGAAGATCATCAGGAAATTTGAATGTAAGGACACGTAAAAGCGCGATTTCCCCTCTCGCTTTCGGGGAAAGAGATCTTTACTATAAATGATAATCATTATCATGAAGGAGTTTTCATGTCAGTACCTTTGATCCTGACCTTGCTCGCTGGTGGGGCCACCTTCATTGGGGCTGTCCTCGGCGTTATTGGCCAAAAGCCCTCCAACCGCGTGCTCGCGTTCTCGCTGGGCTTTGCCGCGGGCATTATGCTGCTGATTTCCTTAATGGAGATGCTGCCTGCCGCCCTCGGCACTGAAGGCATGTCTCCGGTTCTCGGCTACGGCATGTTTGTGGTCGGCCTGCTGGGCTATTTCGGTCTCGATCGCCTGTTACCGCACGCCCACCCGCAAGATTTAATGCAGGGTGATAAAGCGGTGATGCCGCGTAACCTGCGCCGGACCGCCATGTTACTGACGCTCGGCATCAGCCTGCACAACTTCCCGGAAGGCGTGGCCACCTACGTGACAGCCAGCAGTAATCTGGAGTTAGGGTTTGGCATTGCGCTGGCGGTGGCGCTGCACAATATTCCTGAAGGACTGGCGGTCGCCGGGCCGGTCTATGCCGCGACGGGCTCAAAACGCAAAGCCATTTTCTGGGCCGGGATTTCCGGAATGGCCGAAATTCTTGGTGGCGTACTGGCGTGGTTAATTCTCGGCTCGCTGGTGTCCCCGGTGGTGATGGCGGCTATTATGGCGGCGGTTGCCGGGATTATGGTGGCGCTGTCGGTGGATGAACTGATGCCGCTGGCAAAAGAGATCGATCCGCATAACAACCCAAGCTACGGCGTACTGTGCGGAATGTCGGTGATGGGGCTCAGCCTGGTGCTGCTCCAGTCGATGGGATTCGCTTGAGGTTACGCTCTGCCAGATAACAAAACGCCGGGAATCTCCCGGCGTTGTTCATTTCACGTCAGACAAGCTTAGCTGGCCTTACGCTCATGCTTTTGGCGGTATTCCACCAGGTCTTCGATGGTCACGACTGGCATGTTGTGTTCCTGAGCAAACTTGATGCACTCCGGCGCACGCGCCATGGTGCCGTCGTCATTGGTCAGCTCACACAGGACGCCCGCAGGTTTGAAGCCTGCCAGGGTCACCAGATCGATAGTCGCTTCGGTATGACCGCCGCGCGTCAGCACGCCACCCGCCTGCGCACGCAGTGGGAACACGTGGCCCGGACGATGCAGGTCAGACGGCTTCGCGCCATCGGCAATGGCGGCGCGGACGGTGGTCACGCGGTCAGCGGCAGATACGCCGGTGGTCACGCCGTGTGCGGCTTCGATAGTCACGGTAAAACCGGTGCCGAAGGCGCTGGTGTTGTTTTCCACCATCATCGGCAGGTCGAGCTGCTTACGGCGTTCTTCGTTGATGCACAGGCACACGATGCCGCTGCCGTGGCGAATGGTCAGTGCCATCTGCTCAACGGTCATGGTTTCGGCGGCAAAGATCATATCGCCTTCGTTTTCGCGGTTTTCATCGTCGAGCACCATCACTCCGCGACCTTCGCGCAGCGCGGATAACGCGTGTTCAACGCGTTCGAATGCAGTACCAAAAGAGGAAAGTAGCGTCTGATTCATGGTAAAAGACCTCATTAAAATTATGGTTACCAGAATCAGGGCAGTCTTAGGAGTACCGACAAAGCGGCAAAAAAATAACGTGAGCGGGCCGTGCCCGTGGATCGTTACTCTCTCCCATCCGGACTCTAACCGTCGGCCCCGGAATTACACCGGATCTGCTGACCTTCAGACTGGCGTCTGAAGCGCTCGCGGGCTTTCAACCTGAGTTGATTTACCGCCGGTGGGGAATTTCGCCCCGCCCTGAGAATAAGCGAGATAACTATAACGCTAATGATTATTGGCGGCAATGCATAAGCTTCAAACATTTCTGGTTTATAGGCCCGGCATAAGGCACTACAATAAGCTGTAAAACCGACCAGATCAGGGAAACCGTAATGATTGATCCGAAGAAAATTGAACAGATCGCCCGCCAGGTTCACGAGTCAATGCCGAAAGGCCTGCGTGATTTTGGTGATGACGTTGAGAAGAAAATCCGCCAGGTGCTGCAATCTCAGCTGACGCGTCTGGATCTGGTCAGCCGCGAAGAGTTCGACGTGCAGACTCAGGTGCTGCTGCGCACCCGGGAAAAGCTGGCACTGCTGGAACAGCGAATCAGCGACCTGGAAAGCCGCTCTACTGCCGCCACGCCTGCTCCAGCCATTCCGCCGGTAGACGAGTAATACAGAATTGCCCGGTGGCGCTGGCGCGTACCGGGCTTACAACAGGCAGTCGCTACGTTACTTGCTGCTGTCTTTCTGAATACGCTTGATGATGTTGGTGGTTGAACAGCCATCTTCAAAGTTCAGCACCATCACTTCCCCACCGTTGGCCCAGACTTCCTCGCTACCCGCAATTTGATCCGGCTTATAATCGCCACCTTTCACCAGCAGATCCGGCAGAATTCCGGCGATCAGACGCTGCGGCGTATCCTCTTCAAACGAGACCACCCAGTCGACGGATTCCAGCGCACCTAGCACAATCATGCGCTGGTCGAGCGGGTTCACCGGACGGGTTTCTCCTTTCAGGCGCTTAGTCGAAGCATCGCTGTTCACCGCGACAATCAGGCGATCGCCGAGCTTGCGCGCGTTGGACAGATAAGAGACGTGGCCCGCGTGCAGAATGTCGAACACCCCGTTAGTCATCACCACCTTCTCACCCCGCTTACGCGCCGCGAGTACCGCCTGCTTCAGCTCGGCTTCGCTCATCACGCCGAAACCGGTATCTGCCCGGCCGCGTACCGCGTTTTCCAGCTCGATAGGCGACACGGTCGACGTCCCGAGTTTACCGACCACGACACCCGCCGCGGCATTGGCAAAGAAGCATGCTTCTTCAAGTGAATTGCCCGCTGCGAGCGTCGCCGCCAGCACGCCAATCACCGTGTCACCGGCCCCGGTCACGTCGTACACTTCCTGCGCCTGGGTTGGCATATGCAGCGGCGCTTTGCCCGGTTGCAACAGGGTCATCCCCTGCTCTGAACGGGTCACCAGCAGCGCGGACAGGTCGTAATCGGCAATCACCTTCATGCCGCGCTCAACGATTTCCGCTTCGCTTTTGCACTTCCCGGCGACGGCTTCAAATTCAGACAGGTTAGGCGTCAGCAGCGTCGCGCCGCGATAGCGTTCAAACTCGGTGCCTTTCGGGTCAATCAGCACCGGAACACCCGCTTTACGCGCCAGCTGAATCATCTCCTGCACGCTTTCCAGCGCGCCCTTTGCGTAATCAGAGAGCACCAGCGCTCCAATGTGGCCCAGCGCCTGCTGAATACGCTCGTGCATCGGCTGCGGATCAACCCCGGCAAAGCCTTCTTCGAAGTCCAGACGGATCAGCTGCTGATTGCGTGACAGCACGCGCAGCTTGGTGATGGTCGGATGCGTCGGCACGGAAACGAAATCACATTTGACGTTCACATCGGCCAGCGCTTTGCTCAGCGCGCGCGCCGCATCGTCGATGCCGGTCAGGCCCACCAGACGCGAATGCGCGCCGAGCGAAGCGATGTTCATTGCCACGTTAGCCGCGCCGCCAGGACGTTCTTCAATGGTATCCACCTTCACCACCGGGACCGGGGCTTCCGGGGAGATGCGGCTCGTTGGGCCGTACCAGTAGCGGTCCAGCATCACATCACCGACAACCATCACACCTGCACGTTCAAACTCTGGCAGCGTTACTTTCATTCCAGACTCCTGAAAGATTCATTAATTGCGCGCGATAATACCATCTCAGGGCAGCACCAGCCACTTTCGCCAGCTGGCGGTGACCAGCTCACGTTCCGCCGCAAAAGCTTCCAGTGCCACGTGGCCCGGCGCTTCCTGCAACGCCAGATGATGCAAGGCATCGCGCAGCGTGGTGTAGGCCCGACTCAACGCCAGCGCTTCCTGTTCGTCCATAATGTCGTTTTGCGCCAGCAGTTCGAGGATACGCACGTTATCCGACCAGCGCGTCAGCTTCGGTTTGTCGTGGGCGAAGCGCAGCACCAGATATTGCGTAATAAACTCGATATCGGTAATACCGCCCTCATCGGCTTTAATATCAAAGCGATCGCGGTGTTTCCCCCCGAGGTGCGCGCGCATTTTCTCGCGCATTTCACGCACGTCGGTTTGCAGCTTCTCGCCTTCGCGGGAGGTGGTCAAAATATCGCGGCGGATAGCGTCAAACTGCGCCTGCAGCTGCGGATCGCCATACACCACGCGGGCACGCACCAGGGCCTGATGCTCCCAGGTCCAGGCTTCATTATGCTGATAATCGGCAAACGAATCCGTGGTGGTCACGAGCATTCCCGCCGCGCCGGATGGACGTAAGCGAGCGTCCACTTCGTACAGAATGCCCGAAGAAGTGCGGGTGCTGAACAGATGCATGATGCGCTGTGCCAGGCGCAGATAGAACTGGCGACCATCAATTTCACGTTCGCCGTCGGTCATCACGTCGAGCGGACAATCATGCAGGAACACGAGGTCGAGGTCAGAGCTGTAGCCCAGCTCCCAACCGCCGAGTTTGCCATAACCGACCACCGCAAAACCGCGCCCCTGACGTTCCGCCAGATGGCGAGGCTGGCCAAAACGGGCCACCATTTGCGTCCACGCCTGCTGCACCACCGCGTCGATCATCGCCTCCGCCAGCCAGGTTAAGTGATCGCTCACTTTCATCATCGGTAGCGTTCCGGCGATATCGGCCGCCGCGACGCGCAGCAGCTGTGCCTGCTTAAACTGGCGCAGCGCTTCGAGCTGCTGTTCTTCATCTTCTTCCGGCACGCGCAACAGATATTGGCGCAGTTCGTCGCGATAGGCGTCGGTCGCCGTGGGTTGGTACAGCGTGTTCGGGTCGAGCAGTTCATCCAGCAACAGCGGATAGCGCGCCAGCTGGTTGGCCACCATCGGCGAGGCGGCGCAGAGGCGAATCAAATGCTTGAGCGCGCCGGGGAATTCACTCAGCAGCTCAAGGTAAGTAGTGCGCGTCACGATCCCGGTCAGTAGCGGAATAATGCGCGCCAGCGGCACCGGGGCATCTTCCCGGCTGCACACATCGCTCAGCAAATGCGGCATTAACGAATCCAGGACCTGACGTCCACGCGGCCCGATAGTGCGTCGGTCGAGCTCTTTGCGGAAATCGGCCACCAGCGTCAGGACCTGATGACGGGCGCTGTCGCTCAGATGCGCCAGCCCCGGCAGGGTGTCGTCTTCCTGCAACGCGTCCTGCCACAGCTCGCGCCAGTGCTCAGAAAGCTGTTCATCCGCTGACGTTTCTTCGTCATCGCCAATCAGGTCGTTAAAAATCTGCCGCACGCGGGTCATCTGTTCTTCCAGCGCCTGCGCCAACGAGTTCCACTCGGCAAAACCCATGCCCCACGCTAAACGTGCGCGGTTGAGATCGTCCTGCGGCAGGGTTTGTGTCTGTTCATCGTTGATGCTTTGCAGCAGGTTTTCCAGACGGCGTAAAAACAGATAGGCATCGTGCAGCTGTTGCGCCTCGCCTTCCGGCAGCAGATGCAGCGCATCAATGGCGTCCAGCGTCGGCAGCAACGAACGCCCCTGCAAAGTGGGCTCGCGCCCGCCGCGGATCAGCTGGAAGACCTGTACGATAAATTCAATTTCACGAATGCCGCCCGCCCCGAGCTTGATATTGTCTTTCAGGCCCCGGCGACGTACTTCGCGGGCAATCATCCCTTTCATGTTACGCAGCGACTGGATCACGCTGAAATCGATATAGCGACGGAACACGAACGGGCGCAGCATGGCGCGTAGCTCGTCGACATAGACGCCTTCACGATCGCCCATGATCCGCGCCTTCACCATCGCGTAGCGTTCCCAGTCGCGGCCCTGCTCCTGGTAATAATCTTCCAGCGCGGCGAAGCTCAGCACCAGCGGGCCGCTTTCGCCAAACGGGCGCAGACGCATGTCGACGCGATAGACAAAACCGTCCATCGTCGGCTGGTCCAGCGCTTTGATCAGCCGTTGCCCCATCCGGGTGAAGAACTGGGCGTTGTCGAGTTCACGTCGGCCGCCCTGGGTCGAACCGTGTTCCGGCCAGGCAAAAATCAGATCGATATCAGAGGAGAAATTCAGCTCGCCGCCACCGAGTTTGCCCATGCCTAAAATCAGCAGCGGCTGCGGTTTGCCCTCGGCGTTGCACGGCGTGCCCCATTCCCGACAGCAGGCGTCATACAGCCAGTCGCGAGTGGCGACAATCAGCGTTTCCGCCAAATGGCTCAACTGCTGCAAACTGCTTTCGGTGGAAACCTGCGACAGCGCCTGCGCCCAGGCAATGCGCACCATTACCCGGCGGCGGAACAAGCGTAATTCACGCATCAGGCTATTTTCATCGCGGACATCGGCCAGCGCCGCCTGCAACCAGGCGGCGTAATGCTGCCATTCATCGGCCTTAGGCGGGTTCGTTTCCAGTTCGCTCAGCCAGTCGGGATGCGCGGCCAGACTTTGGCTAATGAAATCGCTGAAGGTCATCGCCGCCTGCGCCTGTGGGCTAAGCGATGCGGACGGGAAATCGGGCGGCAGGCGGTCGACTACCGTCTGCCAGTGCTGTTGTAACTGCAAAGAAAACGGTGTCATGACGCCCTCTCCTGCTCTCTATCGTCCGGTGACCAAAAAGGCCGTCAGCATCAGTTTTGCCTGCGCAATGTGCGGTTTGAACGCCGCCTCTTTGGCGCGGGTGGCCGCAGAAATCGCCTCGCCAATCTGCGCCATCTGAACGGCTGCCATCTCGTGTTCGCGTTGCAGGCTGGTGTGAATAAAGGCCACCGCTTTCAGCACTTCGGCTTTCGCGGCATCATTTCCGCGCAGCCACAGCTCTTCGTGATACTGCCAGTGCGCCAGCGCCGCTTCGAGACTGGCGTTATCGTTGCCGGTAAATGCCGCTTTTTTCACGCTACGTTCTGCGTTACCCGCCGCCAGATGATAGCCACGCGCCGCTTTACTCAGACTTCCCTGACGCAGCACGCCCGCCGTCAGCAGCTGTTCGGCCAATTCCAGAATATCGTCAACCTGGCCGTGCAGCAGTTCCAGTTCCAGCTCGCAAATTGGCTCCTGATGCCCCCCGGCTTTGACCTCACCTAAATCCAGCGCCAGCTCGATCCGGCTCTGGTTATGGTTGACCAGCCACTTTTCCCGGTAAAAATCGGTGCTGAATAGCGGTTGCACCTCAGAGGCCAGCGCGGGCGGCAGTTTGCCTTCCGGCCAGACTTCGGCGGGCAGTTTTTCCAGCGCCAGTTCGGCTTTATCAATATCAATATTGTATTCAGGGCGCTGATGTAGCCCGCCCACCACTTTCCCGGCAATTTTCATCGTCATTTCAAAGCGACCGTTGTGGCCGCGAATACGCAGGCCCATGTCGTGACGACGTAGCCAGTTGTCGGCGGTTTCGTAGTAGATATTCAGCAGTTGAGAGGCCGGAATATGTTCCGCAGAGAGAGCGTTAAGCTGCTGGCGCAGGGTGTCGACGCCGTGCTGCTCAACGATGAACTTCAATTCGATTTCCTGATCCATGACTGATTTCTTATGGTTGCGTTGCCTGGATTGAACGTTACGCCGAACTTCCGCGCATCTTTTTTGTCAGTAGAGTGTATTTCGCGCTACTTTGCCATGCAACGTCCTCCTGGAGGATTCTGATTGCGGCAGAATGCCTGGCATCGTCAGACTGATGCCATTACTATCGATTCACTTTATGACAATAACGATGACCTGATGCCTAAATTACGCCTGATTGGATTAACTTTATTTGCACTTAGCGCTTCAGCAGTGGTTCACGCTGAAGAAACACGTTACGTCTCTGACGAGCTGAACACCTGGGTACGCAGCGGTCCTGGCGATAACTATCGCCTCGCAGGTACCGTCACCGCGGGTGAAGCCGTCACCCTGTTACAGACCAACGACGCCACCCAGTACGGACAAGTTCGCGACAGTAACGGCCGCACCGCGTGGATCCCGTTGAAAGAGCTGAAAAGCGAGCCAAGCTTTAAAACGCGCGTGCCTGACCTCGAAAATCAGGTCAAAACGCTGACGGATAAGCTGAACAATATTGATACCACCTGGAATCAGCGCACTGCAGATATGCAGAAAAAAGTCGCCCAGAGCGACAGCGTGATTAACGGTCTGAAAGATGAAAATCAGAAGCTGAAGAACGAGCTCATCGTGGCGCAGAAAAAGGTGAGTGCCGCCAATCTGCAGCTGGATGACAAACAGCGTACCATCATCATGCAGTGGTTTATGTATGGCGGCGGCGTGCTGGGCGTGGGCTTGATCCTCGGTCTGGTTCTGCCACGTCTGGTACCGAGCCGTAAACGCAACGATCGCTGGATGAACTAACGGCTTCACCACCGCCCGATTAGCCATCTCTTCTACACTTCCGTATTATCATCAGATAAACAGAGTGAGGAGAGAGTTGGCGTGAAGACATATCTGGTCGGTGGTGCAGTTCGCGATGCGTTGTTAGGCCTGCCGGTCAAAGACAAAGATTGGGTCGTTGTCGGCGCCACACCGCAGCAAATGCTCGACGCGGGCTACCAGCAGGTAGGTCGCGATTTTCCTGTTTTTCTCCACCCCAAAACCCACGAAGAATATGCCCTCGCGCGCACCGAACGGAAATCCGGCTCGGGCTACACCGGCTTTACCTGTTATGCGGCTCCTGACGTCACCCTCGAACAGGATTTGCTGCGTCGCGACCTGACGGTTAACGCCCTCGCGCAGGATGACAACGGCCAGATTATCGACCCGTATCACGGCCAGCAGGATGTGAAAAACCGCGTGCTGCGCCACGTCTCGCCCGCGTTTAGCGAAGATCCGCTGCGCGTGCTGCGCGTCGCCCGCTTTGCCGCCCGCTATGCCCATTTAAGCTTCCGCATTGCCGATGAGACGATGGCGCTGATGCGGGCGATGACCGACGCTGGCGAGCTGGAACACCTCACGCCCGAGCGTGTGTGGAAGGAAACGGAAAGTGCGCTCAGCACCCGCAATCCACAGGTTTTCTTCCAGACCCTGCGTGACTGCGGTGCCCTGAAGGTACTGTTCCCGGAAATTGACGCCCTGTACGGCGTGCCAGCCCCGGCTAAATGGCACCCTGAAATCGACACCGGCGTACATACGTTGATGACCCTGAGCATGGCGGCAATGTTAACCCCTGCCATCGACGTGCGTTTCGCCACACTGTGCCACGATTTAGGTAAAGGCCTGACGCCGAAAGCGCTGTGGCCCCGCCATCACGGACACGGGCTGGCGGGCGTGAAATTGGTGGAAGGGCTTTGCGCGCGACTGCGCGTGCCCAACGAGATGCGGGATTTGGCGAAACTGGTGGCGGAGTTCCATGACCTCATCCACACCTTCCCGATGCTGAAACCCGCCACCATTGTAAAGCTGTTCGACAGCATCGATGCCTGGCGTAAACCGCAGCGCGTGGAGCAAATCGCGTTAACCAGCGAAGCCGACGTGCGCGGGCGCACAGGATTTGAAGCCTGCGATTATCCGCAGGGGCGTTTATTGCGGGAAGCGTGGGAAGTGGCAAAATCCGTACCGACCAAACCGGTGATTGAGGCCGGATTTAAAGGCCCTGACGTTCGGGAGGAGCTGACGCGACGACGTGTTGCCGCCGTGAATGCCTGGAAACAGGAGAAAGGGTTGAATGGCGACCAGCAGCGTGAACGTTAATGCATAAAAAAATCGCCTTTACCCACGGGGATAAAGGCGATTTAAGATCTACCTTTGACTTAATATGATGCGGTCAAAGGCCGTTCATGGAAGATTACTTGGCTTCTACAAACTTGATTGACGATGCTTTGTTATCGAAATTCAAGGTAGCCAAATTTGGCACATGGTTCCCACCTTTGATTTCAACGTATTTACCGGTGTAATATTCATTCTCATAAAGTCGGGCAACCAGACCAGGTGCAACTTTGATCGAGGTAATCATGTCATTATATTTTTTACTGTTCGAGTTCAGCTGAGGGATATCATCGCTGATAGCGTCATACCCACCTCTGTAATCGGGATTATCATAGAGCTGAGCTTTCACGACCTTAAAGGAATTTACAGTGTAAATGAGTGCATTAGTTATGGCATTCAAATCTTTATTTAACTGAAGCGCTTGCCCCTTAAAATCACACTGCGGATACACTTTAATCCCTAAAGAATTATTTTTAATTCTCATCGAACCAAAACTGCCAGTGAGATTAGAGCCGTCATCTGCCTTTTTACCCGCCAGACACGACGTAGTCTCATAAACGCTCAGTGTAGAACCACCGTAACCCGAATTGGTATAGAGTACTGCCTTCACTTCTGTAGCCGGTTGCGGTTCTGACTCATCATTGGCGAAAACTTTTAATGAAGAGACTTTGTTATTAAAACTCAGTGAATTAAGATCGGTAATATTTTGACCCGCGGTCACATCAACATAAGACCCTTTAAAGTTACTATCGGCATACAGGCGGACAGTATAACCTTCAGCCACCTTGATCGAGGACATGACATCATTGAAATGAAGGTCGTCTCCGAGCCATTCCATATCACCGACAATGTTTAAGAATGAGCTACGATAACCGTTGTCTTTATAACCAATCGCTTTAATCATCTGAACAGAAGAGACTCTATCGTTGAAACCGCTGCTTAGGGACGTTGCATCAGCGGTGTACGACACCATATCTCCGGCAAAATGACACTCTTTGTATAAATTAATACCCAAAGAACCTTCTCCAAGCGATACGGAGGACGCTTCGTCATTGGCGTTCTTGCCGCCAATCATCTCCATACCGTTTAAGCAATCGATGTCCTCAGTCACTTGCAGACTATCACCAGCAAAACCCGTGTTCTGGAACAGCGTGGCTTTAGCATCGATAGTAGGCGTTGGTTCTGGCTCTGGCTCTGGCTGCGGTTCTGGCTCAACATTGGTGATGATTTTTAATGACGAAACTTTGTTATTAAAACTCAGTGAATTAAGATCGGTAATATTTTGACCGGCTTTCACATCAACAGATGACCCTGCAAAGTTACGATCGCTATACAGTCGAACGGTATAACCCTCAGCAACTTTAATAGAGGACATTACATCATTGAAACTAAGGTCATCGCCGAGCCATTCCATATCGCCGACAATGTTTAATGACGAGCTAGCGTACCCCGTGTCTTTATAGCCAATCGCTTTAATCATCTGAACAGAAGAGACCATATCGTTAAAGCCGCTGCTCAGGGACGTTGCATCAGCGAGATACGTCACCTTATCTCCAGCGAAATGACATTCTTTGAATAAATTGATACCCAAAGAACCATCTTCAAGCGATACAGAGGAGGCTTCGTCATTGGCGTTCTTACCGCCATTCATCTTAATACCGCCTAAGCAATCGATGTCCTCAGTGACTTGCAGGCTATCACCAGCAAATCCAGTATTCTGGAACAGCGTGGCTTTAACACCAGTAGCTGGGGTTGGATCGGGCTGTGGCTGTGGCTGCGGATCGGGATCGGGCTGAGGATCCGGATTAGGCTGTGGCATTGGGGTGGTCAGAATATCATCAACGATATGGCCCAGTTCATGCTCAGGCGTATCTCCGCTGATATCCCAGAGGATAGCGCCGCCAAAGCCTTGTGCGTTGATATAATCCACTTTTTCCTGAATAGACTGGGGATCGTCATAGGTCAGGAATTCTTGCTTGGTTTTGCTGTAGAGATAAGGAACGTGTGACTCAGAGTCCCAGTAGCGCGTATATTCCCCGCTGTTCAGTTTATCTTTCAGCACATACCACGGGTTGGTGCCAGTCATGTCTTGAGCATCATCCCATGCGCCTTTCACTGTTGCCGCACCGGTGTTAAACATACCCGGCAAACCAGGAATGAGTTCTGTTCCCGGAACATGGCCCCAGCCGCGACCGTAATAGGGGATACCCATCATCAGTTTGGCTTTCGGTACTTTCCAGGTTTCGACGTAGGCGGTCATGGTGTCGGCCACGTTCAGATCTTTATCTTCATCATGGCTGTTTTCGAACAGCGGTGCGTTATGACCGGTTAACGGATCGAATGCCCCGTGGATGTCATACGCCATCACGTTCACACTATCCAGCAACGGAGCAGTTACAGCCGGGTTGATGAACTGAATGTTGTTGTGGTTGGTGGTGACTGCTGCAGAGAGCTGATAGTACTTATCATCTTTTTTGCCCTGCGCGTCCAGCTTGGTACGCAGAGACTGGATAAGCTTGGTGAACTGGGCTTTCTCAGCTTCGGTATCCGGGTATTCCCAGTCAATATCGAGGCCATCAAAATGCCACTTCGCCATGTAGCTAACCATGCTGTTGGCCAGTCGCTCAAGACCTGCATCGGTGGCGGTTGCCGCTTCGAAGACGCCTTCCTGAGAGTTATTCCAGCCACCGACAGAAATCATATGCGCCACATTGGCCTTATCGGTGCGCGCTTCCAGATCTTTGATAAGACCCGGTGCTTTGTCGGTGTCATGCATGGTCACGACACCGTCTTTCACTACCGCAAAACCGTAGTTCAGATGGCTCAGGCCAGCGTAGTCCACTTTATCGGGGGTAAAGAAGTTATGCGCTTCATACACGCCCCATTCCGGGAAATAGCCAATGACTTTACGCTGCGCGGCCACTCGGGCCTTTTCACGGGTCTGCAGATCGATGGCGTCCTGGCCGGTGTACGGCGTGAACTGGAAGGTGGCATAAGGTTTGATGTTGATAGCATCACCCGATTTCCAAACCGGATCGGTACCCGGGCTGATGCCCTGATCAACCCACCACTGCGCGGTCCAGTAATAGCCGAGGAAGCGCACCGTCTCACCGCCACGGTAGGTGCGGTTCGGATCGTAATCTTCGGAGATAATCGCCAGTTCTTGCTTCGGCGCGATTTCGGCTAAAACGGTACCCGGAAAGTTATTTTGTGATGCATCGGTATAAGCGGTCCAGGTATGTCCACCATCTTTGGTGATCATCATCGAGTAATCGAGGCCTGAGAAGCTATTTGTCTGATCGTTTGCCGTAACGTTCGCAGCTGACGATAGCATAGGGAATCCGACGGCGGAAAAAAGAATCGCCGTGGTTAATTTGTTCAAGCGCATAAAGAAGGCTCCGAATTTATCCATAAATTCATTGTTAACAAAGAGTGCATAAAGAAAACACACGCCAAGGTATCATTTATGGGTTAGGCTCAGAACTTAATTACATAATTCGAATTAATAACTCAATTAGTATACGTTAGAAAAAATAATGTATTCAAATCTATGTGTTACCGCTCACTCATTCACACGAATGATATATAAAATAAAAAAGCCTCGCCGAAACGAAGCTTTTCTTTATTTATCATCAGAGTTTATATGTTACATAAACACCGCATAAACCGCTGCCGCCACGATAAAGCGATAGATAGCAAACGGAATAAACGTAATACGCTTAATGATGTGCAGGAAAGTTTTAATCGCAATCAGAGCCACGATAAACGCGGTCACGAAACCGACGGCAAACATCGGAATATCCGAGGTCGTCAGGAATCCGATGCTCTTATAAATATCGAGCGCCGTGGCCCCCATCATCATCGGCACCGCCAGCAGGAAGGAAAACTCTGCCGCAGCGTAACGACTAATCCCGAGCAGCATCCCACCCGCGATGGTCGAACCGGATCGTGAAAAGCCTGGCCACAACGCCAGACACTGGAAACAGCCAACCAGAAATGCCTGACGGTAGGTCATATCGTCCAGACCCACGGTGCGCGGCTGTTTCGGTTTAAAGACTTCAGCCGCAATCAGCAGCACACCGCCGACAATCAGCGCGTACATCACGTTCACCGGATTGAACAGCGCTTTGATGGCATCGTGTAACACCAGCCCCAGCACCACCGCCGGGATCATGGCCAGCAGCACGTGGATCAGCGTCAGTCGACCGGAGCCCTCACCTTCATGTACCGGAGGCCGACCAAAGTGAATGCCGATCAGACCAAACAGACGGCGCCAGAACATCACCACCACCGCGAGGATCGATCCTAACTGGATAACCACCTCAAAGGTATTGGCCTTTTCGCCTTCAAAACCCAGCAGGTGGCCGACGATAATCATGTGGCCGGTACTGGAAACGGGTAAAAACTCAGTCAGTCCTTCGACAACACCCAGAATGGCCGCTACCAGTAGCGAGTGCATATCGCTCATCAATAAACCCTTAAATAATCAAGAAAAAAGAAGCTGTAACAAGAATCCAGCTTTAAGACATAACTATCGGCACTTTGTTTAACTAAAATGAATTTATTCTTACGCTTTCGGATTAGCGCCACGCTCGATGATGACGCCAACGTTCGCTGCACGCGCGACCGCCCCCGGTTTGCTGAGTTTGATACGCACCCACGGCGAGTTAAACCGCGCCAGCAAAATGTCAGCGACTTCTTCAGCTACCCGCTCCACCAGCGCAAAACGCCCGCCTTCAACGTGGGCGATGACCGCCTCGCTGATGTCGGCATAGCTGAGGCAGTCCTCAACGTTGTCGCTGGCGGCGGATTTTCGGTTGTCCCACGCCATTTCGATATCGAACACCAGCTTCTGCTCGATGGTCTGTTCCCAGTCGTAAACACCAATAGTGGTGATTACCGAAAGTTGCTCTATAAATACAATATCCATCACGACCTGCCTGCTTTTTGCCCGTGCCGGATACCACTTCCGGCAAAATATGCGTATTATCCACAGATGAAGAGAATACCGATACATTTTCAAAACGGAACAGCGTTATGAGTGCAATCGAGCCTGGAATGGTTATCCTCGCCTACCTTTGCGGCTCAATTTCCAGCGCCATTCTGGTCTGCCGCATCGCGGGTCTGCCTGACCCACGCATGAGCGGCTCCGGTAACCCCGGAGCGACCAACGTTTTACGAATTGGCGGCAAGGGAGCAGCCGTAGCTGTACTGATCTTCGACATCCTTAAAGGCATGTTGCCGACCTGGGGTGCCTGGGCGTTGGGGTTCACTCCCTTCTGGCTCGGCCTCGTCGGGATCGCCGCCTGCATCGGCCATATCTGGCCCGTCTTCTTTGGTTTTCGCGGCGGCAAAGGCGTGGCGACGGCATTCGGGGCGATTGCACCGATTGGCCTCGACCTCACCGGCGTGATGGCCGGCACCTGGCTGCTAACCATTCTGCTGAGCGGCTATTCGTCGCTGGGCGCGATTGTCAGCGCGCTGGTGGCACCGTTTTACGTCTGGTGGTTCAAACCGCAGTACACCTTCCCGGTGTCGATGCTTTCCTGTCTGATCCTGCTGCGCCACCACGATAATATCCAGCGCTTATGGCGTCGTCAGGAAACCAAAATCTGGTCGCGCCTGCGCAAAAAGAAAAAACCGCAGGAATAGCATCATAAGCCTTTCCTATGACCGCGAACTTTGCAGAGTGATCCATACTCATTAGCGTCTGATTAATCACGCTATTGCAGAGGTGCCGCGTTGTCTGGCGCAGAACCGGAGAGTGAAAAAAAAGGCTGGCATGCCACGCTGACCCTGCTGTTCCGCCGCACGCCGGTAAAAACGGTTCTGGCTTCCGCTCGCCATTCTGGTCCCTTGACCGTTCAACGTCCCTTTTACCCCGAAGGCGACACCTGTCATCTGTACCTGTTACATCCGCCCGGCGGTATTGTCGGCGGTGATGAACTTGATATCTCCGTTATCCTCGAAGCCGACAGCCACACGCTGATTACCATGCCCGGTGCTAGTAAATTTTACCGCAGCCACGGGCCGCAGGCGCGCCTGAGCCAGCGTTTCGACCTCGCGCCAAACGCCATTCTCGAATGGCTTCCGCAGGACACCATTTTCTTTCCCGGAGCCAACGCTAGACTGCACAGCGTATTCCATTTGCAGGAAGGTGCGCGCCTGCTGGCGTGGGAGCTTTTTTGTCTGGGCCGCCCGGTGATGGGCGAAACGTTCAGCCACGGCGAAATCAGCAATCGGTTAGAGGTCTGGAAAGACGGCACCCCGCTGCTGATTGAACGTCTGCATCTGCGCGACGGCAACCTGAGCGGCGTGGCTGAACAGCCGTGGGTCGGCAGCCTGCTGTTTTATCCCGGGGATGAAACGATGCTCGACGCAGTGCGCGACCAACTTACCCCACTCGACACCTTTGCCGGGGCGACGCTGACCGACGGCCTGCTGACGGTGCGCTTTGTGTCGCACGACAACCTGATTTGCCAGCGTGCGATGCGCGACATCTGGCAGGCGCTGCGCCCGCAGCTGCTGAATAAATCCCCTTTGCTCCCCCGAATCTGGCTGACCTGAGAGAACGCTATGGAACTGACACCCAGAGAAAAAGACAAGCTGCTGCTGTTTACCGCTGCCCTGGTGGCAGAGCGCCGCCTCGCCCGTGGGGTGAAGCTCAATTATCCCGAATCGGTGGCCTTAATCAGCGCCTTCATCATGGAGGGCGCGCGCGACGGCAAAAGCGTGGCCTCGCTGATGGAAGACGGTCGCCATGTACTGACCCGCGAACAGGTGATGGAAGGCGTGCCGGAGATGATCCCCGATATTCAGGTCGAGGCTACCTTCCCGGATGGCTCCAAACTCGTCACTGTGCATAACCCGATACTCTGAGGACGCCACCATGATCCCCGGTGAATATAAAATCCAGAACGGTAACATCGCCCTCAACGTGGGCCGCGAAACGCGCAAAACGGTGGTCGAAAATCATGGCGATCGCCCAATTCAGGTCGGATCGCACTATCACTTTTATGAAGTGAACCCGGCACTGAAATTCGACAGAGAGCCGTGCAAAGGCTTTCGCCTGAACATTGCGGCGGGCACCGCCGTGCGCTTCGAGCCAGGGCAAAAGCGTGAAGTCGAACTGGTGGCGGTGGCGGGCGATAAACGCATTTTCGGTTTCCGTGCAGAGGTGATGGGTGAGCTGGAGGCGAAACCATGAGTGAGATATCGCGTCAGGCCTATGCCGACATGTTCGGCCCGACCACTGGCGACAAAGTGCGGCTCGCCGACACCGAGCTGTGGATTGAAGTGGAAGACGATTTCACCACTTACGGAGAAGAGGTCAAATTCGGCGGCGGGAAGGTTATCCGCGACGGTATGGGCCAGGGGCAAATGCTGAGCGACAACTGCGTTGATCTGGTCCTGACTAACGCGCTGATCGTCGATCACTGGGGGATAGTCAAAGCGGATATCGGCGTGAAGGACGGGCGGATCTTCGCGGTCGGTAAAGCCGGTAACCCGGATATTCAGCCTAACGTCACGATCCCGATTGGCGTCGGCACCGAAGTGATCGCCGCCGAAGGTAAGATAGTCACCGCGGGCGGCGTTGATACTCACATTCACTGGATTTGCCCGCAGCAGGCGGAAGAAGCGCTGGTCTCCGGCGTCACCACCATGATTGGCGGGGGCACTGGCCCGGCGGCAGGCACCAACGCGACCACCTGTACGCCGGGGCTGTGGTACATCAGCCGGATGCTACAGGCCATCGATAGCCTGCCGGTGAACATCGGCCTGCTGGGCAAAGGCAACGGCTCCAACCCCGATACCCTGCGCGAACAGGTGGCCGCCGGGGTGATTGGCCTGAAAATTCACGAAGACTGGGGCGCGACCCCCGCCGCAATCGACTGCGCGTTAACCGTCGCCGAAGAGATGGACATTCAGGTGGCGCTGCACAGCGATACCCTTAACGAATCGGGTTTTGTTGAGGACACGCTAGCGGCGATCGGTGACCGCACCATCCACACCTTCCACACCGAAGGTGCGGGCGGTGGCCATGCTCCGGATATCATCACCGCCTGTGCGCACCCAAATATTCTGCCCTCTTCAACCAATCCGACGTTGCCCTATACCGTGAACACCATCGACGAACACCTCGATATGCTGATGGTTTGCCATCACCTGTCGCCGGATATCGCCGAAGACGTGGCGTTTGCCGAATCGCGCATTCGCCGGGAAACCATCGCCGCCGAAGACGTGCTGCATGATATCGGCGCATTTTCCCTGACCTCGTCGGACTCGCAGGCCATGGGCCGCGTCGGTGAAGTGATTGTACGCACCTGGCAGGTGGCGCACCGCATGAAGGTGCAGCGCGGCGCGCTGGCTGAGGAACAGGGCGATAACGACAACGTCCGCGTGAAGCGTTACATCGCCAAATACACCATCAACCCGGCGTTGACCCACGGCATCGCCCATGAGGTTGGCTCTGTAGAAGCGGGAAAAATGGCGGACCTGGTGCTGTGGTCACCGGCCTTTTTTGGTGTGAAACCGGCCGCGATCGTCAAAGGCGGCATGATAGCCATGGCCCCGATGGGCGATATCAATGCTTCCATCCCGACCCCGCAACCGGTGCATTACCGGCCGATGTTTGGCGCGCTTGGCGCGGCACGCCACCACTGCCGCCTGACATTTTTATCCCAGGCAGCAGTCGATAACAATGTGCCACAGGTCTTGGGCTTAAAGAGCCAGACCGCGGTGGCGAAAGGCTGCCGAACGGTGAAAAAGGCCGACATGATCCACAACAGCCTGCAGCCAAATATCACCGTCGACGCCCAGACTTATGAAGTCCGGGTCGACGGCAAACTGATCACCAGCGAACCGGCTGACGTCCTGCCGATGGCGCAACGCTATTTTCTGTTTTAAGGAGCCACGATGCTGTACCTGACTCAGCGCGTTGACCACGCGCATCAACTGACCGCCAGCGTCACGCTACCAATTGACGTGCGGGTAAAAAGCCGCGCCAAAGTGCTGCTGAGCGACGGACGCGAAGCCGGGCTGATGCTGCCTCGCGGCCTGCTGCTGCGCGGCGGCGATATCCTGGCGAACGAAGATGGCAGCGAATGTATTACAGTGATCGCCGCCGATGAGGGCGTGTCGGTGGTGCGTTGTGCCGATCCGTTCCAGCTCGCTAAAGCCTGCTATCACCTCGGCAACCGCCATGTGCCGCTGCAAATCATGCCCGGCGAACTGCGCTACCACCACGATCACGTGCTGGACGATATGCTGCGCCAGTTTGGCCTGCAAGTGACGTTTGCCAGCCTGCCGTTTGAGCCAGAAGCCGGGGCCTACACCAGTGAAGCACAGGGGCATCATCATCACGGCCATTCACATTCGCACAGCCACTGATGAGTGACATTACCCAGCGATTACGTTTATTCCAACTGGCCAGCAGCAACCTGCCGGTCGGCGGCTACAGCTGGTCGCAAGGGCTGGAATGGGCGGTGGAAGCGGGCTGGCTCAAAGACACCGCCGCCTTCGCCCGCTGGCAAACGCAGCAGATGGAGCACAGTTTTTTCCACGTCGACCTGCCGCTGTTCGCCCGGCTGTATCACGCTTTTGCGCAGGAGGATTATGCCGCTGCCCAGCGCTGGAGCGCCTGGCTACTGGCCTGTCGTGAAACGCGGGAGCTGCGGGAAGAAGAGCGCAATCGCGGCCTGGCGTTTACCCGCCTGCTGTATGACTGGCAGCCGGACTGCCCGAACGAATGGCGACCGCTATTTAGCCAGAGCCAGCTGTGCGGCATGGCGTGGCTTGGGGTGCGCTGGCACATCGACCTGCACGAACTGGCGCTGACGCTCGGCTACAGCTGGATTGAAAGTTCGGTAATGGCGGGCGTGAAGCTGGTGCCGTTTGGTCAACAGGCGGCGCAGAAGTTAATCATGACGCTGTGCGAGCAGTACGCCGCAGGCGTTGAACGGGGGCTGAACTGCCCCGATGAATTTATCGGTTCCGCGACGCCGCTGGCGGCTATCGCCTCGGCGCGGCACGAAACGCAATATTCCCGGTTATTCCGTTCCTGAGGAGAAGGTATGGCAAGTTACAAACATCCGCTGCGCGTTGGTGTCGGCGGCCCGGTCGGGTCTGGCAAAACCGCCCTGCTGGAAGCGTTGTGCAAGGCAATGCGCGACACTTACCATCTGGCGGTTGTCACCAACGATATCTACACCAAAGAAGATCAGCGTATTCTGACCGAAGCGGGCGCGCTGGAGCCGGAGCGCATCGTCGGGGTCGAAACCGGCGGCTGCCCGCATACCGCCATTCGTGAAGACGCGTCGATGAACCTTGCGGCGGTGGAAGCATTAAGCGAGAAATTCGGCAATCTGGATGTGATCTTCGTCGAAAGCGGCGGGGATAACCTGAGTGCTACCTTCAGCCCGGAGCTGGCCGATCTGACGATTTACGTGATCGACGTGGCCGAAGGGGAAAAGATCCCCCGTAAAGGCGGGCCCGGGATCACCAAATCCGATTTCCTGGTGATCAACAAAACCGACCTCGCTCCGTACGTCGGCGCGTCGCTTGAGGTGATGGCACACGACACCAACCGGATGCGCGGTGAACGTCCGTGGACCTTCACCAACCTGAAAGCGGGCGACGGCCTGGCAACGATTATTGCGTTTTTGGAAGATAAAGGAATGTTGAAGGCGTAATGGTTTAATTTTGCCCGGTAAGGCGTCGCTGCCACCGGGCATTACGATTACGCGGCAGGCAGTTCAGCCAGCGGCCAGCGAGGACGTACGGTCACGCCGAGGCCCGCATTTTCACCGGTTTTCAGACGCACCATGCCAGCGTAGGCAATCATCGCGCCGTTATCGGTACAAAACTCTGGACGGGCGTAGAACACTTCGCCTTTACGCTTGTGCATCATCTCGGCAAGCTTTGCGCGCAGCGTGCGGTTGGCGCTCACGCCACCTGCCATCACCAGACGCTTAAAGCCGGTTTGATCCAGAGCCCGACGGCATTTGATCATCAGCGTATCCACCACCGCGTCTTCGAACGCGCGGGCGATATCGGCGCGAGTCTGGTCGTCATCCCCGTTAGAACGAATGGTGTTGGCCGCGAAGGTTTTCAGGCCCGAGAAGCTGAAATCCAGCCCCGGACGGTCGGTCATCGGACGCGGGAACACAAAGCGCCCTTCGCTGCCCTGTGCCGCCATTTTCGACAGCATCGGCCCGCCGGGATAATCGAGCCCCAGCAGCTTGGCCGTTTTGTCGAACGCTTCACCGGCGGCATCGTCAATCGATTCACCGAGCAGTTCATACTCACCGATACCGGTGACGCTGATCAGCTGCGTGTGCCCACCGGACACCAGCAGCGCCACGAACGGATACTCCGGCGGATTATCTTCCAGCATCGGTGCCAGCAGATGGCCTTCCATATGATGAACCGGAATGGCCGGCACGTTCCACGCAAATGCCAATGCACGTCCCACGGTCGCGCCGACTAACAGCGCGCCCACAAGACCGGGACCGGCGGTGTAGGCCACTGCATCAATATCTTTTGCCGTCAGACTAGCTTCTTTTAATGCCGCCTGAATCAGGGGCACCGTTTTACGCACGTGATCGCGGGAGGCCAGCTCCGGCACCACGCCGCCGTAGTCAGCGTGCAGTTTCACCTGACTATACAATTGGTTGGCTAACAGCCCTTGCACATCGTCATAAATGGCGATGCCGGTTTCATCGCAGGATGTTTCGATTCCCAGTACACGCATGGTTGGTTTTACCTCATTTCAATACCGCGCAGTGTAGGGCGAATGCGGGTCGATGTATACCCTGGGGGGCGAGTTCGTGTATACTCACCCCCCTTACAAAAGTCCCGTTCAAAAACGGCATTGGTGCTTTACAAAGCAGCGGTAGTTGCAGTAAAATTCCGCACCATTTTGAAATAAGCTGGCGTTGATGCCAGCGGCAAACCGAATTTATCAAAGGTGAGAGTTACATGCCGGTAATTAAAGTACGTGAAAACGAGCCGTTCGACGTAGCACTGCGTCGCTTCAAGCGTTCCTGTGAAAAAGCGGGTGTTCTGGCCGAAGTTCGTCGTCGTGAGTTCTATGAAAAACCGACTACCGAACGTAAGCGCGCTAAAGCTTCTGCTGTGAAACGTCACGCGAAGAAACTGGCTCGCGAAAACGCACGCCGCACTCGTCTGTACTAATCTGTTGAGAGCGCACGCTCTCAATCCAGACTGAGTTCAAGCTGTAAAGGCCGTGCTTCCGGAAGGAATGCGCGGCTTATTTTCGTTTATACATCAGCATACGCTAAAGCATTCAGTTGTATGAAGGATGACGCGTATGAAATGCGAGGCTTATGGCTGGACGTATCCCACGTGTCTTTATCAATGACCTGCTGGCGAGAACCGACATCGTCGATTTGATCGATGCCCGGGTAAAGCTAAAAAAGCAGGGCAAAAATTTTCACGCGTGCTGTCCCTTCCATAACGAAAAAACGCCGTCGTTCACCGTCAACGGTGAGAAACAGTTTTACCATTGCTTCGGCTGTGGTGCGCATGGAAACGCCGTCGACTTTTTGATGAACTACGACAAGCTCGAGTTCGTTGAAACCGTCGAAGAACTGGCGGCTATGCACAACCTTGAAGTCCCGTACGAAGCAGGCTCTGGCCCGACCCAGATAGAACGCCATCAGCGGCAAAGTCTCTATCAGTTAATGGAAGGTCTGAGCGCGTTTTATCAACAATCCCTGAATCAACCCATCGCCGAGCCTGCGCGTCAGTATTTGACGAAGCGCGGTTTAAGCAGCGAAGTCATCGCCCGATTTGGCATGGGCTATGCGCCGCCAGGCTGGGATAACGTCTTAAAACGTTTTGGCAATAATCGTGAAAATCAGCAATCGCTGACCGATGCCGGAATGTTGGTGACCAACGATAAGGGCCGCAGTTACGATCGTTTCCGCGAACGGGTAATGTTCCCAATCCGCGATAAACGTGGCCGGGTGATTGGTTTTGGTGGTCGTGTGCTGGGCGATGCCCTGCCGAAATACCTCAACTCCCCGGAAACCGATATTTTCCATAAAGGCCGCCAGCTTTATGGCCTTTATGAAGCGCAGCAAACCGAGTCTGAACCGCAACGTCTGTTAGTGGTCGAAGGCTATATGGACGTCGTCGCGCTGGCGCAATACGACATTAACTATGCCGTGGCGTCGCTCGGCACCTCGACCACAGCCGATCACATCCAGCTGCTGTTTCGGGTGACCAATAACGTCATCTGCTGTTATGACGGCGACCGCGCCGGACGCGAAGCCGCATGGCGCGCGCTCGAAACCGCGCTGCCGTACATGAGCGACGGTCGCCAGCTGCGCTTTATGTTTCTGCCTGATGGCGAAGACCCGGATACGCTGGTGCGTAAAGAGGGTAAAGCGGCGTTCGAAGCGCGGATGGAGCAGGCTCAGCCGCTCTCCACGTTTTTGTTTAACAGCCTGATGCCGCAGGTAGATTTGAGTACCCCGGACGGGCGCGCGCAGCTCAGTACGCTGGCGCTGCCGCTGATTACACAGGTTCCGGGTGAAACGCTGCGCATTTATTTGCGTCAGGAGTTAGGGAAAAAGCTTGGGATTCTGGAAGACGCCCAGCTTGAACGCTTAATGCCAAAACAGGCAGAAAGTGGCACAGCCCGCCCTGCTCCACAGCTAAAACGCACGACCATGCGTATACTGATAGGGTTACTGGTGCAAAACCCGGAGCTGGCCGCCATCGTGCCGCCGCTAACGGGACTGGATCCGAAAAAAATGCCGGGACTTGGCTTATTTTCTGAACTGGTCAACACTTGTTTGTCACAGCCGGGACTGACAACCGGCCAGCTGCTCGAGCAGTATCGCGGCACAAATGAAGTCGCTACCCTTGAAAAACTGTCGATGTGGGACGATATAGCAGATAAGGAAATCGCTGAGAAAACGTTCACCGACTCGTTAAACCATATGTTTGATTCACTGCTGGTCCTGCGGCAAGAAGAGTTGATAGCTCGCGACCGCACACACGGGTTAAGCAGTGAAGAACGCCGGGAGCTCTGGACACTGAACCAGGAACTGGCAAAAAAATGAATTCAACGGCTTAAGTGCCGAATATCAATCGGGACGATCCCGAAGGCCGCACCGAGGCGCAGCGGCAATAATATAAGCAGGCCCTCGCTTTAAATGTCGGTAACTTGTTCTCGCCGACCGACACCAATCAATGAATTAAGTGTGGATACCGTCTTATGGAGCAAAACCCGCAGTCACAGCTCAAACTTCTTGTTACCAAGGGCAAGGAGCAAGGCTATCTGACCTATGCCGAGGTCAATGACCATCTGCCGGAAGATATCGTCGACTCCGATCAGATCGAAGACATCATCCAAATGATCAATGACATGGGCATTCAGGTGATGGAAGAAGCACCTGATGCCGATGATCTCCTGCTGGCTGAAAACTCAAACAACACCGACGAAGATGCGGAAGAAGCTGCCGCACAGGTGCTGTCCAGCGTCGAATCTGAAATCGGGCGTACCACCGACCCGGTGCGCATGTACATGCGCGAAATGGGTACCGTTGAACTGCTGACTCGCGAAGGCGAAATCGACATCGCTAAGCGTATTGAAGACGGCATCAACCAGGTTCAGTGCTCCGTTGCGGAATACCCGGAAGCCATCACCTATCTGCTTGAGCAATACGATCGCGTTGAAGCGGCGGAAGCTCGCCTGTCCGATTTAATTACCGGCTTCGTTGATCCAAACGCTGAAGAAGATCTGGCCCCAACCGCCACTCACGTCGGCTCTGAACTCTCTCAGGAAGAGATGGACGACGACGAAGAGGAAGACGAAGAAGAAGACGACGATTCTAGCGACGACGATAACAGCATCGATCCGGAACTGGCTCGCGAAAAATTCGGCGAACTGCGCACTCAGTATGAACTGGCGCGTGACACCATCAAAGCCAAAGGCCGTAGCCACGCTGCTGCTCAGGAAGAGATCCAGAAACTGTCTGAAGTCTTCAAACAGTTCCGCCTGGTGCCAAAACAGTTCGATTATCTGGTCAACAGCATGCGTACCATGATGGAGCGCGTTCGCGTTCAGGAACGTATCATCATGAAGCTGTGTGTTGAACAGTGCAAAATGCCTAAGAAAAACTTCATCACCCTGTTCACCGGCAACGAAACCAGCGAAACCTGGTTCAACGCTGCCGTCGCAATGAACAAGCCGTGGTCTGAAAAACTGAACGACGTGAAAGACGACGTACAGCGCGGCCTGCAGAAACTGCAACAGATTGAAGAAGAAACCGGCCTGACCATTGAGCAGGTTAAAGATATCAACCGTCGCATGTCCATTGGTGAAGCGAAAGCCCGCCGTGCGAAGAAAGAGATGGTTGAAGCGAACTTACGTCTGGTTATTTCTATCGCTAAGAAATACACCAACCGTGGTCTGCAGTTCCTCGACCTGATTCAGGAAGGCAACATCGGCCTGATGAAAGCCGTTGATAAGTTCGAATACCGCCGTGGTTACAAGTTCTCCACCTATGCAACCTGGTGGATCCGTCAGGCTATCACCCGCTCCATCGCGGATCAGGCGCGCACCATCCGTATTCCGGTGCATATGATTGAGACTATCAACAAACTCAACCGTATCTCCCGCCAGATGCTGCAGGAAATGGGTCGTGAACCGACGCCAGAAGAGCTGGCCGAGCGCATGCTGATGCCGGAAGACAAAATCCGTAAAGTGCTGAAAATCGCCAAAGAGCCTATCTCCATGGAAACACCGATCGGTGACGATGAAGATTCGCATCTGGGTGATTTCATCGAGGATACCACCCTCGAGCTGCCGCTGGATTCTGCAACCACCGAAAGCCTGCGTGCGGCAACGCACGACGTGCTGGCCGGTCTCACCGCGCGTGAAGCGAAAGTACTGCGTATGCGTTTCGGTATCGACATGAATACCGACCATACTCTGGAAGAAGTGGGTAAACAGTTCGACGTTACCCGCGAACGTATCCGTCAGATTGAAGCGAAGGCCCTGCGCAAACTGCGCCACCCGAGCCGTTCTGAAGTGCTGCGTAGTTTCCTGGACGATTAATTCGTCGCAGTCGTCTCGCCATATAAGGACCGCACCCCAGGGTGCGGTCTTTTTTTTCCGCGTTCTGAGCCTAATTATCTACCGAACAAATGTTTCCGGTAAAATAAGGTTGTCATGAGTATGTTTCACAGGTATTTTTCAGGGATCTGAACAAATAAATATCACACTGATTCATAACGTTTCTGGGACCCCATGCAAATGAAAAGAGCAGGCTTTTTGGTGCTATGCCTCGTGTTGGCCGGATGTGTCAACAAATCACAGACCGGGCAAAAATCGCTGGTTACCCCATTACCCGCTGAAACAGCCGCTCCACAAGCTACTCAGCCAGCCGCAGTGGAAAACACCGTCAGCCTGACCGCAAACGAAACCTGCACTAAAGAACTCTCTGCTCTGCAATCCTACGATCAACGTAGCTGGAATAAATACAGCAGTGAAATGAGTGAGCTAATCAGTAAAACCAGTCAATTTCTCACTGTGAGAGACGATCTCAACCCTAAAATTAACGAGCTGGTGATGAGCGTCTATGACTCCCGCATGAAAACGCTGTGCTACAAAATTGAAAGCACCTTAGGCCAGGCCATGGTCGCGCAGGCGAGTCAGCTGTAATCTGAGCGATTGAGACTGGTTGGCGAATCCACCAGTCTCATCGTCCTCTCGCGACCAACGCCTCATCGAGTTCACGATACGCCTCAACCAGCTTATCCAGGGTAATGCGGCTTAACCCACTCGGGTTAGGCAAGATCCACACCTCAGTATCTCCCACCGTCACCTCCTGCTTGCCCCATTTCGCCCCGCGCTGACTGAACGCCTGTTCAAAAGCCTGCTTGCCCAGAATAGCCAGCACCCTTGGCTGATAGTCCTGCATCTTGGTAATCAGTCCCCGACCGCCCTCTCGCAGTTCGTGCAGTGCGACCTCATTCGCCTGTACCGTCGGTCTCTCGACCAGTTTGGTCACGCCACAGCCGTAATCCAGCAGTTGCTGTGCCTCTTCAGGCTTCAATTGTCGGTCAGTAAATCCGGCCAGATGGAGAATTTTCCAGAAACGGTTGGCGGGATGGGCAAAAGGCAACCCAAGATGGGCGGAGGACTTGCCCGGATTGATTCCACAGAACACGACTCGCAGTCCAGGTTGAAGAATATCGCTGACCATTGTATGACTCAGTTGAATGGATAGTGGGGAAAGTATAAGGGATTGATTAGCCATTGTTTATAAAAACAGCACCCGTAGCGCATTTACTGGATTGGCACCCCGAGTTCCATTATAATTCCCCGCCACGGCCCCTTAGCTCAGTGGTTAGAGCAGGCGACTCATAATCGCTTGGTCGTTGGTTCAAACCCAACAGGGGCCACCAAATTTAGTCAGTAAATACATACAGTTAGGCCACTTTCACAAGTGGCCTTTTTGTTATCTGCTTTTTGAGTGGCGATAAAATGGCGGTGGATAATTCATGGAATTTGTCTCTGGACTCCTATCAACAGTCAGTAGCTGGCTTACACATAGTGGTGTTATCCCTGCATCTGCGTTCATTACCATCATGATTTTCTTGATAAAGGAACACCTAGAATCAAAGAGGAAGAAAAGAAATAAAGAAAACGAAATTTCTGCACTTAAAAAAATCTTTGCTCGCGAATGCGAACTTAATTGGTATCTGAGCTCTCAGATAGAAAACCTGTGCAGGACATTCAAGCCTTATGAAGAAGATGCTGAAAACTGTCCCTACGAACTATCAATCTTGACTACACCCTCAGGTAAAACAACTTATGAAATTACTGGAGGTGAACAGGGAATGGAGGGAGGGACTTTGCCTCAAGCACACGCAGACGTTTTTAAAAAATTCATGTACGACGTCGTAAAACATGATGCTGAGTTTTATGAGCATCTCGAGTCTGCATATGAAGCAGCGCTAGAGCTTAGACATCTGAGAGATTCTATTGTTGATATTCATCATACTGGTGAAAGGATCCACGTAGACAATTTGATGCTAGGGTTTTCTGGCTATGCACTAGCTGAACTTAAATCTATCAATAGCGACATAAAAGCTCTATATAAATTCTGTACCGAAAAAAGCGTAATCATCGGAAGATCAAGGTAAAAACCCGCATTTAGCGGGCTTGATGCCAATGATAATTTAGAACCACAATGGCCGCTGACCATTCACAGCTGGGTGAGGCGGTGCCGGTTCGACTGCTCCCGGAGTAACAATAAAGCGCTCTATCGTTTCCATTGTCATAAACGTGCAACTACAGTTGATGTTCTGGCACTGGTGGTAGCGCTCTTTCGTATTGTCGGTTAAATAGCGGCTTGTTCGTGCATGTGCGGCATGATGGCACTTCGGACAATGAAACATAACTCACCCCATTACTCACAAATAATGAATCAATGATAATCATTAATTCACTTATAGTGAATATATTTTATTGTTCATCCGATTCTGTACTGTACTCCACGTCAGAAAGCTTAACCTCAAGCTCTAAGCCCGTCGTGAAGCCATTATTATTCAGATTATGCGTTACCTTACTGATTAACCATGACTGCTCGTCTATGACGCGCTTAAAGCCTGAAACCCGCACCGGTGTCTCAGGGAATAAATCGGCGCGACCGTATGCCAGCGAGATTGAGAACTCCGCAACGCCACGCTGCAATTTATCCCACTTAGCCTGAGCGGCGCGCATTGCCTGCGCTTTTGAGGCGTAGATTGTCGTCAGCGCCAGCACGTTATCGGCTTCCCCGGCCATATACTCACCCTCGCGTGCTTCTTGCTCCTTTTTCGCCGCGGTCTTTTTGCTGACAGGCTTCGCTTTTGGGTGCTGCAGTGCGCGCAGGTGTTGCTCTTTTGGTTTTCGGGTCAACGTCACTTTCTGCTTTTGCGGCTTCGGGTCTTTAGTGTGCAGCCATTTCGCCGTCACACCGGTATAAGCTCCACGGTCTGCGATAGCAAACTGGTGGCGGTCGCCATCACTGCGGGTCAGTGTCAATTGAGGAATGGGTTTCCCGCTGGCTGTCGCTGCACTACCCGCTTTCAGAAACAGCAACTTCCCCGCTTTCACCGAGACCGCTGCGCCATTACGGTCAGCCAGCCGGGTCAGAAATACGGCGTCGGATTCCTGCGACTGGTCGATGTGTGGTACCGCGATTGCACTGAGAGATTCCGCGACTCTGGCCGTCAGTTTGTTGCGCTTTGCAATCGTGCTGACCAGTTCACCGAGGGTGGTGTCGTGCCATGACTCTTCACGCCGGGAATTGAGCGTTCCGCGAAAGTCAGCACTACGCGCCCGGATGGTCAGGGTATCTGGTGCGCCCCGATGTTCGATTTCATCGACTGTAAAATTGCCCTTATTGAGCAGCGCCGAACCCAGCCAGCCAAGCCACAGTGTCAGCACTGCCCCGCGCAGGGGTAACTCGACTTTTCCGTCAGTATCATCGAGCTCGATATCGAGCTGGTCAGCTTCAAAACCGCGATTATCGGTCATGGTCAGTGAAATCAGCCTATCACTAAAATTACTGGTAATGTCCTGGCTATTCAGTGTCAGCATGAATGCCGGTGCGAGGGTAGCACCGGCATCAATGGTCATGCCTGTTATCATCCTGTCAGCCCTCCGAGCGCGCCCTGCAATTGCCCTGTCAGGTTACCGGCAGCGCCGAGAAGGTCACTGGCCTGTTTATTGAGGTCACCAAACATCGCCGTCAGGGAGTCGTCGACACGTTTCAGTGAAAGTGTGAATTCAATCTTTCTGGCCGCGCCGTCACTGAAAAATTCAGTGTGCGTGGTCGATACCTTATCGACGATATACATCCCGAAAATGTCACCCGTTCCCTCAATTAACGGCCACGCTTTACCTTCATCGGCCATCAGCTCAACCGCTCGCAGGGTAATCCGGCCGCCGGTAATGGCCGGGTAAAGTGTCCCGCCAAGTTGACGGGAGGTTTCCCCCTCGCCAAGAAATTGATACGCAGGCGGCTTGCCGACCCGATCATTTGATACCCATCGGTAATCTTTTGAATGCTGCATTGACTGATAGGGCAGCGTGCGGCGTTCAAACACAAACATTCCAAGCGCTAACATCATCGTTTTATCCTCCCTCAGTCATGGCGCATGCTGGCACGCTGGCGCGCGCGTTTATCACGTTCAATCTGTTCGAGTGTGTCGCGTAGCTGGCGGTCAAGCTGATGACCCGGCGCTACGCCACCCGGCAACGTGATGTTGTATTCGCTTTTGCTCTGGTCGATGTAAGACCGCCCAGCCGGTGCGGTGACGGGCTGATAAGCCTGATAACCGCCATAGCTACTGGTGGCAGGAATGTAGGAATTACCCTGCGTGGCTGCATTGGTTTTAGTGGCGGTCTGGTCGAGGTTTTCCGACTCTTTATTAATAATGCCCAGCTTTTCGAGAAGCCAGTCGACTCCGCTGCGCAGCTTGTTGAACATGTTCAATGGTGCCATCAGGGCGGATGCCAGCGCCTGACCAAAAACGACGCCAACATTTTTGCAGCTATCGAGCGTTTCCTGCGTGGCCTTGACTGGTGCTATCAGGTCCTTAAACCATTGCCAGACACCGCGCAGCTTTTCCCCAAGGCCGTCAAAGATGGGCGCCAGCGGAGCGAACATTTCCCCGACTGGCGCAAAGGCAGTCATGATGCCTTCAATCACCCCCGAGAAAAATGCGCTGATGGGTTCCCAATATTTGCGGATGAGCAGCGCTGCCGCGACGAAAGCCGCCCCGATTGCCACAATCGGCCAGGTAATCGCCCCAAGCGCGGTCACAATGGCGCTACCGGTTACCGTAAAGACCGTACCCAGCACGCCAGCGGAGGCAATGATGGCATTAATCCCCATCACCACCGGCCATGCAACGAGTCCAATCCCGCCAATGATGCCAATCAGCGCCAGCGCACCACCGGCGATAATGCCGATAGTCTGTGCGAGGTCTTTGTTTTTCTGGATCCAGCCGTCGAGTTTTAAAACATACCCCGTAGCAGTCTGGGTGAGTTTACGCAGCGCGCCCTCTTGCTGGTCAAAAAGGTCAGTGCCGACCGCCTCATAAGCAGACTGAAATTCTTTGAAGTCGCCGCCGAGGTTATCCTGCATCACCTTAACCAGTTCCTCGGTTTTACCGTCCGAGGTTTTCAGTGCGGCGGTGAGCTGGTCAAGTTTTCCGCTGGCCGCTGCAGCCATCAGCACATTGGCTGATGAGCTGGCTTCCTCACCGAATATCGTTTTCATGTATTCAGCTTGCTGGCCGGTGCCGAGGTTGTTGCGCTTAAAACTGGCCTGCATTTCCTTGAGGATGGTAAATATTGGGCGTGTATTGCCTTTGCTGTCGGAGGTTTTGACGCCCAGCTCTTTGAGCGCATCCCAGGCTTTGCCGGTGGGTGCCTGCAGACGACTTAATACCGCGCGGCTCCCGGTTCCCGCCATCGAGCCGGTGATTTTGGCGTCATGAAGTGCGCCCACCATTGCAGCCGTTTCTTCAATGCTGACACCGGCGTTTTTAGCCACCGGCGCGGCATAAGTCAGCGCATCACTGAGCCCGTCGAAATCGGCAGCGGTTTTATTCATTACCGTCGACAGAACGTCGCCAATATGCGCAACCTTGTCATTAGAAAGCTGAAACGCAGAGCGCATCCCCATCAACAGCGCGGCGTTTTCTTCCATCGTGCGCTGATTGGCTAGCGCCATGTTTAAGGTCACCGGCGTTGTGGCCTGAATGGCGGCAGCATCGCCACCACCTTTCGCGATAATAATTTGTGCGCTGGCTGCATCATCCGCAGAGGCGGCAGTGTTGTCGCCGAGCTGGCGCGCCTGTTTACGTAGTGCCTGCATTTCTGGCGACTGTTTACCGACCCCGAGCACGGCCTGCAGCTCGGAATTTTTCTGCGCAAAGTCGAAGCCTGGCATCATCAGCTTGACCCCGGCCATCGTGCCAGCCGTCGCGATACCGACCCCGGCAGCCCCGGCCGCCGCCATGTTCCCGGCGAGATCCTTCCCTTTCTGGTAACGCTCTTTGACCCGGTTTAATTTCGCCTGCTGTTCACTGACCCGCGCCAGTGCCTCGCGTTGCCGGTTGAGCTGTGCCGTTGTCTCGCTGATGCGGGTTTTTAAACCGCGCTCGTCATTCGCCAGATTGCGGGTATTAATTCCCACGGCACCCAGTTCACGTTGCTGGCGCTTCACGGATTCTGTGAGGCTGTTGTATTTCACCTGCAGGCCATCAGCAGCGCGTTTTGCTGATTCCAGCACTTGCGCCTGCGCGCGCGTTGGCCGTTCGGTGTTTTTAAACTGAGTCGCAAGCTCTTCGGCTTCCCGCTTCGCCTTTTCCAGTGACTGGCCGGTCACCGCCAGTTGTGCACTGGCTTTGCGAAAACCGTCAATTTTCGCCGCCTGACCGTTCAGGTCTCGCAGCCCTTTTTGTGTCTCGCGAATATCCCCCGTCAGGGTTTTACTCGCGGTCTGAATGGATTTAAGCGGTCGGGTCGCCTGGTCGACCGCTTTCAGCAAAACCTCAAGTCTTAAGTTATTGCTCATTGTGGTTTCCGCTACGCTGCAGCGCCTTGTCGCGCCATGTGATGAGCTCGGTCAGGCTCAAGGAGTAGAGCTCTGATGGCGACCAGTGAAAAATCACTGCGATATCCGCCATCAGGTCATCGACCGACAGGGTCGGGGGGAAATTCAGCGCGCCGAAGCCGGTGACAAAAAACCAATCACCTTACCGGCAAGTTGCAGCAGGTCGGGCAGTTTCATTGCTGAAAGCTCGGTTTCGGTGAGCGCGGGATAGGTCATGCGCGGCAGGACTTTAATCAGCGCATCAACTTCGGACTGTGCCACCGCCGCCAGACTGACACCGCGCAGGGTTCCGGCGTTCGGTTCAATCAGGGTGACCTTATCAATCGTCTGACCGGCGCGCTTAATTGGCGTGTCGAGAGTGACGACGTTCGGGTTTACGCTTTCGATTTCTGTGCCTGCGTTGTCGACAAACTCAGGTGCCGTGCTTTTTGCTTTTGCCATGATGTTTACTCTTCGCTGAATAGGGATTTATAACCGGCCAGCAGTGCCGACCGGGCGGTAAATTACAAGCCGATAGCGCGGCGGTGTTGTTCCAGTCGGTCGACGCCGTTCACCTTCTCGACCATGTTCACGACGTCGATTTCGATAATGTCGCTACCGTCAATCGTGAGGCGGTAGTAAGTGCAGACGGTTGTCAGTTTGGTCGACGTGTTTTCCCCCTGCTTAAGTTCACCGCCGTCGATTTCTTTGTGGCGACCGCGCATCACCACTTCAACCGGGATAATCTCGCCGGTATCGTCGCGCTGATAGGAGCCCGCAAAACGCAGCGGTACAGCATCGGCACCCGGTGCGGCATACTGCGCCCACAGCGCCACATCAGGCAGGCCACCGAGCGACCACTCAAGCGTCAGCGCATCATCATCGAGACCGAGGTCAATCGAGGCGGAACCATTCATACCACCGCCGCGATAGTTTTCGAGCTTGCGGGTAATCTTTGGCAGAGTTACGGATTCAGCGATGCCCATGTAACTGAGGCCGTCATTGAACATGTTCAAATATTTAAGTTTGCGGGGAAGTGACATGTTGTTTCAGGCTCCTTAGCTGTTGACCGATTCGGACAGGTTCACCAGATATTTATCGGTGATACGCTGGCGCAGGGTCAGACTTTCCAGTGGCGGAACCGGCGTATAGTCGTAATCGATATACAGTTTTCCGGCCTTGAGGGTTTCCTTGTCGTTCGACTCTTCGTCGTACCAGCATTCGCCATCCACGATGTAGCCGTTCGATTTCAGCTCGCGGAATTTGGCATTGATGCCGTCGACAATGTCGCGAATTAGCGTGGCGGTGATGGGTTTATCGACTGCCCACATATGCGCCTCGGCCATCGTGTCGGCCAGCACCTGCGCAGTGCGGGTGTAGTTCTCAAACAGGAAAAGCGGGTCGTCAGAGCAGCAACGGTTACCCCAGAAGCGGAAACCATCCTTGCGCACCAGCGTCGTCACCCCCGCCTCGTTGAGCAGGTCAGCATCGGTGCCGGATGCCTGCAAATCCCAAAAGACTGAGGCACTGATACCGGTGACGCCCTGCACGCCGACGTTCGATAAGGTTTTATGCCATCCGACCGTCTGGTCGATATAGGCGCGAAGGCCAAGTGCACGCGCCGTAGCATAGGCGGTCTCGGTAGCGTTCGCCGTGGTATCCCATGACAGGAAATCAGGCCAGATGACCATCAGCTCGCGCTGGCTGAAATTCTCGCGATATTCGATGGCCTCAGAAATGGTCTTACAACCCCACGCACTGATGTAGCCAAACGCACGCAGGCTGATACACGCGGACGCGAGCGCGGTCGCCACTTCCAGCGTATCGAGACCCGGCACGCCGAGAATGCGGGGCTTAACGCCGGTCACCGCTTCTGCGGTCAACAATGCTTTCAGGCCAGTGTACTGACCATTTTCATCCGTGCCGCCGATGATATTGGAAATGGTTTGTGCCTGCGCCGCATCCGGGTCATCGTCAACACCTTCGGCAACACGCACGACAACAGTGACGGGCTTTGACTGGTCGGCGATGGCCTGCAGGGATGCAGCCAGCGTTCCTTTTTTACCGGCTTTCGCAATTGCGCTCTGCACATTGGTAATCAGGGTCGGCTTGTTGAGGGGGAATGTCGCTTCGTCTGCATCGCTGGCCGTACAGACCATGCCGACGATTGCGGTCGCGACCGTAGAAATGACGCGGGTGCCGTCGTTAATTTCAAGCACCTGCACGCCGTGGTGAAAATCACTCATCCGGTTAACTCCGTGGTTAGTGGGCGAGTGTCATTGTCCTGGCTGGTCTGTTGAGGGGCTATTTATCAGGAATGGTTGTTGTCTGGCACAACATCGGATCGCCCTCGCTCGATGCAGGAAATTTTTTATAAAGCGTGGAAATGCCAACATCAAAAATAATGGCGACTTTTGAGCGCGTGACTCCCGCCGCGATAAGCCGACCAGCCTGCTCCCATTGCTCAATCGTGAGCTTTGGTTTACGCCCACCAATACGGCCCTGCAATCTCGCGGCCTCAAGCCCTGCGCGTGTTCTCTCTACAATGAGTTCACGCTCCATTTCTGCCAGCGCCCCCATAACGTGGAAGAAAAACCGCCCCATTGGAGTCGATGTATCAATACTGTCGGTTAGACTACGGAAGTTAATACCTTTCTGGCGTAATTCTTCTATCAATGTGACCAAATGGCGCATGCTCCGCCCCAGCCGGTCAAGTTTCCAAACGACCAGTGTGTCACCCGCAGTCAGGGTCTTTAATACCTTTTTAAGTCCCGGCCTTTCCGATGTTTTGCCGCTTATCTTGTCTTCAAATATCAGCTCACATCCTGCGCTTTCTAACGCGTTTCGTTGTAATGCCGTGTTTTGCTCATTTGTTGACACCCTAACGTAGCCGACCAGCATGGTTTTCCATCCTTTAAAAAGGCGAAAGAATGCCATGCAGCGATGAAATCTGCATTTTCTTAAAGGTTGGTTTAAAAGAACTGGCTGCCTCTCCCAGATTCTTAGTAAGCAAGGGGAGCAACGCCAACGGCTGGTATGAGATTTACAGTGACGGATTCAAACGTGTAGGGCAGGCATGGAATACAAACAGCCCGTTAGCGATTCCAACCCCGTCGAGCGGGGCAAGAGTGATTTATCCGATAAGCTTTACTACAGAGCTAAAGGGGGTATATGCAACAGAAAATGGGAATACGAATAGTAACCTTGAATTTTCTAATCCCGCTCAAATTGGGTTGACTGGTTTTAATATGGCAACAGTGGAAATCACGCTGGGGTCTTCACCTACAGCCAGCTACGGATCGTCATTTGCAGGTTATTATTTCGCGGAGGGTTATTAATATGTGGTACTGGAACCCAATAGATTGCAACGAAGGTATTCCGGGAGTGCATGATATTAGTCACTGCGTTGAAATTGATGACGATAGCCATCACTTTAAAACACTCCCCACGCCATATGGTATGACGTGGGCAAGTGATAAGAACAATTTACCAACGCTGGTAGATATCCCTGATATCGAAACCGTAGAACCAAATATTAACTTGTTGCGTCAGTGACAGTTATCAGCACCGGCTCGCCGCCTTCATTGACGGCGAGTTGCATTCCTTCCGGAATTTCAGACATTTTGAAAAACCAATTATCTTCCGGCAATTCAACAGCCCCTGCCATATCGTGGATGGCAGGTAATACCTCAGTCATTGTTACTGGGTTAAAAAAACGCATTGCAAATCTCTCCAGTTAATTTGGTGGACAATAGGCCCGCCATGAAAAACCATTACTTGAAGCCATTCCATTGTACATTTGGCAGCGAGCTTTAAAGCCGCTGCCCGTTACTGAGCTATCAATAATCATTGACACATGAACTTGATTAGACGAACCACCACCACTATCACTAGCGAGCCGCTCAACAATAGTGAAGTGGCGAATAACCCTGGGTAAGGCTATTGGAAAAGTGACCGTTGCAAGGCCATCAATGATGGATGGAGTCCAGCCGTATAGCTCGATTGTTCCATCTGACCATATAGTCCAAACCCCGTTAGCATTACTCCCTCGGCTGGTTACATACTTTGCTTCTCCCAAACCAAGGTTTTTGAGAACCTGACTCACCAGACCTGCATCGGCCATTTCCTTGAGCGCATTCGCAATCAGCGGATATTGTTTATGCGGGTTTGCAGCGTCAACGTGAGCTTTCATCACGCTGTCGG
>Ga0207655_1000277_pt1 | contig 79883 bp, 77 predicted proteins | sample KBSM44metaG_FD_184398 | JGI IMG/M metagenome (GOLD analysis project Ga0207655, IMG submission 184398) | Miscanthus rhizosphere microbial communities from Kellogg Biological Station, Michigan, USA - KBS M4-4 metaG (SPAdes) (version 2) | ecosystem: Host-associated > Plants > Roots > Rhizosphere >... | reverse complement strand
TTTGGCCATGGTGCGTGCCCTGAACAAAATGACGAAGACAGGTATGCCAGAAAGCGTACGTATTATCTGACAACTGCAACCGGCTACGAAGATGCTTGCCCCAAATCTGATTTATTCAACAAAGCCCATTAGACGCGCAAATGGCGTACAGCGGCGAGGTGGTGGCATGCATCATGTAAGCCTGATTGAAGCGCGAGAAATTCACCGCGCCACGCCCCTCCCGGACGTGAATGTAAGACGCCTGTGAGAGCGCGTTCAGCAGTTTGTGGGTGGAGTGGGTGGCAAACACCGTCGGGCCGTTATGATTGCCCGGTTCGCCCCGCATTGCATAGTGATCGGCATAAATGGGGTTGAAGCGCGCATAGCCATACCAGGCTTCATCAAAGTGCAGACGATCGGTAGTTTGTTCCAACAGCGCCTGTGCATTTTTGGCGTTGTAGCACACGCCGTCATAGGTACAGTTGGTCACTACGGCGTAGGCGGATTTGCGTCCGGCGTCGTCGCGGGTCAACGGGCTGGTGCGGATTTTATCTTCAAGGTTTTTCGGCTCCATTTCCTGCGGATAAATTGGGCCGATAATGCCGTAACGGTTCCGGCTGGGCACCATATACACCGGTTTAGCCCCGGTGAGGATCAGCCCCTGTTCAATCGACTTATGACAGTTGCGGTCAATCACCACGACATCATTTTCAGTCATGCAGGCCTGCATGATGGTGCGGTTAGACCCCGAGGTGCCGACCACCACCGACCAGGATCGATCGGCCCCAAAAACACGGGCGGCATTTTTTTCGCTTTCGCCGAATGCGCCAGTGTGATCGAGCAGCGAACCGAGCGATGTACGCTCAATGCCCATATCTGTGCGGAACAGGTTTTCACCGTAGAAGTCGTGATACAGGCGGCCTGCCGGGGTTTTAGTAAAGCCCACGCCGCCCTGATGGCCCGGTGCGGCCCACGAGTATTCATGGATATCGCTGTATTTCGTCAGCGCGGAAAACAGCGGCGGTAACAACCGTTGGTGATAGCGCTGCATGGCGGCAATGGCACGCCCGGCAATGAAATCCGCAGAGTCTTCGAGGAACCAGGCAAACTCATCGATAAGCTCCACCAGTTGGCGGTTAATCAGCGAGGTGGCCTTTTCCCGCTCGGCGAGCAGAAATACCGGCACATTTTGCTGGCGTTCGTGGAGCTTATCGAGCAGTTGGCGCACGCGATGATGTTCATCGACCTGTTCCATCTGGTAACTGAACATCAGGCAGTCGATGGCTTGGTTAGCCGCCAGTACGGTATAGCCATCATCCAGTGAGGTGGATTTCAGTACCTCGATATTTTGTGCCTGTAGCGTTTCTGCCAGACGCGCAATGGCGGCGCCTGCCCAGGTATCCTGGTGCAGAAATTCACTTTCAACGAGCAGTACTTTCATTGGGTCTTACCCCTGTAGGTTATTGGGTTGGGGCAAGTAATACGCCGTAGGTGACGGCAGGTAAACGGCACGGGCGGGTTTATCCACGCAGGGGATATTTTTATGGCTGATAGCGCTATTTGGCAGGGAAAACCCGCCAGGAAGGCGGGTTCTGAAGGTTAGTTGATAAAGCGTTGCAGACGCTGGAGCAGCAGACGATTTTCCTGCTTCAGGCGTTCGTTTTCATCGAGCAGGGTCAGGGTGACGGCGATCCCCGGCCAGTCGAGGGCTAGCTCACGGCGCAGGCGCATCGCGCGGTGAACGATGGTGACGGCGCGATCGTCGAACAACCAGTGTGCATCCTGGGTTTGATTGGGCTCTATCACGCCCAGGCCGACAATTTCGTCGAGTTCCTCTTCGGATACCCCGGTATGCAGACAAAACTCGGTGACGGTGAAAGTGATGGTGACGTTAGCCATGTTTTTTCCCCCACTGTTGGCGCGGGTCGAAGGTCGGTTGGGCATCGGCAAGCTGCTGCCACAGCGCGGCGGTTTTCTCATCCGCTTTCGGCGGCATGACAATTTTGATTACCGCGAACAGATCGCCGGTGTGTTGCTTATTCACCAGGCCTTTGCCCTTGATGCGCAGCCGTTGTCCGGCCTGACTGCCCGGCGGGATGGTCAGTAAAATCGGCTCTTTGAGCGTGGGCACCGTGACTTTGGCTCCCAAAGCCGCCTCCCACGGGGCGAGGGGCAGCACGATTTCGAGATTGTGCCCGACGATATCAAACATCGGATGCGGCGCGATGCGGATAATGAGCCACAGATCACCCGCGGGCCCACCGTTCTCGCCGGGCGTGCCCTGGCCTTTGAGACGAATGCGCTGCCCGTCACCGACGCCTGCCGGGATTTTGACATTGAGCGATTTAGGGATTTCCTGCTCAACCATGCCAAAAACATTGTAGACCGGCAGTTTATAGTTGATGGGGCGGGTATGCGCTTCGAGCGTTTCTTCGAGGAAAACGGCGACCTCTATTTCCACGTCGTGACCCCGGGCGGTATGCCGCTGATGAGACTGCTGGGCACGCTGGCCGAAGATAGAGGAGAAGATGTCGTCAAATTCTTCCTGACTGTAAGATTGCTGCTGGCCTGACGGCGGCGGCTGGCGGAACTGCGGGTCGTTGCGGTGCTGCCAGAGCGTGTCGTATTCGGCGCGACGCTGTTCGTCGCTCAACACTTCCCATGCTTCCGCCACTTCTTTAAAGCGGGCTTCGGCATCGGATTCTTTACTGACATCAGGATGGTATTTGCGGGCGAGGCGGCGGTAGGCGGTCTTGATAGTCTTGAGATCGTCCGTCGGCTTCACGCCCATAATGGCGTAATAATCCTTTAATTCCATAGCATTATCTCTTGTGAATCACACAAACAGAACGGGTTTCCCTAAAAACTTACCTCTGTAAGTGTAGGGCAACCCCAGTGATTCGCTGGAGAAAATGCGCTGGAGTGAAGCGTTGGACTTAATATTTACGCGGAGATTTTGCTTCGCCGAAATCATCGTTCAGGCTGAAGTGATAATCACACAGTTCTGCGCGGCGCTTATCAGCGGCTTTCTGGAATGCTGCCAGCGCTTCTGGCTCAATGCTGTTTTCAATGCGGGCAACGAGTTTCTCAAGCATTTGCTCTTCATTCACATTGCGCAGGCGTTTCAGGTAGTTTTCTACGGTCATATGCAACCTTACCGGTATCCGGTGTGTAATTTATCGACGCTTTCAGCGTTCAGAGTACACGATTTAGCCGATCAATGTTTGATTGATTACGTTTTGAGTCGTTTTTTGGGAGATTTCGGGGCGGAATCAGACTTCGTATGTGATAAGAGCAATGACATAAGGCATAAAAATAGATATCGAAAATGGTCTTGATAGCAAATTTGGATAATTAAAAACCCACTATCCGGTGGGATTTTAATTATGATTTAGCTTTTTCTTAATATAACGAGCAGTGATATCACAATCGGAATGCAAAATCCTATCCAGGAAACTGTCAACAATGTGTTGTATATCGGCTGATGATGAAATTCAATATTGAAAATAATGAATGTCGACCAGCTGATTTTGGAAACCGGTAGCCCACTCCATAACAGTGCGGCGGCACCTCCTGCATAGTCAGCGGATACAGGAATAAGGAGCAGCCAAAGGAATCGATAAAACTTGCGGAAAGGGGAGTGATAAGCATACATATAATAACCCTGCTGACTCCCCAGGTTGCCCCAGGGAGATCTTTTAACCACTCAGTTTTCCTTTAAGGATTGCTTGTCCTGAAGTGATCAGATCATTTGTTGCGGATTTTTTGAGCGTCCCCTGCTCAGACAACGAGTCGATAATCACCGGCAAATAGCGTGAAAGAAGACCAGCAGCAGCCGGGATGTCCATGCCACATTTTTCCGCCAGATTTTTTAATGCTTCAGAATCAGTAAAAGACATGATTTGTTCTGCGCTGACGGGAAGGTTGTCCCCATCATTTAACCATGACGCGACAGTGGCCTGAAGTCCATTCTTGGTCATGTTACTGACTAATTCCTGAACACCACCATGGCTTTCGACAAATTCAGTGACTGCACTTAAATAGTCGATTCCTTTTCTTTTGCTGATAAATGCTTCTAATAATGCAGTAAATACACTCATCTTTTGTTCTCCTTATATTTTTGTTGACCGTTAAGGTTGGTGGTCATTTCTGATATTGAAATTAATTTTGAGTCTGGGACGTGATCAATTATAAATCGCTGCATAACGCAGTATGGCTTCCGCATTGCAGAATGGATTTTTGAACACGTAACATTGCTATGCTATTTTTTGATCTCATTTTCAACTTGTACTGAATGCTCATGCGATAACCGCTGGTTGTTTTTTCTGATATTGACAACAATTTTGCAACAGAGATATTCCTGAGGTGGAATAATTTTAGGACCTGACTCTCGCGTAATGTTAATAGGTTAGTAGGCCTAATTGTTTTGGTTGTCGCAATACGCATAAGATGTTCCGGGGTTAAGTTCATTGATGCAAAGATGACGTTGCCCAGCTTAAAATGATTGTTCTTGCCAATGTCTGGCAAAAGAATGAAGAAGTGGCATTCGCGTCGTCTTAGGAAATCAATGATCTTCTTTCTTAAGTGGATACATTCTGTTGCAATAATGACTCTATTTTCCCGATGCAAGAATGACAAATTGGCTTGAACATCAGCTAGTTGCGGCAGATAGATGGGCCGCATTTTACTATTTTGTATGCCGGATAATAGGTAGTAGTTATCACTGACAATGATGATGTCCATATGTTTATTCCTCACATCGTTGTACACCAATTTGCGTAACGTAATCTATAAAGATGGATCAGTATATGATATTCAAAGTGGATAATCTAAAAACGGATATTTTAAAAATACGTGTTTACACGTGACGCTTATGGTTAAGTATGGGTTAATTCTAAATTAACACCGTGTTGAACCAGTAGTTCGATATTAGAATCAATCACCCGCTAAAAATCACAATTCACAGGGTCAATCCTTACCTTTAAATTCTTTATAAGAAAAAACTGAAGTGAATATTAACATTGAAAATGAGCTTTTACACTGCAGTTTATTTGATTTAACTCTTGATACGTTTTGATTTCTTAAGCGCTTACTTTTTCTAGATGTGAGAAGTTGTTTGAAATCAATGCGATAAAACTATATGAATGGAATTGAATTGTAATCGACATGTAAAATGATCAGCAAAATCAGTTTTTTAGATAAGTTCTTTTTGTTTTTTTATATTTACTTGCGACGTATGTGTGACCTGATCTTGTAAGTTTCCCAGGATGCTATCGAATGATAGTGCTCCGGAATTTATTTTACTGACTCTCATCGTGTGGGCAGAAATGCATGCAGTAAGGCTGTTATTTATCAACCAGGAAAACCGGCTTAGAACGCATCCATTGAATCCGATTGATATAATCCAGTAAAAGAGAGGAAGGCTAAAAAATCGCCTTTGTGGGCTGTAATAATTTACGATAGGTTTCTGTTTTCAGAAAATGTACCCGGAACGGTTTACTTAACCTCCGCCCTGAACCAGTCTGTGTATTTTAAGCCACAACAAGAGTATGAGTTGAGAGTCTTTTAGTCACTGCTCAAAAATCTAGTCGATGAAACGCGGCACGATTGCTGAATCTGAGCGCCAGGTATGTCATCTGCCGTCCAACAGACTCATCAAATCGCGTACTCAACCTTTTAGCTGGAAAATATTTGTGCTGCATAGAAAACCCACTGCTATTATTTGGGAGTCATCATTGCATTAAATAAAATTCAAATGAATTAACCACTAAAAATGCATGCATATTAATTGCTTAATAATAACCTTTGATTTTTTCGACTTTTGTTTTTGTCTTGGCGGTATTTAAGTGTAGAGGGTGCCCGACTTAAACTCTCAGTGTGAAAATGATAGCTCATTATTCATCATAACTTTCCTGCTCAGTATCAGAACTAAATTATTTTTTGACGCTGAGCACCCAATGATATATCTATGGAGAACTGGACACGATGTCTGATTCAACAGAAAAACAAAATGACCTAATGCTGGCTGCGGTTGACGCCGATTACACCTCTCTGATTACTATTGACAACGTTATCGATAATACCGGCCAGCACCAGGGTCCGGTTGCTCAATACGGCGAAACCGATGACCTGCTGCCAACGCTGACGGGTTTTGTCCCTTATGACACCAGTGGCGCGCTGATTCTCCGTGTCTACCTCAACAGCGTGGCAGTCGGCACGGCCCATGTACAGGCTGACGGATCATGGACCTATACCGCAGAGACCCCGCTCGAGGCCGGCACCCTTAATTATTTCCAGGTCGTCTTGCTTGATCCAGCAGGTAACACGCAATTGCGTCTCTCCGACCCTTACTACATCAACACCACCGCTCCAGACCAGGACATCGTGACCCCGGATGTACCGGATGTGCCGGTAATCGACAGCGTGGCAGACAACGTACAGGGCGGCATTACCGGCGACCTGGCTAACGGCAGTCTGACTAACGATGCCCGTCCGGAGCTCACCGGTCATGCCATGGCGGGCGCTACTGTCAATATCTATGACAACGATGCCCTGATTGGCACCGCCATCGCGGCCGCAGACGGCTCATGGCGTTTCACGCCTGAGACTGACCTGTCTGAAGGGGCGCACAATCTGAGCGCGACCGCGATGAATGCGGCAGGTGAAAGTGCCTCAACGGACGGCTTTGCCCTGACCGTGGACACAGAGGTTGCCACCCCGGTGCTGACCGCAATTGTGGATAACGTCGGGGATTACCAGACAGACGTGCTCAATGGCGGGAAAACCGATGACAGGGCGCCGCTGCTGACCGGCACCGGTGAGCCGGGCAGCCACATCGTGATCAAAATGTACGGTCCGGTGACTCACAAGACTTACACCATTGGCACCGTAGAAGTGGGTGAGGACGGGACCTGGAGCTATCAGTTTAAGGGTGGTCAGGGCCTGCAGGCAGGGGACAACGTGTTCCATATCACGGCGACGGATGCCGCGGGTAACACCATGGCGGGTGAAGACTTCGTTCTGGAACTGACCGGCAGCAACCAGGACAACAATGACACCACGCCACCGGATGCCCCGGTTATCACGGCGGCCCAGGATAATGCGGGCAGCATCACGGGTGAACTGGTGAATGGCGACAAAACCGATGACACCACCCCGGAACTGCGTGGAACGGCTGAAGCGGGAAGCCTCGTAACGATTTATGACGGCAGCACCCTGCTGGGTTCGATCAACGCAGAAAGCGACGGCACCTGGAGCTTCACCGCACCGGAAAATAACAAGGGGGAACATGTCTTTACCGTCACCGCGACAGATGCAGCCGGTAATACCAGCCTGGCCTCCAACGAGTTCGTGTTAAACATTGATCCCGTACCACAGTCTCTGTTTTTTGAAGGTGTAAAGCATGGCGGGGGAGAAAGTAATCTGGAAAACGGGGAACTGACCAACGATAACACCCTGCTCTATTATGGTCACGCTACCGCGGGTGCCACAGTTAACCTCTATGACAATGGTGTTCTGTTTGACAGCAGGCCCACATATTCAAACGGATCATGGAACTTTGGGACCTATGACCGTGTGCTGAAACTGAAAGATGGTACGCACCATATAACGGTAACTGAGGTCGTCAACGGCATTGAAAGCGCACCTTCGGATCCGTTTATCGTCAACATTGATACCAAGTTTGCCAGACCGATTCTGGACAGTGTCATCGTGCATCAGGGCGGTGACGAAATCGCACTGCTAGACGACGGGAAAACGTATGACAGTCGCCCGGTGCTGCACGGTCATGCCGAAGCCAATAGCATGGTAACTATTCGCCTCGCGACAATGGGTTCCAATGAGACTATCTATACTGGAAGTGTCATTGCCGGAGAGGATGGAAACTGGGTTTATCAGTTGAATACCCTGGAAGCCCAGAATAGCTATTCAATTACTCTCGGTGGTAAGGATGCTGCCGGGAATACTCTCGGCACCAACTCGGGGGACGAATATCATTTTCAATTCCTTTCGGGTGAACCAGTAATCAACTATTGCATTGATAATGACGCCGCAACTATACATGTTGATAATGGCGGCACTACTGATGACCGCACGCCTAAACTGGGCGGCGGCGGTATTCCCGATGCCACGGTAACTATCTACGACGGAAATAACGTTATTGGCACGACAAAGTCGGGAAGCGATGGATCGTGGTCTTTCACTCCTCCTTCCCGGCTTGGGCTGGGTGAGCATGATTTCACCATCACAATGACCGACGCCTCGGGTCACACCAGCGCGCATTCTGGTATATATGAAATTAATGTTGTGCAGGGAGGAACCCCAACACCTGAGCCAACACCTGACCCAACACCAGACCCGACGCCGAACCCGGCACCCTCAGTGCCATTGGTTATCACAACCGAAAACGGTCAGGCTTTAAGCGGTAATATAGATATTTATAATGGTGCGGTAACGTTGGCCGGAACCGGCAACCCTTCATACCCTGGTAATTCTTCCTGGCAGGCTAATGTATACTTTAATATTAATGGGCAAGAAGTACGCTACTCAACGCCAATTGATGCAAATGGTCACTGGTCAATGAGTATTACGGGCCTCAATCTCCCTAATGATGCGATACAGAGCGTTCACTTAACAGCAAGTACAGACAATGCAGGAGTGGACGGTGGTTTTTACAGCCTGACTGTTCATGAGGGGGGCCTACAGACTTTACTCGCAGTAGAGGACCTTTCTTCAACACATCACGTTATTGACGAGCACTCAGTTTCCTTACATTCAGATGCTAATCATGACGCTGCACCTTCAGCAGATACTCTGGCGCAGCCTGAAACCGGTGAGACGCAGATGGGTCAATCTATTCACGATGCTGGGCAGGAGCCTGTTACTCTGACACTGGATCAGATCCTGAGTGAAGCGCATGACAACCTGTTTATTCAGGATGGTCATAAGCAGCTGGCGGTGACGGGTGATGCGGGTGACGTGGTTGAACTGAAAGTTGAAGATCTTGCGCATAACGCCTGGCAGGATGTTGGCCAGGTTACGGCGGGTGGTGTTCAGTATGAGGTTTACCAGCATACTGGCAGCCATGTTGAGTTACTGGTACAGCACGGTGTAGAGCTTCATCAGGTTTCATAATCTGCTGATACTCTTCAGAGACCGTCTCATTCCCGGCTCCGGTCGGAGTTAATGAAATCAATCCACACCCTGAAGGCGTAAGCTGACAGGGTGTTTTTACTTGTAGTGGATCAGTATGTCGGAAGGTCTCTAAAAGTGAATGGTTCGGTTAAGCAGGATACTTACACATCAGCGAGCATCTCGACCAGAAATCTACCGGAACCCCAGAAAGCAAAAAACCAGCCCCAGGGCTGGTTTCTTTAAATAGTGGTGCCCGGACTCGGAATCGAACCAAGGACACGGGGATTTTCAATCCCCTGCTCTACCGACTGAGCTATCCGGGCAACGGGGCGAATTAAACCCTAATCAGCGATTGGCGTCAACCCAAATCACGGAAAACTGACGCGTTTGCTTAACTTTACGGCAGTTTGCGCAGTTTCGCTGCGATTAGTCTCAGGGTGTCGCCTGTCAGGTTAATGCACCACCCGAACGGCACTGGGCAAAGCGCAAAATATCTTCAGCCAGACGCTGCGCGGTGTCCACATCCTGTTGACTGCGCTTGACCAGCAAACGGCTAAGACAGCCTTCCAGCACCAGCTCCATCTGCTTTGCAACCATCGTTGGGTCATCAATTTCAAGCTGGGTCAGCAGGTCATGAGTGAATTCATGAGCGGCACGTTTTTGCCGTTCCGCCATCTGATGAATCGGGTGCTCTGGATCCGGATAAAAGGTACAGGCAGCGATAAACAGACAGCCGGGATAGCGATGGTTGCTCACACATTCGGTTAGCGCGTTATAGCGGGCCATCAGCTTTTGTTCGCTGCTCAGTTCCTCATTCAGCATAAGCTGACGACGCCAGATATCGACTTGCTGACTCAGATAGCGCAGGACGTCATACAGAAGCGCTTCTTTGTCTGGCCAGAAACGCTTCAGGGCATCGAGCTGCGTGTCGGTCGCATCGGCAACCATCTCCAGCGTTGTGTCAGCAATCCCTTTGAGTTCAAGTAATTGCAGGGCTTTCCCCAATACTTCTTCGCGTTGCACGGCTTTGTCCTCCGTTAATCCCTTTAAAAGTGTCGTTTACCGGGCCAGTTTCTGCAAATGCGCGTGAAACGCGGCGGCATCCATAAACCCGGCAACCCGCATGGTTGGGATCTCTTTTCCTGCGGGATCAAAAAACAGAATGGTCGGCAGGCCAGGAACTTGCAACTCTTTAAGCAGGGCAGCATCCTGGGCTGTGTTGCGCGTCACGTCGGCTTGCAGCAAAACGCTGTTTTTCAGCGCCTGCTGGACCTGCGGATCGCTAAAGGTGTATTTCTCAAATTCTTTACAGGCCACGCACCAGTCGGCGTACAGGTCGAGCATTACCGGTTTACCGTTCGCCCTGGCCAGCGCCTGGTTCAGCTCATCGACATTGGCGATGCGTGTGAAATTTAAGTGTGCTTGTTGCTGGGTTTGCACCCCGCCAAAAGCCCAATCCTGCAATGGGCGCACGCTAACCAGCGCCGCTGCCAGCAGAATGATTTGCACCACTCGCATCCACGGTTTGCTGGCCGTCAGACTGGTGATAAATGCCCAGCCAAAGAAGGCGATGCCGAGCATCGACCACAGCCGTAGCCCCCACACATCGCCAATAATCCGCTCAAGCAGGAACACTGGCAGGGCGAGGATCACAAAGCCAAAGGCAATTTTAACCTGCGCCATCCACGGGCCGCTTTTCGGCAACAGGCGGTTACCGAAGACGGTGACCAGAATCAGCGGTAAACCCATGCCCAGCGCGTACAAATAGAGCGTGCCGCCACCGAGCCAGAGGTTACCACTTTGCGCGATATACAGCAGGATGGCGCTGAGCGGGGCGGTGGTGCAGGGCGAGCAGATCAATCCGGCGATCGCCCCCATCACAAATACACCGCCCGCCGAACCGCCTTGCTGACGGTTGCTCATCAACGTCAGACGCGTTTGCAGCGATGAAGGCAGTTGCAGGCTGAACAAACCAAACATCGACAGCGCCAGCAGGATAAATACCGCAGAGAGGCCAATCAGCACGTAAGGATGCTGGAGCGCAGCCTGGAATTTTAGCCCAGCCGCCGCCACCACCAAACCCAGCGCGGTATAGGTCAGCGCCATGCCCTGAACATAGATAAACGCCAGCAGCAGTGCACGTCCGGTAGAAAGGCGCTGTTGACCACCGAGGACAATCCCGGAAATCAGCGGATACATCGGCAACACGCAGGGCGTAAAGGCGATGCCGATGCCGATCAGCAGTGCCCATAATGCTGAAAATGGCAGGGATGTGGTCTCAGCGGCGGTGTCGTCTTTCACCTCGGTTTGCTGTTGTGGAGCAGGCGCAGGAATGGCCTCTGAGGCTACTACTTCGCTCAGTGGCACCACTTTGGTTTCCGGCGGATAGCAGAATCCAGCCTCGGCGCAGCCTTGATAGGTAACGGTCAGGGTTGCCCCTTTGCTGGCTTCGGTAACCGTGACCGGCAGTGTGAGCTGATGGCGATAAATTTCACTTTTGCCAAAGAACTCGTCTTCATGCCATTCGCCGTCAGGCAGCTGTAAGGGGGCGACTGAGGCCTGTGCCGGGGTTACCGCTATCTGTTTGCGATAAAGATAGTAGCCGTCTTTAATTTGCCAGCTGAGGTTCAGGTCATGCGCATTCTGCTGAAAATCAAAAGCAAATGCCTGGTCGGCAGGAATAAAATTGGAGCGGCCGGGCGCGTCAAACAGCCCGGCAAAGGCCGATGTGCTGCACAGCAGCAGGATCAGCGTAATGAATCGTTGAGCCATGAGAGGTATGTGTTGTCTCCGTGGGTAACGGGTAAAACCAGCAGTTCTGGCGTTTGATACGGGTGATGTGACTTCAGGCATTCCAGCAGCTTCTGCTGATGTTCCGTGTCGGATTTCAGCAGCATCTGCACTTCATACTCTTGCTCCAGCTTGCCCTCCCAGTAGTAGAGCGACGTGGCACCCGGCAGGAGAGTGACGCAGGCGGCAAGCTTTTCAGCCAGCACTTTGGCGGCCAGATCCTGGGCCGTAGCTTCATCCGGGGCGGTACAAAGTACAACAACTGCATCAGGCAGGGTCATCTTCAACCTCGTATCGGCGAAAAAAGGCACTATAGCATGATGCGGGGGAGGGGGATGAATGCGTCGGGCCGCTGAGCAGCCCGACTTTAACTAATTTTACACCCTGGAGGGTTTAGAGGATGAAGCTGCCCAGCAGGAAGCCGAAACAGACGGCGAAGACCACGCCCATGGTGCCCGGAATAAAGAACGGATGGTTAAACACGAAGCGGCCAATGCGCGTGGTGCCGGTGTCGTCCATCTGTACCGCGGCGACAAGCGTTGGGTAGGTCGGCAGAATAAACAGGCCCGAGACGGCAGCAAACGAGGCCACGGCGGTCAGCGGCGTGACGTTCAGTGCCAATGCCATCGGCATCAATGCTTTCGCGGTGGCGGCCTGGGAATAGAGCAGCGCGGATGCGAAGAAGAAAATGACCGCCAGCAGCCACGGATGGCCCTGAATCACGGTGCCCGCGGTCTCTTTGATCCAATCGATGTTTGCCGAAACGAAGGTATCGCCCAGCCAGGCCACGCCCAAAATACAGATACAGGCGCTCATCCCGGCCTTAAAGGTGCTGGAACTGAGGATGCTGTCGGTTTCCACGTCACACAGAATGGTGGTCAGGGTGGCGACGCTGAGCATGATAATCAGGATGGCGTTGGTGGTGTTCATTAGCGGTGTGGCGACCAGCCCCAGGCTTGGGCTGTTGATGATGGCATACGCCACCACGCAGAGTACTCCGAGCAGGAACATCAGCACCGACAGTTTTGCCCGCGGTTTGATTTCCATCTGGCGTTCGCCACGCAGTTCAACCAGGCCTTCTTCCAGACGCTTGAGGTACACCGGGTCATCGGAAAGCTTAGAGTTAAACAGCATGGTGACGAGGAACGACATCAGCAACACCGCCAGCAGCGTCGATGGGATAACCACCGACAGCAGATGAATGTAGCTCACGCCGTGGCCTTCCAGCACCGAAGACATGTACACCACCGCAGCGGAGATCGGGGACGCGGTAATGGCAATCTGGGCTGCCACGACGGCGGTGGAGAGTGGACGGCAGGGCTTAATACCCTGTTCTTTTGCCACTTCGGCAATCACGGGCAGCGTCGCCAGCGAAATGTTACCGGTGCCAGCAAAAATGGTCAGGAAGTAGGTGACGACAGGCGCAAGGATGGTGATGTATTTCGGGTTCTTACGCAGCAGTTTTTCCGTTTGATTGACGAGATAGTCCAGGCCACCGGCAATTTGCATCGCCGAGATAGCCGCGATGACCGCCATGATGATGGAAATAACGTCAAACGGGATATGTCCCGGCTTGACGCCAATGATGGCCAGTACCAATACGCCTAATCCACCGGCGTAACCGATGCCGATCCCTCCGAGTCGGGCGCCAAGAAAAATCGCCGCTAATACAATGATAAGTTCGATGACTATCATGATCGCTTCCCTTGATTGTTAGATGTTGGATACTTAAATGTTATTTTTTTGATGTTCTATATAAAAAAAAGGCACGTCACTGCTGACGTGCCTCGCATGATTTTAACCTGAATTATTACTGTTCGCTTTCATCGGTAAAACGCTTCGCTTTATAGGCCGGGTGCATCAGGTTTTGTGGAGAGAAGATATCGTCCAGCTCTGCTTCGGTCAGCAGACCACGCTCCAGGACGACTTCACGCACGCTCTTCCCGGTTTCCGCACAAATTTTGCCGACGATATCGCCGTTGTGGTGACCAATAAACGGGTTGAGGTAGGTGACGATGCCGATGGAGTTATAGACGTAGCTCTCGCACACTTCTTTGTTGGCGGTAATGCCGTTGATGCATTTTTCCAGCAGGTTGTAGCAGGCGTTGGTCAGGATGTGGATAGATTCAAACATCGCCTGGCCAATCACTGGCTCCATCACGTTCAGCTGCAGCTGTCCCGCTTCAGAAGCCATGGTCACGGTGGTGTCGTTACCGATCACTTTAAAGCACACCTGGTTGACGACTTCCGGCACGACCGGGTTCACTTTGGCTGGCATGATAGACGAACCGGCCTGCAGTTCTGGCAGGTTGATTTCGTTCAGGCCAGCGCGCGGGCCGGAGGAGAGCAGGCGCAGGTCGTTACAGATTTTCGACAGTTTCACCGCCAGACGTTTCAGGGCACTGTGAACCATCACGTATGCGCCACAGTCGGAGGTGGCTTCAATCAGGTCTTCGGCAGGCACTACCGGCATGTTGGCTACTTCAGCCAGTTTCTGCACCGCCAACTGCTGATAGCCATCCGGCGTGTTCAGACGCGTCCCGATGGCGGTTGCGCCCAGGTTCACTTCGAGCAGCAGTTCGGCAGTGCGCAGCAGGTTTTTGGTTTCCTCATTCAACAGCACGTTAAACGCGTGGAATTCCTGACCGAGGGTCATCGGCACCGCGTCCTGAAGCTGGGTGCGACCCATTTTAAGTATGTCCTGGAATTCAATGGATTTCCGCTGGAAGCCATCACCTAACTGATTGATAGCGTCAATTAATTTCACCACGGAGGCATATACCGCGATACGGAAACCAGTGGGGTAAGCGTCGTTGGTCGACTGGCATCTGTTGACGTGATCGTTAGGGTTCAGATACTGATATTCCCCTTTCTGGTGTCCCATCAGCTCCAGGCCAATGTTCGCCAGCACTTCATTGGTGTTCATGTTCACCGAGGTGCCCGCGCCGCCCTGATAGACGTCGACCGGGAACTGGTCCATGCATTTACCGTTGTTCAGCACTTCATCACAGGCGGCAATAATGGCGTCGGCAACCCCTTTCGGGATGGTGTGCAGCTCTTTATTCGCCAGTGCGGCGGCTTTCTTCACCATGACCATCCCGCGGACAAATTCCGGGATGTCGCTGATTTTGCTGTTGCTAATGTAGAAGTTTTCAATCGCTCTCAGAGTATGGACACCATAGTAAGCGTCCGCTGGAACTTCCCTGGTACCCAACAAATCTTCTTCGATACGAATGTTGTTTAACATGTGAACCTTCTTGATTAAGCTGCTAATGAATTCACCCTACACACAGGATGAGTGGGGTCATGTGTGTTTTTTGGCCGACGATTATTTCCTTAATCGACCCGGTGCCCATGATCATATGCTGATAATAGCGAATTGCCGTAATCTGGATCACTTATTATGCGCCGATCCGCATCAGATTTATTAATCTGTGAAATGAATCACCGCATTAACCGTGCGGGGAAAAAGAGCGCTGACGCCGATTGAAAACGGCAATTTTGCCTCCATCTCCAGATCACGCGAATCGCAAACTCATTCAAACAGGCGCCGGGAGCGGCTGTTGCTCAACAGGAGAAACCAGTGCGCTGGATACCTTTTATTGCCTTTTTTTTATACGTTTATATTGAGATCTCGATATTCATTCAGGTCGCGCATGTATTGGGCGTACTGCTGACTCTGATTCTGGTGATCTTCACCTCGATTATCGGGATGTCGCTGGTACGTAACCAGGGCTTCAAAAACCTCGTGATGATGCAGCAGAAGATGCAGGCGGGTGAAAGCCCGGCGGCAGAGATGATCAAAAGCGTGTCGCTGATTATCTCCGGTCTGTTGTTGATTTTACCGGGCTTCTTTACCGATTTCCTCGGTCTGTTACTGCTGTTGCCGCCGGTGCAAAAACACCTGACGCTCAAACTGATGCCGCATCTGCGCTTCGTGCGTACGCCTGGCGGCGGGTTTACCGCCGGTAATACAGGTGGGGATACTTTCGAAGGGGAATACCAGCGCAAGGACCAGGAGCGCGACCGTCTGGAAGACAAAGACGATCGCTAATGAATTGTGCCCGGCGACATTGCGTTCGCCGGGTGTCAAATTAAGCGTGGACTCTGCCGCGCTTGGGCAAAAACAGCCACAGTGCCGCCAGCATAATAATGGCGTACAGACTTTTCAGGCCAAGCATTGCCATTAAAAGCACGCACAACACCCCGCCAATCACCGCCAAAACTCTATATCGCCCTTTCAACAGACGGCAACCGGCCAGCATACACAGCAAATAAATCATGATGAAAATACCGTTGGCATAGACGATTAGCGCTTGCAGATTAATGCTCAATGTATAAATGCCCAGGGTACTCAGCACGCAGCAGCCCAGTACCGCATTGAGTGCATTAATCGGCAATCGGCGGGGCGAAAGCTGCGCCAGCCGGCTGTCAGGCCGATACTGTGCCTGCGACCACACCATGCGGGCGAAGCTCTGAATATAGATATTCAGGCTCGCGAAGCAGGCCAGAAAACCCACTACGCTAGCAATCCATAATGCTTTCACGCCGAACAACGTCACCACGATGGACGGCAATGACGCCGCGGCGGCTTTCTCTGCCCCGAAGGCGTGGAAATGCAGCACCAGCACGGTACAGGCCCAGTAAACCGCACCCGCTAAAAGTAGGCCAATCATCAACGCCCGTGGGAAATCACGTTCCGGTTGTTTGAATTCGGACGCCATGTGGGCGAACGCTTCCAGGCCCACGAAGCACCAGAACATCACCGACAGCGCGGCGAAAAGCTGCGAGTGGTCGACGCTGGCAATTGGCGGGAACGGAATGGCGGACAGCGTAATATCACCCGCCCACCATAGGGCCACAATCAGTGCGACAATCGCAGCTGCGACCAGCGTTTGCAGATTCGCGCTGGTGCTGGCTCCGCGAGAACCCACCCACCAGATGATGCCGAGCGTACCGAGTTCCGCCAGCAGCAGCTGTTCATCGTGCCAGCCAAACAGTGCCTGGCTAAAACCGGTGGCAATGTGCAGCGCCGCAGGCAGGCCGACTGGGATAACCGACAGAAACAGCCAGCCGGTCACCCGCTCAAGGTGCGGGCCAAACGCCATGCCGACAAAATGCGCCACGCCACCGGCGCTGGGGAAATGACGGCCTAACACTGCAAAGACAACCGCAATAGGGAAGACCAGAAGAATAAGCGCGGGCCACGCCCACAGACTGTTGTCGCCCGCGACCAGTGCACCCAGCGCCGGAACGGCAAAAACGCCGGTGCCGAGCAGCGAAGTAGACAACAGCCCCACGCCCTGCGCCAGCCCCAGCTCTTGTTTCAAACCACTCATCACATCAACCTGTTGCAAGAAAGTGAGCATCGTAGCACTTCAGGGACGAGTGGCGTTTTGTGAGAACAGCACAATCAAAAAATTTTTTTAGATTTGCCCCTTGAAGGGATACAAGGCGGCCCCCATCTCTCAGGTCACTAGCCGGTAAACCACTGCGGCCCGGCGTCACCCATAACTGATAAAGACTTTCTCAAAGGAGAGCTATCAATGAGTATTCGTCCGTTACATGATCGTGTGATCGTCAAACGTAAAGAAGTTGAATCCAAATCTGCGGGCGGCATCGTTCTGACCGGTTCAGCAGCAGGCAAATCAACTCGTGGCGAAATCATCGCTGTCGGTAAAGGCCGCATCCTGGAAAACGGTACAGTGCAGCCACTGGACGTGAAAGTGGGCGACATCGTTATTTTCAACGATGGCTACGGCGTGAAGTCCGAGAAGATCGACAACGAAGAAGTCCTGATCATGTCCGAAAGCGACATTCTGGCAATTGTTGAAGCGTAATCCACGCGCACACTGAACGAATTTGAGGAATAAAGAACATGGCAGCTAAAGACGTAAAATTCGGTAACGACGCTCGTGTGAAAATGCTGCGCGGCGTGAACGTACTGGCAGATGCAGTGAAAGTTACCCTCGGTCCTAAAGGCCGTAACGTGGTTCTGGATAAATCTTTCGGTGCACCGACCATCACCAAAGACGGTGTTTCCGTAGCACGTGAAATCGAACTGGAAGACAAGTTCGAAAACATGGGCGCGCAGATGGTTAAAGAAGTTGCCTCTAAAGCGAACGACGCTGCAGGCGACGGTACCACTACCGCAACCGTACTGGCTCAGTCCATCATCACCGAAGGTCTGAAAGCCGTTGCTGCGGGCATGAACCCAATGGATCTGAAACGCGGTATCGACAAAGCTGTTGCTGCGGCCGTTGAAGAACTGAAAACCCTGTCCGTACCGTGCTCTGACTCTAAAGCTATCGCTCAGGTAGGCACCATCTCCGCTAACTCCGACGAAACCGTGGGTAAACTCATCGCAGAAGCGATGGATAAAGTGGGCAAAGAAGGCGTTATCACCGTTGAAGACGGTACCGGTCTGCAGGACGAACTGGACGTGGTTGAAGGTATGCAGTTCGACCGTGGCTACCTGTCCCCGTACTTCATCAACAAGCCAGAAACTGGCGCAGTAGAGCTGGAAAGCCCGTTCATCCTGCTGGCTGACAAAAAAATCTCCAACATCCGCGAAATGCTGCCAGTGCTGGAAGCCGTTGCGAAAGCAGGCAAGCCGCTGGTTATCATTGCTGAAGACGTTGAAGGCGAAGCACTGGCAACGCTGGTGGTTAACACCATGCGTGGCATCGTGAAAGTGGCTGCGGTTAAAGCACCTGGCTTCGGCGACCGTCGTAAAGCTATGCTGCAGGACATCGCCACCCTGACCGGCGGTACCGTTATCTCTGAAGAGATCGGTATGGAGCTGGAAAAAGCGACTCTGGAAGACCTGGGTCAGGCGAAACGCGTTGTTATCAACAAAGACACCACCACCATCATCGATGGCGTGGGTGAAGAAGCGGCAATTCAGGGTCGTGTGACTCAGATTCGCCAGCAGATTGAAGAAGCAACCTCTGACTACGATCGTGAAAAACTGCAGGAACGTGTAGCGAAACTGGCTGGCGGCGTTGCCGTTATCAAAGTTGGCGCCGCGACTGAAGTTGAAATGAAAGAGAAGAAAGCGCGCGTTGAAGATGCCCTGCACGCAACCCGTGCTGCGGTAGAAGAAGGCGTGGTTGCTGGCGGTGGCGTTGCGCTGATCCGTGTAGCAAGCAAGCTGGGCGAACTGCGTGGCCTGAACGAAGACCAGAACGTGGGTATCAAAGTTGCGCTGCGCGCAATGGAAGCTCCACTGCGTCAGATCGTGCTGAACTGCGGTGAAGAGCCATCTGTAGTGGCTAACACCGTGAAAGCGGGCGACGGTAACTACGGTTATAACGCAGCGACCGAAGAATACGGCAACATGATCGACATGGGTATCCTGGACCCAACCAAAGTGACCCGTTCTGCACTGCAGTACGCAGCCTCTGTCGCTGGCCTGATGATCACCACCGAATGTATGGTGACTGACATGCCTAAAGGCGACGCGCCTGACTTAGGTGCTGGCGGTATGGGTGGCATGGGCGGCATGGGCGGCATGATGTAATAGCCCATTTCTTATCCTTTATTAAAGGGTAAGGATGCTCAAAAAGGACAAGCCGAAAGGCTTGTCCTTTTTTTATTTCTGTATTCATACGAAATATAGAATCAAATAATTACCGCAACATTTAACGCTGTCCATTAAATATTAATTAAAGAGCCTCGTGTTTTCTGACAATATCCGATTTTTTTAGACTATTTATGAATGATCATTCAAACTGATCATTAATTTATGAATGATCTGATTTAAAAATATTATTAGCGGGGGTGATCAGTTACTACAGCTTATGCCTGTTTGTATATTGATATATTCCTAATTTTTCGATGATGCTCACTTTCAACGAGCAAAAAGATGTTTTTTTGTTCTACCATGCAATCGCTGGTTTTGAATGGGTGAAAGCAGGGAATTGAGCAACGGTTCTATTTCGTTCATTGCTGCACTTTTCTTTAGATTTTACTCTGTATATAGCCAGCGGAGTCGTTTCACGACGTATGGCAAGGTAGACTTTAAATCAAAGGATAGATTGTAATGAAAAATGCTATTTCCGCGTTAAAGCGCAAAGCAAATCAATATCAAGAACTAAAAAAACAACGTGGTGTGACCTTATTGGAAATCATCATCGTTCTGGGGATTATCGGTATTATCGCAGCAGGTGTGGTAGTTCTGGCGCAACGAGCGTTCTTCACACAAGATATTAGCGATCTTGCGGACAGTGCTAACACGATCCATGTCTCCACCGTTGACGGTTTTGGTAAGGATGGCGGATATCCTGCTGGCGGTGTAGCCGCACTTGGATTTGCTGATGAAACAGCGCTGAAAACGGATGCGTCTGGCGATATTCTGGCAACCTTGTACAAGATGGGAAAAATTTCCAATTCTGAAGCCCGAAACAGTATCTCTGGTGACTACTTTGTCATCCAGGGGGTACCGACTGTCGCCGACGCAACAGACCTGAAAGGGTTTGTTCTCAGTGTTAATGGCCTGGATATGGAACAATGTCGTGCATTACTTGGACAGGTTGCAGGTGACTGGGAATATGTTGAAGTGACCACAGCTGCTTCCGGCGCAGCCCCTACGCTGCCAACATCTCTCGATGTGGAAACAGCCGCAATCCCTGCCGCGGGTACCATTTTACCGCTTAACACCGTGGGTGTTCTGAAAAGTCTGGCGGTATCAACAAACCGCGATCTGAATAGTGCAGACTATGCAATGGCCTGTGCTGATTCCAGCACAAACGCCATTAACTTAGGTAGCCGTTAATATTTTACCGTAAGCCTGATACAAACGCCTCCTTTTGGGGGCGTTATTTGTATGCCGAATAGCATGGTAAGTGAAATGTCGCTAACGAAAAAGAGTAAGGGTTTTACGTTGCTCGAAATGATTATCGTCATGGGCATCATGGGGATTATTCTTGCCACGATAACGGTATACAAAAAAAGACAAATAGAGGCCGTAGGTAGGCAAAATCTGGCGAATGTGGTCGTTGGGGATATCTATGGTTTGCTAACCTTTGCTAATGAGGATGTCATTGGTGTCGATGAAAATGGTGATGGCCATGCTGACGTTCTTAGTCTTGATAATCCGCTTTATGATAAAAAGTATGTTCCCAATGGGGATCTTAAAAACAAAACCTACAGCCAGCGCGTATCCAACATCGCCCTTACGGATGAGATAGATAATTCAGGTAATTATATTCAGTGGGATAATAGTAAGGCGCGTGGATATTTCACCAGCAAATCCTGTAAGAATGGGAATAACAGTGTCGCGGAAGGAACGTTTTTCAAAGAGTATCTCTCCTGCAACCAACCCACGAACAGTAGTCAACGGGCTCTGGTATTAGAGCGTGTGGACATGGTAGGCGATGAACAGACGCACTCCATCGATCGTATCGATTTTATTGTTGCTTATAATCCTGGCCCCACCAAAAGCAGCGACGTGCAGAAATTTTCTATTGAAAACTACACCACTGCGTTTAGTGAAGCTTTTGCTCACTATGGCCTGGTCTATTCTCGTGCCGACATGATTTATCGTTCTACGGCGATGAGTAGTACAGCCAACAATTACGGTAAGAACTGGACGTTGCTCAAACTAAAAGGGGCTGCATCTGAAGATGATGCGATTGCCTTTGGTAGCATGGCTTCGCATATGGATGAAGTTGCATTGAACATGCAGCAACTCGGTATTCGCTTCAGCTTTGCTGCGGGGGTGGGGAAATACCTGAAGTCTGATGGTTCAGTGGGTGCTGATAATCTCTGCTGGAATTCAACGGCAGGCACGATGACTCACTGCCTCAAAGTCAATGAAGGCACTAGCGGTGAGGATAGCAAAGGGCGAAATGATGAAGATGGCGTAATGCATTTAACCGCTGAAACGACGGATCCCGCAGATAAAGACCATACGGTGACCGGTACGTTAATGGCAAATGTGGTCTTCGAAGGCGAGGTATTTAACGCCCAAACGGGTAAGTTTGAACAAGCGTTAATGACTAACCCTGTGATCACCTACGAATCTTTTGGCAACACTAAGGGTAGCAACAGTGTAGTGATTGACGATCCCGAAAGCTATACAGCAGATGTGGCTGATGAACCGGGGAGCATTCAATTACCCGTACAGCCTTGCCCAACGCTACCTCCCGATCCTGATAACCCCAATCTATCAACTAAGAAAGCGTTAATGCCAAGAATGGTCGCCGCTATATCTTCTATCGTCGCAGATGCAGGGAAGAGTGAGAGCAGTGACGGATCGACGGCGAATGATAGTGATTTTGCCGATTTTATTAACAGTGGTGAAAACAGAACTGCCGCAAAAGGATTATTAGATCATCTCAGCGGCGTGGCAATTCAAGTAAACCTCGAGAAACCGAGCACGATTCAAGATGATTATAAAGGTGCTTATTGGATCATCAGTGCGACGACGGGTGTCTACGATAATGCTAGTGGTCAAGCAGTAAGCGTGATTAACCCCAGCTCACTTTCAGTCGTGTTGACCTCATGGTGTAGTTCAATTCCACAACCTGACTGGGAGGATGGTGGGAAGGGAGCGAGGCCACCAAAGATAAGTCCTTAATCAGGTATTTGGAGAGTTATTTTTCGTTAAATTTTAGGATGAAATTAAATGAAGGTTAAAATAATGCCCCTCGTGTGGGCTATTACCCTGGTAATGATTCCGACGGCGCAGGCGTTGGTCAATGCCGAACCACAATTGAAAGGTGAGTCAACATCGGTCTTGGTTGCCCAGCAGGAGTCCACACCTGTAGCGATAGCCGCAACCCCGTCAGCTGATGCGGTAACGTCGGGCAATAAACCCTCTACGTCCTATCTCACTCAGCCCCTACCGGGTGCAATATCTTTAGCGCGTCCGGAGCAAGGGGCCAGCTCAACTATACCGGTTACATCGGCTAAGCCTGAGCCTAAAGCTATAACGACAACAACCGTGAAGGTTCCTGTAGCCGATGCAGTAAAACCTGTCAGTCAGACTTCAACTTCATCCCTCGCTAAGCCGGCTGCCAAAAAAGTCGTCATTGCTGCGGTACCTGTACCAGTGGCCATTAAGCCCTCATCTGCTACAACACCTGTTACCTATGCACCCGCCAGTGGCAAAAAATCGCAGAATCCATTTACGAATACTTCGCCCATTTATTCCGCTCCACCCCCTGCCTCTGTCACGCTGGTGCTAAATAGCGGGAATTTACTTAGCCAGGATATCAAGACGTGGGCAGAAAGGTCAGGATTTAAACTGCTGTGGAGAAGCAAGAGTGATTACCTTATATACAGCCCAATTGTTTTAACGGGCAAAGATAATGATGAAGTGTTAGCTGCGTTAGGCAAACTTTTTGCTTCTGAGAATTATGGCTTGATCATAAAAAACTATCAGAAGAATCATGTTTTACTTATTGATGATATGTAACGGATAATTTTCAGGGAGGGTGGTATGAAAATAAAAATAGTTGTCTGTCTATTACTTTTATTGCTGCAGGGGTGTACTCAGGAATTTGAGAAAGAGTATGGTCGCTCGCAGGTTAAGGAATCATTGCCTGGGGCTAAAAGTGCGGATCAGATGAAAGCGCAGCCCTATATCAAATATGATGAGGCCTATTTAGGTAAGCGGGTTGACTATAGCGCTAAGCGACAGAGTCTGCTGGCAAAGAATGTGACAATCAACTCTTATGAGCCCGCCGATATTAATACCGTCCTTGATGTTGTTCTTGCCCAAACTGGTGTTAGTCATCGGGTTAATAATAGGGTGCCCGGAGGGAAAAACGATGAAACGATAAGCCTGGGTAATCATAGCGTCAGTTTCAATGGTACATTTGATGAGTTTATGCGTTACATTTCCGCATTATATGATGTCAATACCGTTTTAGATGAGAATGATATTCTCACCGTCAGCGCCTATGGCGTTTACGCCATTAAACTTGATTATTATGGTGAGGATAGCAAATATGAGGCCAAGCTAGAACTCTCTAATGACGGAGTAGAGGGCGGTGGATTGACCGGAAAATCGGAAACCAAATTTGAGTCATCTTTTTGGGATGACGTGGAGGATATGGCGAAGAATTATGTCTCCAGTGGATTGTATAGCATTTTTAAAGATGCTTCGACAATTACTATGACTGGCAGGCCGTCTGAATATAACGCGTTAAATAATGTATTAAAAAGATATCAAGGTGATAACAATCGCCAGTTTGTTGTTTCATATAAGATATTCACTCTCGATAACAATAAAATGAAAGAATACGGGGCTGGGTTGAATATGAACTACACGGATGGGGGCAGCAGTGTCGTCATTGATAGCCAAGAATTGATGGGAATGTTGGGAGGCGGGGCCAGCGTGGCCTTAGGCACCGATCGTGCATTTAGTGTGGATGCAAAGCTCAATGCCCTCTATCAGCTTACCGGCAGTAAAGTTTTACAAAGCGGTTCGTTTGTAACGCGTAATAACACACCTATTCCTTTGAATATGACCAACTCCCAATACTATGTCTCAGGTCGTACCCGTACAGTAAATAACGATACCGGTGAAGAAGATATTGAAGTTGAAACTTCGGAAATTGTTACTGGTACTAGTTTTATTATTACGCCGAGAGTGATGACTGATGGACGGGTAGAGGTCACAAGTGGATTTACCAAAAGCCAGCTTAATTCGATTGATACTTTTGATACCGTCCAACTGCCCAATGTGACAACGACAGAAATGTTTAACTCTGCTGCGATTGATGCCGGGAATTTATTGATGGTAGCGAGATATGAAGCACAAATCTCAACCGAAGATTCCCAGTATCAGGTTTTAGGGTATGGCGATAATAAAGCCGATGGCGAAATCACTATCGTCATGGTTGTGGGTATCGACTACTACCGTGCACCGTTGAATCGTTAGTGGATGAGGTAAGCTGATGCTCAATACGCTATCGAAGAAAAATATCCTGACGGAACTTATTTGGGAATCATCGTCCCATAATGAGCGAGATGCCGGGTATGCAAAATGGATGGCCGCTATCCGTCGTAGCCATCGAATGTATGTCTACATTGCCAATGATGATGCTAGCCAGGTAGATATACAAAAGCTGGTTGGCTATTCAGACAATACCTCGCCTGGATGTGAGCCTTTTGCAGTACATCTACGTAATTTATTAGGGGATGGTATCTATTATGTCAGGCTGGTAGAGAACCAGTATTATTTCTTGATTGTTTGTAATGGGGTAATTGTCAGCGGGACGGATTGTATCGTCAGTGAGGCGTTCTTTAATGAAATGCTTAACCAGCTGCCTGACTCACGGTTTTCTGCACTTAACATTAGTGAAGTGACTGCTGCGCAATTCGAAAGGATCATTGAATCCTGCGAAGCGAAACAGCTGATTTATAAAAGGAAGCAGCGCCTGTTCTGGGTCGGCGTGGGGGTTGGGGTGTTGGTTTTACTGATCGCTTCAGCTATTTTTCTGTATAGCATAATAGCAGGTTAATTTATGATTAAGGGCTTACAGCTTCGGAAAAATACAAAACCCATGTCAAGAACAAAGATAGTGGGTATTGTTATCCTTATTATATCGTTACTAACGACTGCCGGTTCTGGAGGGTGGTATTACTTTGTCCATAAGCCAGCGTTAGCCGTTGCCGAAATGAAACGTCAGCAAGATGAGCAGCTATCGCGAGATATCAAAGAAGTTGATGATTTTTATTTGACATCTTTGTCGGGAGGTAGCATCCAGAGCCTGATCTCATTATTGACTGAGATAGTTGCGAGTTATAAGTTATTGAATAAGTTTAGTTACACCAATGAAACATTTGTTTGTGACTCACGTACCTGCTCCTTTAATTATCAGCTTGGAAAGAATGGCACTTTTTCTGTAATACAAAAAAGATTTTGGGGAGAGAGTTACAGTTCTAATTTTTCAACTAAAGGGTTTGATTTTACCGGTATTAAATCTGGGCTGAATAATAATGATGTGCTTGTGCAATATAAGAAAAAAAACAATAACGGTTTGAAATATCCATGCGGAGATGTACTAAGTTACATTTACTCCTGGAATACAATAATGGCGCGCGAATGGGAAATTAAAATAGATTCGCCACCGTCCTCAAAGGTGCTTGCAAAGGAGAAAGCACTTGCTTTAAAAGGTAGAGCTACATTATTTAAATTTAACTTCATAAAATGGTCAATGAAGTTTCCTAAATTAGATCCTAAGGATAATAGTAAATTACTCTATCTGGCAAGTCTCTTTGGGCGTCAGGCATATAGTGATGCTTTTATTGTCCAAAAAATTGATAGTGTGAAAGCAAAAAAAATATCGGGAGTCATTGTATGCAAAAGTGGAAATTAAGAGTAGCTATTATGTTATTGATGGCCGTGTTGTCTTCAGCAGGTATTGCTGATGACAGTACAGTCAGTGGCGAGCCGGAAATTGTACCTGCGCCCATTCAGGATCATATTTCAAAAATCGTTGAGGAAGATTTTTCCTATAATCAGACGCAGCGTCGTCTATCGCAGGAAGTTGAACTGGCGAAGTTGCGTCTTGAAATGGCAAAACTTAAAAGTGAGGCCGCAGAGTTAGTCACGTCACCCTTGTTGACGCCGTACCCCGCACCCGCTGCTACAGATGGTAAGGATAAAAAAATTCCTGCAGTGACTCAATTTAGTGGTGAGCCTAAAATTCTGATGCTTTCACAACTGGCAGGTATTACACGTGCCGCGATCTCAATTGGTGATAAAACGATCTTTGTTCGCCCCGGTGAAATATTTCTGGCAAATGGGAAGGAGTATACCGTTCAACAAGGGAGTGGCATCAAGAATGCCATTGTCAAGGAAGTGCTGCGGTGAGCGTCGATTTTGTTCGGTTAACGGAAGAGGCCATCCATAATGGCGAGTGGACTTTTTCCGAAATAGAAGAGCGGATGCTCATTGGACGACTGGGTGAGCAGGATTATCTCGTTTCACAACGTTCGTTGATTGATGAATTACATATTCTTCAGTATGAGCTTCGCAAGCTAAGCGATGTTTATCGACATAATGTGGCGGGGGTTGCTGGTGTTAATGAGGCTGTTTATTTTAAGGTTTTTGAGCTTGTCTCACTGCAAAAGCAACGGCGGGTTGCTCTGGACATTAGCGAAACGCAAAAAGAGTTGGAGTCGATTTTACTGGATGCAGTGAAAATGGGGGCAAGTGACCTGCATATCACGCGTAATGATATTGTTGCTCAGTTTGAAGTTCGGGTGAATGGGCTATTGATACCGATGATGCAAATGCCTTCCAGCAAGTGTGATGAGCTGGTGTTTGTACTGTATAACGTGCAGGCCACCACGCGGGACACCACCTGGAACCGGACCATTCCCCAAAGTGCAAACATCCTCTATACCTTAAATAAACGCAGTTTTCGTTTTCGCTACGCTCATTTCCCTGTTTTTGGCGAAACCGCGGATTGCTACCACGCAGTATTGCGTATCATCCCGGCCGGGATGGCGAAAGGTTCTGTTGCCAATCTGGATAAGCTGGGTATCTCTTCAGAAGAATTAGACGACCTGAAGAAAATTCTCAGTAACCCTTATGGCGCTTATATTATTGCTGGCACTACCGGTTCAGGAAAATCAACGACCCTGAAAAATCTGATGGAGTGGTTGCAGATTAATCGCTACGGGGACAGAGGTTGTTTTTTAACCGTTGAAGACCCGGTTGAATATCAAATCTACGGTGCTAAACAGAGTTCAGTCTTAAGCACCGATGGCGGTGGTTTCCACTCAGCGATCAAATCCGCGTTGCGTCGTGATCCTGATGTCCTGATGGTTGGGGAAATTCGCGATAACATATCCGCTAATGCTCTGGCTGGGGCCGTTGAAAGTGGTCACTACTGCTTTACCACCGTGCACGCCGGGAATATTGTCTCATTGCTTCAGCGTTTATCGGCGATGGGGATCACCAAAGACAAATTATCCACACCGGGTTTTGTTGCAGGGCTTCAGTGCCAGAAACTGGTGCCTGTTATCTGCGTGCACTGCCGTAAGCCCATCGAGATAAGCTTTGGTGGGCAGTCCGTGAATCTGTATGAACAAAATGAGTCGGGTTGCGATAGTTGTAAACGTACAGGAATTAGCGGTAGGCAACTGGTTATGGAATATATGCGCCCTACCTATGATGAAATGGAAGCCATCTCCAGAGAAGCCTGGCTGCAGGTTTATACGTTCTGGCGAAAAAAACGCATCACTGCACCGGGCATTAGTGAAGGGTTTGAAATCAAAGAAAAAGTCTTTGCTGAAGTATTACGTGGACGCGTTTGTGCCACGTGGTTTTCCATGGAATTTGGCGATATAGAACAGGGCGATATGGAGGTGATCCTTGGCAAAATTCAGTAAAAAACAACGACTTTATTTATATAAATTCTGTGCCGATATGATTGCAACCGACCTGCCACTTTATGATTCATTAATTAAATTGCAGCATGAAGGCAAGAGTTTATTAGGGAGTGGTTTTGCCCAGAAAGTGGGACTTCTCACGAAAAACATGGAGGCCGGACTGACCGGGGCTTCCATTGCCATTATCTTCGAAGGATTGGTCCCACAAAGTGAGCTCAGCGTGATTAATGCCGCTGAGCAAAGTGGGAGCCTGGCAGATGGATTTATGACGCTTGTGAATGTTATAACTTACAATAGCGAGCTCAAAAGTAAAATACTGTCCTCGGTCACATTCCCTATTATAATGTTTATTATTTCTCTGGTTGTAATTTCAGGCTATGCGCTAAAAGTCTTCCCCGCGTTTGAAAGTGTGGTTCCTGTGAGTAAATGGCCAAAAGTAACACAGGTCTTGTATACTTTTGGACAAGCGCTGGCGGCTGGATTATGGATGTATATATTAGCGTGGGTTGTTTTTGCGGTGATAATTATAAAGTTATTGCTGACGAATCTTTGTGGCCCTTTAAGAAATAAAGTTGTTGATCGCATTCTCCCCTTCTCGACATATAAGCAAATCGCAGCGTCAATTTTTCTTAATAACCTGGCGTTAATGTTGAAAAATAACATTCCACTTAATGATGGTTTGGCTATTATCTTATTGAACTCAAATAAATGGTTAAGATCGCATATTAATGCTATGCGTGAGAACATGGCGACAGGAATGGGTTATGGGGATGCGCTTAATACTGGGTTGTTTGGTGCGGAAACATTGCTGAATATCAGTCTCTATGCCGGACTCCCTTCTTTTAATGAGGTGCTAAACTCAGTTTCCAACAAGTCGAGGGAAAATGTGAGGTCATATATCCTCAAGCTATCTGGTGTATTGAAGTCGCTGTCGACTTTAGTGCTCGGTGGGAGCGTTATTTGGGTTTTCGCCGCGCTATTTTCGCTTTCAGATACGCTTGGGAAAATGGGGTCGAGTGGATCGTTTTAAAAAGGAAACAGGATGAATAGGTTAAGCGCGAATAGATTTTTCTTTTTGCTAATCCTCAGTTCGTTGCCGTTCAGCACGCTTTATGCCAGTAGCCCGAAAGGAGGCGTATTTAACTTCGCCGAAATTGATAATAGCGGAGGTAGTACGGACCCGTTAGATATGCCATTGGCTTTACCCATTGCTAATTTTTTTGGCTATACCCGAGATGGCAATAAATACTCTTACACAGCAAAAAACTCTCTGCCTATTGCGATAAATATTATGTATATTGAGTCCTCATTGGGCCATATACCTGATTCACAGCTACCGCCGATCACAGATGATAATTTCGATTTTTCAGAGCATTATATGCATTACGACGCTGACGAAAGGTACAGTTGGGTGAGCGGCGGTAGAGAAGGCGACTGGAGTTTACCCATTATCAACGCAAAACCCCATGTTCCAGGGGATGCTGTCCCGGTTATCACTGCATGTTCTGGCTCGTATGAAACAGCCAAAGAATCGCTTTATAACTGCCGCCCCACATCAACGACTTCAACACAGAAACTTTCTGCCTATAATAACCTGTTAAACCTTGCTACCAGTCAAAATAAACCATTGTGGGTCGGGTCTATTGTTTTTCCGGCTGCTTCTGACGGACCTGAAGGCAATACCAGTAACACAGCTATCGGGGGGGAAGGCCAGGAATTAGTTGTTTACCTCCCGCATCGCCATATGTCGTTAATCCATCTCGAAGCTATTCTTCTGGGTGATGCAAAAGGGAGCGACCAACGTCTTGCTGCCTGGACGCTTAAAAGTGATGACGGTGAACATTTTATACCCTATATGTCGTCGTTTGATGATGTTGCTGGACCCGCATTTGTCTCGACGGGGAAAGATACGGCTAATAATTCCAAGACAGCTGGTGTATATATAATTCCCTATTACATGAACGACCGCATGCGTATTCTTGATATTGCGGCAATTCATACGCGGTTGGTTGGTGGCGTTGAATGGTCGGGAATGTGGAACGGGCGTAATGCGACGGGTTCTGGTCAGGGTATATGGGGGAGTAATGTATTTACCTGTTTCAATGGGCAAAAAGGTTCGGTGGATGATTACACCGATTTGGAGCATTTCCAGGAACCTTCCATAAAAGGGATTAGCCCTTCTAAAGGGGTGGATATATATGTTCCTGAAGGGCAGAAAGGTTTTACGATTGCGCAGTTTTTTAGCATTATGGGCTACCCGCCACCAACCGAAGATAATGCTTATATCTGTGACACGAAAGGCACGCAATTATTTTCTGCTCAAGTTGAGTATGGACTTGTTGGACCTGAAGTTAATGATTTTTCATATTTTATGGAACTCAAAAAGGACATTACGCTTAAACAGTAATCGTTCAAGTGATATGAACTGTTTCAGGACGTCGTCAAGGGACTGAATTATGTATACATTTTATTTGTGGTTTTACCCGGTAATGGCAGCAATATTGGGTTTATTTATCGGTAGTTTCCTTAACGTGCTGATCTATCGTCTGCCACTCATGCTATACGCACAAAGCAACGCTGATGCTGATGGCGTGAACCTATGGTGGCCACCTTCGCACTGCCCCGAGTGTGGAGTACCGGTGTGGCGTCGCGATAATATCCCGGTCTTAAGTTGGCTTTGGCTTAAAGGGAAGTGCCGTCACTGCCATTGCGCTATTTCTGCACGCTATCTTATCTCGGAGTTAGTGTGTGGCCTTGTTTTCACCTTACTGACAATCCTGGCGTGGCCGCAATACAACGAAATTCAGATCGCGAGCTTTTGCCTCTTTTTTTGCTTGCTTTATAGCCTGTCAGCGATCGACTTCCAGCACCTGTTGCTGCCTGATACCCTGGTCTTTTTACTGTTGTGGAGCGGCCTGGCTTGCTCGGTTACGGGAATAATTGATCTCAAACCGAGATCGGCTATTTATGGCGTTATTATGGCGTGGCTGTTGATCTACAGCGTGATGGCGTCGTATGCGAAAATACGTGGACGAGAAGGATTAGGCAACGGCGATGTCAAACTCATTGCGGCTATCTCCGCATGGCTGGGGGTTGAACAACTTCCGGCATTAATCATTCTCTCATCGGTCTTCGGTATTATTCTGTATCTGTTTTTCCTGCGATCCAATATGCGTCGTTCAATTGATGAGGATAATTCAGACTCGCCAACATCTTACATCCCCTTTGGCCCCGCGATTTCACTTTCAGCGATGGTGATATTTTATACGGGATTGTACTGAACCATGCGCCGTCTAATCTATGGAGCCTGTTTACTGTCACCGCTCACAGCATGGGCAAGTAATCAGGCGGGCTTTACCCTGGCGCTGGTGAGTATTGGCCAACTGTCAGTGGTCGCTACCGAGGCGATTTTTACCCGTACACTGTTGATGAGAGAAAAAGAAGAGACGCCTCAACTGACACAGACGGCCGGAGCGACTTATCCTCGTTTTCTCGCACCATTAGCTATCCCGCTGCGTGTGACTTCGTCCTTTAGTTTTCGATATCACCCTGTAACGCATCGCTTTGCTCAGCATGAGGGAACTGATTATGCCGCCCCGCGTTTGACGCCAGTATTGGCGAGTGAAGTGGGAATAGTGGTGGAGGCGGACGCCCATCCGTTCGCGGGTAATTATGTGGTTCTACAGCATCCTGGCGGTTGGCGTAGCCGCTATCTACATCTGGATAAAATTATTGTCACTGTGGGGCAGAAGGTGGCGAGAGGCAATTTGATTGCGTTGTCGGGCAATACCGGCCGCAGCACCGGCCCGCATCTGCATTTTGAACTCTCCTGGCGGGGACATCTGGTCGATGGGGAAAAATACCTCTCATCTTCAGCCCATTATGCAAATATTCCCTCACAGCAAGCCATCCTTCCTGAGCCGAAACCCGCCCTGCCTAAAGTGATTATGATCGCGGAAATAGCGGGAAAGAAAAAAGTTATCATTAAGTATCAAGGTAAAACGGTATTTGCCAGCCCGAATCAGACCGTGTTCGGCACCTATAAAGTGGTCATGCAAAGCGGACGTTATCGGTTACAGAATATGACGCCTACGGGTTAATGTTTTCGTTCCCTGGATAACTCTGGTATAAGATTTGTCAGGACTAAAAGGTCAACTTTATGATCACGAGGAACAACATGCGTATCAACGTTTCAACAGGAATGGTTGCCGTTGCCCTGCTGCTGGCTGGCTGCAGTTCCAGCAATGATTTGACCGCAGGCGGGCAGAATGTTCGCTTTGTTGAAGATAAACCGGGCGCTGAATGCCAGCTGGTTGGCACCGCAACGGGCAAGCAGAGTAACTGGCTCTCTGGTCAGCACGGCGAAGAGGGCGGCTCTATGCGTGGTGCGGCCAATGCGCTGCGCAATCAGGCAGCAGAATTGGGCGGGAACGTTATTTACGGCGTAAGCAGCCCGACTCAAGGGATGCTCTCCAGCTTTGTTCCGACCGATAGCGAAATGATCGGCCAGGTTTATAAGTGCCCTAACTGATTTCTCAGTGGCTAATACGCCCTCATTGTTGAGGGCGTTTTGTTATTTTGCAGTCTTTTGCCATAGCGCATGAATTGCGCGTAAGCAGTGCTCGCGTGGCAGGTGATCCGCCCCGGATGCCAGCGTGCTCACTGAAACCTGACACGAAATTCCTTCCAGCTTTTTCAGCCGTGGGCTAAACGCCAGTAGCCGTTGGGCAATCGCTTTATTATCTTCACGATTCCGGGATTTCACCACCGTGCCGTATGCCTGCTGTTCACCCTGCTCATCCGTATAGTGATAAACCAGTGCCAGCGTTTCGCTAAACAGTGCGAGCTTCCATGCTGGATGCTGATACGTATCATATTCCAGTTCGCCACCCGGCTTTATCTGCGCATCGTATAGCGGTAAAAAATCCAATAAAGAGGCCAGACGCAGCGATAGCGGATGCATTCCCGCATTATTGATAGCGTGGGTAATCGCATTAATGATTAAGGCGATTTGTGCATCCTCAATTATCAGCAACACGGTATTGCCGCCCTGAAGCGTCAACGTCAGCTGCAATTCATTTTTACGCTTATTAAGCGGTTCAATTTTCTCAACGCGTTGACGTACGTCCGCCTGCAGCAGTTCACTTTGGCTCAAGGCGGGAATATTCGTTTGCAGCGCTGCCGTGGCAGCGTCCTGCTGCTGTTTGAAGCGGGCTTTTTGTTTGCTGCTACCCAAATGCTGCAGGTGCAGGCGATATTCGAAACAGATCAACAAATCGCGGAGTGCTAACGCGGGAAGCAGCAGCAACTGCTGCTCGTTATGCTGGTTTATTTTTAGCGCCAGCGCCAAAAATTGTTCGCCGTGGCGAATGACGCCGGTATTCATGCCGGTGAGGATTGCGCTCATGATGTTCTCCCTGTTTTTGCGGGGGCTAAAATAGCACTCACAGGGCGCAGGGAAGAGTCGGTTTCCGGACTTGCCACCTGCGCGAAGGGCTTCGCGCAGGTGATGTTGAAAGGTCTTAGCTCTGACGCAGCTGCAAATCGAGTGGCGTTTTGCTCGGCTCGCCGCCAATCTCACGTGCCAGTTTCGGCACCATATATCCGGAGACCCGTGTCAGCAGGTCGCGCATAATCGCCCGAGCCTCATCATCGCTCACCATAAAGTGCGCCGCATCTTGCACCTTATCGAGCACGTGCAGGTAATACGGCATCACACCTGCATCAAACAACGCATTACTGAGGTCTGCCAACGTCTGCGCATTATCGTTCACCCCGCGCAGCAGGACGCTTTGGTTAAGCAGCGTTACGCCCGCCATTTTAAGCTTGCGCATCGCCAGCCGAAATTCATCATCAATTTCCTGAGCGTGATTAACGTGATTCACCAGCAGAATTTGCAGCGATGAATGAGCGAAACGTTCCGTCAGCCCATCGGTAATACGTGCCGGGATGACAATCGGTAAACGGCTGTGGATACGCAGGCGTTTGATATGCGGGATCGCTTCCAGGGCGTCCAGCAGCCAGGTCAGCTCATGATCTTTGGCCATCAGCGGATCGCCGCCGGAGAAGATTATCTCATCGAGTTCCGGATGGGCTGCGATGTAATCCAGCGCCACCTGCCAGTTACGCTTATTACCCTGGTTATCGGCATACGGGAAATGACGACGGAAGCAGTAACGGCAGTTCACCGCACAGCCACCTTTGACCAACAGCAGCGCCCGGTTACGGTATTTGTGCAGCAGGCCGGGCACCACGCTGTGCTGTTCCTCCAGCGGGTCGGTACTGAAACCCGGGGCGGCAACGAACTCCTGCTGCGAGGTCAGAACCTGCAGCAGCAATGGATCGCGGGGGTTACCTTTTTCCATGCGCGCGGCAAACGCCCGCGGAACTCGCAGCGGGAATAAACGTCTTGCTTCACGTCCGGCGAGCAAATTTTCATCAGCGTCTACATTTAATAGACGCAACAGTTCATCTGGATCGGTGATTACATCGGCAAGTTGCGATAACCAATCTTCTCTGGATGGGGTGTTTAGGGTTACAATATGCGCCATTTTGTGGCTTAGCTACCAGTTAACAAATTTAGAGGGCCTTATGGCGACTTATTCTAGCAACGATTTCCGTGCCGGTCTTAAAATCATGATGGACGGAGAACCGTACTCCGTTGAATCCAGCGAATTCGTAAAACCAGGCAAAGGCCAGGCGTTCGCACGCGTTAAGCTGCGTCGTCTGCTGACCGGTACTCGCGTTGAGAAAACCTTCAAATCTACCGACTCCGCTGAAGGCGCAGACGTTGTAGATATGAACCTGACTTACCTGTACAACGACGGTGAGTTCTATCACTTCATGAACAACGAAACCTTCGAGCAGCTGGCTGCCGATGAGAAAGCGGTTGGCGAAAATGCTAAATGGCTGCTGGATCAGGCTGAGTGCATCGTGACGCTGTGGGATGGCCGTCCAATCGCCGTTACCCCACCGAACTTCGTTGAGCTGGAAATCGTTGAAACCGATCCAGGCCTGAAAGGTGATACCGCAGGTACTGGCGGTAAGCCAGCAACTCTGAGCACCGGCGCGGTGGTTAAGGTTCCTCTGTTTGTACAGATCGGCGAGACGATCAAAGTGGATACCCGCTCTGGCGAATACGTTTCTCGCGTGAAGTAATTCATGCTATAAAAAGTCGGCACAGCATTGTGGCTGTGTCGATTTTTCTTCAAGGCGCAGGGATGATGAACCGTTTACTCAAACTCTTCTTTATACTGCTGTTCACCGGTACGCTGCTTTCGGGCTGCAACACTTTCCGCGGCTTCGGTCAGGATGTCCAGCATCTGGGCAACTCAATCTCGCACGCTGCAAGCTAATCCCTTCCCATCATCCTAAAATTTTGCTGTTTTCGTCCACATTGGGCGATTTTGTCTATGCTTATCTTGCTACACAAATAATACTGACTGGCAAAAAAGGATGACATTATGATTAAGAAAACCATTGCTGCGTTCTTTTCTCTCCTGGTGCTCTCTTCTGTACTTTCGGGGTGTAACACCACGAAAGGGGTAGGGCAGGATATTTCTGACGGCGGCGACGCGATTTCAGGTGCAGCGACCAAAGCTCAGAACTAAAGATGTTCGGTACGGCTCTCCGGCCGTACCGTTATTCAACGCACTCGGCTGATGCGGCTGAGGGAATAAAAGGCGAAAAGCGATTTTCGACCTTTAATTTCATACGGATATTGCGTTTATAGGTATACACCGTTTTGCCGTTAATCTGCATTTCACTGGCGATCGCGTGATTGCTGGCACCCTCCATCCACAACGACAGCACTTTCTCTTCCTGACGAGTGAGCAGTGGCAGAGCGTTACGTGCCGGATTAACGATTGGTCCGCTATGCAGAATCTCAATAATACGGCGAGAGAGCGTTTCCAGCGGCGCTTTTTTAGAAATAACGTCACCGACATTTTTAAATAAGAAGGGCTCGTTCTGGAGTCGAATCAGGCGCGTACGTTGTTCACAGACGGCCAGCAGCGCGGGCAAAAAATGAGATTGCTTCAGATCGTGCTGAAAATCAGTAAAGTCAGCGATCACTAAATGCGGCTGCCAGCTTTCGACATGAGCTTTCGCCAGTAATAAGCTGTTCAGTTGAGTGACCAAAAATGATAACGAATCACCATTGACCTGCTGCAACCTTTTTTCTAACCCAAGACGGGTGAAACTGCAGCGATCAATAATCAGAATTTTATACATGCTGGGTAAATGAGTGCTTCATAGTGTGCGGATGCAAAGGGATCATGAGGCCATCATAGAGACTATTACGCTCAAATAAAAAGGCGATCTCCGCATTGAAATGCGCTCATTTCACTTAATCATCGCGGAAAATGAACTTAACGCAAATTACTTGCATCCGTGGAATCAGCGGCTAGAATAAACACTCTTCTTAACCTTGCAGGACGACCTGCAAGCGTATCGATAAAACCGGGGACGACCCCAATCTGGAGTCAAAAATGTCCTGGTTAATTCTTGTTGTGGCAGGTCTTCTTGAAGTGGTTTGGGCCGTTGGCCTGAAATATACCCACGGTTTTACCCGATTGGTGCCGAGCGTGATTACCGCGACGGCGATGATCGTCAGTGTCGCTATGCTGTCATGGGCGATGAAAACCCTACCAGTGGGCACCGCCTACGCCATCTGGACCGGGATCGGCGCGGTTGGTGCGGCTGTCACGGGTATTCTGCTGCTCGGGGAATCTGCCAGTGCCGCTCGTATTTTCAGCCTGGTGCTGATCGTCTGCGGCATCATTGGCCTGAAGCTCAGCGCGCACTAATACGTCTGCTTCACCCACACTAACTTCTGTACGGGGAAACCCTGCCGGGTCGCGATATCCAGCATCTGCTGCTTCATTTCTGCGGAAATGGTGGGCGTGCGAGCGAGGATCCACAAGTAATCGCGATCCGGCCCACAGACCAACGCATGTTTATACTCTTTATCCACCGCGATAACGTTATAGCTGCCATAGAACGGGCCGATGAAGGACACCTTCAAGGCGGCCCGGTCAGGTGAGCCGGTAAAATACGCCACGCCGTCAACTTTCTGCCACATCCCTCGGTCCGGGTTATAGCCTTTATTGAGCACGTTAATGCCCTTATCGCTGCGCAGGCTATAGGTGGCGGTGACTCTCTCCAGTCCCTTTTCGAAATTATGGTCCAGACGGGCGATTTCATACCACGTGCCGAGATAACGATTGGCGTCAAACGGGGAGACGACGGTCACGCCGGGAGGCGGAACGGGATGACTACAGGCAACAACCAAAAACGCAGCAGCAACAGTCGCAATTATGGGCAGCAGACGCATGGTAATGTCCTTGCATGTTTTTTTGTAAGTGTAGAACCGGGCGGGAAAAAAGTACGAGAAGGACAAAGAAATATGCCCGGCGTGTGCCGGGCATCTCAGCTTTAAATGAAAATGACACCAACCAGAGTGATGACGGTAAGAATTGCTGCTAAACCGTAGAACACCCATTTGCCATTCGGCACATGAATTTTCAGGTCATGCATGGCGTGATGGATACGGTGCAGACCGCACCACAGCGGCAGAACAATCATCAGGAACAGGAACGCGCGGCCAACAAAACTTTGGGCAAAGGCCAGCACACGTTCGTAGCTAAAGGCGTCATGCGGAGCCAGACCGAGCGGCAGCAGAATGCCGACCAGCAGCACCATCACCGGCGCGACAATAGCGCCCCACATACCGCCTGCCCCAAACAGCCCCCAGAATACGGGTTCGTCCGAACGTTTTGGATTTGGATTGATCATCTTGTTGGTCTCCTTACCAGAACAGTGCGACAAACAGGACCACCACGGTGACCACAATCGTCACCGCCCACAGCGCTTTAATCACTGGCTCGGGCCCCATTTTTTCGCCTTTTACGATAACGTTAGCGGCTTTTGGTGCCAGTTCGAACCAGGTTTTGGTGTGCAATAAGGCCGCCGCTAAGGTGATCAGATTGAGGATAACCACAATCGGGTTTTGCAGAAAACCGACGTAACCGGCCCAGGATTCAGCCCCGTGTTTCAGTGCAAACAGCCCGTAAATCAATACGATGCTGAACCACACCGTGGGAACTGCCGTGCCTTCGCGAATCATATAGAAGCGATAGAAGGGCAGTTTTTTCCACCACGTGGAGGTCATCGGCTGTACGTAGGGTTTGCGTTTTGTCGTCATGATGCACTCCTTAGCGTGGTTTCAGGGTTGCGATAAGAAAGTCTTTCGAACTTTCCACTTTGCCCTGCTGAATGGCGGCGGCCGGATCGACATGCTTCGGACAGACTTCCGAGCAGTAGCCAACAAAAGTGCAGCTCCAGACGCCATTTTTGCCGTTCAGTTGCGCCATACGCTCCTTTTTGCCGTGGTCGCGGCTGTCTTCGTTATAACGATGCGCCAGAGTAATCGCCGCCGGGCCAATAAATTCCTTATTGAGACCAAACTGTGGGCAGGCGGCATAACACAGGCCGCAGTTGATACAGCCGGAGAACTGATGGTATTTCGCCATCTGCGCCGGGGTTTGCACGTTCGGCCCCTGATCCGGCGTGCGTGGATTGCCGATAATGTACGGCTTAATCGCCTCCAGACTTTCGATAAAGTGGGTCATGTCGACCACTAAATCACGCTCGATCGGGAAGTTAGCCAGCGCTTCAACTTTGAGGCCGTTTTCGTATTCACGCAGGAAAGTCTTACAGGCCAGCTTCGGCACCTTGTTGACCATCATGCCGCAGGAACCACAAATCGCCATGCGACAGGACCAGCGATAGCTCAGGTCAGGGGCGAGGTTATCTTTGATATAGCCGAGCGCGTCTAACAGTGACGTTTGTTCGTCATACGGCACGTCGTAAAACGCGCTATGCGGGGCCGTGTCCACTTCCGGGTTGTAGCGCACGATCTCGACTTTCAGGTTTTTCATCTCAGCCATTCGCCTTCTCCTTCTTATCGGCCGCTTCCGCTTCTCCACCGTACATGCGTTTTGCCGGTGGCAGAGTGGTGATTTTCACGTCGCTGTAGTCGAGGCGCGTGGTGCCATCGGCATCGCGGAAGGCGAGAGTATGCTTGAGGAAGTTCACGTCATCACGTTCTGTACAGCCTTCATCCAGACGCTGATGCGCCCCGCGAGACTCTTTACGTGCGAGTGCGGAATGCGCCATACATTCGGCAACGTTCAGGCCGTGACCCAGCTCAATGGTGTACAGCAGGTCAGTGTTGAACACGCTTGAGGTATCGGTAATGCGCACACGTTTAAAGCGTTCCTGCAGCTCCGCCAGTTTATCGATGGTTTTCTGCATCAGCTCCGGCGTGCGGTAGATGCCGCAGCCTTCTTCCATCGACAGACCCATTTCATCGCGTATTTTCGCCCAGTTTTCGCTGCCTTCTTGATTAACCAACGCCTTGAGGCGTTTTTCAACATCGACAACTTGCGCATCCAGTGCGGCGCTGTTGGCTTCGCCTGCGGTAGAGGCGCGCTCCATCGCCCGTTCACCGGCCATGCGACCAAATACCACCAGTTCTGCCAGCGAGTTCGAACCCAGACGATTTGCGCCGTGCAGGCCGACAGAGGAACATTCACCCACCGCAAACAGGCCTTTGATTCGGCTTTCGCACTGCTGGTCGGTTTCAATCCCGCCCATGGTGTAGTGCGCGGTAGGGCGCACCGGAATCGGGTCTTTCACCGGGTCGACACCGACGTAGGCTTTTGCCAGTTCGCAAATGAACGGTAAACGCTCCAGTAGCTTTTTCTCACCGAGGTGGCGCAGGTCCAGATAGACCACGTCGCCGCGAGGCGTGGCAATAGTGTTGCCTTTACGCCATTCGTGCCAGAACGCCTGCGATACTTTGTCGCGCGGGCCCAGCTCCATGTATTTATTTTTCGGCTCGCCGAGCGGAGTTTCCGGGCCCATGCCGTAATCCTGCAAATAGCGATAGCCGTCTTTGTTGACCAGAATACCGCCTTCGCCACGGCAGCCTTCGGTCATCAGAATGCCGGACCCCGGCAGGCCAGTAGGGTGATACTGCACGAATTCCATATCGCGCAGCGGCACGCCGTGGCTTAGCGCCATGCCCATGCCGTCACCGGTGACGATGCCGCCGTTGGTGTTGTAGCGATAAACACGTCCGGCACCGCCGGTCGCCATCACCACCGCGTTGGCGCGAATTTGAATCAGTTCGCCTTCCATCATGTTCATCGCCACGAGGCCGCGAGCCTGACCGTCATCGACCAGAATATCCAGCACGAAATGCTCGTCGAAGCGTTGAATTTGTGGGAACTGAAGCGAGGTCTGGAAGAGGGTGTGCAGCATGTGGAAGCCGGTTTTGTCCGCGGCAAACCAGGTGCGCTCGATTTTCATCCCGCCGAAGCGGCGCACGTTGACAGAACCATCCTCACGGCGACTCCACGGACAACCCCATTGCTCAAGCTGGGCCATCTCGGTAGGGCAGTGGTGAACAAAGTAATCAACAACATCCTGCTCACAGAGCCAGTCACCCCCGGCGACGGTATCGTGAAAATGGTACTCAAAGCTGTCATGGTCCTGAGCGACCGCCGCAGACCCGCCTTCGGCGGCAACGGTGTGGCTACGCATAGGATAGACTTTTGAAATCAGTGCGATTTTAGCGTTGGGATTGGCTTGCGCTGCGGCGATGGCCGCTCGTAATCCCGCTCCGCCTGCGCCTATAACGGCTAGATCGGCATGAAAGGTTTGCACGACATTCCTCCAGAATTGTTGTTATTCCGCAACATGCTTAACCAAAGGTAGTTCACCTGTTCAGCAAAGCCATTGCGAAAGCGATTCCACTGCTCCTTTATGGGTAGTGCAGTATATCCGCAAGGATGTGAGGGAAATTTGACGCGTTCGATTTTTTTGCTGATCCGTGCGGTGAATTATCATTGAAATTGATTGAGTCGGTCACGAAATCGGGCGGGGCGCGGGAAAGCGATTTTTCATCGGCCAAAATTTGTCTCATGCAGCGCTTGCGAGTAGACTTCGGGCCTTTGTTTGAATTCGGAGAGTTTTCCCATGAGCGAAACGGCCACCTGGCAGCCGAGCGCCTCCATCCCCAATCTGTTAAAACGCGCGGCCATTATGGCGGAAATCCGCCGCTTCTTTACCGACCGCGGAGTGCTTGAGGTGGAAACGCCGTGCATGAGTCAGGCGACGGTAACGGATATTCATCTGGTTCCGTTTGAGACACGTTTCGTCGGCCCCGGCCATTCTCAGGGCATCAATCTCTACATGATGACCAGCCCGGAATATCACATGAAGCGCCTGCTGGCGGCAGGATGTGGCCCGGTTTTCCAGTTGTGCAGAAGCTTCCGTAACGAAGAGATGGGGCGTCATCACAACCCGGAATTCACCATGCTGGAGTGGTATCGCCCGCATTACGACATGTACCGCCTGATCAACGAAGTCGACGATCTGCTGCAACAGGTACTGGAATGTCAGCCGGCGGAAAGCCTCTCGTATCAGCAGGCGTTTCAGCGTCATCTGGAAATCGACCCGCTGTCGGCAGATAAAACGCAGCTGCGTGAAGTGGCGGCCAAACTCGATCTCAGCAATATTGCCGATACTGAAGAAGACCGCGATACCCTGCTACAGCTGCTGTTCATGATGGGTGTAGAGCCGCATATCGGCAAAGACTGTCCAACCTTCATCTATCACTTCCCAGCCAGCCAGGCGTCACTGGCACAGATCAGCACCGAAGATCACCGGGTGGCGGAGCGTTTTGAGGTGTATTACAAAGGTATTGAGCTGGCGAATGGTTTCCATGAACTGACCGACGCGCGCGAACAGCAGCAGCGTTTCGAGCAGGACAACCGCAAGCGTGCCGCCCGGGGTCTGCCGCAACAGCCTATCGACGTCAATCTGCTGGACGCACTGAAAGCCGGGCTGCCGGATAGCTCCGGCGTTGCACTCGGCGTTGATCGTCTGGTGATGCTGGCGCTGGGCGCAGAAAACCTGGCGGATGTGATTGCCTTTACGGTGGACCGCGCCTGAATAAGCAGTGAGTGTTTGCCCCCTCTCCCGCAGGGAGAGGGCATCAGGCCGCTCAGGTCTATAAACTTCCCGCCGGGCGACGTCCCGCAGATGACAGCGTTCTCCCCGTTTTCCGACCATCCAGTGTTTCCAGACGCATCTGGAACGGTGGGAACGGCATGTCGATCCCATGCTCGCGGAAGCCCGCCAGGATCAGCTGGTGGATCTCGTGACGCAGTGGCATACGGTGACCCATTTCGGCGGCATAGATACGCAGCTCGAAAATCTGGATGCCTTGTTGCAGGTCAACGAGGAAGACTTCCGGCGCAGGAGTGTCGATAACCAGCGAGCAGCGCTCGGCGGCGGTCATCAGGATCTGCGTCACTTCTTCGCTATTAGCATCCGACGGGGCCGGAACGGTCAACACCACACGGGTGACCGAGTCCGACAGCGACCAGTTGATAAACTGCTCGGTGATAAACGCCTTGTTGGGTACGATTATCTCTTTGCGATCCCAGTCGCTGATCGTTGTCGCACGGGTGTTGATCTTGGTCACGCTGCCGGTCAAATCGCGGATCGTCACGGTATCGCCAATACGGATCGGCTTTTCGAACAGGATGATCAAGCCGGAAATAAAGTTGGCAAAGATCTCCTGCAAACCAAACCCGAGTCCGACACCGAGCGCGGCAACCAGCCATTGTAATTTCGCCCACTCAATCCCAATCATCGAGAAGCCCACCAGGCCACCGACCAGCATCAGCAGATATTTGGTGATGGTGGTGATGGCATAACCGGTGCCCGGCGTCAGGCTAAGATGCTGCAACACCGCCAGTTCAAGCAGGGCAGGGAGATTACGCACCAGCTGCGTAGTGACGATGAACACCAGAATAGCAATCAGCACCGCACCGAGCGTAATCGGCTCCAGGCTTTCCACGCCTTGCACCGTTGAGGTCACATCCCATAGGGAAATGTTCTCGAGGAAGCCAAATGCCGAATGAATTTCTGACCACAGCACAATCACCGACACCAGGGCTATCAGCATCAGAATGGACCGCACCAGCCGTAGCGACTGTGCGCTGAGCGTGTCGAGATCCACTTCACTGATATCCACTTCCGGCGACCCTTCCAGGCTCATGCTGTGGTGCGGATCTTCTTCGCCGCGCGCGCGCTGAGCCAGCATTTCTGCCCGACGATGTTTGGCCCGATCGAAGGCGATACGACGACGCTGGATAAGCATCCAACGGCGGATCACATGATAAATCACCAGCAACAGGAACCAGATCGCAACCGAGGTTTCCAGGCGCGCCAGCAAGGCTTCTGCCGTTGCCAGATAACCGACCAATGCCGCCAGAATGGCGACCAGCGGGGCACCCATTAGCAGGTTCCACAGCATTCGGTTGATCATGTTGTCGCCGTTGCCCTCTTTGTCGAGGAACAGCGGAATGCCTGCGCGTTTAAGGCTAAGGGTCACGATCGCCAGCGCGCCGCAGATCAATACGAAACAGAGCCTGCCGAGAGACGACGAGAACTCCCTGTCATGCAGATTATCAAACATGAACAGCGCCATGATCAGCGGCACGATGAGGCCAATGCTCATCAGGTAGTAGCGCATCGCGCGCGCCACGCGGTTACGTGGCCAGCCGAAGTGGGCGACAAACAGACCGTTCGGGCGGGCAAAGGCGGCGCAAATCATTACCACCCACAGTAGCGGCACGGTGGCGGTTACGCCGTTGCCAATCGCCACTGCCAGCGGATAGGGCCACGCGGCCTGTAATCCGTAGCCCAGCGTCATCCACAGCACGGGTAATGGGGAGGCAACCAGAATCGACCAGAACACGGTCCGGAGCGTGAGCCAGAAGTGATCCTGCGTGACTTTCCCCACCCGGTTGCTGGAACGCTCCAGGAAGCGTGTGAAATGTTTCCGGGAACTGATGCTGAAGCCGACGAGGATCAGCGCGGCAAACAGCGGGATCAGCGTTTCTTTGCTGGTCAGCATCATTACCGACGCTTTACCCAACTGGCTGAACGTATCAAGTGAAATCAGACGACGCAGGTCCTGGACGATTTCCAACGGCCAGGCGAAGGTAATCGGGCTGACGTCGGAGGTCCAGAACAGGTAGCGGTGCGTGGCTTCGTTTATCTCTTTCAGCGCCTCTTCCAACTGACCGTTGGCCACTTTCAGCTTGGTGAGTTCGAGGATCAGCGTATCGCCACCCTGTAACAGCGAATTGAGCAATTCGCGTTGGGTGCGCAGCTGGGCTTCAAGAATGAGTGTTTCGTCGCTGGCCAACGGCTGACCATCAGCCTGTCGAATTTCTCGTAGCTGTGGCTGTTTGCTGAGTAAATCTTCATAGCGCAGACGATGCACGCGCAGCTGCGCCATTTCGGTGTCGAGCTGCTGCGGTTTTGGCATCTCTGGCAGACGCGCAACCTGGGCACGCAGGGCTTCGCCTAACAGATTGGATGAGCCCAGCCATTGAGACTGTTCCCGCAATGTGTTGAGTGCCTGGCGGACCTGTAAGGTCTGATTGGTGGCCTGACGCTGCTGCGACGCCACCAGATCCATCCGTTGTGCCTGTTGGTTCAGCGCCTGCGATAGCTCGCGGTTTACGGCGAATTGCTTCACCAGGCTCGGCGGCAGGTTGGCGCTGTTTTCGGCCAGTAACTCGGTGCTTTCCAACGCCTTTTCCGCTTCACGCTGACGCTGGCTATTGAGTTGATTCCGCAGCGCCTGCAAATACGCATCGAGCTGTTCGCTCTGCTTCTGTGCCAGTTCTGAGCGCATACGCGCCAGTTCCTGACGATTGTTGGCAGACAGCTGTGCCAGCTCCAGTTCATCGACCTGGGCTTTCAGCTTGGCGGATTCCGCCTGCAGGCTGAGATTTTGCGCCTGTGCGGTTTTGCCCGTTGCGGTGCCGACCCGGCGTTCGACGTCGTTCAGCTGACGGCGCGCATCGGTTTGCTGTTGGGGCAGTTGACTCAGTGAATCGGCAATTTCCCGGGCGCGCTCTTGCTCCTGCTGGGCCTGACGGCTCTTCTCCAGTAGCTGGCTGCTAACCTGCAGGATCTCCTGATTCAAGGCATCGCTGGTGAGGTTTTCCGGCGCCTGACGTGGCTCATCGCGCAGATTGGTCAACTGGGAGCGCAGCGTCTGGGAAAGTTTGGGGAAGTTGTCGATGACTTGCTGATATTGCTGCGCGCGCTCAAGCGAACCTTTACGTTCCTCGAGCGCGTTCAGCGCAGACTGGAGTGCCTCAACGGCTTCAGGTTGGGCGGGCTTTGCCGCTTTTGCCTGTTCCAGTTCCTGTGATATTTGATTGGCGTCGGGGGCGCTGGCTGCGTACGCCCCCATGCTGAGGCACCAGGCCATCAGTAAAGTGATAATCAGGCGCACGTCAGCGGTCCTTCTAAAGTTAAACCTGGTCTTTGTTGGCGTCGGTCTGCGGGGCAACATCTTCAACGATAGCCACCTCATCTTCCACGATGACAACCGGCTCTGCTTCTGGTGCGGCGAACGTCTCAGTCGATACCGCCAGCGGCATACCGATTTTGGTTGCCGACAGGCTTGCGAGCTGTTCTACCAGTTGAACTTTACCTGGTGCAAACAGGTTGATCACGGTGGAACCCAGTTTGAAGCGACCCATTTCCTGACCTTTCAGCAGGGCAACAGAGCCTTCGCTTTCGCCTGTAGGCCAGGTCCAGCGTTTGATCACCCCTTCACGTGGTGGCGTAATGGTGCCAGCCCAGACGGTTTCAATGCTGCCGACGATCGTTGCGCCGACCAGAATCTGTGCCATTGGGCCAAATTCAGTATCAAACAGACAGATAACGCGTTCGTTACGGGCAAACAGGTTCGGCACGTTTTGCGCCGTCAGATGGTTGACGGAGAACAGATCGCCCGGCACATAAATCATTTCACGCAGGATACCGTTACACGGCATGTGTACGCGATGATAGTCGCGTGGCGACAGATAGGTCGTCGCGAAAGAACCATTCCGGAACAGGTCTGCCATCAGGTAGTTGCCTGCCAGCAGCGCTTCCAGGCTGTAATTATGGCCTTTCGCTTGCAGGATTTTGTCGTCTTCAATTTTACCCAGCTGGCTAATAACGCCGTCTGCTGGCATCACCAGTACGCATGGATCGGTATCAATCGGGCGCACTTCATCGCGTAGCGGACGTACAAAGAAATCGTTAAAGGTGCGATAGCTGGCGGTGTCAGGCTTCTGTGCCTCTTTCATGTCCACCTTGTAGAATTTCACGAACATATCGATGACCAGTTTCGTCAACCAACCTGCTCGTTTGCTTGCGCCCCAGCCTGCGAGGCGGGTGAGCCACAGTTTAGGCAAAAGATATTGAAGCGAAAGTTTAAATGAATTTAGCAAGGTAGCCTCCAGGCCAATGGTTGTAACAGGCCCCGGGTTTCTGAGCCTTTTAAAAAAGGGGCTGATTCTATCGGCGATCAGCTTAAATGTCAGTCGTCGGTTTCAGAAAAGCTTTTACGCGATTTTACCTGCGACATACTTTCCAGAATGCGGTGATAATTTTCAAAACGCGTTTGCGCTATCTCACCTTTGGCGACCGCTTCACGAATGGCGCAGCCAGGATCGTTATCATGTTTGCAGTCACGGTATTTGCAGTCGCCTAAGTAATTCTGGAATTCGACAAAACCGTTGAAGATTTGTTCCGGCTCAAGGTGCCAGAGACCAAACTCACGCACTCCTGGGGAGTCGATAACATCGCCGCCGTGCGGGAAATGGTATAAACGGGAAGCGGTGGTGGTGTGTTGGCCAAGCCCCGAGTTGTCAGAAACATCGTTGGTCAGAATTTCTTTTTGCAGGCCCAGCAGGTTGTTCAGCAGGCTGGATTTACCCACGCCAGACTGGCCCGCAAAGATGCTAATACGCCCGGTCAGCGCTTCTTCAAGCGGCTTCAGGCCATCTTTCTTGTGGCTGGACACCATCAGCACGGGATAGCCAATCTTGCGATAGATGTCCATCTGCGCATCAACAAACGCTCTGCCTTTGTCATCAAGAAGATCGATTTTATTCAGCACAAGCAGCGGCTCAACGTCGAGCGTCTCGCAGGCGACAAGATAGCGGTCGATAATATTAAGGGATAGCTCTGGCAAGATTGCAGACACGACGACGATCTGGTCGATATTCGCGGCAATCGGTTTTACGCCGTCGTAAAAGTCCGGACGTGTCAGGACCGACGTGCGTTCATGTACCGCTTCTACGATGCCTTTGACGTTCACGCCTTCTGCGGCGGTTTTACCCGGACGCCAGACCACGCGGTCGCCAGTCACCAGAGAACGAATGGTGCGGCGGATATTGCAGCGGTGAACGCTGCCTTCGGTGTCTTCGACGTCGGCATGCATACCGAAACGGCTTATCACAATGCCTTCAGCTTTTTCGCCAAACAGGTTGTCATCGAAATCGGGCTTCTCCGAAGTCGTTTTAAGACGGCGCTCGTGGTTGGCGTTAACCCGACGCTGCTGACCTTTGGAGAGTTTATTTTTACTCAATCGTGCTGACTCCTGGTCGCCCCTGAGGGGCAAAACCTCTATGATACACGCTATTTTAGATGAATATAGTCACTGTCGTTGTGACGCGAGAAGGGTGGAAAATAGCATGAGTGCAAATGAAAACAACCTCATTTGGATCGATCTTGAGATGACGGGCCTCGATCCCGAGCGCGATCGCATTATTGAAATCGCAACGCTAGTGACCGATGCGAACCTTAACATTTTGGCAGAAGGCCCAACCATCGCGGTGCATCAGTCCGATGCGCAGTTAGCGCTGATGGATGACTGGAACGTGCGCACCCATACCGGCAGCGGTCTGGTTGAGCGGGTAAAAGCCAGCACCCAGGACGATCGTGCTGCAGAACTGGCCACTATTGAATTCCTCAAGCAGTGGGTACCGGAAGGGAAATCGCCTATTTGCGGCAACAGCATTGGCCAGGACCGTCGCTTCTTGTTCAAGTATATGCCTGAGCTGGAAGCCTACTTCCATTACCGCTACCTGGATGTCAGCACCCTGAAAGAGCTGGCGCGTCGTTGGAAACCGGAAATTCTCGACGGCTTCAAGAAACAGGGCACCCATCAGGCGATGGACGATATTCGTGAGTCAGTGGCTGAGCTGGCGTATTACCGCGAACACTTTATCAATCTGTAAGCGTTTTGCCCGGCGGCACAGGCCTGCCGGGCGCATGAGTGGGGCATTTGGTCTAAAAATCGGCTATATGATGAATATTCCATCACTTGAACTGAATTTCAAAAAAATCGCTTACAAGGGGGTTGCAGCTAAAAGGATTTCTCGTATAATGCGCCTCCCGTAACGACAGGATTTTCCGTGTTACGGCAGCACCAAATTTAATCGCAGGATTTCAGGTTGCAACAAGGCGGCGACTGAGCGAGTCCTTAGGAGCTTACTTAAGTAAGTGACTGAGGTGAGTGAAGAAAGCCAACGCAGTCGCAGCGTGAAAGACAATGATTATGCGGGAATAGCTCAGTTGGTAGAGCACGACCTTGCCAAGGTCGGGGTCGCGAGTTCGAGTCTCGTTTCCCGCTCCAAAATTTGAAAGGTATCGCAAGATACATGCACCACCCAATCGCAGGATTTCAGGTTGCGACAAGGCGGCAAGTGAACGCATCCTTATGAGCTTACTTATGTAAGTGACTAAGGTGAGTGAAAGCAGCCAACGCAGTAGCAGCATGAAAGACGAAGATTATGCGGGAATAGCTCAGTTGGTAGAGCACGACCTTGCCAAGGTCGGGGTCGCGAGTTCGAGTCTCGTTTCCCGCTCCAAAATTTGAAAGTATCGCAAGATACACGCACCACCCAAGCGGGAATAGCTCAGTTGGTAGAGCACGACCTTGCCAAGGTCGGGGTCGCGAGTTCGAGTCTCGTTTCCCGCTCCAAATTTTCTTCTCTCCTCATATCTTATCCACAGCGTTAAAAGACGTTGGGGACGATTCTTGTTTTCTCTGACACACTCTTGTAAACAGACTTATCCACAGCCCTGAGACTTTCTCTGGAAATTCAAATTGATTCATAATGTGAATAATCACTTTTCAATGCATTGATATACAACGGAAAAAATAGATTTCAAAGTGTTATTGCGATCACTTGACGAATTTGTCGCCCTTGAATTTCAATGTGTTTTTATTTTTATTCACACCCTGTGAATGAATCAGGCATCTCTCGGTAAACCTTTTTCGATAACGCGAACCAGCCGTTGTTTCTGCGGTAACTGCACCTCAACGACGCAGGCATTTCGCTTCTCAATTTGCTGCGCAATCGCCCAATCTATGTGTTCGTCGAGAAGTGGGTGCTCACCTTTTCGACTTTCCAGCGCCTGTAAATTGTATTCACTCCACGGCGCATTTCCCAGGGCGACGGCGATATTCCGCAGCCAGCGAACATGCCCAATCCGCCGAATCGGCGATCCTTCGGTGACTTTCAGGAAGTGGGCTTCGCTCCAGGCAAACAACTCGACGAGCTCTGGGGCGTGCAGCGCTTTGCGCGGGCTGAAATCCTCTTCGTCCGTGAGCTGTGAATAACGATTCCATGGGCAAATCAGCTGGCAGTCGTCGCAGCCGTAGATGCGATTGCCCATCAACTTGCGAAACTCTTCCGGGATAGCGCCTTCCAGCTCGATAGTCAGATAGGAAATACAGCGACGGGCGTCGACGGTATAAGGCTCTACAATTGCGCCGGTAGGACAAATCGTCATACAGGCCACACAGCGACCACAGTTTTCTTCTACCGGTTTATCAATCGGTAACGCCAGATCGATAAGTAATTCGCCGAGGAAAAAGAATGAGCCTGCATCACGACTGAGGATAAGTGAGTGCTTACCTGTCCAACCAAGCCCGGCTTTTTCAGCTATCGGGCGCTCCAGAATAGGCGCGGAATCGACAAAAGGTCTAAAATTCAGCGAGGCACACTGGGCCTGAATCTTCTCGCCCAGCTTTTTGAGGCGATTTCGTAACAGCTTATGATAATCACGCCCGAGGGCATACCGGCTGACGTACCCCAGTGAGGGGTTTTTCAGGGTGCTGGCAAAGGCTGCGTTCGCGGGCAGATAGTTCATCCGCACGCTGATCACGCGCAGCGTACCGGGCAGGAGTTCATGAGGGCGAGCGCGCATCATGCCGTGACGCGCCATCCACTCCATCTCGCCGTGGTACTGTTTGTCCAGCCATGCCTGCAGTTGGGGTTCGCTGGCGCTGAGATCGGTATCGGTAATACCGACGTGCTGAAAGCCCAGCTCGGTGCCCCACTGTTTGATGTCTTGCGCTAATTGATTGAGATCGAGGGGCTGTGACATGACGGACCATAGAATGACGAGAAACCCCGCAAGTATACCACACACCATCTGGTCTGCGGATGGCCTGCGTCTTGCCGAAAAAGAAGCCGCTGATGCGCTGGGGATGACGCTCTACGAATTAATGCAGCGCGCGGGCGCTGCCACGTTTGACGTCGCGTGCGACAATTTTCCTTCAGCAACACACTGGTTGATTCTCTGCGGTCATGGCAATAACGGCGGCGATGGCTACGTGGTGGCGCGTCTGGCGCAGGCGGCAGGTATAACCGTCACGCTGCTGGCACTGGAAAGCGATAAACCCTTGCCGGAAGAAGCGGCGCAAGCTCGTGACGCCTGGTTGAATGCCGGGGGCATAATCCACGCCCCAGATATCCCCTGGCCGCAAGAGGTTGATCTGATCCTCGACGCGCTGCTTGGCACGGGGCTAACGAATGCGCCACGCGAGCCTGCCGCCAGCCTGATTGCCCGCGCCAATGCCCATTCGGCCCCAGTGATTGCGCTCGATATTCCATCCGGGTTGCTGGCCCAAACCGGCGCCACGCCGGGGGCCGTTATCCATGCCGCGCACACCCTCACCTTTATCGCCCTGAAACCGGGCTTATTAACCGGTAAGGCCCGCGACGTGACTGGCATGCTGCATCATCATGCGCTGGGTCTTGAGAGCTGGCTGAGTGCGCAAACCACATCGCTTCAACGGGTAGACGCCAGCCAACTGGAGCGCTGGCTGCCGCCGCGTCGACCTACGTCGCACAAAGGCGACCATGGCAAGGTGGTGATTATCGGGGGCGATCACGGCACCGCCGGGGCGATTCGGATGACCGGTGAGGCCGCGCTGCGGGCCGGGGCCGGATTGGTGCGAGTACTCACTCGCAGTGAAAATATCGGGCCCATTATTACCGCGCGCCCTGAATTGATGGTGCATGAACTGACCGCGCAAAGCCTCGATGAGGGTCTGGCGTGGGCGGACGTGATTGTGATTGGCCCAGGCCTTGGGCAACAGGCTTGGGGCAAACAGGCCCTGCGTAAAGTGGAGAGCGTTCGCAAGCCGATGCTCTGGGACGCCGATGCGCTGAACCTTCTGGCAATCAATCCGGATAAACGTCACAATCGCGTACTGACGCCGCATCCCGGCGAAGCCGCCCGATTGTTGAACTGCAACGTGGCAGAAATTGAAAGCGATCGCTTACTTTCTGCACAGCGTCTGGTAAAACGTTACGGAGGCGTGGTGGTGCTGAAAGGCGCCGGTACGGTTATCGCCGACGAGGCGCACGGTATCACCATTGTTGATGCCGGCAATGCCGGTATGGCTAGCGGCGGGATGGGTGACGTGCTGTCAGGTATTATTGGCGCGTTGCTAGGCCAGCAGCTCTCACCGTATGATGCTGCCTGCGCCGGTTGTGTGGCGCATGGCGCGGCTGCCGATGTACTGGCCGCGCGCAATGGAACACGTGGCATGTTGGCCACCGATCTTTTTCTCACGCTACAGCGTGTTGTTAACCCGGACGTGATTGACGTAAACCATGATAAATCGAGTGATTCCCTTACCCAATGAGCAGGCGACATTAGACCTTGGCAACCGAATTGCCGGGGCCTGCACAGGCGCAACTGTCATTTATCTCTACGGCGATTTGGGCGCCGGGAAAACCACTTTCAGCCGCGGATTTTTGCAGGCGCTGGGCCATAAAGGCAACGTCAAGAGCCCGACTTACACCCTGGTAGAGCCGTACACCCTTGAAAATTTGATGGTGTACCACTTCGATTTATACCGCCTTGCGGATCCTGAGGAGCTTGAATTCATGGGGATCCGCGACTACTTCGCTGACAATGCCATTTGCCTGGTGGAATGGCCGCAACAGGGCGCGGGTGTACTGCCTGAACCGGATGTCGAAATTCACCTGGAGTACCAGGCACAAGGGCGAGAGGCGCGCGTGACGGCAGTCTCCTCACTGGGTGAGTCTTTACTGGCACACTTAGCCAGTTAACCTGAGGGATGGCGGGATGATGTATCGCGTTAAAAGTGTGTGGTTGGTCGGCATGATGCTGTTTTGTCTTCAGGCGACGGCGGCAAGCTTATCCGATATTCAGGTGTCCAATGGCGATAAGCAGGCCCGCATCACGTTCAGTTTTATGGGCGATCCTGATTATTCCTTCTCGCAGGAAGGCAAGCGCAGCGTGGCGCTGGATATCCAACAGACAGGCGTTATCCAGGGCCTACCGCTGAATTTCAGCGGCAATAATCTGGTCAAAAGTATTCGTTCCGGCACACCGAAGGACGCACAATCGTTGCGTTTGGTGGTGGATTTAACCGCCGACGGTAAAACCCGCGCGGTGAAACAGCAAAACGGTGGAACCTATACCGTGGTCTTCACCATTAATGCCGATGCACCGCCGCCGCCTCCACCGCCGCCTGTGGTAGCGAAACGCGTAGAAACCCCGGTGATAGTGACGCCTCCACGGCCTGTTGACCCGGCCCGGAATCCGTTTAAATCACAAAACGACAGAATAACCGGCGTTACCAATAGCAACACCCAAACGCGGCCTGCCGTGCGGACGCGCACCGCCAGCGCCAGCGGAGACAAAGTCATTATCGCCATTGATGCTGGCCATGGCGGCCAGGATCCAGGGGCTATTGGTCCGGGTGGGACCCGAGAGAAAAACGTCACCATTTCCATCGCCCGCAAATTACGGGCGCTGCTGAACGACGACCCGATGTTTAAAGGCGTGCTGACCCGCGACGGCGATTACTTCATTTCTGTGATGGGCCGTTCCGACGTAGCACGTAAGCAGAACGCCAATTTCCTGGTGTCAATTCATGCTGATGCGGCGCCAAATCGTGATGCCACCGGTGCGTCGGTGTGGGTGCTGTCTAACCGTCGTGCCAACAGTGAAATGGCAGGCTGGCTGGAGCAACACGAGAAACAGTCTGAGCTGCTCGGCGGAGCGGGAGATGTGCTGGCCAACAGCCAGTCTGACCCGTATCTGAGCCAGGCGGTGCTGGATTTACAATTCGGCCATTCCCAGCGGGTCGGGTATGATGTGGCGGTGGATGTGCTGAGCCAACTGCAACGCGTCGGTAATATCCATAAACGTCGCCCGGAACATGCGAGTCTTGGCGTGCTGCGCTCGCCGGACATCCCGTCGATCCTTGTCGAAACGGGTTTTATCAGCAACAGCAGTGAAGAACGCCTGCTCGGTAGCGACAACTATCAGCAGCAGATTGCCGAGGCGATTTACAACGGGCTGCGCAACTATTTTAACGCGCATCCGCTGCAAAGCGGGCCGCGCGGGGAAGCCTCGCAGACGGCCAGTGCCTCGGGTCCTGGCGGGACGTTAATCAATTAAGGAGCGCGTCATGCCGATTCAGATTCTGCCGCCACAGCTTGCGAACCAGATTGCCGCCGGCGAAGTGGTGGAACGTCCTGCGTCGGTAGTGAAAGAGCTGGTCGAAAACAGTCTCGATGCGGGGGCGACCCGCATCGATATTGATATCGAGCGCGGCGGCGCGAAGCTTATCCGCATTCGAGATAACGGCTGCGGCATCAAAAAGGACGAGCTGGCGCTGGCGCTGGCCCGTCATGCCACCAGTAAAATTGCAACGCTTGACGATCTGGAAGCCATTATCAGCCTCGGTTTTCGCGGTGAAGCGTTGGCCAGTATCAGCTCCGTCTCACGCCTGACGCTCACTTCCCGAATTGCAGAACAGCCAGAAGCCTGGCAGGCCTACGCCGAAGGGCGCGACATGGACGTGACCGTGAAACCCGCGGCGCATCCTGTCGGCACCACGCTGGAAGTGCTGGATTTGTTCTACAACACCCCAGCGCGCCGCAAATTCATGCGTACCGAGAAAACCGAATTCAGCCATATCGACGAAGTTATACGCCGTATCGCGCTGGCGCGTTTTGACGTCACCATCAATCTGAATCATAACGGCAAAGCGGTGCGGCAATACCGGGCCGTGGCGCAGGACGGGCAGAAAGAGCGCCGTCTGGCGGCCATTTGCGGCACGCCGTTCGTCGAGCAAGCGCTGGCCATTGAGTGGCAGCATGGCGATTTAGCGTTACACGGCTGGGTTGCCGATCCGCAGCAGAACCATGCTCAGTTCGCTGAAATCCAGTATTGCTATGTCAATGGCCGCATGATGCGCGACCGACTGATCAACCACGCCATTCGTCAGGCCTGCGAAGATAAGCTGGGGGCCGGGGAACAGCCGGCATTTGTACTTTATTTGACTATCGATCCGCATCAGGTCGATGTGAACGTGCATCCGGCTAAGCATGAGGTGCGGTTCCACCAGTCGCGGCTGGTCCATGATTTTATCTATCAGGGCGTGGTGAGCGTGCTGCAACAGCAGCTTGATGTGCCGCTGGCCCTGGCGGGGGAAGAGGAACAACCTGCGCCACGCACGCTACCGGAAAACCGGGTGGCGGCCGGGCGCAACCACTTTGCCGAGCCTGCCGTTGCGCGGGAACCTACTGTCGCACGGGAGCCTGCCGCCCCACGCTATGCTTCGCCGTCTGCGGGCGCGAGCTGGCCGAACGCCCAGACAGGTTATCAAAAACAGCAGGGTGCGCTGTATAAGCAGCTGCTGGAAACCCCGGTCGCAGAACGTAAAACGGCACCCGCTCCCGTGGCGGAAAGCCTGGCCGGGCATAGCCACAGTTTTGGCCGGGTGCTGACGATTGTAGCGGATGACTGCGCGCTGCTGGAGCGTGACGGACAACTCAGCCTGCTGGCGTTGCCGGTGGCCGAGCGCTGGCTGCGTCAGGCGCAGCTTTCGTCGGAACATTCGCCGGTGTGTGCGCAGCCGCTGCTGATCCCGCTGCGCTTAAAAGTCACCGCCGACGAGCAGGCGGCGCTGAAAAAGTCCCTGCCGGTCTTAGGGCAATTAGGCATTGAAATTCAATCAGAAGCGCAGCATGTGACGGTGCGAGCGGTGCCTTTACCCTTAAGACAACAAAATTTACAAATCTTGATTCCTGAACTGATAGGCTACCTCGCGCAGCAATCAACATTCGAGGCGAGCAACGTAGCGCACTGGTTAGCGCGCAACCTCGTAAGCGATCATGCGCAGTGGAATATGGCGCAGGCGATTGCCATGCTGACAGACGTCGAACGTTTGTGCCCGCAGTTGGTGAAAGCCCCGCCGGGTGGCCTGTTACAACCCGTCTTACTGAATACGGCGATGAATGCCCTTAAAAATGAGTGATGTAACAGAGGCAAGCCTGCCAAAGGCCATATTTTTGATGGGGCCGACGGCCTCCGGTAAAACCGCGTTGGCAATTGAGCTGCGTAAAGTTTTGCCTGTAGAGTTGATTAGCGTGGATTCCGCCCTCATCTATCGAGGGATGGATATCGGAACCGCGAAACCGGATGCGACGGAGCTTGCCGCTGCACCGCACCGGTTGTTAGATATTCTCGATCCGGCACAGACGTATTCTGCCGCGGATTTCCGCCGCGATGCGCTGGCCGAGATGGCAGAGATTACCGCAGCAGGGCGAATCCCGCTGTTGGTAGGCGGCACCATGTTGTATTTCAAGGCGTTGTTGGAAGGGTTGTCGCCATTACCGTCGGCAGATCCGGACGTCAGAGCCAAAATTGAGCAACAGGCAGCAGAGCAGGGATGGAACGCATTGCATCAGCAACTCCAGGACATTGATCCGGTGGCGGCTGCGCGTATTCATCCAAATGATCCGCAAAGACTTTCCCGGGCACTGGAAGTTTTTTTCATTTCGGGTAAAACTTTAACGGAACTGACGCAAACGTCAGGAGACGCTCTGCCGTACCAGGTGCATCAGTTCGCCATCGCCCCGGCGAGCCGTGAACTGCTCCATCATCGCATCGAGCAGCGTTTTCATCAGATGTTGGCTTCGGGTTTTGAAGCAGAAGTGCGGGCGCTTTTTGCCCGAGGAGATTTGCATACGGATATGCCTTCCGTTCGTTGTGTGGGATACCGCCAGATGTGGTCATACCTTGAAGGCGAAATCTCATATGATGAAATGGTTTATAGAGGTATTTGCGCCACGAGACAGTTGGCCAAGCGCCAGGTTACCTGGTTGCGCGGTTGGGATGGCGTTCACTGGTTAGACAGTGAGCAACCTGAACAGGCGTTCAACGATGTGTTAAAGGTAGTTGGTGCGGGTCTGGGCTGAACGTGTAAAATTAAGACGTATCGTGCGCAATTTTCAGAATCGCAAGGTTCTAAGTACAAGCCCGAAGTTTGTGGGTAACACCCTGAAAACCGTGGGTAAAACAAGCATATAAGGAAAAGAGAATGGCTAAGGGGCAATCTTTACAAGATCCGTTTCTGAACGCACTGCGTCGGGAACGTGTTCCAGTTTCTATTTATTTGGTGAATGGTATTAAGCTGCAAGGTCAGATTGAGTCTTTTGATCAGTTCGTGATCCTGTTGAAAAACACGGTCAGCCAGATGGTCTATAAGCACGCAATTTCTACAGTGGTTCCGTCTCGTCCGGTCTCTCATCATAGCAACAATGCTGGCGGCGGTACTGGTACTAACTACCATCACGGTAGCAACGCGCAGTCTTCTTCTGCGCCGCAAGACAGCGAAGAAACCGAATAAGGTTGATGGCTGTTTTTCCATGTCGGGGAGCCTGGTTGTTCGGTTCCCCGCTGGTCTTTTAGGAGATATAACGCTTGTTTGACCGTTATGACGCCGGTGAGCAGGCGGTGCTGGTACACATCTATTTTTCGCAAGACAAAGATATGGAAGACCTTCAGGAGTTCGAATCCCTGGTCTCTTCCGCCGGTGTCGAAGCAATGCAGGTGATTACCGGTAGCCGTAAAGCGCCGCACCCAAAGTATTTTGTTGGTGAAGGTAAGGCTGTCGAAATTGCGGAAGCCGTTAAAGCAACGGGCGCATCCGTTGTCTTATTCGACCATGCACTAAGTCCGGCCCAGGAGCGAAACCTGGAGCGTTTGTGCGAGTGCAGGGTTATCGATCGTACCGGTCTTATTCTCGATATTTTTGCTCAACGTGCCCGTACCCATGAAGGGAAACTGCAGGTTGAGCTGGCGCAGTTGCGCCATCTGGCGACGCGTCTGGTGCGTGGCTGGACCCACCTTGAAAGACAGAAAGGCGGGATTGGTTTGCGTGGCCCGGGTGAAACCCAGCTCGAAACTGACCGTCGTTTGCTGCGCAATCGTATTATGCAAATTCTTTCCCGTCTGGAGAGAGTTGAGAAGCAGCGCGAACAAGGACGCCGTTCGCGAGCCAAAGCCGATATTCCGACCGTGTCGCTGGTGGGCTATACCAACGCCGGGAAGTCGACGCTGTTTAACCAGATTACGCAAGCGCAGGTGTATGCCGCAGATCAGCTATTCGCGACGCTCGACCCGACTCTGCGGCGGATTACCGTCGACGACGTCGGTGATACGGTGCTGGCGGATACCGTAGGGTTTATCCGCCATCTGCCGCATGACTTAGTGGCCGCGTTTAAAGCGACCTTGCAGGAGACGCGTCAAGCGACGTTGCTGCTGCACGTGATCGACGCCGCCGATGTGCGCTTGCAGGAAAACATTGACGCAGTGAATGTGGTTCTCGATGAAATCGAAGCCGATGACATTCCGATGCTGTTGGTCATGAACAAGGTCGATATGCTGGAAGATTTTGAGCCGCGTATTGACCGTGATGAAGAAAATAAACCGATTCGGGTCTGGTTATCTGCGCAGACCGGGGTCGGTATTCCACTGCTTTTCCAGGCTTTAACGGAACGACTTTCCGGTGAGGTAGCCCAGCACACGCTGCGTTTACCGCCGCAGGAAGGGCGTTTACGAAGCCGGTTTTATCAGCTTCAGGCGATAGAAAAAGAGTGGATGGAGGAGGACGGTAGCGTCGGTCTGGAAGTTCGACTGCCGATCGTGGACTGGCGTCGCCTCTGTAAGCAAGAACCTGCGCTGGCAGACTATATCGTCTGATAGCCAGTTAGCCTGAAGATTATTCGCCTTTATACCCGGCAATATGGGTATATACACACAATAATTCGAGTTGCATTGAGGCGGCAAGTGAATGAATCCCGATGCGCTTAGTCAACTAAGCGTTTCGGGTGAGTGAACGCAGCCAACAAAGGTGCAGCTCGAAGTATGACGGGTATCACCGCATAACAAATATGGAGCATATACATGGCGTGGAATCAGCCCGGTAATAACGGACAAGACCGCGACCCGTGGGGAAGCAGCAATAATCAAGGCGGCAACTCTGGGGGAAATGGAAACAAAGGTGGTCGCGAGCAGGGACCTCCCGATCTGGATGATATCTTCCGCAAGCTGAGCAAAAAGCTCGGCGGCCTGGGAGGCGGTAAAGGTGGCTCAGGCAACGGTGGCAGCAGTTCGACTCAGGGGCCACGTGCGCCAATGAGCGGACGCATTGTCGGCATTGCCGCGGCAGCGGTGGTCATCATTTGGGCGGCCAGCGGGTTCTATACCATTAAAGAAGCAGAACGCGGCGTTGTAACGCGCTTCGGTAAATTTAGTCATCTGGTTGAGCCTGGTCTTAACTGGAAGCCGACGTTTGTCGATGAAGTTACACCGGTGAACGTGGAAGCGGTTCGCGAACTTGCGGCTTCCGGCGTGATGCTGACCTCCGATGAAAACGTGGTACGCGTTGAGATGAACGTGCAGTACCGCATCACCGATCCACAAAAATACCTGTTCAGCGTTACCAGCCCGGATGACAGTCTGCGTCAGGCAACCGACAGCGCCCTGCGTGGGGTTATCGGTAAATACACCATGGACCGTATTCTGACCGAAGGTCGTACCGTTATTCGTAGCGATACCCAGCGTGAGCTGGAAGAGACCATTCGTCCGTACAACATGGGTATTACCCTGCTGGACGTCAACTTCCAGGCTGCTCGCCCACCGGAAGAGGTGAAGGCGGCGTTTGACGATGCGATTGCTGCCCGTGAGAACGAACAGCAGTACATCCGTGAAGCCGAAGCTTACACCAACGAAGTGCAGCCACGTGCGAACGGTCAGGCGCAGCGTATCCTTGAAGAAGCGCGTGCCTATAAAACTCGGACTGTACTTGAAGCACAGGGTGAAGTGGCTCGCTTCGCGAAGCTGCTGCCTGAGTATAAGGCTGCACCGGAAATTACCCGTGAACGTCTGTATATCGAGACCATGGAGAAAGTGCTGAGCCATACCCGTAAAGTGCTGGTCAACGATAAAGGGGGCAACCTGATGGTTCTTCCTCTTGATCAGATGCTGAAAGGTGGCAGTGCCGCTCCTGCAAAAAAGAGTAACGGCAGTGGTGCCGACAGCCTGTTACGTCTGCCACCTGCGTCAAGCTCGAGCAGCAGTGCCAGCGGGAACAGCAGCGCACCGGCCACAAGCGATGGCGATATCATGGACCAACGCCGTGCTAATGCGCAGCGTAACGACTACCAGCGTCAGGGGGAATAACGATGCGTAAGTCAGTAATTGCGTTAATCATCATCGTGCTGGTAGGTCTCTACGCCTCAGTATTTGTGGTGAAAGAGGGTGAGCGCGGTATTACGCTGCGATTTGGTAAAGTCGTTCGTGACGATGAAAACAAACCGCTGGTGTATGCCCCGGGTCTGCACTTTAAAGTGCCGTTTCTTGAGTCAGTAAAAACGCTGGATGCGCGTATTCAGACCATGGATAACCAGGCCGATCGCTTCGTCACCAAAGAGAAGAAAGACCTGATCGTTGACTCCTACATCAAATGGCGTATCAGCGATTTCAGTCGTTACTATCTGGCGACCGGCGGCGGTGACGTCTCCCAGGCCGAAGTGCTGCTGAAACGTAAGTTCTCTGACCGTCTGCGTTCCGAAATTGGTCGTCTGGATGTGAAAGACATCGTGACCGATTCTCGTGGTCGTCTGACTATCGAGGTGCGTGATGCGTTGAACACCGGTACGTCCGGTGGTGATGATGAAGTGGCAACCCCAGCAGCCGACAGCGCTATCGCTGAAGCCGCTGAGCGCGTGGTTGCGGAAACCAACGGCAAAGTGCCAGTGGTGAATCCGAACAGTATGGCGGCGTTAGGGATTGAAGTGGTTGATGTGCGCATCAAACAAATCAACCTGCCTGCTGAAGTGTCTGATGCGATTTACAACCGTATGCGCGCTGAGCGTGAAGCGGTTGCCCGTCGCCACCGTTCACAGGGTCAGGAAGAGGCAGAAAAACTGCGTGCTGCTGCGGATTACGAAGTGACTAAAACGCTGGCAGAGTCCGAGCGTCAGGGTCGCATCATGCGCGGTGAAGGGGATGCCGAAGCGGCGAAACTGTTTGCCGACGCATTCAGCCAGGATCCGGATTTCTACGCCTTTATCCGTAGCCTGCGTGCATATGAGGCCAGCTTCCAGAGCAATCAGGATGTGATGGTCCTCAGCCCGGATAGCGATTTCTTCCGCTACATGAAGACACCGTCCAGCGCAACGCGTTAAACTCTGAGGCAGTCTCTTTAGTGAAAAAACCACCGCACTGGCGGTGGTTTTCTTTTATCAGGATGAATCATGAACTCAACAATCTGGTTGGCGCTTGCGCTGGTGTTGGTCCTTGAAGGGCTCGGGCCGATGCTCTATCCGCAGGCCTGGCGCAAAATGGTCGCCGCACTTTCACAGTTGCCGGATCATATTTTGCGTCGTTTTGGCGGTGGACTTGTGGTTGCGGGCATCGTTATCTACTACATGTTGAGTAAAACGATTGCCTGACGGTGACTTAGCCCATTTCGCCGGAATTTGCCTGGAAAAAGTGCTGTATCTCTGAAAAAGCGGTGGTAGAATCCTTTTTTAAGCAAACGGTGATTTTGAAAAATGGGTAACAACGTCGTCGTACTGGGCACCCAATGGGGTGACGAAGGTAAAGGGAAGATTGTCGATCTTCTGACTGAACGGGCTAAATATGTTGTACGCTACCAGGGCGGTCACAACGCAGGCCATACTCTCGTAATCAACGGTGAAAAAACCGTCCTCCATCTTATTCCATCAGGTATTCTTCGTGACAATGTGACCAGCATCATCGGTAACGGTGTTGTGCTGTCTCCTGCTGCGCTGATGAAAGAGATGAAAGAACTGGAAGACCGTGGTATCCCGGTTCGCGAACGTCTGCTGCTCTCTGAAGCATGCCCGTTGATCCTCGATTATCATGTCGCGCTGGACGTTGCTCGTGAAAAAGCGCGCGGTGCGAAAGCTATCGGGACCACTGGTCGCGGTATCGGTCCTGCGTATGAAGATAAAGTGGCCCGTCGTGGCCTGCGCGTTGGCGACCTGTTCGACAAAGCGACCTTCGCCGAAAAACTGAAAGAAGTGATGGAATATCACAACTTCCAGCTGGTGAACTTCTACAAAGCTGAAGCCGTTGATTTCCAGAAAGTGCTGGATGATGTCATGGCGGTTGCCGACATCCTGACCGCAATGGTTGTTGACGTTTCTGACCTGCTGGATCAGGCGCGCAAGCGTGGTGATTTCGTGATGTTCGAAGGTGCCCAGGGCACGCTGCTGGACATCGACCACGGTACTTATCCGTATGTGACCTCTTCCAACACCACCGCTGGTGGCGTGGCGACCGGTTCCGGTCTCGGTCCGCGTTATGTCGATTACGTCCTGGGCATCATCAAAGCTTACTCTACCCGTGTTGGCGCAGGTCCATTCCCAACCGAACTGTTCGACGAAACCGGCGAGTTCCTCTGCAAGCAGGGTAACGAGTTTGGCGCGACCACCGGTCGTCGTCGTCGTACCGGCTGGCTGGACATCGTCGCGGTACGCCGTGCGGTGCAGATCAACTCCCTGTCTGGTTTCTGTCTGACCAAACTGGACGTGCTGGATGGCCTGAAAGAGGTCAAACTCTGCATCGGTTACCGTATGCCGGATGGCCGCGAAGTGACGACCACCCCGCTGGCAGCCGACGACTGGGAAGGTATCGAGCCGATTTATGAGTCCATGCCGGGCTGGTCTGAGACCACCTTTGGCGTGAAAGAAAGAAGCGGCTTGCCGCAGGCAGCGCTGGACTACATCAAACGTATCGAAGAACTGACCGAAGTGCCTGTTGATATCATTTCAACCGGACCTGACCGTACTGAAACCATGATCCTGCGCGACCCGTTCGACGCATAATCATGTCAGGGGCGCTTTCATGGCGCCCCTTGTTCTTGCTTTCCGCCTTCCCGCTTAAATTAATTAACCGCTAGATGGCTGGCTGGTTTATCATCAATATAAATATGCGTCATCATTCAAGCTGCCTCTTTGTTGGCTGCCTTCGTTCACCCAGGCCACTTACTTGTGTAAGCTCCCAGGGGTCACTCAGTTGCCGCCGCGATGCAACCTGAATGATTTAGCGTATTTCTGTATTTATTCCCTGCGTTGAGGTTGATGTGCAGTTAACGAGTTTCACCGATTACGGATTGCGTGCGCTAATCTATATGGCATCGCTGCCGGACGGTCGAATGACCAGTATCTCTGAGGTAACAGAGGTCTATGGCGTGTCGCGTAATCATATGGTTAAAATTATCAACCAGCTAAGCCGTGCAGGCTTTGTAGACGCTGTACGCGGAAAAAACGGTGGCATTCGTCTGGGCAAACCTGCCAACACTATTATCATCGGTGATGTGGTTCGCGAACTTGAACCGTTATCGCTGGTGAACTGCAGCAGCGATTTTTGCCACATTACGCCCGCCTGTCGTTTAAAACAGGCGCTTGCTAAGGCCGTGAACAGTTTTCTCAAGGAACTGGATAACTACACCCTGGCCGATTTGGTTGAAGAGAATCAACCGCTTTTTAAATTATTGCTGGTGGAGTGAAACCATCACTTTACCGGAGCTGACAACGGAGGAACCGCTATGTCACACGATCCTTTCCAGGAACGCGAAGCTGAAAAATACGCGAACCCTATCCCGAGCCGGGAATTCATCCTCGATTTCATTGCCAAACGCGAAAAACCGGTCAGCCGAGACGAGCTGGCGACTGAGCTGAAAATCGAAGGTGAAGAGCAGCAGGAGGCCCTGCGTCGCCGTCTGCGCGCCATGGAGCGCGACGGGCAACTGGTCTTCACTCGCCGCCAGTGCTATGCGCTGCCGGAACGCCTCGATTTGCTGAAAGGCAAAGTCATTGGCCACCGCGACGGTTTTGGTTTCCTGCGCGTCGAAGGACGCAAAGACGATCTCTATCTCTCATCTGAACAGATGAAAATGTGTATGCACGGCGATTTGGTGCTGGCACAACCGCTGGGGGCCGATCGTAAAGGCCGCCGCGAAGCGCGCATTGTTCGCGTGCTCGAAGCCAGAACGGGGCAAATCGTCGGGCGTTACTTTACCGATGCAGGCATCGGTTTCGTGGTGCCGGACGACAGCCGTCTTAGCTTTGATATCCTCATCCCGCCAGAAGAAGTGATGGGCGCGCGGATGGGCTTTGTGGTGGTGGTTGAGCTGACTCAGCGCCCTACGCGCCGCACAAAAGCTATCGGTAAAATTGTTGAAGTGCTGGGCGATAACATGGGCACCAGCATGGCCGTGGACATGGCGCTGCGTACCCATGAAATCCCGTACGTCTGGCCACCAGAAGTGGAAAAACAGATTGCTGGTCTGAAAGAGCAGGTGCCTGAAGAAGCGAAAATTGGTCGCGTAGATTTGCGTGACCTGCCGCTGATGACTATTGATGGCGAAGATGCCCGTGACTTCGATGACGCCGTGTTCTGCGAGAAGAAACGCGGCGGCGGCTGGCGTCTGTGGGTAGCTATCGCTGACGTTAGCTACTACGTCCGTCCGCCAACTGCCCTGGATGCCGAAGCTCGCAATCGCGGCACCTCGGTCTACTTCCCGTCGCAGGTTGTACCGATGCTGCCGGAAGTGCTCTCAAATGGCCTCTGTTCTCTGAACCCGCAGGTTGACCGCTTGTGTATGGTCTGTGAAATGACCATTTCGGCAAAAGGACGCCTGACAAGTTATACATTCTACGAAGCGGTAATGAGCTCCCATGCGCGTCTGACCTATAACAAGGTCTGGCATATCTTGCAGGGCGATCAGGAGCTGCGTGAGCAGTACGCCCCGCTGGTGAAGCATATCGAAGAACTGCACAACCTCTACAAAGTGCTGGATACATCCCGTGCTGAACGTGGCGGGATCTCGTTTGAAAGCGAAGAGGCGAAGTTTATCTTCAACGCCGAGCGTCGCATTGAGCGCATTGAGCAAACTCAGCGTAACGATGCGCATAAACTGATTGAAGAGTGCATGATCCTCGCGAATATTTCGGCTGCGCGCTTCGTTGAGAAAGAGTCTGAGCCTGCGCTGTTCCGTATTCACGACAAGCCTACCGAAGAGGCCATTACGTCCTTCCGTACCGTGCTGGCGGAGCTGGGTCTTGAGCTGCCGGGCGGGAATAAGCCTGAACCGCGCGATTACGCAGAATTGCTGACGTCTATCGCCGATCGCCCCGATCATGAAATGCTGCAAACCATGCTGCTGCGTTCGATGAAGCAGGCGGTATATGACCCGGAAAACCGCGGTCACTTCGGGCTGGCGTTGCAGTCTTACGCGCACTTTACCTCACCGATTCGTCGTTACCCGGATTTGTCGCTGCACCGCGCGATTAAATATCTGTTGGCGAAGGATGAGGGGCACACTGGCAACTCCACCGATACCGGTGGCTGGCACTACAGCATGGAAGAGATGCTCCAGTTGGGCCAGCACTGTTCGATGACCGAGCGCCGCGCCGATGAAGCGACACGTGAAGTCTCTGACTGGCTGAAGTGTGACTTCATGCAGGATCAGGTTGGTAACGTCTTCCCGGGCGTTATCGCCAGCGTCACTGGCTTTGGCTTCTTCGTGCGCCTCAACGATCTGTTCATCGATGGTCTGGTTCACGTTTCATCGCTCGATAACGACTACTACCGTTTCGACCAGGTCGGACAGCGTCTGATTGGTGAATCGGGTGGCCAGACCTATCGTCTGGGCGATCGCGTGGAAGTGAAAGTCGAAGCCGTCAACATGGACGAGCGTAAGATCGACTTCTCGCTGATCTCCAGCGAACGCGGTCCGCGCAACGTGGGTAAAACCGCGCGCGAAAAGGCGAAGAAACCGGGTAATGGCAACCGACGTCGTCAGGCGGGAAAAAAGGTGAACTTCGAGCCGGACAGCGCCTTCAAGGGCGACAAAGGCCAGGCGAAACCGAAGCCGAAAGCGAAAAAACCGTCGGACAAAACGCTTAAAATCGCCACTGCGACCAAAGCCAAACGTGCTTCGAAAAAGAAAGTAGCCGAGTAATTTTTACCCTCACCCTAGCCCTCTCCCTAAAAGGGAGAGGGGACTGCACGGTGCATGCCTGGTTTTCTCCCTCGCCCCTTTGGGGAGAGGGTCGGGGTGAGGGGAATAGCAATTAACCCTTTACGAGTACCATTCATGAGTGAAATGATTTACGGCATCCATGCGGTGCAGGCCCTGCTGGAGCGCGCTCCAGAGCGTTTTCAGGAAGTATTTATTCTGAAAGGCCGTGAAGACAAACGTCTTCTGCCGCTGATCCATGCCCTGGAAGCCCAGGGCGTGGTGATTCAGGTGGCTAACCGCCAGTACCTGGATGAGAAAAGCGAAGGTGCTGTGCATCAGGGGATCATCGCCCGTGTGAAAGAGGGCCGACAGTATCAGGAAAACGATCTGCCTGACCTGCTGGCACAGTTCGAGAATCCGTTCCTGCTGATCCTCGACGGCGTGACCGATCCCCATAACCTTGGCGCGTGCCTGCGTAGCGCCGATGCCGCGGGTGTTCATGCGGTGATTGTCCCGCGCGATCGGTCTGCCCAGCTCAATGCGACGGCGAAGAAAGTCGCCTGTGGCGCGGCTGAAAACGTGCCGCTGATCCGGGTGACCAACCTGGCGCGCACCATGCGTCTGTTACAGGAAGAGAACGTCTGGATCGTTGGCACGGCAGGCGAAGCCGACCATACGCTGTATCAGAGCAAAATGACCGGCAGCATGGCGCTGGTGATGGGTGCCGAAGGGGAAGGGATGCGTCGTCTGACCCGTGAGCACTGCGATGAGCTGATCAGCATTCCGATGGCAGGCAGCGTGTCGTCACTGAACGTGTCTGTCGCCACCGGTATCTGCCTGTTCGAAGCCGTGCGTCAGAGAAGTTAATCGTTAATGCCTGATGGCGTTACGTTTACCTGACTTACATCTCCGTAGGTCAGGCAAGCGTTGCGCCGTCGGGCAGTTTGTTTACTCATCCAGTGACCGCAAATGGTCATCCTTTCTCAGCGTCATTAGCGCGACAATACTCACCACCGCCGTGGCCATCACATAATAAGCCGGAATATCGAGATTACCCGTCTGCTTAATCAGCCCGGTGATGATCAACCCCGCACAGCCTGAGAAAAACGCGTTAGACAGCGAATACGCCAGCCCCAGACCGGTATAACGCACTTTGGTCGGGAACATCTCCGCCAGCATCGCTGGGCCCGGACCGGCAAGCATTCCGACCAGACCCCCGGCAATCAGAACTACCCCCGCTTTTACCCACAGTGTGCTCGACTCTGCCTGCAAAATATTGAGCAACGGCAGCGCCAGGACCAGTAGCAGCACAGCCGCACTCACCATCACCGTGCGACGGCCTATTTTATCGCTCAGGATGCCTGCCGGAATAATGGTCGCAGCGAAGCCAATATTTGAAATCACCGCAATCAGCAGTGCCTGGTTAAATCCGGTATGCAGCGCAGACTGCAGATAGGAAGGCATGATCACCAGATAGGTATATCCCGCCGCCGACCACACCATCAGACGGCCGATGCCGGTCATAATGGCTTTAAAGGTGGAGCGGGTGCTGGCTTTGACCGCCGGGGCAGCGGTTGTCTGCTGACGGACAAAGCTCGGTGTTTCTTCCATATTGACCCGCAGCCAAAGCGCAACGCCGCCCATCGGTAACGCCAGGAAGAACGGTACGCGCCAGCCCCAGTCGAGCATGGCTTCCGGGCTTAACAGGGCAGACATCAGCGCGACGATACCCGCGCCTGCCAGCAGGCCCAGTGCCACGGTGAAGGATTGCCAGGCACCGTACAGGCCACGTTTGCCACGCGGGGCAAACTCGGTCATCAACGACACGGCCCCGCCGTACTCCCCTCCGGCAAACAGGCCCTGCAATATACGCAGCGCGGTCAATACTAGCGGGGCGGCAACGCCAATGCTCGCGTACACCGGCACCAGGCCAATGGCGGTGGTCGCGAGCGTCATCATCACCAGCACCAGAATCAGCGTCGGTTTACGCCCGATTTTGTCCCCCATCCGGCCAAAAACCACCGCGCCCAATGGACGGAAGAAGAAGGCAACGGCAAACGCCGCGTAGGTAAGAATCAACCCGGTGAGCGGCGCTTCGCCCTCCAGCTGGAAGAAGTTTTTGGCAATCACCGTAGCCAGAAAACCGTAGACGGCAAATTCATACCACTCGATGAAATTACCGATTGAACCGGCGATAAGCGCCCGCTTGTGCGCCGCTGCTGCTGACCCTGTTTGCATAAACCGTCCCGGGGTGACCATCGTATTAACAAGTGAATAAATTATTCCATACAAAAGCGATAACAAGATTTAAAATTCTTACGCCTGTGATGCGCTTCACGAAGCGGGAGATGATTCTTTTTTGTCCGGCGTTTCACGGGCAGAAAGGCAGGGGCCAACCATACTTACGGCTGATGCCAATGAAGGAGGGAGACACGATGCACTGGCAAACCCATACGGTGTTCAATCAGCCGACTCCGCTCAATAACAGCAATCTGTTCCTCTCTGACAGCGCCCTGCGCGAGGCGGTGATGCGCGAAGGCGCGGCCTGGGACGTGGATTTACTGGCCAGTATCGGACAGCAGCTCGGCACCGCGGAGTCGCTGGAGCTCGGGCGGCTGGCTAACCTGAACTCGCCGGAGCTACTGCGTTATGACGCGACGGGGGAGCGGCTCGACGATGTACGTTTTCACCCTGCGTGGCACCTGCTGATGCAGGGGTTGTGCGCCAACCGGATACATAATCTTGCCTGGGAAGATGAGGCGCGAGCAGGGGCATTTGTGGCCCGCGCCGCCCGCTTTACCCTTCACGCTCAGGTCGAGGCCGGGACGCTCTGCCCAATAACCATGACCTTCGCCGCCACGCCATTGTTACAGCAATTCCTGCCCAAACCCTTTGCCGACTGGCTCACGCCGCTGATGAGCGATCGCTATGACTCGCATTATCTGCCGGGAAGTCAGAAGCGCGGCCTGCTGATCGGCATGGGCATGACCGAAAAGCAGGGCGGTTCGGACGTGCTGAGCAACACCACGCGGGCGGAAAAAATCGACGGCGAGATGTACCGGCTGGTGGGGCATAAATGGTTTTTCTCGGTGCCACAAAGCGACGCCCATTTAGTGCTGGCGCAGGCAACAGGCGGCCTGTCATGCTTCTTTGTTCCCCGCTTTTTGCCTGATGGACAGCGCAACGCCATCCGGCTCGAACGTTTGAAAGACAAGCTCGGCAACCGCTCGAACGCCAGCAGTGAAGTCGAGTTTACCGACGCCACCGGCTGGTTATTGGGTGAAGAAGGGGAAGGTATCAGGCTCATTCTCAGGATGGGCGGCCTGACCCGGTTTGACTGTGCGCTGGGTAGCCACGGACTGATGCGGCGCGCGCTGTCGGTGGCGCTGTATCACACCCATCAACGACAGGCGTTTGGTAAGACGCTGATTACTCAGCCGCTGATGCGCCAGGTGCTCAGCCGCATGGCATTGCAGCTCGAAGGTCAGACCGCCTTTCTGTTCCGCCTCGCCAGGGCGTGGGATAACCGACGTTCGCCGGAGGAAACCCTGTGGGCGCGGCTGTTTACCCCCGCGGCAAAATTTGCAGTATGCAAGGCCGGTATCCCGTTTGTGGCCGAGGCGATGGAGGTGTTGGGCGGCATCGGCTATTGCGAAGACAACGAACTTCCACGGCTGTACCGGGAAATGCCGGTGAACAGCATCTGGGAAGGTTCTGGCAATATTATGTGCCTTGATGTGCTACGTGTGCTGGCAAAACAGCCTGGCGTACTGGATTTGCTCAGTGCGGAATGCAATGACGTGAAAGGACAAGACCGGCATTTCGACAGGGCCTGGCGACAGTTCCAGCAACGTCTGCGTAAGCCGTCGGAAGCGCAGGGTCGGGAGATAACGCAGCAGCTGTATCTGCTAGGCTCTGGGGCACAAATGTTGAAAACCGCGACGCCGCCGGTGGCGCAGGCATGGTGTCGAATGATGCTCGACGTGCGCGGGGGAGTTATGCTGGATGAACGCGTTCAGGATGATTTGTTGCTGCGTGCAACGGGGGGCGCGGGGTAAATCATCAGGGCAGACGTTCCGTCTGCCCCTCTTATCAGGCGTAGAGAATCGCCTGCACGCGCCAGTTATCGGCATGCTGCTCTTCATACATCTGGATAATGCGATACCAGCTCGCCCCTTGCTCGTCGGCTTTACGGGCAATCACATGTTCGACATCCTGAAGGCTGCCTGAAATATTATTGACGGAAATCAGACCAATTTCATTCAGTCCGGTCACGCAATCGGCACTGGCAAATTCCGCAGACTGCGCCGTGGTGTTAGAAAATCCTAATGTGTAGGCAAAGGCGTGTTTCATCGTCGTCAGCTCCATTTCACGTAACCCGAGGTTAGCCCTGGGCAATCCATTGCAGACGTGCATCCTGAAAAGCGGCATGACGTCATTGTGCATCGGGAAACGTGAACGGCTGAAAAGCAATGTAAATCTGGCTAAATGATGCTCGCTTATTGTTTGCGATACATAATTGCCTGTGAATACCATTGCCCCGGAACCACGGTGTCATCGATCATGACAATGACGTAGTAATCCGCTTTGGCGGCGGTGACCTTCGCCTTGATCTGTGCTTCAACGTCCATCGGTGAACCGTACACCATGGCGCTAACCGTTCCGATTTTCTGCAGGCCTTCCGTTTGATTTCGCTGGATTTCCTGCGGATGACTGGTTAGCGGTGGCGGCGCTTCAGGCGTTCCCTGTAGTACGCTACATCCACACAGTAAAAGCGCCAGCAGCATTGGCGTAACACGTCGCATAGCCATATCCCGTTTCCTGATAATCATTAGTGTAGTGATTAATAATTTGCGTTTAGGGGGAATGTTCCCGAACTGTTATCTCTGGCGCGATTTTCGAATGAAATAATCGTAAAAGCGTAATCCAGCTCTCAACATTAACAGCAACTCAAAAAGGATAAACTTGCGTGTGAGAATGCTGCATGTCATACCAGCATATAAGAAGGAGAAAATAAATGATTGAACTTGAAATGCGTAATCTGGCGGGCGGCGAGATTTTGCATGCTTATCCGCAGGGCAAAGCCAGTGCCGCGCTGCCCTGCATCATTTTTTATCATGGATTCACCTCTTCCCGGGTGGTCTACAGCTATTTTGCTGTTGCGCTGGCCGAGGCTGGATTTCGGGTGATTATGCCTGATGCCCCCGAGCACGGGGCACGATTTAACGGCGATGCTGCCGGGCGGCTCCAGCGTTTTTGGCCCATTTTGCTGAATAGCTGTCAGGCGTTTTCCGCGCTGCGTGACGCGATTGTGCAACAGGGCTGGCTGGAAGAAGGGCGGCTGGCGGTTGCCGGTGCGTCAATGGGGGGAATGACCGCGCTGGGGATCATGACGCATCACCCGGAGCTGAAATGTGGGGCGAGCCTGATGGGATCCGGCTATTTTACCTCGCTTTCCCGAACGCTGTTTCCGTCACCCGTTTTTCCAGCCGAACTTGCCGAGTGGGACGTCGGACATCAGCTGGACAAGCTGGCCGCTAAGCCGCTGATGTTGTGGCACGGGGAAGACGACGACGTGGTTCCCGCCGCCGAGTCTTTCCGCTTACAACAGGCGTTACAGCAACAGGGGCTTGATGGGCGGCTCACCTTCCAGTGGCAGGCTGGCGTTCGCCACCGCATCACGCCGGAAGCGCTGGACGCTACGGTGGCGTTTTTCCGTCAGACGCTTTAAACCCGCAAAACCTTTACGCCCTGCGCCTCAAGTTGTTGAAGGATCTCATGGCTGGCGTCTTTGCCGGTGATGACCACGTCGATTTCATCGGCGCGGCTGAACAACATCCCCGCGCGCTCGCCCACTTTGGTGCTGTCTACCAGCACCACCAGTTCCCCCACGCCATTGAGCATTTTTTGTTCGGCCATTGCGGTCAGCATGTCGGTTTTATACAGCCCGTCGGCGGTCAGCCCTTTGCCGCTGGTGAACATCCAGTGTCCGGCATAGAGCGAATTTTCGCTACTCTGCGGGCTCAGGGTGATGGCCTGACTTTTATTGTACTGGCCACCCATGATGATCACGCTCTCGTGCTCCTGGTCTATCAGAAAATTAGCCAGCGGCAGGTAGTTAGTGATTATCTGCACCGGCTTGCCACACATTTCCCGGCCCAGCAGGAAGGCGGTCGAACCACAGTTGATCACCACACTTTCGCCCGGATTAACCAGCTGCGAAGCCGCGCGCGCAATTCGCACCTTTTCATCGTGATTCAGCGCTTCGTGGATGTTCATCGGCGTCCAGCGCGGGCGCTGCTGGCTGATGGCCTCCGCGCCGTTACGCACCTTTTTCAGCCTGCCACTTTCATCCAGTTTATTGATATCCCGACGCGCCGTGGCAGGGGAAATGCCCAGTTTTTCAATCACCTGTTCGACGGTGACAAAACCGGACTGCGCCAGCAGTTCGAGTAAAATTTGATGCCGTTGAGCTTCCGTCATGCGCTATCCCGAAGATCCGTGATTTTTACTGATGATATTTGAAATAGCCTGAAATTACTAAATCAATGTCGTCTTAAAGCGGGCGCGACGTCATCCCCCCGGATCGGTGCCGCGCCGGCTCAGACTTAAAGGAAGGATTTAAACGGCAGATCTGGTTCGGTGGTAAAGCAATCGTCAAAGCCGCGCGGGTAGTGGTACTCAAAATTGTCTTTATCCAGCGGCCAGGTAAATTTGCCGCCAACCTGCCAGATAAAGGGTTTGAAGCCATACTTCAGGCGGTCTTTTTTCATCTCCCACAGCACGCGGATTTCCTGCGGGTCGGCCTGGAAGTTCGACCAGATGTCGTGATGGAACGGGATGACCACTTTAGTATTCAGCGCTTCCGCCATTCGCAACATATCGGCGCTGGTCATTTTGTCGGTGATACCCCGTGGATTTTCACCGTACGAGCCCAATGCCACGTCAATCTGATGCTCGTTGCCGTGCTTCGCGTAGTAGTTGGAATAGTGGGAGTCGCCGCTGTGATACAGATTGCCGCCCGGCGTTTTGAACAGATAGTTGACCGCACGCTGGTCCATGCCATCTGGCAACACGCCAGCCGCTTTTTGAGAAGCGGGTAGGGTGATCAGCGCCGTGCGGTCAAAGGCATCTAACGCATGGATTTCAATGTCTTTGACTTTAACCACGTCACCCGGCTTGACGACGATGCAACGTTCACGCGGCACGCCCCAGCCGACCCACAGATCGACGCAGGTTTGTGGACCGATAAACGGCACGTCGGCAGCGCAGTTTTGCATTACCGCGGCAGCCACGTTCACATCAATATGATCGTTGTGATCGTGCGTCGAAAGCACAGCATCAATCTGGCGAATAGCAAAAGGATCCAGTACGAACGGAGTTGTGCGCAGGTTTGGCTGGAGCTTCTTCACCCCGGCCATGCGCTGCATCTGGTGGCCCTGCTTCATCAGCGGGTTACCGTGGCTTTGCTTGCCGGTTCCGCACCAGAAGTCGACACACAGATTCGCGCCGCCCTGGGACTTTAACCAGATACCGGTGCAGCCCAGCCACCACATGGCGAAGGTTCCCGCCGCGACCTTTTCCTGCTCGATCTCTTCATTCAGCCAGCTGCCCCACTCCGGAAACGTATTCAGGATCCAGGATTCGCGGGTAATGGTGTCCACTTTACTCATCGTGAGTTTCCTTTTTGGTTGTCAAATTAGTTGTCAAAATAAATCACAAGATGATTGTTATTGATTAATCCTGACACCAATTTTCAGTCAACGCAACTGCCTGTTGTGCATTTTGAGAGCGTAATGAGAGTGTGAATCATGCGGGTAATCGATGTGAAAGACAGGGGTAATGTGTTTTTAATGGGCGGGTTGTACTGTTTTCGTTGACGTCAACAGCGGAATGATGAAAGCCATGAATTATCTGTGGAGATAATTTGAGAGCTGACTCGCATTTAATCAAATTCAATCTTGTGGTGATTATTTATGATTATTAGAGTGAGCACCACAAACCCGGGCGCTGCCAACTCGCCCGATGATTCCACCCATGGAGATCATTATGGCGTTCCTTTACACCGTTTTTAGCGTGTTCTTTAACCAGGTCATGACCAACGCCCCGCTGCTGCTGGGGATCGTGACGTGCCTGGGTTACATCCTGTTGCGTAAAAGCATCAGCGTGGTAATCAAAGGCACCATCAAAACCATTATCGGTTTTATGTTGCTGCAGGCGGGGTCGGGCATTTTGACCGGAACCTTCAAACCTGTTGTCGCGAAAATGTCGGAAGTGTATGGCATTAACGGCGCGATATCAGATACCTACGCGTCGATGATGGCGACCATTGAGCGGATGGGCGATGCCTACAGCTGGGTTGGATATGCCGTGCTGTTGGCGCTGGCGCTGAACATTCTGTACGTGCTACTGCGGCGTATCACCGGGATTCGCACCATCATGCTCACCGGGCACATCATGTTCCAGCAGGCCGGGCTGATTGCGGTGTTCTTCTACATTCTCGGCTACCCGATGTGGACCACCATTATCTGCACCGCGGTACTGGTGTCGCTCTACTGGGGGATCACCTCCAACATGATGTACAAGCCGACGCAGATGGTGACCGACAACTGCGGCTTCTCGATTGGCCATCAACAGCAGTTTGCCTCCTGGATTGCCTACAAAATCGCGCCGTACCTTGGCAAGAAAGAGGAGAGCGTCGAAGATCTTAACCTGCCCGGCTGGCTGAATATTTTCCACGACAACATTGTCTCCACCGCGATTGTCATGACCCTGTTCTTCGGCGTGATACTCCTCTCGTTCGGTATCGATGTGGTTCAGACGATGGCCGGGAAAGTGCACTGGACTATCTACATTCTGCAAACCGGCTTCCAGTTCGCGGTGGCGATTTTCATCATCGTGCAGGGCGTGCGCATGTTTGTCGCGGAGTTGTCCGAGGCCTTCAATGGCATTTCGCAGCGCCTGATCCCCGGCGCGGTGCTGGCTATCGACTGCGCCGCTATCTACAGCTTTGCTCCGAACGCCGTGGTCTGGGGGTTCATCTGGGGCACGGTGGGGCAACTGATTGCGGTCGGTATTCTGATCGGCTGCGGTTCCAGCATCATGATTATCCCTGGCTTCATTCCGATGTTCTTCTCTAACGCCACCATTGGCGTCTTCGCCAACCACTTTGGCGGCTGGCGCGCGGCGCTCAAGATTTGTCTGGTGATGGGGATGATTGAGATTTTTGGCTGTGTCTGGGCGGTAAAACTGACCGGCATGAGCGCCTGGATGGGCATGGCGGACTGGTCGATTCTGGCCCCGCCAATGATGCAGGGCTTTGCGTCCATCGGCATCGTCTTTATGGCACTCATTATCGTGATTGCCCTGGCTTATATGGTCTTCGCCGGGCGCACGCTGCGTGCCGAAGAAGATGCAGAAAAACACCTGGCAGAATCATCTGCCCACTAAAAGGATCGGGATTATGACGGTACGAATTCTGGCGGTATGCGGTAACGGGCAGGGCAGTTCCATGATCATGAAAATGAAGGTGGATCAGTTCCTGACTCAGCAGGGCGTCGACCACTCGGTAAACAGTTGTGCGGTAGGCGAATACAAAAGTGAACTGAGCGGGGCCGACATCATTATCGCCTCGACGCACATCGCCGGGGAAATCACGGTGACGGGCAACAAACATGTCGTGGGCGTGCGCAATATGCTGTCGGCGGCGGATTTTGGCCCGAAGCTTATTGAAGTGATTACCGCGCATTTTCCTCAGGACCTGAAATAAGGACGCGCCATGAAACTTCGTGACTCGCTGGCTGACAACCATTCGATTCTGCTTCAGGCGCAGGCCAATACCTGGCAGGAGGCGGTCAAGCTGGGCGTCGATCTGCTGGTTAAAGCCGACGTCGTGGAGCCGCGCTATTACCAGGCCATTCTGGATGGCGTGGAACAGCACGGCCCCTATTTCGTGATTGCGCCAGGCCTGGCGATGCCGCATGGCCGTCCGGAAGAAGGCGTGAAGAAAACCGGTTTCGCGCTGGTGACGCTCGAGAAGCCGCTGGTGTTTAACCATGAAGACAACGATCCGGTCGATATCCTCATCACCCTTGCGGCGGTCGATGCCAACACCCATCAGGAAGTGGGCATCATGCAAATCGTCAATCTGTTTGAGGATGAAGCCAATTTTGACCGCCTGCGCGCCTGCCGCACGGAACAGGACGTGCTGACTCTCATTGATAGCGCCACCGCGGCGATTGCTTAACAAGGAAATGCTATGACCCCTTCATTACCAATGCTCCAGGTTGCGCTCGATAACCAGACCATGGCGGATGCTTACGCCACCACGCGATTAATCGCTGAAGAAGTCGATATCATTGAAGTTGGCACCATTCTTTGCGTTGCCGAAGGCGTGCGCGCCGTACGCGACCTCAAAGCGCTGTATCCACATAAGATAGTGCTGGCGGATGCCAAAATTGCCGATGCCGGGAAAATCCTCTCGCGGATGTGTTTTGAAGCCGATGCCGACTGGATAACGGTGATTTGCTGCGCGGATATCAACACCACCAAAGGCGCGCTGGCGGTGGCAAAAGAATTTAACGGCGATGTGCAGATAGAACTGACCGGATTCTGGACCTGGGAACAGGCCGAGGAGTGGCATCAGGCGGGCATTCAGCAGGTAGTATATCACCGCAGTCGGGACGCTCAGGCGGAGGGCGTGGCGTGGAGCGAGGCGGACATCACCGCCATCAAACGCCTCGCGCAAATGGGCTTTAAGGTCACAGTGACCGGTGGCCTGGCACTGGAAGATTTGCCGCTGTTTAAAGGGATCCCCATCCACGTGTTTATCGCCGGGCGCAGCATCCGTGATGCGAAAGATCCGGTCGAGGCAGCACGCCAGTTCAAGCGGTCTATCGCCCAACTATGGGGCTAAGGAGCGGCTATGCTGTCGAAACAGGTTCCGCTGGGTATCTATGAAAAAGCACTCCCCGCTGGGGAGTGTTGGCTGGAACGCCTAAGCCTCGCCAAAAAACTGGGCTTTGATTTCGTTGAGATGTCGATAGATGAAACCGATGCCCGGCTTTCTCGCCTGGAGTGGAGCCGGGAGCAGAAGCTGGCGTTGATCAATGCGGTGGCCGAAACCGGGGTGAAAGTGCCGTCGATGTGCCTGAGTGCCCATCGTCGATTCCCGCTCGGCAGCGAAGATGATGCGGTGCGCCAGCAGGGGCTCGATATCATGCGCCGCGCCATTCAGTTTGCGCAGGACGTCGGGATTCGTGTCATCCAACTGGCGGGCTACGACGTCTATTACCAACAGGCGAACAACGAAACGCGCCGCCGCTTTCGCGAAGGGCTGAAAGAGAGCGTCGAGATGGCGAGCCGGGCGCAGGTGACGCTGGCGATGGAAATCATGGATTACCCGCTGATGAATTCCATCAGCAAGGCGCTCGGCTACGCTCATTTTCTCAATAATCCGTGGTTCCAGATTTACCCGGATATCGGCAATTTGTCGGCCTGGGATAACGACGTGCAGATGGAGTTGCAGGCGGGCGTGGGGCATATCGTGGCGGTGCATGTGAAAGATACCCGTCGAGGGGAGTTTAAGAACGTGCCGTTCGGCTCAGGCGTGGTGGATTTCGAACAGTGTTTCAGCACGCTGAAGCAAAGTGGCTATCGCGGACCTTACCTGATTGAAATGTGGAGTGAAACGGCGGAAGACCCGTTGGCAGAAGTGGTGAAAGCGCGCGATTGGGTGCTAACCCGGATGGCAAATGCCGGTCTGATGGAGGTCGCGTAATGGACCCGCTTAAGCAGCAGGTTTTTGCCGCTAATATGGATTTACCCCGCTATGGGCTAGTGACATTTACCTGGGGAAACGTCAGCGCTATTGACCGCGCGCGTGGGCGGGTGGCGATCAAACCCAGCGGCGTGGCGTATGAAACGCTGACCGCCGACGACATTGTGGTGGTCGATCTTGACGGCAACGTGCTGGAAGGAGGCTATCGCCCGTCCTCCGATACTGCCACTCATCTGGCGTTGTACCGCCAGTATCCCGACATCGGCGGCGTGGTGCATACCCATTCGACCCATGCCACCGCCTGGGCACAGGCGGGGTGTGCTATTCCGGCACTTGGCACCACCCATGCGGATTATTTTCTCGGGGATATTCCCTGCACCCGCCCGCTGAGCGAAGGGGAAGTGCAGGGGGACTATGAGCACAATACCGGGCAGGTGATCATCGAAACGCTCGGCGATGCTCAACCGCTGCACACGCCCGGGGTGGTGGTCTGGCAGCATGGGCCTTTTGCATGGGGGAAAGATGCGCATGAGGCCGTTCACAACGCGGTGGTCATGGAAGAAGTGGCGCGAATGGCGTGGCTGGCACGAGGGATAAATCCACAGCTCAAGCCTATCGACAGCTGGCTGATGGAGAAGCACTTCTGCCGCAAACATGGCCCCAATGCCTATTACGGACAACGAGAAAAGTAATCGCCGACCACAAAAAAAGCCCCCGCAGTGCGGGGGCAGGGCTCAGTCAGGGCAGATACGTTCTGTTGTTTTTCCTGGTGCTAGCGGTAAACGTCAGCACTGGCGTGAATTAAGCCATTGCTGCCGGGTTCATGGATAAGGATTGGGTGAAAGTATTTGGCGCCACGGGCGTCACTCTCTTCACTCAAGGCTTGATCTGCTTCGCTTTCAGTGGCGATGTTATGATTGATGTAAATAACGCCTAAGCTCTGCACATCGTCCATATTTCTGGCCTGTCGGCCGTCGATCTTGATGGCTGCGGTCGCGTTTGCACTGAGCAAAAGCGCAGCCAGTACGGCGATTGCGATGTTTCTCATGATAGTAACTCCTTAAACCTGCTGCGTTACGGCGAAGTCTCCTTTTGCGTACTGATAAGTTATGATTTAAGTGTAATCGTTCCTTATCGATTCATTAGCGACCATTTCTGATGCAGTTGTTCAAAAAATTGGCGCATTCGAGTCTGTTTAATTTTAAGCCACTGACTTCCTTCCGCTTTGCCCTTCGTGCGAATTAATTGCGCAATCACCTTGAGTTTCCCATGCCCTGCAAGTATGATTACGCGTCAATTTTTCAGCCGCCCTTTAACCACGTTCCTTGCCTCCATGGGCCGCGGCTGACCCAGACAGGAGGCTGAATAATCCGTAAGGAGCAATTCGATGCGTCATTACGAAATCGTTTTTATGGTCCATCCTGACCAGAGCGAACAGGTTACACTGGTGCAATCACTGCAGCAGAAGGTACGATCCACCGTCTGGAAGACTGGGGCCGCCGTCAGCTGGCTTACCCGATCAACAAACTGCACAAAGCTCACTACGTTCTGCTGAACGTTGAAGCCCCGCAGGAAGTTATCGATGAGCTGGAAACAAACTTCCGCTTCAACGATGCCGTTATCCGCAGCATGGTTATGCGTACTAAACACGCTGTGACTGAAGCATCTCCGATGGTTAAAGCGAAAGACGAGCGTCGTGAACGTCGCGATGATTTCGCTAACGAAACCGCAGATGATGCTGAAGCTGGGGATTCTGAAGAGTAATCGCTGATGGCCAACCGTCTGGTGTTGTCCGGCACAGTGTGCAGGGCGCCCCTTCGAAAGGTCAGCCCATCAGGAATTCCTCACTGCCAGTTCGTGCTTGAGCACCGATCGATGCAGGAGGAAGCCGGTTTTCACCGGCAGGCATGGTGTCAAATGCCCGTTATTATTAGCGGACACGAGAACCAGGCCATTACTCACAGTATAACGGTCGGCACGCAAATCACCGTTCAGGGCTTTATCAGTTGCCACAAGGCACGTAATGGTCTGAGCAAAATGGTGTTGCATGTCGAGCAGATTGAATTGATAGATTCTGGAGACTAGCCAAATGGCACGTTATTTCCGTCGTCGCAAGTTCTGCCGTTTCACCGCGGAAGGCGTTGTAGAGATTGATTACAAAGACATCGCTACGCTGAAAAACTACATTACCGAAAGCGGTAAAATTGTCCCGAGCCGTATCACCGGTACTCGTGCAAAATACCAGCGTCAGCTCGCTCGTTGCATCAAGCGCGCTCGCTACCT